>ERZ857503.1261-NODE-1261-length-15207-cov-3.223733_pt1 | contig 15207 bp, 12 predicted proteins | sample MGYA00519766_ERZ857503 | MGnify/ENA primary metagenome ERZ857503 (study PRJEB31778, sample SAMEA3449345) | human gut metagenome | biome: human gut; feature: human-associated habitat; material: faeces | place: United Kingdom | collected 2010/2012 ...
ATGGAAGGAGCGCACGAAGGACATCACGCCGCTGCTGGACGCGATCATCGACAACATACCCGCTCCGGAGATGAAGGAGGGGACGCCTCAGTTGCTGATTACTTCGCTCGAATATTCGCCCTACGTCGGCCGAATCGCCGTCGGCAAGCTGACGCGCGGCACGCTCCGTTCGGGCATGCCGGTCACGCTCGCCAAGCGGGACGGCAAGACGATGGTCAAGACGCGCATCAAGGATCTGATGGTGTTCGACGGACTCGGCAAGACGAAGGTCGAGAGCGTCGATTGCGGCGAAATCTGCGCGTTGGTCGGCATCGAGGGCTTCGAGATCGGCGACACGGTCTGCGATTACGAAAATCCCGAGCCGCTCGAGCCGCTCGCGATCGATGAGCCGACGATGAGCATGCTGTTTACGATCAACGACTCTCCCTTTTTCGGCCGCGAGGGCAAGTATGTCACCTCGCGCCATATCAAGGAGCGGCTCGACCGCGAGTTGGAGAAGAATCTCGCGCTGCGGGTCGAGCCCGGGGCGTCGTCCGACAGTTTCGTCGTGTACGGACGAGGCGTGCTGCATCTGTCGGTGCTGATCGAGACGATGCGCCGCGAAGGGTACGAGCTTCAGGTAGGGCAGCCGAAAGTCATCATCAAGCAGATCGACGGGCAGAAGTGCGAGCCGGTCGAGGAGCTGACGATCGACATTCCCGAGGAATACTCGGGCCGTGCGATTGAGTTGGTAACCAAGCGCAAGGGCACGATGACCGACATGACGACCGTGCACGACCGTCAGCGCATCGTGTTCGACATTCCGTCGCGCGGCATCATCGGACTGCGCAGCAACCTGCTGACGGCTACGGCCGGCGAGGCCGTCATGTCGCACCGGCTGAAAGGCTTCGAGCCTTATAAGGGCGACATGGAGATGCGTCAGAACGGCTCGCTGATCGCGATGGAGACCGGTACGGCCTATGCCTACGCGATCAACAAGCTGCAGGATCGCGGCACGTTCTTCGTTTCGCCTCAGGACGAGATTTATGCCGGTCAGGTCGTGGGCGAGAGCACCCGCTCCGAGGATATCGTCATCAACCTGACCAAGTCCAAGAAGCTGACCAATATGCGTGCGAGCGGGTCGGACGACAAGGTGTCGATCGCGCCGCCGGTCATTTTCTCGCTAGAGGAAGCGCTCGAATATATCAAGGAGGACGAGTATGTCGAGGTGACGCCCAAGTCGATCCGCCTGCGCAAGATCATTCTCGACGAGACGATGCGCAAGCGTCAGGCGAAATAGCGGGGTTTCCCGGTTCGCCGCAACGACGCGGGAAAACGGGGGCGAGGACCGTTTCGGCAGTTCGCCGGGCGGTTGGAGCCCGGGGCGAATTTGCATTTTACGGTTTCGCCCTTGTCGGAACGATTTCTGACAGGGGCGATTTCCGTTTTAGGGGGCTTGTCGGAAGCCTCTTTTTCATTCCTTATAAAAAAATCGTCCGCGCGTTTGCGGTGTCGCCGGTTCCGGGTTGTTCGTAAACTACGTCTTTCCGACGGGCCGGGCGTTTCGTCGCGGTGCCGTCCGGCCGTTTGCGTCGGCTCGTTCTTTTGGGGAAGTGGAGCCGGGAGCGCGTTTTCCCGGGGGAGAGCGCCGGCGGGTTGACCGGAACGCGGATTATGCTTACCTTTGTTGAGACCGACTGTGTCAAACTAAACGAAAACTCACATGAAGAAGATTTTTGCGGCGGCGCTCGTGCTGCTTGTCGTTCCCTTTTCCTCCTCTGCGTGGGACAAGCTGGGACACGACGTTTCGGCGATGATCGCTTGGGAGAATATGACTTCCAAGGCGAAGAAGAACATTTCCAAGTACCTCGAGGGACACGACGACATCGTCTACTACGCCTCGTGGATGGATTACATGGGCTATGTGACCAAGAGCGGCTACTCGAACGAGTGGTTCGACCACTGCGTACCCGTCAACAAGGATTTCGAGTATGCCGAGGGCGATTTCCCCGGCGATGCGCTGATGGCTATCGAGAAAGCCATCGAGCGTCTGGGCGACGGGAAGTACCGCAACCTCGACGACTCGACCGTGCTGCTTCTGATCAAGCATCTGGTCCATTTCCTGCCCGACATGCACTGTCCGGCGCATGTGATCTACAATTACCGACCTTCGAATTACTGGGTGGAGATCAACGGCCGCAAGGAACTTTTCCATAGCGTATGGGACAACATGCCTTCTTACGGCCCTCATGCGTGGAGCGTTTCGGAGTGGTGCCGGTATTTGGGACACTGCACCAAGGAGGAGCGGGCCGAGATGGTCGAAGGCACGCCGAGGGAGTGGGTCGCCGATAACGCCCGCAACTGCATCGTCGCTTACGACATCGTCCGTCCCGATGAGAATGTATCCGATCCGGACCGGTATCGGGGCAATCTGCTGGCCGAGCAGCAATTGCAGAAAGGAGGCTTCCGCCTGGCTCATGTGCTGAACTCGATTTTCGGCCGTTAGCCTTCGGGCGTTCCGTGCCGTCTTTCCTGCGACGGAAAATATAAGAGGCTGTCCGAATCGTGGACAGCCTCTTTTGTATTCACTGCTTTGGAAATATTCCGAGGCGATCGTATGCTTCGGTGTGCCATGCGCGTTCGCACCCGGATTTCCGTATCTGTCAGTTGCGGTTTGCGGCCGCAGGCCGCGCATCCGATTAGGCCCTGCCGTGAAATTTCCTCGGAGGGAACGTCATGCGAGGAAGCCGGAGGCATCGAAAACTCGAAGGCCGGTGCGGTAAGGGTATATGATCGGGCATTTTGGAATATGTGATTCCGATGTGCCTTCCCCCCCCAAAAAAAACCGGACGGTTTAACGTTATCAAAACCCCGAAAGTTTTTTGTCTGACTTTCGGTGGTATGTCATTTTCGGGAGACCGAAAAGCTTGCCGGACAGTCTCGGGTCTTGTCCGTGCGGGTTTCGGCCGAAGGGCTCCGGCGGTTTGCTTCCCTTGCCGGGATGCTTTACGGAATTTCCTGTACGTTATCCGAAATAGAGCAGCGCGACTCCGGCCAGCACGACAGCGAGCAGCGCGGCCTTCGTGCCGATCTGCCGCTCGCGGAACATCAGCGCGCCCGCGACGAACGTGACGACGACGCCCGAGCGCCGGATCGTCGAAACGACCGACAGCAGGGCCTGCGGATCGCTCAGCGCGTAAAAGTAGAGAAAATCGGCCGCTGTCAGCAGCACGGCGGTCAGAAAGATCGACCATCGCCAGCGGAAAGGGGTCGAGCGCTTGCGCGAGGGGTACCACATGGTCATGACGATGGCGATCATCATCAGCGACTGGTAGTAGCACGTGTATGCCTGAACGGCGAGTCGGTCGTAGCGGGCGATCAGGAACTTATCCCATAGCGCGCTGGCTGCGCCGAGCAGCGTCGAGGCGATCAGGAACCAGAGCCACAGCGTCTTGCGGCGGGGCGATTCCCTGCCGTCCGTCGCGCTTGTCGAGCCGCGACAGTGCGGCCAGGGCTCCGAGCACGATTGCCACTCCCGTCCAGCGCGTCGCGTCGAGCCGCTCGCCGAAAATCAGCACGGCTCCGAGCACGACGAAAGCCGGCCGCGTCGCCTTGATAGATGCGGAGATCGTCAGCGGAAGATGCTTTGTGGCGAAAAAGCCGAAAATCCACGACCCGAGTACGATGACCGCCTTGAGCACGATACCCCAGTGAGCTTCTGCCGATACGGGCGGAATGTAGAATGCCGACTCCCGAATCCATGTTGGAGCCGCCATGCTCGATATCTGCAAGGGAAGGAACAGCAACGCGCTGATCCAGATGCTGACGGCCAGCACCGGAATCACGGCGTTCGAGTTCAGCGCGCTTTTCTTGGCCACCTCGTTCAGCCCGAGAAAAAGGGCCGAGAGCAGCGACAGAGTCAGCCACATCGTGTTCGTGCGTTAAAGGATTACGCGGGCAAAGATAACGTTTTTTGGAATTCCGAGCAGAGCGGCTTTTACCGGCGGAGGCTTCGGACGGGTCGGACCGGGCATCCGGCCCGGGTGCTGCGGTTTTCCGGACGAGGGGCGTTCGCGACGGATTTGCCGGCGACACGGAGCGATTCGCCCGTCCGGTCGGTTGTTTTTCGCAATAGTTTTTTATTTTTGCATATCGGAGCGGTTTTTGTCCGTCGGAATGCAGAGAGTCCGGACGATCCGTTCCCGAAATTCGGACTGACGATGAAAAACAGATTGCTACGGACCGTTATATTGCTCGGCTTGCTGGGTATTTGGGCCGGATGCGGGCAGGGCGGACACCGGCATGGGGAGGCGATCCCGATCCCCGAGAGCGCTTTCGAGAAAACCGTGCAGGGCAAGCCCGTCTCGCTGTACACGCTGCGCAACGAGAGGGGAATGCTCGTCCAGATCACCAATTACGGAGCCCGCGTCGTGGCGCTTTGGGCTCCCGGTGCGGACAGCGTGCATCGCGACGTGGTGTGGGGATACGAGACGATCGACGACTACCTGGCTGCGGGCGATCGGTTCAGCGGCCCGATCGTGGGACGCTACGGAAACCGGATCGGCGGCGCGCGCTTCGAGCTCGACGGCCGCGAGTACCGCTTGACGGTCAACGACGGGGCGAATCATCTGCACGGCGGCAGCAGCGGGTTCGCGGACAAGGTGTGGGATGCGCGGCCTTTCGTGAACGAAGCCGGAGAACAGGCCGTCGAGATGAGCTACCTCTCGCCGGACGGCGAGGAGGGATATCCGGGAACGCTTTCGATCTCGGTGACCTATACGCTGACGGCCGACAACGCGCTGCGCATCGACTACCGGGCGACGACCGACGCCCCGACCGTGCTGAACCCGACGAGCCACGTCTATTTCAATCTGAACGGTACGTCGGCCCGGGGAATCGGATCGCATGTGCTGACGATTCACGCTGGTCGCTATACGCCGACCGACGGAGGGTTGATTCCGACCGGCGAGCTGGCGAGCGTCGAGGGTACGCCGCTCGATTTTCGGACCGCAACGCCGATCGGGTGGCGCGTCGAGTCCGATTTTCCGGCGATGCGGTCTGCCGGAGGCTACGATCACAACTGGGTTCTCGACCGCACGGGCGATTCGCTCGAGCTGGCCGCCGAAGTGTACGAGCCGTATACGGGGATACTGATGAAAGTCTGGACCGACCGGCCCGGCCTGCAGTTCTACAGCGGCAATTTCATGGATGGCAGCGACGTCGGCAAGCGCGGCGACCGGCATGACTTCCGGACGGGCATTGCGCTTGAGACGCAGAATTTTCCCGACGCGCCGAACCACGACAATTTCCCGTCGACCGTGCTGCGTCCCGGCGAGACTTATACTCAGACGAGCGTATACGCTTTCGAGATGAATAAAGAAGGGCGGTCTTATGTTCGGAACCGCCGCAAAACGCAGGATAAAACGATCGGACATGAATAGCATCGCAACGCAATATCTCGGTCTGGAACTTTCCGGCCCGGTCATTATGGGCAGCTCGGGTCTCACTTCGACGCTGCGTCACATCGTCGAAGCCGAAGAGGCCGGAGCGGGCGCCGTCGTGCTCAAGTCCGTTTTCGAAGAGCAGATTCTGCACGAGGCTTCCCGGCTGGACCGTTACAGCGATTATCCGGAAGCCGGCGACTACGTGCGCCGGTACGTGTCGGAGCATGCGCTCGCGCAGTATCTCGATCTGATCCGAGAGGCGCGGGACCGCTGCGCGATACCCGTGATCGCCAGTATCCATTGCGTTCATCCGGGCGAATGGGTCTCCTTTGCACGGTCGATCGAGCAGGCAGGGGCTTCGGCAATCGAGCTGAACATATTCGTCCTGCCTACGGATGCGGGCCTTCCCTCGGAGCAGATAGAGCGTGCGTACTTCGATATAGCGGCTCAGGTGCGCGAGGTCGTGTCCGTGCCGCTCGCGGTCAAGCTGGGCGCCGGCTTTACCAATCCGCTGCGAATCGTGCGCGGGCTTTATGCCCGGGGAATTCAGGGCGTCGTGCTGTTCAACCGCTTTTATCCTGCCGATATAGATATCGATCGTCTGACCGTGCGCGCGGGCAACCTGTACAGCCACCGGTCCGAGCTGTCGGGCGCGCTGCGCTGGGCTGCGCTCGTCAGCGGATCGGAGCCCGGAATCGATGTGGCCGTTTCGACCGGCGTTCATCAGGGCGAGGACGTCGTGAAGGCCATGCTGGCCGGAGCTTCCGCCGTCGAGATAGCCAGCGCCGTGTACGAACGGGGTCTCGGCGTGATCGCCGAAATGAACCGGTTCGTCGGGTCATGGATGGAGCGTCATGCCTTTCTTGCCGCGCGCGACTTCGTCGGACGGATGAACGCCCGTAACATTCCCGATCCGGAACTTTACGAGCGCACGCAGTTCATGAAATATTATTCCTGTCACGAGTAGCCCGAGTCTTTGGCTCTGCGGTTTTCGGGAACGGTTTTGCTCCCGGATTCGGACATGGCGCTTCCGTATCGGTATTTTCGGTCGGCTTTCCGGTTATGCTTCCGTAAGGCCCGGCGGGCTCGGAAACCGGCTTGTCTTTGCCGTGAGGTCCGTAGCGAAGATATCGTTCCTTTCGCACGATGGCGACCGGCGACCCGTATTCTCTTTGCCTATTATGACAACGGGGCTGATAACCGTTGGACCATCATAGCCGCGCCTGCTATGTATAGAAAGCCGTACGGGGAGTTGTACCCTATGTTCCCGAAGTGTTTTCGGTGCCGGTGCTTGCCCGCGATGCCCTCTGTCGTAGCGTATAAGGATCGGGAGAGACATCCTGGGCAGGTACGTTTTGTCTTTGTCGGACGGTCTCTGCTCTTCCTGCCCTTGTGTTCATTCTTTGTATGGAAAGTTAACAAGGTCTTCCCCGGGAAAGGCTCTTCCGCGTATGACGACGGTACGACCTGCGGCAAGTGACCCGTGGCGAACGCTGACGTGCTTCCGCAACGGTTCGTTCATGCCGGTCTCGGGCTTGCGACTCGGACGCTTGCGGTATCCGCAGGACCGTTCTCTTTTTCGGCGGGATTTCTGATCCGGAAAGGTACGGGATCAAGGGACGGGCGATAAGGTCCGGCGACCGAACGGGATGCGGCTTCAGCGCGATCCGCTTTCCGTAATATAACGGCAGAGTTGTTCGCGCGCGCGGTGTATTTGCGTTTTGACCCTGCCCATCGGCAGCTGCAGCTCGGCAGCGATCTCCTCGTAGGAGTATTCCTTGAAAAAGCGCAGCTCGATCAGTTTCCGGTAGCGGGGCGACATTCTTTCGAGAAGCGATTCGAGCCGGGCGCGGCTCTGGTCGGTGATCATCCGCTCTTCGGGCGTGGGACCTCCCCAAGACGAGGAGACGCGCTCGCCGATCCGGTCGATCGGAACGGTGTCGTCGCGCTTGCGGCGCATGTAGTCGATGAACGTGTTGCGCGCGATCGTATAGACCCATTGGCCGAAGGTGTAGCGGCTGTCGTATCGCTGCATGTTCAGGTAAACCTTGACGAAAGTCTCCTGCAACAGGTCGCTCGCGTCGTCGGTCCGTCCGCTCGTCCGCTGGACGTATAGCTGGTAGATCGAGTCGCGGTAGCGGTTGAACAGGTGCTCGAACGCTACGGTGTCTCCGTCCAGCGCCCGCTCGACGAGCTGTTGGTCGGTCGATACGATGTATTGTTCTATCTCCATATTTTCCTGTTGGGCCGGATGCGGTTGCCCAGCGCCAGAGCGAATTCTCCGATGGGCGCCCAAAAATCGTGCAGAATGTAGGCCCATGCCAGTCCCCGCTCGCCGACCCTGCGGCCGATACGGCGGATCTTCAGCTCCAACAGCAGCAGCCGTATGAGCACCAGCGAGAGCGGAACGGCGATCAGAGGCGGGGGAAGCAGCAGAGCGGCCGTTGCCGATAGCGCGAAGAACAGCAGGCGGCTCGAGAGCTCCGTACGTACCGACCGCTTGACGCGGGCGGGATAGTACCGGAACGAATAGGCGTAGAACCGCCGTACCGCGCGCCACCAGCCCAGTCCGCCGAAAGGAACCTGACGCATCGTCGCGGCCGGATTCATGACGACGCTTACGTTGTCGGACGTCGCGATCTTCTGGATGAACAGGTCGTCGTCGCCGATCTCCATGTTCAGATAGTTGAAACCCCGGCTTTCGAAGTAGAGGCTTTTGGTGTAGCCGATGTTGCCCGCGATGCCCCGGTAGGCTCGGCTCCGGGTCGCGGCGGACAGCCAGCGCACCGATCCGGCGAGCCGGCTGCACCGCATCAGCCGGTTGGCGAGCCCCTTTCCCGGTTCGATGCCGCAGTAGCCGATCACGATGTCGCCGTTGATAAAGCCTTTGGCCATCAGCGACAGCCATTTGTCCGACGACGGGTAGCAGTCGGTCGTCGTGAACACGATGTGCTCGTAGGCACAGGCTTTGATACCGACGGTCAGCGCCAGTTTCGTGCCGTGACCCGCGCTGCGCTGCTGCTTGATCGCCGTCACATGGAGCCGGGAACAGGCGAGGCTTTTCTCGTGCAGCAGCTCGCCGATCTCCTCGTCGTAGCTGCAGTCGACGGCGACGACTTCGAACTCGTCGTATCGCTGGCCGAGCAGCAGAGGCAGGTAGTTCTCGATGAAATAATAGCCGTTCTCGCGGATTACGACGACGACGGAAACGGGCGGCGACGGGATTTGCGGCCGGATGCCCCGGTTGTTGCGGAAGCGGGGGAGGCCGCCGTACCGGCCGAGCCAGTAGTACAGCTGGACGAAAAATGCGGTCAAGGCTCCGGCCATGGCGCCCAGCATCCAGTCCGGATGCGCAATGCCTTGGGATAGAAGGTCGTCGTATAGCAGGTCGAGATAGTCCACCGCCGAAGTTGGAGTTTACCGCAAAGGTACCGGATTTTCGGGGAATCCGCAAACGTTTCCCGATCCGCCGGAAAATATTTACCTTTGCCGGCGATGAACTTCGAACTGCTTCATACCGATCCCGGCAGCTCGGCCCGCGCCGGACTGATTTCGACCGACCACGGGACGATCGAAACGCCCATTTTCATGCCCGTGGGTACCGTAGGCAGCGTCAAGGGCGTGTTTCACCGCGACCTGGCGGACGAGGCGGGCGCACAGATCATTCTGGGCAATACCTACCATCTGTACCTGCGTCCGGGGACCGATATTCTGGAGAGAGCCGGCGGCCTGCATCGTTTCTGCTCGTGGGACCGTCCGATTCTGACCGACAGCGGCGGGTTTCAGGTCTTCTCGCTGGCCGGTTGCCGGAAACTTTCGGAGGAAGGCTGCCGCTTCAGCTCGCATATCGACGGGTCGAAGCATCTGTTCACGCCCGAGGGAGTGATCGATATCCAGCGTTCGATCGGGGCCGACATCATGATGGCGTTCGACGAGTGTCCGCCGGGCGACGCGCCGTACGACTATGCGGCCCGCTCGCTCGATCTGACCTGTCGCTGGCTCGAGCGGTGCTTCGACCGCTATCGGCAAACGGAGCCGAAATACGGGCATTATCAGTCGCTGTTCCCGATCGTACAGGGATGCACTTATCCCGATCTGCGGACCCGCTCGGCCGAGTTCGTCCGGCAGTTCGACGCCGACGGCTATGCGATCGGGGGACTGGCCGTGGGCGAACCGGCTCCGGTGATGTACGAGATGATCGGGTTGCTTGACGGCTTGCTGCCCCGCGACAAACCCCGCTACCTGATGGGCGTGGGCACGCCGGCCAATCTGCTGGAGGGCATCGAGCGGGGAGTCGACATGTTCGACTGCGTGATGCCGACGCGCAACGGGCGCAACGGCATGCTGTTCACTACGGAGGGCATCGTCAATATCCGCAACGTGAAGTGGAGGGACGACTTTTCGCCGATCGACCCGGGCGCGACCTGTTTCGTCGACACGGCCTACACGAAGGCTTATCTGCGGCATCTGACCGTAGCCGGCGAGATGATGGCCGCTCAGATCGCCAGCCTGCACAACCTTTCGTTCTATCTGTGGCTCGTGCGCGAAGCGCGCAGGCATATTCTCGACGGAACGTTCTCGAGCTGGAAGCCCGGAGCCGTCGAGCGGTTTTCGCGCCGGCTGTAATTTTTCGGCCCGGAAGCCGTTGTGTCTATGAGCGGAAAATTTTATTAACTTTGGCCGTCGTCCGGATTCGCGGCAGGGCGCGGGTCGTTTTCCCGGATTTACAGAAAAGAGCATGAAGTTTCCCGGTGTCAAGATCATCGATCGCTACATAATCCGCAAGTTTTTGGGAACATACGTGTTCGCCATCGCGCTGATCATCGTCGTCGTCGTGATTTTCGACGCCGCCGAGAAGATCGACGACTTCATCGAGCTCAAGGCTCCGCTGTCGAAAATCATCCTGCAATATTATTTCAATTTCATCCCGTTCTTTATCAATCAGTTCAGCGGGCTGTTCACGTTCATCGCCGTGATCTTCTTCACCTCGAAGATGGCCTATCAGACCGAGATCATCGCGATTCTGTCGGCCGGCGTCAGCTTCAAGCGGCTGATGTGGCCTTATTTTCTGAGCGCTGCGGCGATCACGCTGCTGAGTCTGGGGCTGAACCTGTACGTGATTCCCGCAGCCAACGGCGAGCGGCTCAAGTTCGAGATGAATTACATCAAGCGCATCAAGGGCATCAAGTACGACCAGCATATCTACCGCCAGATCGAGCCCGGCACGTTCATCTATATCCGCAGCTACTCCGACGACAAGCAGGGCGCATCGTATTTCGCGCTCGAGTCTTACGAGGACAACGCGATGGTCTCGTCGCTGGAGGCTGCCAACGTGAAGCTCGATCCCGAGACGGGCCGCTGGACGGCGCCGCGCAGCATTCGCCGGACGTTCGAAGGCGAGAAGGAGACGTTCGACAATACCCAACCTTTGGACACGGTCGTCAACCTGAGCACGACCGAGCTCGGCCGCGTCGAGGAGCTCGTCAAGACGATGAACATACACCAGCTGGGCCGGTTCATCGCTCAGCAGAAGATCAAGGGCTCGGACATGATTTCGCGTTTCGAGGTCGAGCGGCACAACCGTTTCGCCTATCCCGTCTCGACGTTCATTCTGACGATCATCGGCGTGTCGCTTTCGTCGCGGAAGGTGCGGGGAGGAACGGGGCTGCACATCGGTATCGGCATCGTGCTGGCTTTCTCGTTCATTCTGTTCAGTAAGTTTGCCGAGGAATTCGCCAAGGGCGGTCTGCTGCCCCCGTACGTTTCGGTCTGGATTCCGAATTTCATCTACGCGTTCATCGCTTACTATCTTTACAAGAAAGCCCCGAAGTAGCCGGTTCGGAGCCGCGCCGGGGGCCAACCGATCCGTCGGGGAAGTTTCGGCCGTTTCCGGCCGAAAGACGACAACGAAGTCCGGTAAGAGCCGAGTTGAGGCCCGATGCGGTCCGGCGACGGCCGTTTGGCCGTTCTCGGTTATCCGCTCGGGGCAAGTTTCCGGTTTGCCGGTAGTCGGCAGGTAATAAAGATTCTTTTCAGGCATGGTCCGTAGCCGACGGGACCGGCTCCGTTATCGGGTTCGCCTGTTCGCAGCCGTGTCGGGACCGGTCGCAGCCTTTTGAGAGGACGTCCGTTCTCCCCGGAAGACGGTCGCGGCATGGGTTTTCGTATCCTGCAGAATCAGCAGGGAATCGGACAGTTCCGAGATGGCGAAAGTTCGGAATTCTTCGCGATACGGTTCGTCCGCTCCGCCGCGGACGAGGGTCCGCGTCACGATGTAGCGTCCGTTTTCGTTCCCGGCCGTCTCCGCCGGGTCGAAACGGCAGGCCGGTTCGTCGAAAAGACGGTAGTCCGAGCGGCTTTCGTGCCTTCCCATGTAGACGAGCGTGACGATCCGTTCCGTCGCCGTGAACCGCATTTCGCAGGAGTAGTCCTTGGGGCCCGGGAATTGTACGATCCACTTTCTTTCCTGCAGACGCTCCGAAACAGAACTCGGACGATCGGGCCGGCGGCACCCGGTCCATGCGGAACAACATGCGAGCATGAACAGAAGCCCGATCCGGCCGATCGGCTTCGAAAGCGCCTCGCCGTACGGACGAAAACTCGCATGCTTCATTCCGGTTGCCATATCTATTTATATTCCGGTTGTCTTCGTCCGGCATCTGCGGTGGTTTTTTGCGTGCGGCGATGCCGAGGCGCGGCGTTCTTTCGGGTTCCGTCAATCGTTTCCCGGGCACTTCTCCGGCGATCCGGGTTTCCTGTACGGAACGGCGTTTCGTTGCTCGTATCGTCTTTTCCATCTCAGGAACAAACCGAGCACGGCGAGTGTCGCCGCTCCTCCCAGTGCGTAGGAGAGATTCCGGGACAGAGCCAGTCCCTCGCCGGCGATAAAGATATAAGTCGAGCAGACGGCCGTCATGAACAGCGCCGGAATCAGCGTGATCGCATAGAGCTTGCGCTCGCGGACCAGATAGACCGTCAGAGCCCAGAGCGTGAACACGGCCAGCGTCTGATTGCACCATGCGAAGTAGCGCCACAGGACGGCGAAGTCGATCTGCAGGATGACGAAACCCGCGACGAACAGCGGAACGGAGATGGCCAGTCGCTTGAGGATCGGCCGCTGGTCGAGGCGCATGAAATCGGCTACGATCAGCCGGGCCGACCGGAAGGCCGTGTCGCCCGAAGTGATCGGCGCGGCGATTACGCCCAGCACGGCGAGCAGACCGCCCAGCGTGCCGAGCCAATCCCGCGTGATCGAATTGACGATGATCGCGGCGTTGTCGTTGCCCGACGAGGCGGCGAACAGCGCGGTTCCTTCGTCGGTATGGAAAAAGTAGGTAGCCGCGGCCGCCCAGATGAGCGCGACGATCCCTTCCGTGATCATGGCTCCGTAGAAAACCGGACGTCCGTATTTCTCGCTGGTCATGCAGCGGGCCATCATCGGCGACTGCGTCGCATGGAATCCCGAGATCGCCCCGCAGGCGATCGATACGAACATCATGGGGAAGATCGGCAGACCGTCGGGGTGCGTATTAGCCACGCCGTCGGTCAGTTCGGGCAGGGAGGGATGATGCCAGAAAAGCATGGTGAGTATTCCGACAGCCATGAATATCAGTGCGATGGCGAACAGCGGATAGATCTTGCCGATGATCTTGTCGATCGGCAGCAGCGTGGCCAGTACGTAATAGACGAATACGACGGTCGCCCAGAACGTCAGATCGAGACTGTCCGGCGTCAGCTTGGCGAGCAGGCCGGCCGGTCCGGCCACGAATACGGCGCCGACCAGTACCATCAGCAGCACCGAGAAGATCCGCATGAACTGCTTGAACCGGCTTCCGAGGTATCGGCCGATCGTCTCGGGCAGGCTTTCTCCGTCGTTGCGGAGCGAGATCATGCCCGAGAGAAAATCGTGCACGGCTCCGGCGAAGATACTGCCCAGTACGATCCACAGGTAGGAAGCCGTGCCGAACTTGGCTCCCATGATCGCTCCGAATATGGGACCGAGGCCCGCGATATTCAGGAACTGGATCATGAAGATTTTCCACGCCGGCATCGGAATGTAGTCGACTCCGTCCTGTTTGGTGTAGGCCGGAGTCGCGCGTTTCGGATCGACGCCGAAGACGCGGGAAACGAATTTCCCGTAGATGAAGTAGCCGGCTATGAGCGCGGCCAGTGCGACGGTGAAGGTAATCATAGGCTGACGACAATAACCCGCATGGCCCGGTGCCGTGCGGTTCGGTGATTTTCAGCGACGTGCCGGCGCTGCCGGCGCAGGCTTATTCTCCGTAGTGAAAGCGGACCGTTTGCTTGCAGTCGGGATGCAGCGAGCGGGCTACCGGGCAGGTAGCCGCCGCCCGTTCCAGTACGGTGCGCGCTTTCGGAGCCATCTCTCCCGGAAAACGTATGTCGATTATTATCTCGCCGATGCGGCGCGGATCGGCACTCATTACCTTGGTGATGCTCAGGCGGGTCCCGACTATGTCGACGCCTTGCGTCCGGGCCGCGATGCCCATCAGCGTCATCATGCAGCTGCCCAATGCTGCGGCTACCAGATCGGTCGGCGAGAAAGCCTCGCCCTTTCCGTGATTGTCGGTCGGCGCGTCGGTCAGAATCTTGCTGCCCGACTGCACATGGGTCGCTTCGGTGCGAAGCTCGCCCAGATAGATGGTTTCTACGGTTGCCATGTTTGTTCCGTTTTTTCTTGGGGATGCCGGTTTCTCCGAGGTCGCGGTTCCGGGTGGAAATGCTTTGCGCCGGAACGCTCGATTTCCGGATTACGCGTGCTCCCGATGACAAAGATAGCGCAACTTTGCTTTTTTCGTGTCATAAACCGGCCTTTAAATTGCATGCGCATGCAATTTAAAGGCCGGTCGATTTTGCCTCGGCCCCGTGCCGGCCCGCTTGCCGGAGCCGGAGAATGCGGGTCGCGGAATCTTCCGGCGGGCCGATCCGGATCGTGCGTCCGGAAACGGCGCTGCTTCGGCCGTGATCGGATTTGGATATTCGTTTGATTTTCGTTACCTTACCGTCGGGTGCGGAGCGGCTTCCGAAACGAAGACGAGGTCCGCCGGTCCGGGATCGTTCGTTTTGCGGCGCTTGGCGAACGGTCCGGCGGCTTTTCTCTCCGAGGCGGCACATCCTGTCGCGGAACGGTTCCGAAAAACTAAAAAACGGTCGCCATGCAGAAAAAAACTTTTGTGCTTTTCCTGTCGTCGTTCGCGTTGCAATTCCTTTCTGCCGGCGAGCCTTTCATGTTCGTAAAAAGGGTGGAAAACAATATCGATCGGTGCAATTTGGAGAATATCCTGCCGGACGGGTCCGTCGAGGTGCTGTACAATCTGGGAAGCAAGTCGGATCTGGAACGATTGTTTTTCGACCGTTTCAATGCGCCGGTGGAGTTTTTCTTCAGGCCGAATCCCGGCATGAACGATCCCCGAGATGTAGCCGGTCTGCGAATCTTGAAAGATACGGCGGACAACTCGTATCGGATCGAAGTCAAGCGAATCGCGAATTTTAAAGAAGTAGACGACGAGGTGGACAAAGAGTATCCCTATGTCTGTTTCAGAGCCGAGGATATGACTCCAGAGCTATTCGACAGCATGATACGTCGCCATATAGAGCACAACGACAGCATGGATACGAAGCGGCGGCAGGAAAGAATGAAGCGTTACCGGGTCGAGACGAAATCTTTCCGCATCGGTCAGCAACTGGCCGACGCGCTGTACGATCGGATAACCGATATGATCGAGCATTTCGACAGTCGATACGAAGGGCGCTATGCGGCCTA
>ERZ857503.1289-NODE-1289-length-14971-cov-3.243162_pt1 | contig 14971 bp, 8 predicted proteins | sample MGYA00519766_ERZ857503 | MGnify/ENA primary metagenome ERZ857503 (study PRJEB31778, sample SAMEA3449345) | human gut metagenome | biome: human gut; feature: human-associated habitat; material: faeces | place: United Kingdom | collected 2010/2012 ...
GCCAATTCGGCGCTCCAGCACAACGCCGTTTATGCCTTTGCCCGGAGTCGTCGGAATCTGCTGTGGATCGCCACCGACGGCGGCGTCAGCTACTACTCCTATGCCACCGGACGGATCGTCCCGCTGACCGGCCGGAACCGGTTGTTATATGTGCATGCGCTTTACGAGGACGCCGAAGGCATCCTGTGGGCCGCCACGGTCGGACGGGGCGTCTACCGCATCCGTCTCACGGAATCGGACGGCGTCCTGCACGCCGGAGAGATTCGCCCGCTCGACTTGGGGGAAAATGCCCGGAAAAGGAATTTCTTCTTCTCCATCGAGGAGACGACCGACGGCAGCCTCTGGTTCTGCAACCACGGAGTCGGGGTGTTCCGCTACGACCGGAAAAACGACCGCACCGAGGAGATCGCGTTCGATCCGCAGCGCGGGCTTCCGGTAAACGACGTGACCGCCATGGCGGCCTGCACCGACAGTACGCTCTGGTTCGGTACGGGATACGGCATCGCCTGCTACGACCGCGCGACCGCGTCCGAACGGCCTACGCCCCGATACGGGAACGAACTGCTGCGCACCGGGGTGATTCACGGGATCATCGCCGACTCGCTCGACAACCTCTGGGTAAGCACCAACGCCGGGATCGTCCGTTGCACCCCCGCCACGAACCGCACCGTCTCCTACGACGGCTCCTACGGACTGGAGGTCGTGGAGTTCAGCGACGGCGCCAGTTTCTACGACCGCCGCACGGGCCGTCTGCTGTTCGGCGGCAACAACGGATTCGTCGTCCTGTCGGGAACGCAGCACCCCGTCGCAGCCGAGGCCTACCGCCCGCCCATCCGGTTCCGGAGCCTGCTCATCGGCGGCAATGAATACGGTCTGAACGGCCTGATGCAGAGGGGATGTCTCACACTCCCCCACCGGCAGGCGTCGTTCGCGCTGTCGCTCATCGCCCTCGATTACATCTACGGAGGCAACTATTCCTATCAGTACAATCTGGGAAACGACGAAAAGGCGTGGATGGACAACTCCCGGAACTCCCAGCTCACATTCGTCAACCTGCGCCCCGGCATGCACACGCTGCGGGTCCGCTACCGCAACGACACGACGGGGGAACTGAGCCCCGAGAGCACGCTGAAAATCCGGATACGCCCGCCCGCATACGCCTCTTGGTGGGCCATCGCGCTCTACACCGCAGTGTTCGCCGGCTGCGCCCTGCTGCTGGTCCGCTACCTGCACATCCGTCACAAGATCCGCGAACAGCGCAAACGCACGATCTACGAACGTCAGTACCACGAAATACTCTACCGGTCGCGGATCAACACGTTCACGAACCTGACGACCGACCTTGCGCTTCCGCTGACGCTCATCAACGGCCCCTGCCAGCAGATACTGGCCCACCGCACGACGGACGGACTCGTGCGCCAATGGGCCGAACTCATCCGGGCGAACGCCTCCAAGATCAACGATCTGGTCTGCCTGATCCACTCCCTGACAGAGGATCTCGCCCGCGAACACGACGACAAGATCGAATGGGTGGACGTTTCGCGGCTGGCGGAGAACATCTCCCAGACATTCCTCGACCGGGCCGAAATGGCCGAAGCCGAATACCGGGTCACCATCGCACCGAACCTGCAGTTCCCAAGCGTCCCCCATCTGCTGACGACGATCATCAACCTGATGATCACCAACGCTTTCGACCGGAGCGCCCCGTTCCGTCACGGGAGCGTATCGCTTCTTGTCGAGCGGCGGGACGACCGGCTTCGGCTGACGGTCTCCACACAGGGCCGCAAACTCGACCGGGAGCTGCTGTTCCTGATCTCCGACCTGCATCGTTTTCTCGACTATCTCGGCAGCGACCGCCATGTCCGTCCCATCAAGAACGACATGGAACTGGCGATCTGCCACAACCTCGTCGACAAACTGCACGGCGAGTTCGGCATCGACGACGACGGAGCGTCGCTCGTGGTATCGCTGCCGCCGCTGCCGATCACGCAGGTCATGCCGGAAAGCGTCCGGGAACCGTCGGAAACGCCCCCTTTGCCGGCCGATCCGGATCCCGGCGAAACGCAGCTTCCCGGCCTGCGGCCTTCGATGCTGCTCATCAGCGAGGACCGCGACATGGAGACGTTCATCGCATCGCTGTTCAAAGAGGAGTACGATGTCCACGTTTACCGCGACAGCAGTTCGCTGGACGAGGCTTCGTGGCGCATCGTGCTGTGCAACCCGACCCTGCTCAACGACGGGACGCTCGAAATCATCCGCACCATCCGGCAGGCCAAACGATTCCGACTGGTGCCGATCATCCTGCTCACGGCGACGCCGCATCCGGAACTGAAACTCATGGAGTCGGGGCTCGATGTGGACCTGTGCCTGCCCCTGCCGTTCAACATCACCCACCTGCACAATGCCGTAAACCGGCAGATGCGGCGTTACGACTCGTTCCGGGATATCGACGACTCGGTATACGGGTCGTTCGACATGGTGCAGGGCCGGATGCTGCAAAAAGAGGACCGGGACTTTCTCAACAAGATGCTGGAGATCATCCAGCAGAACATTTTCAAACCCGAATTGTCGACCCACTACATCGCGTCGCAGATGGGGGTCAGCAAGACGACGTTCTACAACCGGATCGGGGCGATAACCAGCCGTTCGCCCGTCACGGTCATCAAGGAGTTCCGCCTCGGATATGCCGAGCGCCTGCTGGTGCAGACGAAACTCTCCATCGACGAGATCATCTACAAATCGGGATTCGTCAACCGCAGTACTTTTTTCCGGAACTTCACGGCCCGCTACGGCTGTACGCCGAAAGTCTACCGGGAACAGAAAATCAACGAGATAAGGAGGCTCGGCAATTCGCCCGCAGGCGGGAATTGAAAACAGGAACTACGTCGCTGTGCTCCGTGATCCCTCGGATACCGGTCCGGACAAGCGGGATTGACTTCGCTCCACTCCGCCTGCGGCTTCGTGCCGCTCGTCTTTCCCGGCCCTGCGGGGGCGTCCCTGCAATGAATCCGAAGAAATCGCCCACTGGCGATCATCCTTTGCTTTCCGGGCATAATACCGAATCAATTCGGCTTACGCCCGGAAAACAAGAAAAGCTGCAACTAATGTTGCAGCTCTTCTTCGGATTCTTTGCGGAAAGAGAGGAAACAGAACCTTTCCCGAAATCCGCCCTATATCAGTTCGTTATACTTTGACCTCAATTTAAGTACACCGAATAGCCCACAGCCGACTTGCATCGTTTCACCCTGTGCTGCACTTAGTTAAGGCAAAGATAAGGATTATTTCGAAAATTCAAACTAATTTTTACATCATGGATTTAACAACAGATTTAACACACATAGAATAAGGCTTATCTCCAGATATTTCTTTTTCAATATTCTTTTTCAGCACATTTTTTAATGATGGATTTGGCTCTGCTATATATTGATCTATAAGAGGTATTATGGCATCTATTCGACTTTTACGAGCTTCCATCAATTCGGGACGATTCAATTCTAACTCTAATTCTGTAAGTTGCGCTCTCCTATCATTGGGTTTATGGCAAATCATAGTTCCTAAAAATACAAAATGATCTTCGGGAATATCTATGTAGGGGTTAATAAATGCGCACTGTTCATCAAACTTATCATTCTTTTTAATATTGCACCACGGGCAGGATAATCCCAAATTTGACCATTCAAAAGTGAGTTCCGGATAAATATCTTTAGGTCTATAATGTTCAATATGTTCAGGAGCGACTGCCGATATATAACTTTCACAGTACATACATTTGTCGTTTGTTTCTCTCTTTAAAGTAGCTTTGACATCGTCATGATTGTATTTGTTTTTGATATTGTCAGGCACTTTTTCTCCTCTATGGATATACGCCATTAAATCAGATGTCCATCGAGCTTTATTTCGGGACAAAATAATTGGCTCTGGTAATTTACTTAATTTTATCATTTTTTAAAAACACCCTTTATTGCGATCGGCATTAAACTTTCAAGACCCAATGATTTGAATTCTGCTCTCATTGCATCAATATTTTCCTCAGTTAATTGAATTTCTCTATATTTTTTAATAAGTTCTATTAGAGTTTCTTCAGCCCAAATAGGCATAGTAAAAGGAATACCTAATACTTCATTCAAAATTTCGGTGGCTGTTTTTGCTTTATTTACTAAATCTAAATGCTGACTAAAAACTTTATTAGATTCATTATATCTAAATGCATATACATTTGAATCCTTTACAGAGCCAACAACTAATGGACTATGAGTAGAAATAATAAATTGAACATTTGGGAATGCATTTATTAAATCAGGCAAAATTGCTCTTTGCATTGTTGGATGTAGATGGTTTTCAATTTCATCAATGAGAACAATATATTTTTCAGTCGCATCTGCAAAGTTATATATCTGCCAAGCAATATCTATTATTGATGCAATACCTCCCGATACGGCATCTAGCATAAATTCACCAGAGTCTGTTATCAGTACAATTTCATAATTTCTAATTGTTATATTTCGGAATCCAATTGATTTTGGCAATAGTATCTTTAGAATTCTTTGGAAATCATCAAAATTATTTTTTAATTCTGAATCGGCTTCAATGTATTCATTTCCTGCACCACTTATAGCCCAAGACAATAGAGTTTCCTTAATTGAGAAGTTTACATCTTGACGACGATTGCTCCCTTGAGTATAATAGTTCAAGTTATTATTGACAACAATCTGGCAAGCTTCTTTTCTTGTCCTTTTTGATGTGGGTATATTTCCAACTTGCTGATATCTAAATACGTCTCTATGAGAAACAATATTTAGCCCGTTAAACCAATGTTGGGGCCTAATTTCAATCTGATATTGTGGATTATTATTTTGATGAAGTATTAAATCGGCCTTCTCATTTTCTGAATAATATATTTCACCAATCTTATCCGGCTCATCTGAAGAAATTCTTTTAAAACTTTTAAAAATACCACCCAACCACTTTATTACCCCAGAAGATTTATCTTTTACCGGGGTTGATAATTCAACAAAGTTCCATCCGAGATGTCTGGCAAGAAGATTTAATATCGTTGTTTTTCCCGAACCATTAGCTCCGGTTAGAACTGTTAATTGCTCATGAAATTCTAAATCAATTTCTTGAAATTGCTTCCAGTCTTTTATGGTTAGTCTCTTGAAATTCATATTTAATGACTTTATACATCAAAGATAGTAGTTTTTATGAGAGTAAATAAAATATCTGATATTTATTTAATTTACGCAATAAAGTAGATTAATCATTGACTCCACAAGGAATTTCTTTATCTTTGCCCCTGCGAACAGTATTGAACAACAACCTATTCCTATCAAAGCTCTCAAAGCATTGGTATGAATAAGAATGCGCAGAGCCGTTGGGGAGCAATCCCGCGAACGGCACTTTGCAGAGCTTAGAAATAGGTGATGTACTGTTCGCAGCTGCGCGTTCTATTTTTATACCATTATGCGAACAGTACATCACCGCACCAACGTTCCGACGTTGGTAAGCCGCAAGGCCAGCCGCAGGCGGTTCCCGCCGTGCAACCTCCCGATTCGTTTCCATTTTCATCCGCCCGATTAGCAAATAATTGCTGACCAGATCTTTATCTTCTTTGTTGTGCACTGCGCACGATAAGGACAGCCCTTACTATGTCGAATTTCTAACAGTCAATCAAATGGAAACGAATCAAAACCCCGTGCAGGAAAACCCCGCACAACGCATAGCCCCCGAACTCGGACAGCCCTCCGAACGCCTTTACGATCCGAATGAAGCGGAACAGATCGTCCAAACCCTGCTCGACGGCTATTTCGACCCGGAATACATCCTATTATTCGGCAAGTTGGCAGGCGGTACGCCCCACAGCGACGCCGTGGCCTACGACCTGCTGATGGTCGTGCGCGAAACTCCGGAATACGATTGGATTCAGGCCAAACGCATCCTGCGCTACAAAATGCCGTACCGCCTCCGGAAGATCACCTACATCAATCTCTACATCCTGCCGTTGAGCTATGTCGAATCGAATCGGACGCCGTTTCTCTATTTCGCCCGTGCCGAGGGCGAATTGCTCTATTGCAGCGACCACTATCATTTCCGCCGGCCGAAGCACCCGATCGACTTTGCCAGAGCCTATGCCGACGCCAAATTCCATTTCGACACGTTCCGGGTGCTTGGGTATGATCTGCTGGAGCAGGCACAGGAAACATTTGTCGAGGGTCGCAACGTGCGTCTGGCGGCGCAGTTCACGGCGCAGGCAATCGTTTATTTCTACCACACGCTCTATTACGTCTATCACGGTATGGAATTCGGCATCCACGATCCGGTGGTGATGCACGACCGGATGCGGACGCTTTCGACCAAACTGATGCTGGTATTCGACGACAATCACATCGAGAACATTTTTACGCTGCCATGCCTGAAACAAATCTTGATGAAAACGCCGTATAGCGCCGAATTCCACATGGCCCCGCAGGAATTGGAGATGCACATGGAGCGAGTTCAAAAGGCGGCCGAAATAATCGAGAACTACTGCGATCTACGGCTGGAACTCTATAAAGAGCTGAGCGTACAATAGCCCCCGGCATCAGGCGGGAATGGAAAACAGGAATTACATCGCTGCGCTCCGTGATCCCTCGGATTCCGGTCCGGACAAGCGGGATTGACTTCGCTCCACTCCGCCTGCGGCTTCGTGCCGCTCGTCTTTCCCGGCCCTGCGGGGGCGTCCCTGCAATGAATCCGAAGAAATCGCCCACTGGCGATCATCCTTTGCTTTCCGGGCATAATACCGAATCAATTCGGCTTACGCCCGGAAAACAAGAAAAGCTGCAACATTAGTTGCAGCTTTTCTTCGGATTCTTTGCGGAAAGTGAGGGATTCGAACCCCCGGAACCTTGCGGTTCAACGGTTTTCAAGACCGCCGCGATCGACCACTCCGCCAACTTTCCGGAGACAAAAGTAGTACCGATTTTCCATTCTGCCAAATCTATGCAGCGTTTTTATTCCAGCCCCGCAGTCCCGGAAATCAAATTCCGGAGATAATTTTCTTCTTTTCCGAAATTTGCATATCTTTGTCAGTAAGTTAGGACCTTGAAGGTTATTTTCTCACGCAGCGAAGCCATGAACAAAGCGCAGTTTGTCGAGGCCATTGCTCTCGACGCGAACATCTCGAAGGTCGAGGCCCGCAGGGCCGTCGACGCCATGATCCGTGTAACGGTGCAGTCCCTGCGCGAAGGCGAACGGCTGACCCTGACCGGGCTGGGTACGTTCAGCGTGCAGCAGCGTTCCGAGCGCGTAGGCCGCAACCCGCGCACGGGTGCCGCCGTGAAGATTCCGCCCCGCAAGGTCATCAAGTTCCATCCCACGGTCGAGGTCGAATGACCCGGCCCGCAAAATCCCCACACATGCCCGAAATTTCACTCCGCGCCGAGCAGATGCCGGCCTCCCCGATACGCAAACTCGTCCCGCTGGCCGACGCCGCACGCGCCCGGGGCACCAAAATCTACCACCTGAACATCGGACAGCCCGACCTGCCCACGCCGCAGGTGGGTCTCGATGCGCTGAAGCATATCGACCGCAAGGTGCTGGAATACAGCCCCAGCGACGGCTACCGTTCGCTGCGTGAAAAGCTCGTATCCTATTACGCACAGTACCAGATCAAGCTCACCCCCGAGGAGATCATCGTCACCACGGGCGGCTCCGAGGCCGTGCTGTTCGCCTTCATGTCGTGCCTCAACCCCGGCGACGAGATCATCGTCCCCGAACCGGCCTATGCCAACTACATGGCCTTCGCCATCTCGGCAGGCGCCGTGATCCGTCCCGTCGTCTCGTCGATCGAGAACGGATTCGCACTGCCTCCCATCGAGGAGTTCGAGAAACTCATCAACGAGCGCACGCGCGGCATCCTGATCTGCAACCCCAACAACCCCACGGGTTATCTCTACACGCGCCGCGAGATGGACCGCATCCGCGACATGGTCCAAAAATACGACCTGTTCCTCTTCTCCGACGAGGTCTACCGCGAGTTCATCTACACCGGTTCGCCCTACATTTCGGCCTGCCATCTCGAGGGCATCGAGCAGAACGTCGTGCTGATCGACTCGGTCTCGAAGCGTTATTCCGAGTGCGGTATCCGCATCGGCGCGCTGATTACCAAGAACAAGAAACTGCGCAACGCCGTGATGAAATTCTGTCAGGCGCGCCTTTCGCCGCCGCTGCTCGGACAGATCGTCGCCGAAGCCTCGATCGACGCCCCGCGGTCGTACAGCACGGAGGTTTACGAGGAGTATATCGAGCGCCGCAAATGCCTGATCGACGGACTGAACCGCATCCCCGGCGTCTACTCGCCGATCCCGATGGGGGCGTTCTACACCGTGGCGCGGCTCCCGGTCGACGACAGCGACAAATTCTGCGCATGGTGCCTCTCGGAGTTCGAATACGAGGGCGAGACCGTCATGCTGGCCCCGGCGTCGGGCTTCTATTCCGATCCCGAATGCGGCCGCAATGAGGTCCGCATCGCCTATGTCCTGAAAAAAGAGGACCTCGAACGGGCCCTCGTCATTCTGGGCAAGGCGCTCGAAGCCTACAACAGCCGCCAATAAGAACAACCGGCAATCCCGAAACGAAGGTGCAGCGCCCCGCAAGGCGTTGCACCTTCTTATATATGGACCTGCCAATTCATCCAATCTTATACCTTTTAGTAGAGTTTTCGGGAATTTAAGACCAAAAAGTTTGGGCTTCGGGGATAGTTTTCCTACTTTTGCCCCGATTTTGTGCGTCTTCGGACACACCGAGTATAAACCAAACCAATTCGTTATGAAAAAACTTTTCCTCGTTCTGGCCGCCGCAGCCATCGCCTCCGGTGCATACGCCGAGGGTTATCAGGTAAACAACATGTCGGCCAAGCAGACCGGTATGGGTCATGTAGGTACGGCCATGAAGCTCAACTCGGAGTCGATCTACTTCAACCCCGCAGCCACGGCATTCCAGACGTCGAAATTCGACATTTCGGCCGGCATGACGGGCATTCTCTCGAATGTCAGCTACCGCTCGCTCCCGACCCTGACAAACGATTACCAGAGCGGCCCGGCCGAGAAATCCGACAATAAGCTCTCGACCCCGATCCACGTCTATTTCAACTACAAACCCACCGAACGGCTGGCCGTCGGACTGGGTTTCTACACTCCCTACGGTTCCGCGATGAACTGGGGCGACAACTGGTCGGGGGCACACCTCGTACAGGAGATCAACCTCTCGGCCTACACCATTCAGCCCACCGTGTCGTACAAGATCTGCGACCGCCTTTCGATCGGCGCGGGTCTGACGGTCGCATGGGGTAAATTCGACCTGTCGCGGTCGCTGCTCTCCCCCACGATGCGCCGCGGACTCATCTCCGGCACGATTGATCCGAACATCACCCAGCTTCAGGCTGCAATCAACAGCGGCATGCTCACCGGTGAAGCGCTCGCTCAGGCTACCGCGACCCTCCAGACGCTCGAGGGAGCCAAGGGCTACCTCAACAACACCATGAACCAGTCGCTGGTATCGGCCAAACTCAAAGGCGACGCCGATGTCGCCGTGGGTGTGAATGCCGGTTTCCTGTGGGACATCACCGACGAATGGTCGGTCGGCATGACCTACCGCTCGCGCCTGAACATGAAAGTGGGCAAAGGCCATGCAACGATGAACATCGATCCGCAGGCAGCGGCACTCATCGCCAAACTCGGAGAACTCAGCCCCGGTACGGAGTTGATCCCGGGCCTCGACAAAGGCACTTTCAACGCCGAACTGCCGCTTCCGACGACCGTAACGTGGGCCGTATCGTTCCGCCCGGCCGTGAAATGGGAGCTGGCCGTAGACCTTCAATGGACCGGATGGTCGGCCTACAAAGCCCTGAACGTGGTTTTCAATGAGAAAGAACTGGGTATCAAACCCATCTATTCGGTGAAGAACTACTCGAACACGCTGGCTTTCCGTTTCGGTGCCCAGTACCGTGCGACCGATTTCATCACGGCCCGTATGGGTATGTATGTGGATGAAAGTCCCGTAAGCAGCGACTACCTCAACCCCGAAACCCCGTCGATGACCAAAGTCTCCTATACGGCCGGTCTGAGCCTGCGCCCCACCAAGTTCATGTCGATCGATCTGGCTTACTGCTATGTTTCGTCGGCCGATCCCGAGCGCACGGGTTCCTATCCGCTTTACGGCTATGCCGACGGTAAACTCGAAGAGGTCTTCTCGGGAAACTACAAGCTCCACGCCAACGTATTCTCGATCGGCGTAGGGTTCAGTTTCTAAAAAACGAAAAAATTGTTATCTTTGCCGGGAATAAACCCCGGCTTAGATAGGCGGCGCCTCAGCAAAATACAAGCAAAGTTTGCTTTTGCATTCGGCTTGCACTATCTTTGCGGTGCGTTCGGCGACGGACGCGCCGCATTGTTTAACGGCTCCATAGTTCAAGGGATAGAACGAGGGTTTCCTAAACCCTAAATTCGCGTTCGAGTCGCGGTGGGGCTACAAGAAAAGGAGGAATATTAATTCCTCCTTTTCTTGTGGAATTTTACCTATCTTTACTCCCGTAAAATCACGATTATGGAATCGCTCAAAGAACTCTATAAGATCGGCAGCGGCCCTTCGAGCAGCCACACGATGGGGCCCAAGCGGGCCGCGGAACGCTTCGCGGAGCGGTGCAGCGACGTCGACGCCTACCGCGTGACGCTCTACGGATCGCTGGCGGCCACGGGCAAAGGCCACCTTACGGACGTAGCCATCCTTTCGGTGCTCGAACCCACAGCCCCGACCGAGATCGTCTGGAAGCCCGAGATCGTACTCCCCTTCCACCCCAACGGCATGCTGTTCGAGGGACTGAAAGCCGGCAAGGTCGTCGATTCGTGGACGATATACAGCGTCGGCGGCGGTGCGCTCGCCAACGAGACTTCGCGTCAGGAGGTCCCCGCAAGCATCTACCCCATGTCCACCATCACGGAAATCCAGCAATGGTGCGCCCGCGAAGGCAAGACCTACTGGGAGTATGTGAACGACTGCGAGGGTCCCGAAATATGGGACTACCTCGACCGGATATGGACCGTAATGTGCGAGACCATCCAGCGGGGCCTGAACAACGACGGGGTTCTGCCCGGCGGCCTGAAGGTCGCCCGCAAGGCCTCGACCTACTGGGTCAAGTCGAAAAGCTACACCGATTCGCTGAACTCCCGTGCCAAGATTTACGCCTATGCGCTGGCGACCTCCGAGGAGAACGCTTCGGGCGGCACCGTAGTGACGGCCCCGACGTGCGGATCGAGCGGCGTCGTACCAGCGGTGCTCTACCACCTCGCCACCTCGCGCGATTTCCTGCGTATCCGCATCCTGCGGGCGCTGGCTACGGCCGGACTGTTCGGCAACGTCGCCAAGACCAACTCCTCGATCTCGGGGGCCGAGGTCGGCTGTCAGGGCGAGGTCGGCGTGGCGTGCGCCATGGCTGCCGCAGCGGCCTGTCAGCTCTTCGGCGGCACCCCTTCGCAGATCGAGTATGCCGCCGAGATGGGTCTCGAACACCATCTGGGCCTCACATGCGACCCCGTGTGCGGACTGGTGCAGGTCCCCTGCATCGAACGCAACGCCATCGCCGCAGCCCGCGCCCTCGACGCCAACATCTACGCCACGCTCTCCGACGGACGCCATCTGGTCTCCTACGACAAAGTCGTGGAGGTGATGAACGAGACGGGACACAACCTCCCGAGCCTCTACCGCGAGACCTCCGAGGGCGGACTGGCCCGACGCTACGAACCCAAGAAATAGACGCATCCCGGCGGGATTCCGACCCGCTGCGACAATTTTTCCTTGTAAACGGATAGAATTTCCCCGCCGGATAACCTCCGGCGGGTTAATTTTGTTATCGGCAACATCAACCTAAAACCATAAGACCCTATGAAACGATTTCTACTGCTCATGCTGGCCGTTCCGCTGCTCGGCGGAGGATGCAGCGACGACAAGACCGAAGATCCCGGGACGACACCGCCTGCGACGACTCCCGCGGGGACCAAGGAAGACCCCCTCCTCGTCGGCAACCTCGACGGCATCGACGGGAAAAGCGAGGTGTGGATCAAAGGCTACATCGTCGGCGCCGAAGCCGCTGTCACCACGATGTCGGTCGGTTCCGACACCCCGTCGCGCAGCAACATCCTGCTGGCATCGAAGGCCAACGAGTACCGTCCCGAAAAGTGCGTTCGCGTAGAACTGCCGGATGGCTCCGAGATTCAGGCCTGCCTGAACGTCGTCGACCACCCCGAGCTCATCGGCCGGAAAGTCCTGATCCATGCCGACATCGTCGCAGAAGGAGGCTCTGTCCGCATTGCCAACATCACCGAGCAGGAGGGCGGCGGCAAACCGGTCGAGAACCCCGGTCCGGACCCGGAACCCGACCCCGATCCGGACGTTCCGACGCCACCCGTCACGGGCAACGTCGAACTGGACAAACTTTACGGCTATGCCGAAGGCACGACTGGCGGCGCCGCAGCCACCGAGGCCAACATACACCATTTCAACGACGGCAACAAATTCTGCGAATGGCTCAAACTGCGCGAGAAGAACAAGAGCGAGGTTCCGGCCATTGTCTGGCTGAGCGGCAAATTCACCAAGGAGAACGGCCGCGACAGCGGTTCGCCTTGGTTCGACATCAAAGACACGAAGAACATCACGGTTTGCGGCACCGACGATTTCCGGATGGAGAATATCGGATTCTTCCTCAAAAGGGCCTCGAACATCGTCATCCGCAATATCTACATCAAAATGCCCAAAGCCGACAACGGCGCCGACGGTATCTCGATGCAGGAAACCGAAAAGGTCTGGGTAGACCATTGTACCTTCGAGTCGATGAACCAGACCAAGGACTATGAGGACGGTTCGTGCGACGTGACGCACCAGAGTTGTAACGTCACCGTGTCGTGGTGCCACTTCATCAAGACCCAGAAATCGTGTCTTGTGGGCCATTCGAACAGCCAGACGGCAGACTCGAAGATCACCGTGACGTTCCACCACAACTTCTTCGACCTGTCGAGTTCGCGCCACCCGCGCGTCCGCTTCGGCCGCGCCCACGTCTACAACAACTACTTCAACCAAGTGACCACCTACGGTGTCGGCAGCGCCTACGGAGCGATGGTGCTCGTCGAGGACAACTGCTTCGAGGGGGTGAAACTGCCTACCGACATCTGTACCTTCCCGGCCAAGCCGAGCGGCAGCAGTTGGGTCTCGAACCTGCAGGGATCGGAAGCCGGATACCTCTACGAACGCGGCAATGTCTTCAACAACATACCCGCCGACATCACGTCGCCCTACCCCTTCACCAACGTGGAGTACAAAGCCTACAACGGCGCAAAACTCGTGACTCCGTACACCTATGAAGATTTCAAACCCGCATACGGCTACATCGTCGACGATGCCGAACGGCTCGCGGAGATCATACCCTCGGCTGCCGGAGTGGGCAAGCTGACGGGTTACGCCACAGCCCCGAAAGAGGTTGACAACGGCGGCATCTCGGGCGGCGGCACGACCCCGGATCCCGATCCGGGAACCGATCCCGACCCCACGCCCGGCGGCAGCGACCTCGGCAACGGCTGGACGTTGCTTTCCAACGGCACGACCCCTGCAACAGCCGTCTGCGACGGGAGCCGACTGACACTCACGGCCTGCGGCAAATTCGAAAGCGGCGCACAGAGCTTCGGATTCGTCTATCGGGAGGTTACGGGCGATTTCGTGGCGACCGCGCAGGTCGACTCCTTTTCCGCCCTGAAAGAAACCAATCAGGCATTGGCCGGCCTGCTGGTCACTCCCGACGTGACAACAGCATCGGGCGGCGATTTCATCCACGCCATGGCGGCCCGAAGCCTCTCGGGGTTCTACTACTCCAACCGGAGCGAAGCCGCCGGAAAAGGTAACAAGGGTGCATTAGGCGCTCCGGACGCCACAACCGAAGGGGCAAAACCCATTGTGCGACTCGTACGCGCAGGCGACAAATTCTCCGTTTCCTATTCGCTCGACGGAGGCGCGACGTTCGGTGCGGAGAAGTCCGTAACCATCAGCGGACTTCCCGAGGACGGGAAGTTGCTGCTCGGCCTTGCGGCCAACAGCGGCGACAGCAAGAAAACCTCGGAAGCCGTTTTCAGCGACGTGAAAATCAACGGCCAGTCCGTCGCCTTCGAGTAGCCGGCCGATTCCCAATGAAAAAGCCCCTCCCGAACAGGAGGGGCTTTTTCGATATATCCGGAGCGGGATTACTCCACACCCATCGCAACTTACTGCGCCTGCTGGAGCGACTCCAGTTCGGCTTTCGAACCGACCACGAGGTCGTCGTAGTCGCGAAGACCCGTACCGCCGGGGATCAGGTGACCGCAGATCACGTTCTCCTTCAGGTTCTCCAGCGGATCGACCTTGGCCTGAATGGCCGCCTCGTTCAGAACCTTGGTGGTCTCTTGGAAGGAAGCCGCCGAGATGAAGCTCGAGGTCTGCAGTGCGGCGCGGGTGATACCCTGCAACACCTGAGTCGAGGTTGCGGGCACGATGTCGCGCACCTGAACCGGACGCTGGTCGCGGCGCTTGAGGCTCGAATTCTCGTCGCGCAGCTTACGCAGCGACACGATCTGTCCGGGCTGCAGCGTCGTCGAGTCGCCGGCGTCGGTCACGACCACCTTGTCGTAGAGTTCGTCGTTCACATCCATGAACTCCCACTTGTCGATGATCTGGTCCTCGAAGAAACGGGTGTCTCCCGGGTCCTCGATCTTCACCTTGTTCATCATCTGGCGGACGATGACCTCGAAGTGCTTGTCGTTGATCTTCACACCCTGCATGCGGTATACCTCCTGCACCTCGTTGACGATGTACTCCTGCACCTTCGTCGGGCCGAGGATATTGAGGATGTCGCTCGGAGTGATCGCGCCGTCCGACAGCGGGCTGCCCGCCTTCACGTAGTCGTTCTCCTGCACGATGA
>ERZ857503.1290-NODE-1290-length-14937-cov-2.261255_pt1 | contig 14937 bp, 17 predicted proteins | sample MGYA00519766_ERZ857503 | MGnify/ENA primary metagenome ERZ857503 (study PRJEB31778, sample SAMEA3449345) | human gut metagenome | biome: human gut; feature: human-associated habitat; material: faeces | place: United Kingdom | collected 2010/2012 ...
GGGCTTTTGGTTTGTCGCTTTATGCGGGATTTTCTCAAAGGCTCCCGCATTTTGTAAATCCCTCCCGGCGCTCTGCGGGGCTCCGTTTCTTCTTCCACCCCGTTCCGGCAGGGCTCCCATCTTTGGGACACTTTGTCCCAAAGCCCGCTGCCGGGGCCCGCCCCCTCCGTTTCAGTTTTCCTTTCACAGGTAAAAACACGAAACGGAGGTTTTACAAATGACGACCATCAACCTGAAGGAGTTTTTCTATTGGTACATAACCGACGAGTTCATCGAAGTCACCGAGGAAGTGGCCGAGGAACTGTGGGCGGACAAGCGATATGAGTTCAACCACTGGCGGCGCATGAAGCGCAACAAGGCAAACTACTCCCTGGATGCCGGGGACGGCATTGAACATTCCATCTGCGAGTTTGAGCCCTCCCCGGAGGAGTGCATGGCTCTCATGGAGCAGTACCGGCGTCTGTGCTGTGCGCTCAACCATCTGCCCGAAGCCCAAGGGCGGCGGATCGACGCGGTGTACCTTTTGGGCCTGACAGTCCATGAGGTAGCTGTGGCAGACGGTGTGTCAGAGCGGGCCGTGCAGATCGCCATTGATCGCGGGCTGGAAAACATGAGAAAGTTTTTCTAACTTTTTTCGTTTGGCTGTTTCGTTTTTGGCTCGAAAGTGACCTGGGTATATAGGAAGAATTTTATGCCCAGCCAGCAGCCGGAGTTAAGTACGGCTGCTGGCTGGGACGAATACAAAGGAGGCTGTTCCATGAAAGCTGTTCTCTACTGCCGCATATCCACATCCACACCCTTTGCGCTGGATATGATACGGGGCCAGCAACTCCGTCTGCTCGACTACGCAAAGGAAAAGGGAATTGAGGTTGCCGGGATGTATTCTGATGTCGGCTGTCTTGGCTCCACCTTGGACAATCCCGGTGTGCAGGCTGTCATACAGGCTGTGCGGGATGGCAAGGCGGACACGATCCTTGTGACGGACCGGGACCGCCTGAACAAAGGCGTTCGACTGGAGGAACTGCAAAGCCTCCCGGTGATCGCGCTGGCCGAGGAAGAATATCGGACGGAACGGGAGGCGGCTGGCCGTGAGCTGTGACGCTGAACTGGCGGCCCTGCTCTCCCAGCCGTGGAGCGAGGGGGCCTGCCGGGGCTATGTGATCTCCGCTATGGAGCGGTGTGGATTTAAGCCTGCCGACATTGAGCGGGTCATGCGGGAGCTCCATGAGGTCTTTGGCTTCACCACTTTGGAGGAGGCCCAGGCTCTCTATGAGCGGAGCCCCTATTGAGCTACGAGACACTTTGTCCCAAAGGATATGAACAGCAGAGCCGGGCGGCAGCACCGCCCGGCTCTGTTCCCAATAGAGAAAAAGAAGGGATGTGAAAAGCTACAAATGAACTGAGGAGGCACCTCCATGAAACTAACAGCAAAGGAATTGAACAGGATGCAAAGCGTCAATATCGGCGCTGTGTCCGCTGATACCCTGGCCGACGTGAGCGGCATGGCTTTTGATAATTCCCTATCCCGTGAGGAACGGCTCACCCGGTTCCTGGGGATGACTGTCAACCCCTATTGCTTTTGTGTGGGCGGCGTGGGCGTGAAGATCGAATTTGCCGAGGATGGCCCCACCCTCCAAGACACCTTGACCGACTTCCTGATCCGACAGAAAAAAGGACTGTAACCATTGGGGCCCAGGCTATGAGACACTTTGTCCCATAGCGGAGGCATCCTTTACGGTCAGCCCGAACGGAGGTATAATATAGGTGTAATGTGATAGGGGAAGGAGGCATAATGCCACGCATCAAAAATAGAGGGTATCAACTGTTCAACCCCTCTTATATCGCCCCTGTGAGCGCCCGCCGCTGGAGAATGGCGGCCTATATCCGGCTCTCCAAGGAGGACTTGCAGAAGATCAAAAAGGGCCTTGATTGCAGCAACAGTGTTGCCAATCAGCAAGGCATGCTCCATGACTTCTATGAAAGTCACATGGAGGAATTGGAAAGCTATACCGAGTATGTGGATGACGGCCACACGGGAACAGACACAGACCGGGAGCACTTTCAAGATATGATGGCCGACATTATGAGCCGCAAGATCAACTGTGTGGTGGTAAAAGACCTTTCCCGGCTGGCCCGCAATACAGCGATGCCGGGAGCCTGATCGACAACCTGTTTGTGCAGTTGGGCGTCCGCTTTATCTCCCTGGCGGAGAATGTGGACAGCTACCTTGACCCGGACAGCGTTTCCGATATTAAGGTGCCCATCACCAACGTTATGAATGACAACTACTGTTTTCAGACCTCCAAGAAGATCCGGCAGGTATTTGACTACAAGCGGCGCAACGGCCAGTATATCGGCTCCTTTGCCCCCTTTGGGTATGTGAAAGACCCCGATGATAAGCACCAGCTTCTTGTCGATCCCGATGCCGCTGAGGTTGTCAAGCTCGTTTACTCCCTGTTCCTGCAAGGCAGCTCCAAACGGGCCGTGTCCCTCTACCTGAACGAACACGGCATACCAAGCCCGGCGGCCTACCGCCGGATCAAGGGCCTGCCGGTGTCCTCCGCGGTGGGCGATGATCCCATGTGGAGCGCCCGGATGATCCATGAGGTGCTCACCAATGAAATCTACACGGGGGATATGGTGCAGGGCCGACACCGGGTCAAGAGCTACAAGGTACACCAAATTGAAACGGTGCCGGAGGAGGAATGGGTACGGGTGCCAAACACCCATGAGGCGATCATTGTCCGTGAAACCTTCGATAAGGTGCAGGGCCTTATGAAACGGGACACCCGGACATCCCCCCAGGGGCGGCAAGTCCATCTGTTCAGCGGTTTTCTCCGCTGTGCCGACTGCGGCAAGGCCGTGACCCGGAGCGTGAGCGGCAGGCACGTCTACTACGCCTGCTCTACATACAAGAACCGTTCCCGGACGGCCTGCACGATGCACTCTATCAAGCACAACCGGCTGGAGGCCGCCGTCCTGTTCGCCATTCAGCAGCAGGTGCATTTGGCTGTGTCCTACGCTGAAACGGTGACACGGATCAATACGGCCCCGGTCAAGAAATGCCAATCCAAGCGGCTTGACGATCTGATAGCAGCAAAAGAGCGGGAACTCGCAAAAGTTACCCGCTACAAACAAGGGCTTTATCAGGATTGGAAAGACGGAGAGATCACCCGCGAGGACTACCACAACATGAAAGCCGACTATGAACGCCAGACGATCACGCTGACCGCCGTACTGAAAAATCTGACGGCGGAGCGGGCGGAACTGGCGAACGGCGTGGATAATGAGCATCCGGCGCTGGTAGCCTTTATGCGGTATCAAAACATCGACGAACTGACCCGTGACATTCTTGTGGAATTGGTGGACTATATCAAAGTCTACGAAAACGGAAATATCAGTGTCCGCTTTAAGTTTGCCGATGAACTCCGTAAAATCGTCGAGTACATAGAGCTCAACAACGAAACCCCAGCATTGGTTGTTTGAGCGATTTCTTTCCTATACTGGCAGTACGTTTTCCTAATTGGAGCTTTTCTTATGGATCGAACTCAGTGGTTGGAGGATACCTTCCCTGAGTGGGGAAGCTTCTTGAATCGGGAGATCGAGGGCTATGAAGTGCCCAAGGGACAGGTCAGCCTCTGGTGGTGCGGCGGTCCCTCCTGGGTCTTGAAGACCGATGAAGGCGGCATCTTTATGATCGACCAGTACTGCGGTCCCTCCATGTATACGGAGCTGTACTACTGCGGCGTGTGCAAGCAGGCCGGTGCTGACAGCATCAACTGGATCCGCCTCAATCCTCAGGTGATCGATCCTTGGAAGTTCAACCATATCGATGGCATTTTCTGCACCCATGCCCACCAGGATCACTGCGACCTGTACGCTGTGAAGGCCATGACGGCCACCACCGACGCTCCGTTCTATGCACCTCCCGTAGCAGTGAAGAAGCTGCAGGGCTTCGGCGTTCCCGATGACCGCATCGTGGTCGCCAAAGTCGGCGAGTCCGTCAAGGTGAAGGGCGCTGAGGTGGACTTCCTGATCTGCTACGATCAGACCGCCATCAAGACCGGCGAAGGCGATGTGCTGCTGCCCTTCGAGGAAGCTGCCTGTTGCTACCTGTTCAAGACCAGCGCGGGCAACATCCTCTTCATGGGCGATACCTGGTATCATGACGGCTATGTGGCAGTTGCCCAGAAGTATAACATCGATGTGGCAATCTTCGATATGGGCTGCAACGCTCCCGGCGCTACCGATAAGATGACTCCGTATGACTGTGCCCGCGTTGGCCAGACTCTGAAGGCCAAGCTGCTGATTCCCGATCACTATGACAACTGGGCCAACACCGCCGGCGACCCTGAGCTGCTGGTGAACCAGTTTACTCGCATCGTCAGCGAGAACACCCCCGAGATCAAGACCATGATCATGCGTTGCGGGGGCCGCTTCAACTATCCCGCTGACAAGGATAAAGGTCGTTACCGCTATCCCGACGGGAGTGAGAATTACGACTTCAGCAAGTCCACTTTTGCCAAGAAATGATCCCCGCTTCGGCGGTCATAAAAAAAGAAAAGGGAGAAAGAACATGAAAAAATTTACAGCTCTTGCTCTGGCACTGGTCCTTAGTCTTTCCCTCTCCTCCTGCGGCAACAACGGCACGTCTTCCGATGATAACTCCGGCAGCAACTCCGGTGACTCTGCCGGCAAAAAGCAAACCATCAACCTGGTCATCGGCGCGGGCCACACTGTAGGCTCCATGGAATACCTGGACAGCCTGGATAACTTCTTCAAGCCTGAGGTTGCCAAGCGCGTTTCCGAGAACACCGCTTACGGCACCGTGGCCGGCCTGTCCGAAACAGTGACCGCCACGCAGGATGGCCTGCTGGATCTGTGTGCCATCACTGTCTCCCCTGTTTCCGGCCAGCTTCCCTATCATCAGTACAGCATCTACCTCCCCTTCTGCACTGGTGACAACGCCCTGCTCCAGAAGGTGTCCGACCAGCTGTATGAGGAGTTCTCCGATGAGCTGGTGACCTCCTTCGAGACCCAGTACAACCAGAAGCTGCTGGCTAAGATGGTCCTGGACTCCTATGAGGTATTCTCCTCCACTCCCATCGAGAAGTTCTCTGACTTGAGCGGCAAGAAGATTGGAGGCTCCGGCCGTAACCTGCTGTGGCTGGAGAACACCGGCGCTGTTGGCATCCAGTCCAACATGGGTGATGGATACACCTCCCTGCAGACCGGCCTGATCAGCGGCCAGTTCGCTGCTCCTCACTGGGCTGTGAAGGCAAACTATCAGGACATCTGCAAATACGCGACGGACATCGGTCTGGATTCCACCATGGGTGAGGTGCTGACCGTGAACCTGACGAAGTGGAACTCTCTCCCCACTGAGGTGCAGGACATCATCCTGGAAGTCAGCAAGGAGCTGGAGCAGTATCACTTGGAGTACACCAACGAGTGCCGTTCCAAGGCATACGATACTTTTGTGGAGGCCGGCGGTACCATCGTGACGATGAGTGATGAAGAGAAGGCTGCCTGGCTGAACGCCCTGCCCAATATCCCCGATACCGCTACCGAGCTTGGCCCCACTGGTTTGAAGATTCTGGAACGCTATGTGGAGCTGCTGAAGGAAAACGGTGTTAACATTCCCCGCGACTGGCAGTTCAATTATTGATCTCAAAATAGCTGAATCTGACTGGCCGCATATAGCGGGGAATGTCTAAAAGCGCCGCAGGCTTGGCTCATTGAGCATAGGTCAAGTCTGCGGCTTTTTTCCTCTCTGTATAAGAAAAGAAAGGGATGAAAAAATTTACCATGAAAATGTTGAAGTCAATCAATAATGCTCTGATACTCATTTCAAAATTCTTATGTCTGCTGGGCGGCATCATGCTGATCGCCATGATGCTGATTACCTCTGCGGACGTGGGTCTGCGCACCTTTCTCCATTCTGCCTTTAACGGCGCTTCCGTGATCGTCCGTAACTTGCTGGTAGTCGCCATGTTTCTGGGACTGCCCTATGTGACTTTCGTAGCAGGCCATACCCGGTCTGAATTCTTGTATGCGCGGGCTTCCTCCAAAACGAAGCTCATTCTGGACCTAATCGCCGAAGGTATCGGCACCGTACTGTTCCTGCTCATGGCCTACGCTATGATCAAGCCGACTCTCCAATCCTTTGCGACCAATCAGTTTGACTCCGAGGGCACGTTCCTGATGCCCATGGGCCCCTTCTATGTTTTGACACTGTTCGGCGCATGGTTCACATTCTATGCGGCGATTTACAACTTTATTAAGCTGATCGTGAAAGCTGTGAAAAAGGAGGGCGAGAAGGAATGAACACTAGCATTGTCATTGCTCTGGTCACCGTTGCATTGCTGTTCGTCTGCGTGTTTGCTGGTGTCCACATTTCGTTTACCCTGATGTCCCTGAGCTTTGTGGGACTATTTTTGGTCACCAGCAATCTTTCTACGGCACTGAGCGTGCTCTCGACCACCGCATTCAACGCTATCCGCACATATACATACTGTGTGATCCCCCTCTTCATGCTCATGGGCACCATCATGGCAGTCTCTGGTTCGGCTGGCGACTTGTTTAAGTGGGCCCACAAGATGCTGGAGAAGGTCCCCGGCGGCCTGGCTGCCGCCACCGTTATCGGCAACGCTGTGTTCGCGGCCGTGACCGGCGTCAGCGTGGCCTCTGCCACCGTGTTCAGCCAGGTAGCAATCCCCGAGATGCGCAAGTATAAGTATGACTCGAACTTTGCGACCGGTATCGTCTGCGGTTCATCCAATCTGGGCATGATCATCCCACCCAGCCTGTTCTTTATCGTTTACGGTACTGTGGCACAGGTGTCCATCGGCCAGCTGTTCGTTGGCGGTGTTCTGCCTGGTATCCTGATGGCCATCATCTTCATCATCTATACATCGATCTATGGCACCAGACATCCCGCTGCCATCGGCCTGGATCCTGTGACCCGCAAGCCTCTCTATGAGGACCCTGATCCCAAGGGCAAGCTGGAGTCCACCCTGCGTGCACTGCCCATTGTGCTCTTGATCATCGTAGTGCTGGGCGGCATCTGGGGCGGCTATGTTACCCCCACGGAAGCCAGCGCTATCGGCTGCTTGGGGGCCTTCATCATCGCCCTGTGCGAGCGTTCCCTGACCTGGAAGAGCACCGGTTCCATCCTGCTGGATACCAGCAAGGGCAGCGCCGGCATCCTCATGCTGTTGGTCTCCGCCCAGATGTACAGCCGCCTGCTGAGCGTCAGCGGCGCTGTGAAGTGGGTCTCTACCAGCATCCTCAGTGCCAATCTCCCCAACTGGGCCCTCATCGGCGTGTTCCTGCTGCTGGTCCTGGCTCTGGGCTGCGTCATCGACGGCAACTCCATCATCCTGCTGACAACCCCCATTATCCAGCCGGTGATCCAGGCCATGGGCTACAACCAAGTCTGGTGGGGCGTTATCCTGGTGATGGCCGTCTGCATTGGCCAGATCACGCCGCCCTTCGGCACCATCGTGTTCGCCTGCAAAGGTGTTCTGGGCGACATTGTGGATGTGGCTACCATCTTTAAGCATGCGCTCCCCTACATCGTCCTGATGCTGTTGACCATTGCCATCTGCATGATTTTCCCCCAGATTATCCTGTTCCTGCCCAATATGATGATGTCTTAAAGCGGCCTGCGGCGTCCGGGTAGGTCAACTGCTCCGGGCGCTGCACTATATTTTGGATAAAAAATGAAAGGACTTATCGGCAATGCAGAAAAAATACTATGTGGGCGATCATGTGGTGACCACCCATCACACGGCTTTTTTCGTAGCAGATCTCGAGGAGAGCGTACAGTTCTATCAGGAGACCTTTGGCTTTGAGGTGCTGTATTACGGTGTGGTAGAAGTGGCCCATGAGCGGCTGGCTATGTTGCGGCTGGGCAATTTCACCTTGGAGCTTCTTTGGGTCCCCACCCACACCCCCGAAGAGCTCCGGGAAAAGTATCTGCAGGTAGACCACCACTTTGCCATCCTGGTGGACGATATCCACGCGGTGAAGGAGAAGCTGCTGAAGCATCCCAAGGTGACCTGTGAGGAAGCCGAAATCCGCAGCGTGCCCAATCTGGGCGATATGGATCTGTTGGTGACCTTCTTCCGGGGGATCAACGGCGAGCGGTTCGAGATCATGCAGAATATCAAGGAACAGAATTAAGGTTTGGGGCTACAGAAAGGAGAAGCAACAATGTTACAGCAAAAAGATATCCGCAAGGTATTGTTAGCCGGTGCCGGCGTAATGGGTTCCTCTTTCGCCCAGATCTTTGCCAAGCACGGCTATGAGGTCATTCTTTACGATATTGCCGAAAGGAGCCTTGAAAAGGCGCGGGGCGTCATTTCCGTCAATCAAGAGGCAGAGGTGGCGAGCGGTGAACTGACTGCAGAGGAGTCCGCCGCTTTGGTAGAGCGCATCACTATGACAACCTCCAAAGAGTATTTTTCCCAGGCAGATTTTGTTTTGGAGTCCACTGTGGAGAACATGGAACTGCGCCACGCTTTCTGGCGCGAGGCGTCTGAGCTGGTGCGGCCGGAGATTGTAATATGCACGAACACTTCCGGGATGTCCATTACGGAAATCGCCAAAGCGGTGAAGGACCCTGCCAGATTTACCGGGATGCACTGGGTCAATCCGCCCCACCTGATCCCCCTGGTCGAGGTCATCGCTGGAGAGAAGAGCTCTGAAGAAGCGTTGCAGATCGTATACGATGTGGCGCTCAGCCTGGAGCAGAAGCCCGTCCGGGTGTATAAGGACCCCACCGGCTTCATCCTCAACCGTCTGCAGTATGCCATCGTCCGCGAGGCGTGCCACTGTGTCGAGGAAGGATATGCCAGTCTGGAGGACGTGGATAATGTCGTGAGATATGGCCTGGGTATGCGGTATGCAGTTGTGGGTCCCTTTGAAACAATGGATTTCGGCGGCATCGACATTTTTAACCATGTGGGAAGCTATATGTTCGACAGCCTGTGCAATGATGGCGGTGTTCCTCCCATTCTGAAGAGGGCCTATGAGGAAGGGAAATACGGCCTGAAGAACGGAAAGGGCTTCTATGATTACAGCGGTGACAAGGCTGAAAAAGCATTCCTCCACCGTGACCAGGGCTTCATCGCTGTGGCACACGCCTTGAAGGCGCTGGAAAAAAGCGAGTAACTGATCAAGCGAAACGGCTCAGGGGCAGAGGAGTTTCTGGTCTCTCCAGCTGCTTCCTGGACCTGAAAAAATAAGCATAAGGAGGACACTGCTATGCAGCGGATCATGAACGATCCTGACAATATTGTGGACGAGATGCTGCAAGGCTTTTTGAAAACGCATTCCGACCTTGTGGAGAGAAGCGAGAATGGCCGTGTAGTGAGATCCGCTCATATGGAGCCGGGACGCACCGGCGTTGTGGCGGGTGGCGGCAGCGGCCATAAGCCGGCTTTTATCGGCTATGTGGGCGAAGGGATGTGTGATGCGGCTGCCGTGGGTGAAATTTGTTCCTCCCCCACTGCCGCTGCATTTCTGGATGCCTTTCACGCGGCGGATCGCGGGCAGGGCGTCGCTTGTCTGTACGGGAATTACTCCGGAGACAATCTGAATGTTAAAATGGCAGTAAAAATGGCTGCTAAGCAGGGGCTGACAGTAAAGACCGTTGTCGCCAACGATGATGTAGCCAGTGCCCCCAAGGAGCAGGCCGAAAAACGTCGGGGCGTGGCAGGTGAGATCTTCATGTGGAAAATCGGCGGCGCTCGGGCTTCGGCTGGCGGCAGCCTGGACGAGGTGATCGCCAGCGCACAAAAGGCCATCGACCATTGCCGCAGCGTAGGCATTGGGCTTTCTCCTTGCACCCTGCCTGCTGTGGGCAATCCAAACTTTGAGATCAAGCCGGGGACTATGGAGGTCGGCATCGGCCATCACGGAGAACCGGGTGTGGAAGTCTGTCCCATAGAATCTGCAGAGCAGATGGCAAAGCGCATGACGGATATCGTGCTCCCGGACTATCCTTTTGCCGCCGGAGATGAGGTTGCGGTGCTGGTGTCCGGCCTAGGCGCGACTCCGGTAATGGAGCTATATGTGCTCTACAATGAAGTCGAAAAGATCCTCTCTGCTAAAGGCATCAAAGTACACCGTTCCTATGTGGGGAACTATTTCACTTCCCTGGATATGATGGGCGCAACACTGACGGTAATGAAACTGGACGAGGAGCTCAAGACCTTGTTAGACGCCCCTGCCTGGACCGTTGGCCTGCAGCAGAAGTGACAGGAGGCAGAAATGGAAGCATTTAAAAACGCAGCCGGAAAGCCTATCCTCTTACATATGGTAAAAGCCATCCGGGAGAACAAGGCGTTTTTAGGTGAGGTGGATGGTCTCATCGGTGATGGCGATCATGGGATGAATATGGCGAAGGGCTTTACTCTCTTTGAAAAGAGAATGTCGGAAGAGATCTCCTTTTCCGATGGCTTAGACCAGCTGGGAACGATCTTGTTTTCTGAAATCGGCGGCTCCATGGGGCCTATTTACGGCACAATCTTCATGGATATGGCTGCTGCGGCAGAGGATGCAGAAGATATCGGTCTTCCCCTGTTTGCGGACATGCTGGAAGCGGGGCTGACGGGTCTGCAGGGGATCGTGGAGGCCCAGGTCGGTGACAAGACTTTGGTAGACACCCTCTTCCCGGCGATGGATACGTTGAAGCATGGGGCTGAAGAGGCCGCTTCTTTCGCGGATACGTTGAAAACAATGAAGACCGCTGCGGAACGCGGGCGGGATTCCACAAAGGACATGGTCGCGAAATTCGGACGTTCCAGCCGTTTGGGCGAACGCTCCAGGGGCGTTTTGGACGCCGGAGCTGCCTCCTGCTGCCTCCTGCTGCAGGCTATGGCGGATGGAATGTTAGAGCTGTTGGAAGGAGAAAGCGCATGAAACTGGCGATCGGCTGTGATGAAGCAGCATACCGTTTGAAAGTAATCATTATGGAGCACCTAAAAGAAAAGCATGCGGAGATCGAAGTCACGGACTTCGGTGTTGCCCAAGGTAATACGGTGCTTTATCCGAATGTGGCGTACACTGTGGCAGATGCTGTGGCGTCCGGCGGGTTCCAGCGGGGCATCCTGCTGTGCGGCACTGGCATCGGTATGTGCATTTGCGCCAACAAGGTCCCGGGGATCCGTGCGGCAGTGTGCCACGACCCCTATTCAGCGGAACGAAGCCGCAAGAGCAATAACGCGCAGATCATGTGCATGGGAGAGCGAGTCATTGGCGCAGAGCTGGCGAAGACCCTGGTGGATACTTGGCTCCCCTGCGAGTTCGCCGGTGGCGGCAGTGCCCCCAAGGTAGCGGAGATCAGCCGTCTGGAACAAGAACACATCCGGAATGCCGCGGCACAGTGAGGCAGTATCAAATGCTCCGTACGAGGTGAAAAACTTGATGCTTGATGTAAAGAAAACGATCCTGGCAGATGGGATCCCGTTTTTATATGCTGCCGCACAGGTTATGGTAGATGGCAGGCGCTACTATGTGGTTTCTTCGGAAAACCCAGGAGGAAAAGCGCTTTTGATCGATGCAGAAACGGAAGAGTGTTTCCTGTTGCCGGATGGTCCCGGAGGCGTGATGACCTTTATCCAGGCGCCTGGAGAAAGCGCTATGCTTTCTATCGAGGAATTCTATCCCGTCTTTAATTCCGCGTCGGCAAAGATTATCAAAACGGAGCTTCACAGACAGGGTGGGAGTATAAAGGTGAAAAAACACGTTTTGGCAGAGGTTCCCTACGTGCATCGTATCTCCCTGCTACGGGAAGCGGATGGGCTCTATCTGGCGTCAGGCATCCTTTGCCGCCAGAAAGCCTGCAGCGATGACTGGTCAACACCTGGCAGCTTGAAGATCGGCAAGTATGATCCGAATGCTTGGCATATCGAGCTAGAAACTGTGCAGGACGGGATTTTCAAACACCATGCTATGCAGGTCAAGCCGGGTGCAGATGGTTATGACGAACTGTACTTTGGTGGAACAGAAGGCTGCTTCCGTACAGTACGGCAAAATGGGCAGTGGGTCACGGAGCAACTGCTGGATATCCCCACTAGTGATATTGAGTTCTGGGACCTGGATGGTGACGGGCGAGAAGAATTGGCGGTCATCGAAGGATTCCACGGTAACAACGTAGCTGTTTTCAAGGAAGAAATGGGCAGCTATGTCCGAGCTCTGGACCTCCCTGCTGCGTTTGGCCACGTTCTCTGGGCAGGCCCCATCCTGGGGAGACCTGCGTTGATCGTAGGCAGCCGAGCAGAGCGAAAAGCGCTCACTCTGTACCGTTTACAGGCAGGGGATGACGGTAAGCTGTTTGTAGAGCAGCAGGCAGAACTGGACCAGGGGCAGGCTCCAGCTCAGATCACCGTGCTGGAAGACGGTCGGACACTGCTGACCACGAATCACGATGTGGGTGAGTTGGCAAAGTACACTCTTTCTTGCAAGGACTCACCTGCAGATGCAACGAAAGGAGATAGTTAAGGGATGGGACGCAGCAAGAAAATCTTGACCGGAAATGAAAACCAGTATTATCGTGCGACTTTAAAGGCCATGGGCTTTACTACGGAGGACCTAAAACGGCCGGTGATCGGTATCGCCAACGCTTGGAGCGAGTGCGTCCCCGGTCACTATAACCTGCGTCAGGTGGCCCAACGGGTGAAGGACGGTATTTACCGGGCCGGAGGTACGCCTATTGAATTTGGCGTGCTGGGTGGATGCGATGGCATGGCGAACGGCCATGTCGGGATGCATTATATTCTGCCGTCCCGGGAATTGGTAGCCAGTTCTATCGAGAGCATGGCACAGATCAACCAGTTTGACGGCTTGGTGCTGCTTGGCTCCTGTGACAAGATCGTACCGGGGATGCTGATGGCTGCCGCACGGTTGGACATCCCCTGCATCTTCCTGCCTGGTGGCCCCATGGAGGGCGGCATGGTCTTTGACGGCCGTCAGTCGGATCAGACCACTGCCACGGAAGCCTACGGAATGCTTTCCGCCGGCAAGATTACGGAACAAGAGTATCAGGCTCTGGAGGATACAGCCTGCCCTGGCTGCGGCTCTTGCTCTTATCTGGGGACTGCCAACACCATGTGTAGTCTGGCGGAAGCCTTGGGCATGACTCTGCCGGACGGCGCCAATGCCCCGGCTGCATCTGCTCACCGGTCCCAACTGGGCGAAGAGACCGGCATGAAGATCGTGGAACTGGTCGAGCGGGATATTACAGTACGAAAAGTCATCACACCGGGTTCAATCCGCAACGCCATCAAGGCTTGCCTTGCAATGAGCGGCTCCACCAATGCGGTGATGCATCTGACAGCCGTTGCTCACGAAGCGGAGCTGGACATTGATGTACTGCAGCTATTTGACAACCTCTCTAACTCTACTCCGCAGATTGCGAAAATGAACCCAGCCTGCAAATACAACATGATAGATTTCTATCATGACGGCGGGATGCCCAGACTGCTGGAAAATCTTCAGTCCCTGTTGGAAACGGATGTAATGACCGTTACGGGGAAAACGCTGGCGGAAAACATCGCGGAGCACAGGTATCGTTATCCCGCCACGGGTCTGGTAAACCACACACTGGATGACCCCTTCGGCTATAGCGGCGGTGTAGCAGTGCTGCGAGGCAACTTGGCCCCCAGCACAGGCATCACAAAACCTGGTGCATTTGACAAGAGCCTACATCACTTTGAGGGCGAAGCCATCTGCTTCGACTGCGAGGAAGATGCTGAAGAGGCTATTCTGGCAGGCGAAGTGCATGAAGGGCATGTGGTTGTGATCCGTTACGAGGGGCCTAAGGGTGGCCCGGGTATGCGGGAAATGTATAAGGCCATGAAATATCTCTATGGCCGCGGCTTGGCATTGTCCACTGCCTTGATCACCGATGGGCGCTTCTCCGGTACGAATAATGGCTGCTTCGTAGGCCACATTTCCCCCGAAGCCTCTGAGGGAGGACCCATTGCTCTGGTCCGGGACGGGGACCGGATCGTGATCAACGTGGAACAGCGCTCTTTGAACGTGCTGGTCAGTGATGAAGAGCTGGCCGCCCGAAAGACTGCGTGGAAGGCGCCGGAGCCCAAATTCACCCGGGGCTGGCTGGGCCTCTACTGCAAATTGGCAGGTTCGGGGGCAGAAGGTGCCGTGCTGGATATGAAAAAGCTGAAAGAGCTGTAACGCATAGAAAGGCTGATTTTAAGGACGATAGATATGAAGAAGAAAATCGTGATCATGGACGGCAATGAGGCGGCGGCATATGTATCCTATGCTTTTACCGAGGTGGCTGGCATCTTCCCAATCACCCCATCCTCTCCCATGGCGGAACATGTGGATGCCTGGGCGGCTAACGGTAAAAAGAACCTCTTCGGCCAGCCGGTACAGGTGGTGGAGATGCAGTCCGAGGGTGGGGCGGCCGGTACGGTCCATGGTTCCCTGCAGGCCGGTGCCCTGACCACTACTTACACCGCCTCCCAGGGGTTGCTGCTGATGATCCCTAATATGTATAAGATCGCCGGCGAGATGCTGCCAGGTGTGTTCCATGTGTCTGCCCGCACCCTTAGCTCCCATGCACTGTCCATTTTCGGTGACCACAGTGATGTCATGGGCGTCCGCCAGACAGGCTTTTCCCTGCTGGCCGCCTCCACCCCTCAGGAGGTCATGGATCTGGGGGCTGTGGCGCACCTGTCCGCTATCCACTGCCGGATGCCCTTCCTCCATTTCTTTGACGGTTTCCGCACCTCCCATGAGATCCAGAAGATCGAGGCGTGGGACTATGAGGATCTCCGCCCTTTGGTGGACATGGACGCCCTGCGGGCTTTCCGCAAGCACTCCTTGAATCCGGAACATCCTGTCACCCGCGGCACCACCGTAAACCCTGACATCTTTTTTCAGTGCCGTGAGGCCTGCAAC
>ERZ857503.1293-NODE-1293-length-14913-cov-2.584332_pt1 | contig 14913 bp, 14 predicted proteins | sample MGYA00519766_ERZ857503 | MGnify/ENA primary metagenome ERZ857503 (study PRJEB31778, sample SAMEA3449345) | human gut metagenome | biome: human gut; feature: human-associated habitat; material: faeces | place: United Kingdom | collected 2010/2012 ...
CGCCTTGCGGTTCAGGTCCTGGTTTGCCACAAGCAGTTTTATCTCTCCGTGGCCCTCAAGGCGCTTAATCATGCGCTCACCTTCGGGCAGGGCTTGCTGCTGGTCTGTGCTCAGCGGATGGATGTGCAGGCTTGCCTGGAAGTCTGAATAGCCGGAGGTGACGTAGCCCTTGACGACCTTCTGCTCACCGAAGCGCCTCACCCAGTAGGTCTTATTGAAAAGCCGGATGTTCAAAGGCTATCCACCTCTCCTCTTCACGACGTAGTTGACCGACTGCCTCATATAGCCGGTGTCAATCAGCGGCTGGTCGGAGCCCTTCTTCTTGATGGTCGACTCTGCGTTCGGCGCAAAGCCGCCCTCGACGATCTCTTCCTGTACGAGCCCACGGCAGAAAACGCCAAGCTGGTTGAGCGCCTGCTCGGCCGTGCCTCCGTTGGACAAGATGGCATTGGCTCTATCGCAGGCGGCTTGAAGCTCCGCTTCGTGGTTCTCGAAGCTCTGCCGCATGAACGGACGTGCCGGGGTATCGGATGAGCCAAGCTCATTTATGGCCGCGATCTCGGCAAGGCTGGTTCCGTCCTCATAGGTCTGGTCCGACTGGAAGCCGACCTGAATCTCGGACTCGGCGAGCTTCTTCAGCTCCGCAAAGTACCGCTTCCCTGCCGGCGTCAGGTCTGAGAAGCCAAACGCCATAAGGCATCACCCACCCTCTCCTTCTGATTTGTCAATGGAAATGGCGCCGCGCTCATCCACCTTGAGGCCGGAGCCTGCCGGGACCTTTACTCCGCCAAGGGTCGTCGCGGTAGCAATCGGGATGCTCCGGTCCTTCGTCCCTCGCCCCTTTGGTTCGTCAATCGTCTCGCCGCTGCAATGGATGGGGACAATGACCATACGTCGGAGCTGAAGGTACTGGACGCCATATACGGTCAGGCCGAGTTCGGCATCCGTTGCGAGGTTGGAACTCTGGTTCGCACCGTAGCTGATGCTGCTACCGCCCTCGGACACGCTTCCAACAGCGAAACCGATGCCGATAGCGCCCATATCCCCCAGGGGGCTCTCACCATGACCGGCCATCTTCATCTTGTGGCAGACGAGGAAAGCAATCGCCTGATCGTAGAGCTTGCCGAACTGCTTCTTGCTCACCATCGGCCGGACCATCTCGATCCAGAGCATCAGCTCGTCGTCGCTGGTATCCTTGAACTCCTTCCCAATGAGTCTGATATACTCGATGGCCTTCATGGCACTCACCCCTTACTCGCCCTCAGCGGGGCTCTTCTCTTCCTTGCTGGCGGCCTCGGTCTTGGCCTTGGCTCTGGCACGGGCACGTGCGGCGGCAGCTTCTGCTTTGGCCTTCGCGGCGGCCTCCTCGGCAGCTTTGTTGCCCTCTGCCTTGGCCTCGGGCTCTGCATCTGCGGCGGCTTCCTCCTTTTCCAGTACCATCTTCCGAGCCGCCTCTTCGACGGCCTTCTGGAAGGCAGTCTCGCTGTCATCGGCAATCAGCAGGCCGGATGCGATGAACGCCTTGATGGCGGGGAGTTCGCAGATGCTTTCGTTCGCGGCCATGGTCTCGCCGGGCATGAGGACCGTGGTCCCGATGTTGATAATCTTCTCACCGACATTTACCAGTTTCATGTGATACCTCCATGTTGTCGTGGGCGGTCGTGGTGTGGCGACCCGGCCGCCTTACGTATTGCTTCACCCAAAAGGATGCGGAGAGGTAGCCGATTGGCTAACCTCTCCGCAAAAAAATTCGTGCGCTCAGGACACGCCGACCGCAATCAGGGCGGACAGCGGGTAGTACACGATCACACCGGCGGTACGAGCCTCGCAGGGGACGATGGTCTCCAGCTTCTCGACCTGGATCGGGTACTGGTAGAAGGGCATGGGGTTCTCCAGGCTGAGCTTCCGCTCATCGTTGGTGAACAGGAAGGCCGCGCCCTGGCCGCCGGTCTCCTTGGCATAGGGGTTGGTCCCGACGCTGTCAGCGTCCAGCTCGGCGGTAGACACGACGTTCTTGATGTAGGGCGCGTGCTCCTGGATGAACTTCAGGACGGTGGTGCTGGTGTCGGGGATACGGCGGGTGCTGATGTCCATGTAGACATCGGCAGGGACGCACAGGGTGTCGGGCCGCTCCACGTTCTTGGTGATCTTGGCGACCTGCTTGGCCATGCCATTCACGTCGGCCAGGATCTCGTCTGCGGTCTTCTCCAGCCAAGTGGTCTTGCCGGAGTCAGCGCCCGCGGTGATGGCGAACAGAGGAATGTTCTGGCCGGTGGACAGGACGCCCATCAGGCCGCTTTCCTCATCGCCAGCCCACGCAATCTTGTTGGTCAGGGCGTCGATCTGGTAGCGGGCGGACTCGCCCTTGCGGGCATCCAGGGACTTGCCGGCCAGACGGGAGGCGCGCATCTCCTGCGCGGAGTAGCCGTAGCTGTCGCCGATGCTCTTGATCTTGGCGTAGCTGGGCTTGCCGGTCACGTCCGCACGAGGCAGGTCGGTGCTGTAGTTGTCGATGATCTTCGCCAGACCAGTCTTGTCGTAGGTGTAGTAGGTGATGGTCTCCGCGCCGGGGTCGGCCTCGGAACTCTGGGGGAACAGGTGCAGAGCGGTCAGCTCAGGATACTCGACATCGTAGGACTGGGCCTTCACGTGGTCCAGCTCACGGGCGAAGAACACGGAGGCATCCTCGGCGCTGTCGAAGCGAGTGCCCTCAGAGGCCATGACCGCATCGGGGATGGCAGACTGCAAAAGGGTCCGCATCTCCGCACTATCGTAGTGGGTATGCTTCTTCATCTCAGTTATTCCTCCTTTTTTCCTTACGCTCCAGTGTTGTCGTCACCGGGCTTCCACTTGCTTTCGGAGGCGCTGTACTTCAGTACCTGACCGTCAGTAGCGGGGCTGGTGAGGTCAACATCGTTCAGGTCGCTCAGTTTGGTAGCGCCTGTGGAACCGCCGCCAGAAGCACTGCCAGAATTGACGGGCTCACGCATCAGCTCAACAGGGGCAACGCCATTGTCGACGCCGCCGATGAACCGGGCATTCACCGCAATGGTGTCGCCGGAGCTGGTGCTGGTGAAGCGGCCGGCATCATCGCCGTTGATAATGAGGTACACGGGGTCGCCGTAGGCGGGCTCGTCATCCTCTTCGACCTGGACATAAATCTTGCCGTAGCGCATGACGCCGACAGCGGCGCCGTTGCGGATGTGCAGCTTGCCCTCCAGATCATACTCGGTGGTGCGGTTGTTGGTGGTGATGCCCTCGAACTTGTCGGCGGTGGCACCAGTCTCAGGCAGGGCGATGTTCACGCCGGGCTTGCTGCCCTGAACAACGCCGAGACCGAACTTCATCACGCCGGACGCCTCCTCATTGAGGAAGGTGTCGATGACGTGGGGAGACAGATCGACGATACCGCCGGGGGCGCCAATGGGAGTAGTGAAGCCGTAACGGGTCTGAGCACTCATCTTACTTATCCTCCTTTGCCTTGTTGTTTCGACGCTCAAGCATACGCTGGCGAGCGGCTCTGGCGGAATTGCCAGTGGCGTCGTTGCCCTCGTTGCGAGAGTCACGGTTGAACATCTGGCTTCTCTGGTAGCCAGTATCCTTGCGGTTGCGGGACTTGACGTCGGAGCAGGCGCAGTCGAACATGGCGTTCACGTACGCAGGGCTCTTGCCGTCCAGGCGGATCTCAGGGCGCACCGCCTTGATGATGGCCTTCTTAGCGTCAATCAGGCCCATGCCATCCAGGCCGTCGAGGTTCAGCATAGTGCCGATGACACCAATCTGGACGCGCTGACGCACGATGGAGTCGACGCTGTCGGCGTTCAGGACCTCACCCTTCTTCAGATCAGCAGGGGTTGCGGTGGGGACGGGGTCATCATCGCTGTCTGCCTGCTTGGTCTTGTCAACGACTACATCATCGCTATCGGTGCAGGTGGGGTCAGTGTTGTCGCCGTCCTTGGCCACGGCAGGGTCGGCGGGCTCGGTGTCAGAGTCCTTGGCGGTGGTGCCGCAGCTCGCGTCAAAAGCCTTCTGGGCCAGCAGGGTGTCGATGATGTCGAACAGGATCTCCATATCGTCATCCTGATTGGCAATTACGCCGTTCGCCTCGTCCAGGGTCTTGGGGTCGCCCTCCTGGTCACGGCGGTCGCGGCGATCCTTGACCATCTGCACCTTCTCCTCAACGGCATCGGGCTCCTGACCGGCGGCGCCAACGACGGTATCATCGCCATCCTTGGCGGTGGGGTCGGTGCTGGGGGCGGTGGCCGCAGGGGGCTTATCAGTGGGGTCCCCCTCGTCTCCCTTTGCGGCCATGCGCTGGGCGCGGCGGGCCTTGTAAGCCTCAATGGCCTTGGCGAGCTCCTCCGGGGACATGACACCGTCTGCCCGGCGAGCTCCCTTCTTGGTCTTGGGATTAGCACTCATTGTCTTTGCTCCTTTCGTTTTTTGGTCGCGGCCGTCGATATTCAGCCGTGCCTGGTCACCTGCTCTTGCCTCCATGACAAGCGCCAGGTGGTTTATAACGATGTTGCGCTGGATTACGTCGTACGGTTGCCCTTCCCATACGCCGGGCGTCTCTTCCAGGTCGAGGTTGTAGCCAAGGGACAATTCTTTCAATCCGGCAGACTTCATCTCATCGGTGTCGTGGATGATGATTTCAGCGCGGACATCGTTACCACTCCGATACCCTTCGGAAAGAATAGTGCCGACCGCATTTTCGTGGACGTTGTCCTTCGTAATGAGGCCGGCGCTGTGCGTTATGATGATCGGTTTTCCCTTATAGGACTGGAGGCTTTCGGGCTTAAAAACCTCTTCCGGGAGCCGAAGCTCCCGCCTGACGGAGCCGTCAGGGTTTGTGTACTCAAAGATACCTGTGCTGGTCAGGATCGGCCGGTCAACAAGGTATCCCTCTGCCGTGAAGTAGGTCTGGTTCAGCGGAAGACTGTCCAGCCGCACCACACGGGTCAGCTTTGGGGCCACGGAGCCCCACCCCCTTTCATGGTGTTCTGCGCTTGGCGGTTACGCTTTCGGTTCCTGCTCAGGGGCAGGCTTACCGTCATCTCCGTCTTCGGAGGGCTTCTTCTCAACGGTGAGTTCACCCTCGGAGAAGGCGCTTCCGCCGGCTTCGTCTGCGTTGGCTGGCTCATCTTCACCGGCTGCCTCGGTGATGACCTCTGTGAGCTTCAGGGTGAGCATCTGCACGTGCTCAATCTCATCCAGAAGCATATCGGTATAGGCGTCAGCGACATCGACATTTCCCTGCTCGGTGTCCTGGACGCCCATTGCAAGGCTGTCGATTTGCTCACAGACCTTGACCATCTGCCGGCTTAGGCTGCTGATGGCATAAGCGTTTTTCATGGCGTCTCAGTCCTTTCTCTCGATATTGATAAAGCCGGGAGGCCCCGTCGCCCGGTCAGGGGGGTCCCGGCTATATGGCAGCACATCCATCCTCATAGGCAATGCACCTCTCTCTGACCGCCCCGGCCGGGGCTATTTCCCATATCGGTTACGCCGGAAGGTGGACTCCCAGCCCTCAAACTTATCCCGTTCTACCACATCGGGCAGGCACTTCTTCTTGCATCCCTTCCGGTTTCTCTTGCAGATGCAGACGGTCTTCCCATTCTTGACGTCTATGTAGACCTCAATGCGCTCCTTTGTCTCCACTGGCATCACCTCTCGGACCCCGTAGTCTGCTTCATCGGTACATTGACCGTGTCGAGGTCAAACACGGGGATGGCGACGCACCGGCAGCAGTAGTCTTCCCCTGGGTGGCAGTGCCGCCCGGTGTAAACGCGGCCGGACTTCGTTTCGTACCACATCTCCGGCGGGTCGTCCCAGCTAAAGGTCTTCCCGTTGAGGGAGCGGTGGCAGTCACGCACACGGCTGTCATGCGATGTGGACCACTTGTACTTCTTGCACCCAGCATCCTGCTGTTGCTGCTTCGTGATCTGGGCGTTCAGGGTTGCTATCTGGTCTCTTGCGAGGAGCTGGGCGTATCGCTTCGATACGTTGTATTCCTCCTGGATGTCCTTCTGGATGTCCCGGATGCTCTTGCCCTTCAGGTAGCTGTCGAGGATAATCTGCCGCATGTTGCCCAGCGTCTCCGTCGGCAGGCTCTTGATCTTCAGGATGTTCTCCGAGATCCAGCGCCGGATAGCCTCATCGTAGAACTCGCCCTTGTAGTAGTCGTCCAGCAGGTCAATGCCGAGCGTGTCCTTGACGGCCTTCTTCCACTCTCGGAGGGAGGTCCCCTTGGCAAGCTCGGCTATCTTCTTGACCTTTTCATCAAGGCCGAATGTGGCAATTCTCTGTTCCAGGGCATCGGCCACCTCCTGGAGCAGTCGTCGGAGCTTGGAGTCCAGGTCCCGGCTGTCATCAAAGCGGGAGTCCCCGTGCCGCTCACGCTTATACTCAGCCATCATGGCCGGGAGCTTCTTCTTCAGCTCCTCGTTCAGCAGCTTCATGTAGGCGCCGGCGATGCGCTGGAACTCCCGCTCGGCGGACTTCGGGTAGAGAGGGACGGTCTTGGACTTGATGGCCTTGTGGCCGTAGAATTTGGGCCGTACAGCCTCTTTGACCATCTCCTGGTGATGGATGTTGTTCAAGACCTCATTCCCCCTTTCACGGTGGTTTACGTCGATTTGGCGGGGTGTTTACAGGCTTCTTGATAGAGGATGGCTTTTACTCAACCTCTTCGAGGGTGAACTTCACGGCGCCATACTTGCCGACGGAAAATTCAGGATCTACGGCAGTCACCCTGAACCTTGCATCCCGAGAAAACAGGACCTCGTCCATATCCAGCTCGGCCATGTTCTTGATTGACACGCCGCTCTTGGATTTGCACTCAAGGACTACGTTGCTGATCTCTGGGTCGTTGTCGGAGTTTCTTGAATGAAAAACCCTCTTCAGGCTACCTTCCTCCGTGGTCCAGCTCGACAGGTGGCCGAGCCCAAATGCCTCGCCGGAGGCTGCTACTTGGGCAAACTGGTCGAAGGTTTCCTGATCCATAGTCATAGCTCGCTCAGCGGTGCCTTCGTACTTGTCCGAAAGCGAAATCATCTTCTCAATGGCTGCCGCACTCTTTTCCGCCTCAGCCTTTTCGTCATCGTCCATGATGCTCCCGCGTGAGGCGTACACGCCCTGGTAGCTGGCAGAGGCGGCGACCACATCCTTATAGTTTCTGGTGTAGTCGGCTGTGGCGTCCACCATCTCCCTGACTTCATCATCGGAGAGCTGGCGTGAGGCGTTTTTGCTCCACTCCGCCTTCTTGGCGCTGTAGACCCCAGTCGGAATCCCGTGGCTCGTCTTTCCCTTGTATGGCTCAGAGCCGCCAGAGCGTTCCTCGGAACCTCCGATTTTCCCTTCTCTGCCAGAGTGACCGAAATTTCCAGAGCCGGGGCCTCCGTCCTTTGCAGACTTTTTGGCCTGGAGAAAGCCACTCTCAATCATCATGCGTTCACCAAGAGTCATGCTCACTCCTCCTCCAGGTCGACAAAGTATCTATGAATCTCAAAGTCATCGTCGTACTCATAGTTTACATGGCCAACCCTATACGTTGCAGACTTCGGGGATAGGCACTCGCCCTCCGGGTTTATTCCTCTCAAGCTGACGGCGCTCCTGTTGTTGCGGACCCTGTAAACGATTGAATAGTTCTCTCCCTCTTCAAACTCATTGTCGAGGACACCGTCGGCATACCTGCGGGCCGTGCCTTCGTTTGCAGACCAGCTTGCGATATGCCTCATACTGATAGAGTTTCCTTCCCTCAAATCATCAAGGGTCCTTTGCACCATGTCCGGGTCCGTCACGGACGTGTTCAGCGATATTCCTCGGTATAGCGGCCCATCGACCTTGTCGGACAGGGCAATGAACCGCTCGACATTCTCGGCTTCCCTGGCAAAACTCTCGCGTTCAGCATTAGTTGTCCCAAATGCCTCAAGCAGCTCGGGGTAAGACTCTGGGTCTTGCGTTGCCAAAATCATCTGGCAGTCTCCGCCAAGCCCGTAGTGCTTAACGCTGCCGACCATCTCTTCGACATCCTTGCTGGTGATTTCCTCGCCGCCCTCGTGCTGCTGGTTTCTAGTCATCTCCCAGAGCTTGCGGTCCATTGTCTCCTGGCTCACGCTTCCGTACTGGAAGTCAGTCTTTCCGGTGTATTTCAGCTCCTCAAACGAAGACACCTGGAGGTCGCCGGCGTCAGCTATCTCACCTGTTTCCAGGTTCATATAGTCTCCGCTCTCGGTTTTCTGCCAGAAGGCTCCGTCTGATTTGATGAGCTGTCCTTCTGGTGCGTCAGTCAGGCTGAAGGAGTTTTTCACGGCAGATGTCTCGGCGGGGTCAAGGTCTCCGCTTTCAATCTTTGCCGCGGCTGTGTCCTTTGGGTCCAGGTCGTGGAACACCGGGGGGTCGGCTTATCGGCTATGCCCTGGACGCTTTCTGAGAGGCTCGACTTGACTTTATCGCCAAATGGGTCTTCGCTCTCGAACTCATCATCGCCGGTCTTTGTGACGGTGGTCCCCATATACTCGAAAGACTGGCCTATCGCCATTTTCTTATGGGCACTGCTAAGCGACTTCATGATGGCATATTCGTCTTCAGACTCCCACGCACTTCTCACATCGTCGGATAGGCTTTTGCCTGATGGTGCGCTACCTCCTACCTCTCCTGGTACGCCTTTATGGCCATGGTTCCCTGAGCCTGGGCCGCCGTCCTCCTTCTCTGGATCTCCGGCAACCGCTTTCCCGATACTGTCGACCAGCTTACCGTGCATCTCTCCGCCGTCGTCACCAAAGAACAGAGCGGTGTCGATGCACTTCTTCAGGATCTCCAGGCCATCAGCGAACGGCTGGAACATGGAGGCGGCAAGCTCGTCGAGCTCGGCCATGGTGCGGAACTTCGCGCCGGTCATCTCCAGGTCAAGGCAATCAGGTTCTCCCTCATAGTCGGTGCAGAGGAATAGGTACGGGGTCAGCCCGGTATCCGGCTCATAGGGCCCACGCCCAAGCGGGATGAGCTCCTTCGGGCTGATGCCGAACTCTTCCTCGGTCTCCCGGAACGCCGCCTGCTCTGGTGTCTCACCGGCCTCTACATGGCCGCCGGGACCGCAGACAAGGCCATAACCGAAGTCGTTGTGCCGGGTGCCGGACAGGATTTTACCGTCTGAAATCACGAGAACGCCCACAGAATCGTGGTTTGGCTCCTTCCGGGTATTGGGGGTAGGGTCTCCGCTTTCGTCGCTGTGCGGGCTTCTGAGGGCAGCCTGCGCCTTTTCTTCCTCACTCATGTCCTGGGGGAGCTTCGTAGCAGCGGGGGCGGCAGTCGAGGCATCGCCCTCAGTCCCTGGGTCCGTGTTATGCTCTTCGAGGTTTACGCCCTCGGCGTACTTGTCGAAGTCGCCAGACTGCGCTATCTGTCCGCCTTGGATTGCCTCACTCGCCACTCGCCCTGCTCCAGGGGCTCCGGGCTCCATATCGGTTCCCAGCTCCTCCATGTCGGCGAACAGATCCTCGTCTTCGTACTCATCGAGCATATTCTCGACGTCGAACTCCTCACTGTCGGCCAGCTTCTTTCGGACCTCAGAGGGGTCAATGACCTGCTTGTCAATATAGAGCTGGGCCGTCTGGGCTCTGGTGAGCTGGGTCTGGGCTTTCTTGGAGTCAAGGTCGGCCTGCTCACTCTCACTCAGGGACCAGAGCGGGTTGAAGGTAATCTTGATCTTCGGAACTTCGTCCACCTCACCGGTGCTCACACCAGCCTGGAAGATGACGGACAGCAGGTAGCGCAGGTTCTTCTTAATCATGCGCCGCTGTAGCCGCTCCAGGAAGTTATACCAATTCTCCAGGTCGGCGTCGCCCGTGGAGTTCATACCCGCCGGAGACCTGCCAAACAGGATGGTCTGCGGGATGGAGGTCAGCGCCGACAGGAAGTTGCAGGTGGCGTCAATGACATCGGCCACACCGCTGAACTGGAAGGTCTTGAAGTCGTAGTCCTCGCCCTCGCTGTCAATGGTAATGCTGTTCAGCAGACCGCGGGCCATGTCGATGGTCTGGAGCCGGCGGAGGACCCTGGTCTCACCCTCTTCGGTGGCCAGCTCTGCCGACAGGTCTTTCATCTTGTAGACCGCCTGGATGGACCTGTCCAGCAGTTTCGTGGCACTCCCATGGGCCACCTCTGCATCTCGGATGGCTCGATGGATGCGCACATACTCAGGGATGCCCCAGAGCTGATAGATCGAGTTCGAGGTGTTCTCTGGCAGGATGCCGTTCTGGAACACAAGGCACCGGCTGTCGTGGACGATGAAGCTGCCATACCGGCTCGACACGAAGTACCGCTCCGGCATACCGAGGCGGGAGCCTCTTGTGCGGAACGGGTCCTCCGGGGAGTAGTTGAACATGCTGCCGTAGTCCGGCTGGATGACCGATCTGTCGAACACGCGCAGGTCATCAATGGACCGGATGTTGCGCCAGTCGAGCGGCTCTTCCAGTCCACGGCCATCATTGACCAGCATGACCACGATGGAACCGCCAAACAGTCTCGCCCAGCGGATGGCCGTCATAGCCGTCTCTTCCCAGTCGAGCTCATCCAGGGCCTCTGCATAGAAGTCCTCAATCTCTTGGTCCTTCAGGCCATCGAGTGAAAATCCATGCTTGATGGCCTCCTCGGCCGGGGTGTCAATAATCTTGGCAAACAGGCCGTTGCCCTCATAGTACATGGTCAGCAGGTCGTCTGGGATGACCGGCTCTGGCTGGAACCTGTACCGCTCGGTGGTATCCTTCGTGGTGCCGTACCTGTTCATCAGGTTGACGTACCCATCGGAACGGTAGGGGCGTACCGCCTTACCCGCTTGCATTTCAACCAGGCGGGCATACCTCGCCGCTATGCGCTCCGCCTGATCCTGGCGCTTATCGCCCATGTTCCATCCACCTCTTTCTGCCTATCTCAAATCAGGGTTCCGACGTTGAACGCCGTCCTCGTCTCAATCTCTGCGAAGCCGTTGGCGGCCGCGTCGACCATATCCTTGAACTTGCCATCCGGGAAGTTCTCAAGCTGGGTCAAGAACGCCTCGTTCCAGTCGCCATACAGAATGTCGAAGTTGCCGGCCTGCCACTGTGCGGCCATGGGCTCGGCTCTGGACTCCTTGCTCCCGCTCTCAGCTACGGCTGTCACATCGAAGCCAGACAAGAACTTGATGTAGGACTCCGCCTGCTCCTTGCCGGCCTGTCCGGGGTCTTTGGGTAGCCGGATACGGACGCGCTTGTAGGCGGCCCTGTCGGCCTGTGCCGTGAGCTTTATGGTCTTGCGCACGTCGGATGCGCTCATCTGCTTGTTTATCACATCCGCAACGATGTACCTTCCGTTCTTTCTCTTCCCCATGAGGACGCCAGCGGTGTAGGCCGGGTCTCCATCGGCAGACTTCTCTGTCGCGGCCAAGTCCCAGCACCTCACCCACTGGACCACATCCTTTGGGATAAAGCTCAGGATTTCGCCTATCTGGGTCCGCTTAAAGAACAGACCTGCGCTCGCACGGATCTTCCAGTTTCCCTTCAGCAGCCGCTCCCTTTGGATGAGCGGCAGGGCTTTCAGGTTGGCCAAGTAGCCTGGGTCGATCTTCAGAAGTTCCTGGTTGTCGTACACGGACGACATGATGAACGTGACCGACTTCGGCTCTTCAAGCTCTTCTGGGGTCTTGAGGTCGAACCGTTCTATCAGCTCTTCTTTCGTGTCGCCCCAGTAGATTACCTCTTCCCGGCGGATCATCCATCGGATAACACCGGACCGCTCTGGGATAGGATAGCCGGTGTCCTGGTCAATCCACCACGCTATGAACTTTGCCACCCAGCTATCGGCATCCGGGTTGCAGGTGGCCCGCACAAACGGCCTTACGCCACAGGTGCTTCTGTTACGGGAGAGCATATAAAAAAACACCGGCTCGGAGAAGTGCGTCAGCTCGTCGAAGCCAAGCTCACAGATCTGGGAGCCTTGCCAGTTATCAAGCTCTTCCTCACGCTCGATGTGAGCGAATGACACCTTTCCGAGGGTGTTTCCGTCCTTGTCGTTGAACGACCAGGAGCCGTCAGAAATCTTCCGCTGGGCGCCCTTGATGCCGCTGTAGGTCTTCTGGGCTTCATCCCATAGGCCGCCCTGCGAGAATATCTGCTTGTAGTTCTTTCTGAAGATCGTGCATCCGAAGCCCTTGACATTCTTATACCTTAATGCCGACAGCAGCAAGCCGTAGGTTTTGCCGCCGCCGGCTGCTCCGCCGTATATGCAGATGTCAGCAGGGGTTGCAAGGAACTGCTCTTGCGGGCCTTCCTGCGGCTTGAGGATGCGTACCTTCTTCTGAGAACTACTCAACTACTTCATCGCGCCCGTTCGATGGTAGGTAGATCACCACATCCTCGGAGTCATCGCCGGCGGAGAGTGCGACCTCCTGACGCTGCGACCAGTGGGCGCGTTGCCTGTTGTTGAGCCAATACATGATGGCCATAGTGTCGGGCACTATGTTCTTGGTTATATTCCTGATGCGAACGGGCTTCGGGTTGCCGTCCTTGTCCATGTCGATGGTCTTCTCGGTATCGGTCACCTGATAGCCTATCGCTCTCTGGTAGAGGGACTTCTCAACCTTCGAGTCGGCAATATTCTTGCCAGTCTCCACCGCCGTTTTCAGGGACTCATACTTCTGGGTCCAGCGGATGAAGGTCCTGACCGAGATGCCAAAGGCTTCGGCAATCTCGTCGTTAGTTGCCCCTTTGACTGCCAGCGACCAAGCCCAATCGTCGTGGTATTCAGGATTGTACTTACTGAGAGCTGGCATCCAAAATCACTCACTTTCCTGCCAAGTAGTCCGTGGCAAGCGCCTCGATCAACTGCCAGCGGTTTTTGCTCGTGACCAGTCCTTCCTTTTCGGCCTTCTTGATGGCCTTGGTGATGGTTGCGGCGGACTCCGCCGGGATGGCGTTGCTGCCAAACAACTTGGTCAGGTATGTCCAATCATCTTCCTCGTTGTACCCGGCATCGTCCATCTGCTGGTTGACGCTCTCGATCATTGCGTGGATGGCGGCACCGACGTTCCGAATGTCGGAGAACTTCTGGTACTTTGCCAGCGTCTCGACAAACTGCTTGCACTGTTCATACGCCGCTACGCCGATAATCTCTGGAGCGGAGCTCTCCAGGTTCTTCACCAGCGCATCCATGTCCTTCACCTGATGGGGCAGGAACGAAAACGTGATGTTCTTGAAGTCGAAGTGTACCTCCGGGGACAGCAGCTTGTTGTACTGCTCCAGGGGCTCCTCCATAATGTCCTTCCCGATGAAGCTCTCCAGCATATCGTCCACATCATCGAGCATCTTGCAGATCTCCCGCAGGACCGACGGGTCATCGAAGCCGCTGATGGCGTTATGGGCCAACTGCTTCGATGCGATCTTGCTGCGGGATAGCCCACTCACGTCGATGATGGCGATAATCTCCTTCATTCCGGCGGCCCGCGCGCTCTTGATGCGGTGGTGGCCGGACACGATCTCAAGGACACCGTCCTTCTCTGCGAGGAGGGGCAAGCTCTCAAGCTGACCGCGGTTCTTGATGTTCGCCGTGAGCTGGTCCTGCATCTCCTTCTTCATGATGCGGGCGTTGATGTCCTGCTCCCGAACCTTGTCGATCTGCACCTTGGCAATGATGAGCCCGGTGCCCATGTCATAAATCTTCTCGTAGCCTACGGCCGCTGTGTTCTGCTCTCCTGCCATTTCTTTTCCCTCCTAATCCATTCGGCAAGCGTGGCCTTTTCGTCTCTCCCCTCGACGAGGTCGGCCTCGTACGTCAGCTTGTACCCGTTGGTCTTGTCTTCCTGCCGGTTGACCAGCTTCATGATGCCTCGGACTTCCTTGTTCTCGGCGTATCTGGTCAGCATGGCCGTCCGCATTTTGGTCACTTTCTCCTGGTCCACATCGTCCAGAAGCGTGTCCACGAACTTCCTGTTCTGGGCCAGCATGTAGCACAGCCGGCCGAGCCTGTAGGTGTGGTGCGGAGCCTTCATGACGTACCACACGAAGATGGAGTCCGCCGCCATTTTCGAGATCCCGAATACAGCGGCCACATACCCGTCAATCAACAGGGCCCTGTTGTAGGTGGCCTGGGAACCGACAAAGTTGTGCGTCCAGAGCATCCGGTAATACTGGGCGTTGGCGCCGGTAATCTGGATGACCTTTATGTCGCTGTTCTCCGTGATCTCGTGGTCGAGCGGGAGCATACTGCACTTCAGAGGCTCCAGCTTGCCCTCTGTCGGACGCTTTATCTTCTTGCCCTTTGCCAGGGCTACAGCCTCTTCCTCTCGGTTGGTCGTGATGTAGGAGTTCAGGTCAGCGCGGGTGCCGGACCTTGCAAAGATGGTGTGACCTACGGCTTCGCCTGTCCGCTTCTCCTGATAGCAGAGGAACAGGGCCGGGGCATCCATCATCATGTCGAACAGCTCCTGGTGGCCGGTGTCCGGGTCGAACATGGCGTAGGGCGGCTCTTTCCAGGTCATCTTGCCCTGTGTGTCGTAGAACTTCTCATAGCCGGCGAAGTACGTCGGCGGGTTGGCAATGATGATCGTGTGCGGGTCATCCTTCACCTCTTTCAGGTGCTCCCACATATCCAGCGGCCGGTAGCTCATACCACCGAGCAGGTTCCTTGTGACCTCAAGCTGCCGGCGGATACTCTCGATGTGCTCCTCGCGGCGTTCCCGCAGGTCACGCAGGATGCTGTGGAAGTATTCATTGCCCGCACTCTTCGATGTCCGCAGGTATATCTGGGCGTACAGGGCAACGGCCGGGTCGAGCAGCTCTTCGTCGGTGAAGCCCTGGGCGTGGATCTCAAGCGGGGCCAAGGACTGGCCTGTGATGGCATACCCCATCACCGAGGTCATCATGTTCACATCGCTCGTCT
>ERZ857503.1309-NODE-1309-length-14736-cov-3.204005_pt1 | contig 14736 bp, 11 predicted proteins | sample MGYA00519766_ERZ857503 | MGnify/ENA primary metagenome ERZ857503 (study PRJEB31778, sample SAMEA3449345) | human gut metagenome | biome: human gut; feature: human-associated habitat; material: faeces | place: United Kingdom | collected 2010/2012 ...
CAGCCGCAGGTGATGACATCGAATCCCTTGATGGCGAAATAGACGGCCGACTGCTCCGCATCGCGGTAATGCCAATCGCACATCATAACACTCCGGTCGATCCGGTCGATCGCACGATGGGTGTTGCCGATACTGGCCGACCACTCGCCGTAACCGCTCGCATCGCGCCGTCCGTCGATCAGCCGGTCGGCCCACATCCAAAGGCGCACCCCCTTCCGACGCAGATGGCCGGCAATCCGGTTTACCTCCCCGGCGAAGACCTCCGCGGGGTCCAGCCCGCCGCAGCGCGGACAATTCGGATCGGCCAGATCGAACACTTCGTCAAGTCCGGCATGGAAATCCGTCGCGCCGAAAGCCTCCACGACTTCGTCCACGCAGTCGAACACGACGGCATGCACTTCGGGATGGTTCGGGCAGTAACTCTTACAATAAAGACGGTCCGGATTGGGCCAAACATAGTTTTCCGGAAGTTTTACATGAGGTTTCTCATCGAATTGCGGATAAACCTGCAACAACCTGCCGGCTGTGCCGTGCCACGACTGATGACCCAGCAAATTGATCAACGGCACAAGTGTCACCCCCTTCTCACGACACAATGCAGACAAACGCTCCGCCAGAGAGCGGTTCCATCCATCGGGATCGGCCAGTTCAGGACGCGATTCAAAATCGTAAGCCCAATTCACCCGGATTACCAGTGTATTGATCCCTGCAGGAATCAGATCGTTCTCTACGAAATCGAAAAACGCATCGGCCTGTTTTACAGAAGGAAGAGCAATAGAGAAAGCCCGAACAGGAAAACCGTTATCGAGCACAGAACGGTTTACAAAAACCGAATCATCCGACCGGGGGGGGGAAATTCCCTCCCCGGCGGCGGTTGCCGTAAGGACACAGCCAAATAATAGCAGAACAGCTAAGATACGCATTGGTTTCATCACGCTAAAAACGGGTTTCGCCACCTATTACGACACGCTGAATTCCGATATCATCGTTGAAAATCAGGATATCGGCATCTTTTCCTGTTGCGAGCGAGCCTTTCCGCCCGTCGATATGCATCACGCGCGCCGGAGTCGCCGTCATCATCTTTACCGCCTCGGGGACCGAAACTTCGGCAAGACGGTGCATAGTTCTTACACAACGGTCCGCCGTCGCCACACTCCCGGCAAAAGCGCTTCGGTCGGTCAATTTGGCTACCCCGTCTTCAACCACGACCTCCATACCGGAATCCCGGGCACCGAGCACATACCGGCCTTCAGGCATACCGGCGGCACGCATCGAATCGGTGATAAGCACTGTCCGGTCAGCCCCTTTAAGCTTATAGACCAGTTGAAGCAGGCTCTTGGGCAAGTGTACGCCGTCCGTAATGATCTCGACCGTCATGTCATCGAGCCAATAGGCGGCCTCGACAACTCCTGCATAGCGAAAAGCATTGCGACGGACAACCGACGAGGTACAGGAATAAAGGTGTGTCACATGCGTATAACCATTGTGGAACGCTTCGACCGCCTCCTCGAACAGCGCATCGGAATGGGCGATCGACGCCAGAATCCCCTTTGAGCGCAATACCCGGCCCAATTCAAGTGCCCCGTCGAGTTCAGGAGCCAGCGACATACGCCAAATATCGTCGTTGGCGGCAAGGATTGCATCGTATTCCTCGGGACGGGGATTGCGCAGATAGCGCGGGTCCTGTGCTCCACGCTGGTTGTAAGCGAAATAGGGTCCCTCGAGGTGCAATCCGGGCATATTTGCCCCCTTTTCATTAAGCGGCCGGGCACGGCGGAATACCTCGAACGTCTCAAACAGGTTTTCGTTCGTACTGGCCAATGTCGTCGGAAAGATCGTTGTGGCACCATGGCGCGCCGACATCTCCGCAGAACCTAAGTAAGCTTCGACCGTGCAGTCCATAAAATCGTAGCCGCCAGCGCCGTGAGTATGAATGTCGATAAACCCGGGAGACACCCATTCACCACCGGCATCGGTGACCAACCCGGCATCTCCCTTGTATTCACCCTCACCGACAGCCGTGATCACACCGTCGCTCCATTCCACATAGCCCCGTTCTACCGTCGCAGGACCGATAATCCGCCCGTTTACAATCGCTTGCTTCATTGTCTTATCTTTTTTCCGCGCTGTGGCGGTTCCAACATTCAAGTTTATATCCCCGCAGTGCATAATACAAAAGGAAAACGAAACAGGGAATCATCAGCCAGTAAGCCGACTGAGCATCGTTCAGGCGGGTCGCCTCTCCGGCATAGAAAAGCGGAAAAACGCCGCTCGAGGCCAATGCCATAACCAGCCACGCAGAACCGAGACTCGTATGGCGTCCCAGTTTGCGGATCGCCAGCGGCCAGATACCCGAATAAAGAAAAGCGTTGGGGATACCCATCAGAATCAAAATCCACATCGCACTGTGCACCTCCACCCCGAAAAGCGAAATCCGTCCGCTGACGCATAGCACCGCCACCGACGCGATCAAGTTCAGCACCGACGCGATTCGCAATGCCGTAAGCTGCGAAACAACGCGCGGAATAAGCACCGTACCCAGTGCAAAACCGATGAAAGTGGAAAACAAAATCATCGGCGGCAACAGCTTGGCCTGAGCGATATCAGCCCCGAGTGACACGGATGACGTAACCAGCGTATTGATACAAAGTGCCTGCGTGCCGAGATGGCACACCATCGCCACGACTCCGAGCACCAGATAAGGGTAGCTGAAGATGCTTCGACGGGCGCCGTCTTCCGTTTCAACGGCTTTCGCTCCGCCTGCAATGTCAGGCAGCGGCGAACGACGGACATACAGTCCAAAACCAATCAATACGACAGCCAAAATCAGATAAGGAACGATCACGCGACGTACCATTTCGTCAAGTACCATCTCACGAGGCAGCCCTCCGATGGTATCCATCCCTGATTCTGCCTGTTCGAAAAGCGCAGCATCCCCCGGACGGATAATCACATAACCCAGCACTAACGGAGCAATGATCCCGGCCAGTTTGTTACATACGCCCATAACGCTCATCCGTTTGGCCGCCGACTCCATTGGCCCGATCACCGTCACGAACGGATTGCCGGCCGTCTGCAAAACAGCCAGCCCGATCCCGAGCAGGAACAGCCCTGCAAGAAACAGCGCATAACAACGAGTCAATGCAGCAGGGACAAAGCACAAGGCACCGAGAGCCATCACAAACAACCCATAGCTGATTCCCCGTTTGTAACCGACCGCATCAAGCATCATCGACGAAGGAATAGCCATAACCAGATAGGCGATGTAGAAAACAAAACCCACCAAATAGGCCTGCGCCAACGACAATTCACACGTTACCTTAAAATAAGGTATCAATACAGAATTGACCCAAGAGATCATTCCGAAAAAGAAGAAAAGCGTCCCCATGATCGCCATGGAAGCATAATATTGTCGTCGGGAGTCCATATCGTACGCAGTTCGGTCAGTTTACAGAGTTTTTCGCTTCATTTCGTGTTCGAACACGGATTATCCAGTCGTAAAGGTAGTAAAAAAATTATATCCGACAACATTTAAGTTAAAAAATGCACAATAAAAAAATCATCTGCAAAAATAATGCGCTATTATTATATTGATAATAAGCAATATATGAAAATAATTTGATTTTATTTGGGAAAACGAAGTAAAATCCATAATTTTGTGCTCGAACACGGAATGAACCGCATTCTGATTAATATTTAAGAATTATGGATGGACTGATAAAAGAATTCTACGTCGATAAATTGCATGTATTAATCTACAAAACCCGCCAACAGATGGGACTGGCAGCCTCTGCGCACTACCTGCAGCGATTGGAGGCCATCCTCGCCGGTCAACCCGCAGCCCGGGCCGTATTCGCGGCCGCACACTCGCAGGATGAATTTCTGGCAGGGCTTGTAAGCGCCAAGCATGCAGGGTTCGACCGGACCGAGGCATTCCACATGGACGAATACATCGGATTGCCGGCCGACGCGCCGCAGCGTTTCGGCACATTTCTCTCCCGTGCAATTTTCGACCGGATACCTTTTCGCAAGGTGTATCTGATGAATTCCGACACCGGAAACGGGCAGCAGGAGTGCATCCGCTACAGCGAACTGCTCCGACGCGCCCCGCTGGACATCGTATCGCTCGGAATCGGAGAAAACGGGCACATCGCCTTCAACGATCCACACGAGGCGCGCTTCGATGACCCCGAAACGGTAAAGGTCACCACGCTCGATGAACCGTGCCGTCAACAGCAGGTCCATGACGGTGAATTCACCGACATCTCGCTTGTTCCGCATCAGGCAATGACGCTGACCATCCCAGCGCTGATGTCATGCCGCTGCGTAGTGGGCATCGTACCGCTCGACCGCAAAGCAAAAGCCGTATATGACGCGCTTTACGGCCCCATTTCGGAAAAATGTCCGGCTTCGATCCTCCGCACCCACGACGACGCGGCGCTTTTCCTCGACGAAGGAGCGGCTTCGTTGCTGAGAATCTGAGTGGAATCCATTACCAATCGAAAATATTTTCGTACTTTCGCCCTATGGACCGCAAAAATTATAAGATCAAGGATATCGCCGCGATGGCCGGCGTATCGGTCGGTACGGTCGATCGGGTGCTGCACAACCGGGGCGACGTTTCGGAAAAAAGCAGGAAGAAGGTGGAACAGGTGCTCGAAAAGATACTCTACCGCCCCAATCTGCTCGTTTCATCCATCGGCGTCAAACGCAAAATCACCCTTGCGATCGTCCTTCCCAGCCATCAGCAGGGTGAATATTGGGAACAGATCGAAAAGGGTATCCATCAGGCGCTCTACGACTTTTCGAAAATACGCACCGAAACAAAGATTTTCTATTACGACCAGTTCGATCTCTATTCCTGCCGCACGGCTTACAGTCAGGCATTGGAATACGCCTGCGACGCCATGATCATCGGTCCGACCTTCCGTGAGGAAACCGTGCTTTTCTCTCGCAAACTCGACGAACAGGGAACCCCTTATATCTTCATCGACACGCTTATCCCGTCGTGCAACCAACGGGCGTTCTTCGGACCCGATTCACGCATGCTCGGATACATCGAGGCCAAACTCCTTTCGGACGTGATCGGCGAGGAGAAAGACATCGCCATCCTGCATGCCGTGCGTTCAGGGAACGAAAGTTCGTTGCAGACGGTCGTGCGCAAGGCCGGATTCTTCGAATATTTCGATACCGTATCGAGCAAAAACAGGTTTCTTTACGCCAACTATTATACCCAAGACGTCGAGCAGAGCTGGAAAGAGTTCGACCGGCTCTTCTCCGGGGAAAACAACATCGGCGGCGCCGTGCTCTTCAACTCCCGGTCGTATATCTTCGCCAGCTATCTGGAGCATCACGGCATCACCGGCGTTAAGGTAATAGGCTGCGGCGTAACGCAGAAGAACATCGAATATCTGAAAAAAGGTTATTTGTCGTTCCTGTTGTCGGAACGTCCCGACCTGCAAGGATATCAGAGTATCAAATATGTATTGGAATACATTCTTTACGGTCAGCACGAGCAGATCATCAAACACACGCCCATCGAGATCATGATCCGCGAGAACATCGACTCGTTGCTTTGACAACTTCGTCGATATACCCGGGAAATCAATGAAAATATCCCGACTATACGAACGGCTCGACCGCATGCCCGTCCTGAAACTCCTCGTGCCGTTCGCGGCCGGGATCGCGCTGGCCGGCCGGTACGAACTGCCCCTGTGGTTTCTCGCAGGGGCTTTTGTGTTGTCGGGGGTCGTGGCGCTGCTGTTCCGTTCGCAGGCGGCGGCCGTGGGAATGCTCCTCACGGCGGGATTCGCCGCGGCACAGCTCCGGGAGCCCCCGCCCGCCGTGCCGCGGGGAATCGAAACCGTTTACGAAATCGCCATTGAAGGATTTCCTGCCGACCGGGGCCGCTATGCCACGGCTGACGCTTCGGTGGCGGCATGGCGCAATCCGACGGACGGACATTGGCACCCCTCCGACGCGCGGGTCCGGCTCTACGTCGACTCGCTCACCGACCTGCGGCCCGGCGAACGCCTCCGCTGCCGGGGGACGGTGCGGCCTTTCCGGGGCGGGGCTGAGAGCTACCGCCGTCTGATGCAGCGGCGGGGTTATGCCGGAACGCTGTGGATCTCGGAGCGGACGATCCTCGAACGCCTGCCACAGCAACACGCCGGATTGCACCGCACCGCCGTCGAACGCCTCGCCCGGCTGCCGATGAAACCCGAGGCCGAGGCCGTCGTCGAGGCCATGGCAGCGGGCGAACGGCGGGGCATCACCCCCGAACTGCGCACGGTCTATTCGCGCAGCGGACTGTCGCACCTGCTGGCCGTGTCGGGACTCCACACGGGAATCGTATTCGTGTTAATCAACGCCGCACTGTGGTGGCTGCCGCTGCTGCGCCGGGGACACCTGCTGAAAAACCTGCTGGCGGCCGGGGCCGTGTGGCTCTTCGTCGCGGCGGCGGGATTTCCGCCGAGCGCCGTGCGGGCCGCCGTGATGTGCACCGTCCTGCAGGCGGCGCTGGCATCGGCCTCGGAGTACGTCGGGATGAACGCCCTCGCGGCGGCAGCGTTCGGGATGCTGTTGTGGAATCCCAACTGGTTAGGGGACATCAGCTTCCAGCTCTCGTTTCTCGCCGTGGCAGGCATCCTCGCGTGGGGCGTGCCGCTCTGCCGCCGCTGCCGCACCCGATGGAAGGCCCTGAACATCGTCATAGACGCCTACCTGATCGGGCTGATTGCGACCGTCGCCACGGCGCCGCTCGTCTCCCACACCTTCGGCATCGTACCGCTGGCGGGAATCGTCGTCAATCCGCTGGCCATCGCGCTGGCGGGGGTCGTGGTCTTCGGCGGGGCGCTGTGGATGCTCGCGCCGGTCGGATTCCTCGCCCCGGCATTCGGGTTCGTGACGGGCACGGCGGCCGAATGGATCAACGCGCTGGCCCGGCTGACCGCCTCGCTGCCGGGCGGCGCGGCGGATTACACCCTCGGAGGATGGCAGACGGCGGTCATATACCTCGTTTTCGCCCTCGCAACCGCCGCCGCATGGAGCGCCGAACCGAAAAAAAGCGTACCTTTGCGGACGTGATAACGTCCGAAGAATACACACTCCTGCTGACCGACGAGGTGCAGCGTGCCATTGCCGCCGCACGCGGCCGCGACCCGTTCGAGGTGGCGAAGGACCGCCGGATTCCCCATGCGCGGCTGGTCGCCACGCAGGTCAAATACCTCGCACGCGCCGCGCAGAAACTCCCGTCGTATGCCGCGGCGCAGTGCATCCTGCCCCCGCTGGCCTTCGAACAGGCGTCGAGCGAAGCCTGCGCCGCCCACAAGAGTCTCGAAGGCGACACGGCGCTGGACCTCACCTGCGGACTGGGCGTCGATGCGTTTTTCCTCAGCCGCCATTTCCGCCGCGTGGTGACGCTCGAACGTAACGAGATGCTGGCCCGCGTGGCCGCCGAAAATTTTTCGAGGCTGGGCGCGACGAACATCGAGGTCGTGAACACCTCCGCCGAGGAGTATCTCCGGCGGGAGGACCTGCGTTTCGACTGGATTTACGCCGATCCCGACCGCCGTTCGGCCGAAGGCCGCAAACTGGTGCGGCTGGAGGATTGTTCGCCCGACATCATCGCCCTGAAACCGCTCCTTGACCGGATTTCGGGGCGTCTGTGCATCAAGAACTCCCCGCTGTTCGACGTCGGCGAAGCCCTGCGGCTCTTCCCCGACAGCCGCGTGGAGGTGCTTTCGCTCGGCGACGAATGCAAGGAGGTGCTCGTGTACGCCGACGGCACGGGACCGCTCGTCACCGCCACGGCCCTCGGACGCGGATCGTTTTCGGCCCGGCCCGGCGAAACGGCGCCCGACCCGGGGCCGTTCGACCCGGCGCGTTACCGCTGGCTCGTGGCACCCGACGTGGCTTTGCAGAAGGCCCGGCTGGCCCGGCTGCATCTGGCGGAAAAGGCCGCCGTCTGGAGCGAAAACGGCTACGGATTCGCCGCCGAAGAGCCGCAGGGGGTGATCGGAAAGGTCTTCCCGATCGAGGGCATCGAACCTTACGACCCCAAACGGCTGAAACGCGAGCTGAAGGGCCGCGGCGCGGAGATACTCAAGCGCGATTTCCCGCTGGCGGCCGAGGAACTGATGCGCCGCCTCGGACTGCACCCGGGAGCGGAACTGCGGCTGGCCTTCACGAAAATCGGGAACGATTTTTGGGTTATCCGCTTAAAATAACTACATTTGCCTGATTGCCAACGGCTCTTATGAAACTCAGCGAATTCCTGACATATTTTACCGACACGATCTTCCGGCGCGACGTGAACGAATGGCGCAACCCCGTCGTGCGGTGGCTCGTGCAGCAGTACCGCCTGCTGTTCTACACGGCGCGGGGACTGCTCGAACACGGGACCATCGTCCGCTCGGCGGCGCTCACGTTCTACACCCTGATGTCGCTGGTGCCGATCGTCGCCGTGGTCTTCGCCATCGTCAAGGGATTCGGACTGGCCGACGGCCTCACGGAAAACCTCTACGCCCTCTTTCCCCAGAACCCCGAGATCATCGACTACATCGTCGATTTCGCCGAAAACGCCCTTGCCCGCACGCAGGGCGGCGTGGTGGCCGCCGTGGCGCTGGTGATGCTTTTCTGGGCCGTGATCCGGGTCTTCGGGTCGATCGAAAGCGCCTTCAACAACATCTGGGAGGTCAAGGTCGAGCGCAGCATCACCCGCCAGTGGACTGACTACATCGCCGTGGTGATGATTGTGCCGATCCTCTGGATCGTGGCCAACGCCGTGGGCAACTACGCCCAAGAGCTGGTGGGATTCGACGACAGTTGGTACTTCGAACTGCTGTCGCGGCTGGCCTCGATGATCGTCATCTGGGTGATGTTCACCTTCCTCTACATCATCATCCCCAACGCCAAGGTCCGCTTCGGGAGCGCCCTGATGGCCGGCATCGTCGCCGGAACCATCTTCCTGCTCTTCCAGTGGGGCTATGTCTACGTCCAGCGGTGGATGACCTCGTACAACGCCATCTACGGCAGTTTCGCGGCCCTGCCGCTGTTTCTGATATGGATGCAGACCTCGTGGGAGATACTCCTCTTCGGCGGCGAGCTGTCGTTCGCCTACCAGAACATAGCCCGTTTCGGCGAGGAGCGCGAATCGCTCCTGATCAGCTACGACCAGCGCCGCAAGGTGCTGCTGGCCGTGATGCTCATCGTGGTCCGGAATTTCCGCGACCGGGGAGGCGCCATGCCCGCGGACGAAATCCGCACGCAGCTCGACCTCCCCACGCGCATCGTCAACGACGTGCTGTTCCAACTGGTGCAGGCCGGGCAACTGATCGCCGTGCGCAGCGGCGACGGCGAACGCGAAATGGCCTTCACCCCGGCCCACGACATCGCGTCGATGACCGTCTACGGCGTACTGGAAGCGGTCGAGCGGTCGGGGCAGACCACCTTCGACTTCGGGCAGACGCCCGAACTCGCCCGCGTGGACCGCGAACTGGAAATGCTGAAAGACTCGGCCCGCCGATCGCAGGAGAACGTGCGGCTGGTGGACCTGCTGTGATACCCAAACCGGAAAAGCCTATGAAACGCGTCGTCATCATCGGCAGCGGGAATCTGGCGGAAGCGCTGGCCCGCGCGGTCGCGAAAAGCGGCCTCGAACTCGTGCAGATCTTCGCCCGCAACGCCGAACGGGCGCGCATCGTCGCGGAAGCGGCCGCGACCGACTGGGCGACGCATCCGGAAATGCTCGCACAGGATGCCGACATCTACCTCATCGCCGTGAGCGACCGGGCCGTGGAGCAGGTCGCCGCGACGCTCCCCATCCCCGAGGGCGCAGCCGTCGCCCACACGGCCGGCAGCGTACCCCTCGCTGAAGCACCGGAGGCCGCGCCCCCGGAGGAAACGGATCCAGCCGTTTCCGAAGAGTCGGCAGCTGGGACCGCTGTTTCAAAACCAGATCCCGCACCACCGCGTCCGGCGCCGATTCTGACGCTGGAGGCGGGGGCTGACGTTGATACCGAAGAAAGCCTTGCGGATATTGCCTGGCATGAAATCCACAACGCCTACCGTACCCACAGGATACTGACCGGGACGCTCGGCGGCCTGGAGCAGACGGACAGCGGGAAGACTATCGCCATCGTGGAATACAAGGGCTTTCGAGTCGTTATCCCGCTGAAAGAGATGGTGATGGGATACCAGAACAACCTCACCGGGGACGCCTACAACGCCATGATTGTCCGCCAGCATAAGCTGCTCAGCCGTATGCTGGGGGCGGAGATCGATTTTGTCGTCAAGGGGATTGATTTCAAAACCCGCAGCATTGTCGCTAGCCGCAAGGAGGCCATGCTGAAAAAGCGCAAAATCTTCTATATGGACACCGACGATTCCGGGGAGTACCGCATTTACGACGGCCGGATTATTCAGGCCAGGGTCATCGCCACCGCCGAAAATCTGAACACCATGAAGCAGCAGGAGAAGGCACGCAAGGCCCAGGAGGCCGCCGAGAAGGCCGAAGCCGAGGCGATCGCCGCCAAGCTCAAAGACTGCGTGGTCAAGCTCACCGCCAAGGCCGGCGCGGGCGGGCGGCTGTTCGGCGCGGTCACCTCCAAGGAGATCTCCGAGGGGCTCAAGGCCCAGTACGGCCTGGACGTGGCCAAGTCCAAGATCGTTCAGGACGAGCCCATCAAGGCCTACGGCACCTATGAGCTCAAGTGCAAGCTGGGCTACGAGGTCAGCGGCGCCATCCAGGTCGTGGTGGCGGAGGCGTAAGCCCCCCAATTTTACAGGAAAGCTGGGTGATGCACATGGACGAAGAGCTGCTGGTCCGCCAGATGCCCCACTCGGTGGAGGCCGAGCAGGCGGTGCTGGGCTCCATGCTCATCGACGCCCGGTGCGTGCCCGAGGTCATCGAGAGGCTCCGCCCCGAGGACTTTTACCTCCAGCAGAACCGGGACATCTATGAGACCATCTACGGTATGTTCAACTACTCGGAGACCATTGACCCGGTCACCGTGCTGGACCACATGCGCCAGAACGGGGTCTTTGAGGAGAACACCTCCCGGTCCTACCTCCTCCAGCTCATGGAGGTCACCCCCACCGCCGCCAACGTGGCGGAATATGTGGCCATCGTAAAGGACAAGGCCCTGCTGCGGCGCATCGCCGAGACGGCGGCCGACCTGACCGGCATGATCCAGGAGGGCACCGGCACCGCCCAGGAGGTCTTGGACGCCGCCGAACAGCGCATCTATGCCATCCGGCAGGGGAGAGCCAGCCAGGGGCTGACCCCCATCTCCGCGGTGGTGCTGGACGTGCTGGACCGGCTGGAGGAGCTGTCCAAGCGGGACTCGGCCATCCCCGGTCTGTCCACCGGCCTGTCCGATGTGGACCGGGCCATCTCCGGCCTCAACGACTCCGACCTCATCCTGCTGGCCGCCCGCCCCGGCATGGGCAAGACCTCCTTTGCCCTGAACGTGCTGCTCCACGCGGGCAAGTTCTCGGGCAAAACGGCGGTCTTCTTCTCTCTGGAGATGAGCCGGGAACAACTGGCCATGCGCCTGATCTCCAACGAGGCCTTTGTGGACAATAAGAAGCTGGTCACCGGCAAGCTGGGGGACGAGGACTGGGACAAGATCGCCCTGGCCTCCGCTGCCCTGGGCCGCTCCAAGATCCTCATCGACGACAACCCCTCCCTGTCGGTGGCCGATATGAACGCCAAGTGCCGCCGGGTGGATAACCTGGGTCTGGTCGTCATAGACTATCTGCAGCTCATGCAGTCCGCCGGCGGCAAGCAGCGCTACTCCGGCGAAAACCGCCAGCAGGTGGTGTCCGACATCTCCCGGGCCCTGAAGATCATGGCCAAGGAGCTCAACGTGCCCGTGGTCTGCCTGTCCCAGCTCTCCCGCGGCCCGGAGAGCCGCACCGACAAGCGGCCCATGCTCTCCGACCTGCGGGAGTCCGGCGCCATCGAGCAGGACGCCGACATCGTCTTGTTCCTCTACCGGGACGACTACTACAACGAGGATTCCGAGAGGCACAACCTGGCCGAGTGCATCATCGCCAAAAACCGCCACGGTGAGACCGGCAAGGTGGAGCTCCAGTGGCTGCCCGAGTACACCACCTTCTCCTCCATCGACCGCACCCATTCGGAGTATTGAGATGTACCAGTCGCCTGATTCGGCCATGAACGAGCTTCTGGCCCGGTTCCATATGATCCCCCCCGGCAGCCGGGTGCTCTGCGCCGTCTCCGGCGGGGCCGATTCCATCTATCTGCTCCACCGGCTCTATCTGCTGCGGAGCATGCTGGACTTCGAGTTGATCGCCGCCCACTACAACCACAAGCTGCGGGGGGAGGAGTCCGACCGGGACGAGCAGTTCGTCCGGGACTTCGTCCGGGGCTGGTGCGGGGAAGAACGGGTCTCCGGCCCCCACGGTTCCAAGACCCTGCCCCCGGTGGCCCTCGTTGTGGGCTCCGGTCCCGTGGCGGAGGAGGCCAGGCGGCTGGGGGCCGGGGTGGAGGAGACCGCCCGGGCCATGCGGTACGCCTTTCTGGAGGAAACCGCCGCCGCTCTGGGCTGCGACCGCATCGCCACCGCCCACAACGCCGACGACAACGCCGAGACCCTGCTGCTCCACCTTGCCCGGGGGACCGGGCTTCACGGCCTGACCGGCATCCCGCCGGTGCGGGGCAAGCTCATCCGGCCTCTGCTCACCACCAGCCGCGCCGTCATCGAGGACTATCTGCGCCGCTACCGCATCCCCCACGTGGAGGACAGCACCAACCGCGACGACGCTTACAGCCGCAACAAGGTGCGGCATCAGGTGCTCCCGGTGCTGAAGGAGATCAACCCCTGGCTCATCCCCCGCACCGCCGAGACCATCGGCTCTTTGCGGGAGGACGACGCCTATCTCCAGGCCATTGCCGACCACGAGGTCCAATGTGCCGTCCGCCGGGGCGGTGAGCTGGTCCTTCCCGTCGTGCGCATCGCCGGACAGCCCGGCCCCATCGCCGTGCGCATGGTCCGCGCCCTGCTGGCCGAGCTGGACGCCTATCAATTCTCCGCCGCCCATCTGCGGGCGGTCACCGCCCTGTGCCGCGGGGGGGACCCCTCCGCCGCCGTGGACCTGCCCCACGGCCTGACGGCCCGGCGGGTGTACGGGGATCTGGTGCTGGGCCCCCGGCAGGAGGCCGCCGTACTGGCCGTCCGCCCCCTGGACCCGGACCGGGAACAAACGATAGAGGCCGGCCCCTGGCGCATCACCTGCCGTCCGGCTGCCGCTCCGGCGGCCCATCCGGAGGGTCCGAACCATGTATTTCTGGCCCGGGACGCCCTGTCCGGTCCCCTGGTGATCCGCCCCCGGCAGACCGGGGATGCCGTCACCCTGCCCCGGCGGGGCCGCAAAACCTTGAAAAAGCTCTTTATCGACGCCCATGTGCCCCGGCTGGAACGGGGGACCTGGCCCGTACTGGCCGACGCAGGCGGTCCCCTGTATATCCCCGGCTTCGGCCCCGATGCGGCCCACCTGGCTGCCCCGGGGGAGAGGGCGGTCGAAATTTGGACGGAAAAGTCAGACTGAAAGGGAGAAACAACCATGCTGGAAAAGGACATCGACCATATTCTGTTCAGCGAGGAACAGCTCAAGGCCCGGGTGCGGGAGATCGCCGGTCAGATTGACCGGGATTTTGCGGGCAAGGAACCCATGCTCATCAGCGTCCTGCGGGGCTCCTTTATTTTTATGGCGGATCTGATGCGCTCCATCACGCTGCCCTGTACGGTGGACTTTATGGCCGTGTCCTCCTATGGGGCGGGCACCACCTCCTCCGGTCAGGTGAAGATTACCAAGGACCTGTCCGAGAGTATTGAGGGTCGGGACATCATCGTGGTGGAGGACATCCTGGACAGCGGCAACACCCTGAGCTATCTGCTTCAGATCCTCCAGGCCCGGCACCCGGCCTCCATGAAGCTGTGCACGCTGCTGGATAAGCCCGACCGCCGGATCAAGCCCGTCCATGTGGACTACAGCGGCTTTTCCATCCCCGACGAGTTCGTGGTGGGCTATGGCCTGGATTTCGCCGAAAAATACCGCAACCTGCCCTACATAGGCGTGCTTAAGCCCTGCGTCTATGAGGCCGAGCTGCCCGCCGACTGAGGCTGCGGCTGTTGGATAAAATCTGGAGGGTCCCCGCCGCCGGGGGCCCCTGTGGGAGCGTGGTCCACCCTTGAAGAAGATCAGTCTGCGCGATGTGGTGCTGTACTGCCTCATCATCTTTGTGCTGGTCAGCGTCCTGTGGACGCTGCAAAACATGAAAAACGGCCCGGAGCCCAGCTACGCCGACATCCGGGTCCTGCTGGAGCAGCAGAAGGTGTCCAAGGTGACAGTGGACGCCCACAACAATCTGGTGCTCACCCTGCGGGAGCCGGTGAACGGCTCGGACGTGGTCACCCGTAAGCTCTACTCCTTTGAGCTGTTCTACGATGAGTTTAACGACCTGCTGGTGCAGCAGTATCGGCTGGGTATCCTGGACGATTACGACTACCCCGAGGACCCCACGCCCCCGGCGTGGATGTCCTTTGTGCCCTATCTGGCCATCTTCGCCCTGTTCGCCCTGATGTGGTACTTTATGTTCCTCCGCCAGGGCGGCGGTGGCGGTGGCGGGGACAAGACCGCCCGGTTTGGCCGGGCGCGCACCCGCACCCTGGCCGAACAGGGCAATAAAAAGGTCACCTTTGACGACGT
>ERZ857503.1315-NODE-1315-length-14679-cov-3.290276_pt1 | contig 14679 bp, 10 predicted proteins | sample MGYA00519766_ERZ857503 | MGnify/ENA primary metagenome ERZ857503 (study PRJEB31778, sample SAMEA3449345) | human gut metagenome | biome: human gut; feature: human-associated habitat; material: faeces | place: United Kingdom | collected 2010/2012 ...
TTCGTGGAGCCTCTGGTGACCAAGTCGAAGGAGGACACGACCCACTCGCGCCGTGTAGTATTCTCGTACCTGAAACAAAAGGAGGCCGTTACGGAACTGTTCCGCACGATCGCCCCGAAGATCGCCGAGCGTCCGGGCGGTTACACCCGCATCCTGAAGACCGGTTTCCGTCTGGGCGATGCTGCCGACATGTGCATCATCGAGTTCGTCGACTTCAACGAGGCTTACACGCTGGGCATCGCTCCGGCAGCCGCTTCGGAGGCCAAACCCAAGACGCGCCGTTCGCGCAAGCCCGCAGCGAAGAAGACCGACGCTGTCGAGGAGGCTACCGTTGTCGAAGGCGGCGAGGCTAAGAAGGCCGCACCCAAGAAGGCGGCTGCCCCGAAGAAGCCCGCTGCTCCGAAGGCCGCTTCGGCCAAGGCTGCCGCTCCGAAGGTCGCCAAGAAGACCAACGTAGGCAAGAAAATGTAAATTTTCGATTTTACAGGGCATTTTTGCACTTGCTCTCGTGTGGCGCGAATGGGACGTACTCAGGTACTACCCATCCGTGCCACACTTCGTTTAAGCACAAATCCGATTTGCAGGATATCTTTTGTGCTCTGCCTGCCCCGGATAAGTCCGGGGCAGATTGCGTTATGGACAGGTATATTCCGGAGGCGGGATTTGTGGGGCCGGCTGCAATACGGGCGCGTTTTTTCGGTCGGCAGCAAAAAAATGGAAAAATCATCTTTTTTAGGGATGCGTCCAGTTTTGCTATTAAAAATTAATATTCTATCTTTGTGACCTAAGCTCCGGTGCCGAACACCTGTCCGGAGTATATAAAAGTCAAATAAATTCAGATCTGCCGGAGCCGTCTCCCCGGTGGATGGTAATGCACCGAATCTATGAAACTGCGACACCTGTTGCTGCTGTTGTCCGTGCTGATCCTGTTCCCCCCCCCTCTTGCCCGGGCACAGAATAGCGCTTCCAAGCCCGGCCGGATAATGACCGGCAATGTCAAGAACGAGAAAGGCGAGTTCATTGTCGGCGCCTCTGTCTATGTGAAATCGACGCCCCGGATCGGTACCGCGACCGATGCCAAGGGCGAATTCCGACTGCAAGGCATCCCGGCGGGCAAACAAATCATCGTCTTCACCTTTATCGGTATGGTCCCCTTCGAGGTGGAGTATGCCAACCAGCGCGACTTCGAGGTCGTGCTCAAGGAGGACGCCACGCAGGTCAACGAGGTGGTGGTGACGGGTATCTACAGCCGTGACAAGAACAGTTTCGCCGGTTCGGCGAAGACCTACACGGGTAAGGAGCTGCGGGCCATCGGAACGAAGAACGTCTTCCAGAGCCTCAAGACCCTCGAACCCGCGCTGACGGTCGTCGAGAACCGCGCTTTCGGCGCCGACCCCAACCGGCTGCCCGATCTGGAAATCCGCGGTAAGACCAGTCTGGTGGGAGACCTCACCACCGAATACGACAATACGGCCAACCAGCCGCTTTTCATCCTCGACGGTATCGAGGTGGAGATCGCCCAGATCCAGAATCTGAGCATGGACCGTATCGGCAGCGTCACGGTGCTCAAGGATGCCGCTTCGGCCGCCATCTATGGTTCGAAAGCCTCCAACGGCGTGATCGTCGTCGAGACGGTCAAGCCCGAGCCGGGAAAACTGCGCGTTTCCTATTCGGCCGACCTGCGGTTCGAGTTCCCCGACCTTTCGGACTATAACCTGATGAATGCCGATGAGAAGCTCCGCTACGAAGTGTTGGCCGGACGCTACGTCGGCGATGACCAAGACCAGCTCGATGCGCTTTACAACTCGCGGCGGGCCGAGGTGATGCGCGGTGTGGATACTTACTGGCTCTCGGTCCCCCTGCGCTCGGTGCTGAACCACTCGCACAGCCTTTATATCGACGGCGGCAGCGAGGCCATGCTCTACGGCGTGGGGTTGAATTACAGCGACCAGAAGGGTATCATGAAGGGTTCCGAGAAGGGTATTACGGGCGGTAACATCAACTTGGTCTACCGTACCGACAAGCTGATCTTCTCGAACGACTTCAGCTTCGATTCCGTGAAGAGCGAACGCGAGCCGGTCTCCTTTTCGACCTTTGCCCAAGCCAATCCCTATTACCGCAAGTACAACGAGGACGGGGAGATTCCGGAGTTCTTGGAGCCCTATTCCGTGGCGCAGGAGTTCATCTACAACCCCCTCTACCAACTCCGCAAGGTGGTCAACACCGACGTGACGAAGGACCTCGGGCTGCGCAACAACTTCACGGTCATCTGGCGCCCTGTGACCTCGCTGCAGGTCCGCGGGCGGCTCGGCCTGAACAAAACGATCTCCGAGCGCGAGGCGTTCAAGTCGCCAGCACACTCCGATTTCAACGGTTCGACCTCCAAAGGCTCCTATACGACGGAAAAGACCGATATGATGAGCTACAACGGTGATGTCACGGTCACCTACGGCCGGCTTTTCGGCCATCACCAGATCAATGCCGTCGGCGGCTGGAATTTCAGTTCGCGCACGCAGAAGAACACCGGCTATGAGATTTTCGGCTTCACGAGCGACCTGCACCAGAATCCTTCGTTCTCCGAGGGCTTCCAGCAGGGCGATAAACCGAGCTATACCGACCGTATCAGCCGCAGCACGAGTTTCTATCTCAACGGCAACTACTCCTACCGCAACCGCTACCTGTTCGATGCCAGCCTGCGCATGGACGGATCGTCGGTTTTCGGCTCGGAGAACCTTTTCACGACGACGTGGGCCGTGGGCGTGGGCTGGAACATCCACAACGAGGCGTGGTGCAAGGTCAAATGGATCGACCTGCTGAAACTGCGCTTCTCGATCGGTAATCCCGGAAACCAGAATTTCGACGCCTACACGGCATCGGGAACCTATATTTATAACTCCACCTACCAGAATCTCTTCGGGACCAGCGCGATCCTCGAGAAGTTCGGCAACCCGAACCTCAAGTGGCAGAAGACCATCGACAAGAACGTCGGACTCGATGTCGACATCCTCGACCGCGTGAAATTATCCGTGGATTTCTACCACAAGAACACCGATCCGCTGCTGGCCCAGATCCCCGTGCCCCCGTCGCTGGGTACGACGCGCATCTACACCAATTTCGGCGGTCAGATCTCGAAGGGTTTCTCGGGCAGCCTCAATGTGGTGCTTATGAAACGGCAGTACCTGCGCTGGAGCGTGAACGCTTCGTTCAGCCAGAACCGCTCGGAGTACCGCAACATCGGTGACAAACTCGACTTCATGAACGAGAAGGGCAGCGCCACGACCTTCAAGCGCTATTATGACGGCGCCAGCCCCGATGACATCTGGGCCGTGCGTTCGCACGGTATCGACCCCTCTTCGGGACGCGAGGTCTTCATCCGCAAGGACGGCAGCTATACGTTCAAGTACGACGCCAACGACGAGGTGGTGGTCGGCTCGTCGGCCCCCGATCTGGAGGGCGTCATCGGAACCTCGATCTACTACAAGGGCTTCTCGGCCAGCGTCAACCTGCGTTACAGCTTCGGGGCCGACGTTTTCGCCTCGGCGCTCTACAACAAGGTGGAGAACATCTCCGAAACGGCGCTCTACTACAACCTCGACCGGCGTGCGCTGAGCGACCGCTGGCAGAAACCCGGCGACAGGGCCCGCTTCAAGGCCATCAGCATCAACGACACCACGCCCATGTCGTCGCGCTTCGTGCTTCGGGAGAACTACATCTCCGGGGAGTCGATCTCCATCGGCTACGAGACCTCGGCCCGCTGGCTGCATGTCGTCGGCGTTCAGGGCGCTTCGTTCCGGCTCTATATGAACGACATCTTCCGCCTGGCCTCCTTCAAGGAGGAGCGCGGTACGGACTATCCCTTTTCGAAAAGTTTCTCACTGTCGATCAGCCTGCGTTTCTGATCTGAAAAACCGGATGCTTATGAAAATCAACAAGCTATATTTCCTGCTGGCGCTGCCGCTGCTGTTGGGCGGCTGCAAGGGCTGGCTGACGATCGACTCGTCGGACCGCATCATGGAGAACACCCTGTTCGAAACCGAGGAGGGATTCTTCACGGCACTCAACGGCGTCTATGCCGAGCTGCCGCAGGCCGATCTCTACGGCAAGTCGCTCGCGGCCGTCACGTTCGACGTGCAGGCGCAGTATTTCGACACCACGCAGCCCTCGACCCACACTTTCATTACGCTGGGCGCCTACTCCGCCGAGGCCCGCAAGACGGCCGTCGCCGGGACATGGGACAAGACCTATTTCGTCATCGCCAACGTCAACAAGATACTCGAACACTGCGAGAGCGAACGCGATGTGCTTTCCGACCGCGCCTACCACATCATCCGCGGCGAGATGCTGGGTATGCGGGCGCTGTTGCACTTCGAGATACTGCGCATCTTCGGCCCCATTTTCTCGGAGGCCCCCGCCCGCACGTCGATCCCCTACCGCACGAGCAGCGAACTGACCGTCACGCCGCTGCTGCCGGCCAACGAGGTGGCCGAAAAGATCGACCGGGATTTCACCGACGCGCTCTCCGAGCTTGCCGAGTGGGACCCTGTGCGTACCGAAGGCCGGCTGAACGATTCGGCGACCGGTTCGGTGCGTTACCGGAGCCGGCACCTGCGGCTCAACTATTTTGCCTTGAAAGCGCTGCGGGCGCGTCTGGCCATTTACATCGGCGACCGGAAGCTGGCCGGACAACTGGCCGGGGAGGTGATCGACGAGGCCGGGGAGTTTTTCCCCTTCGCTTCGCGCGAGGATGTGACCGGGCAGACCGCCGTCGGTGTGGCCACGCAGAATTCCGAGGACCGCATCTTCTCGTCGGAGGCGCTCTTCTCGGCGGTCAATTCGAAGCGCACGAGCGACATCCACGACAAATTCTTCTCGAACAAGCTCGAACAGGTCAATCTGCTCACGATGAACGACTTGGCCGTGCATAATCTCTACGATTCGGAGAGCGACCTGCGGACCTACCAGTGGCAGACGCTCAAGAACACCGAGGGCGTCGACCAGCGCTTCTTCGTCAAATACGGGCAGGTGCAGGACATGGAGCTGGGCTACGCCTCGATGGTCCCCATCATCCGGATGTCGGAAGTCTACCTGATCGCCGCCGAGTGCGAGGACTCCAAAAAGGAGGCTTACGAGTGGCTTAACGCGCTCCGTTCGGCCCGCAAGGCGACTTCGCTGCCCGCAACGGGGACGCTGGACAACGACCTGACGGGGGAGTACATCCGCGAGTTCGTCGGCGAAGGACAGCTTTTCTGGTACTACAAGCGCCTGCGCAAGACCATGATTCGGAAAATCTACAGCGGCAACGGCGGTTATCTGGATTTCGATCCGGCGAATTACCTCTTCCCGCTGCCCGAAAAGGAACAGGAGCACCATAAATAGCGACCGACATGAAAAATTACAGATACGGACTGATCACGACGCTCGCGGCCGCGGCCCTGATACTCGGGGCCTGCAACGAATCCATCCGGACCTACGACGGACGGACGGGCGTCTATTTCGCCATGCTGCAATCGGGCAGCGACGAGGAGAACCCCCGCTATACGGCCGGTTCGAGCGTTCCGTTCGCGTTGCTGCCCAGCGGAACCGACGAGCAGACCCTGCAACTGCGGGTCAAGGTCATCGGCGCGGTGGCCGACTATCCGCGCGCCTTTGCCTACCGCACCGTTGCCGACCGGACCACGGCCGAGGAGGGACACGATTACGAACTGCCCGAAGGCGACTGCGTCGTCGAAGCCGGGGAGGTTTACGGCTACATTCCGATCCGTTTCTTCCGCCGGGCTTCGCTCGACGGAAAGGAGCTCACGCTCACGCTCGAACTGCTTCCCAACGAGCAGTTCGACCTGCCGCTGAGCGAATGGCTTCCGGTGAACGGGACCGAAACCGTGGGCACGGACATCCTGCGCCATACCGTCACGGTGAGCGACAAGTATGTGCGGCTCGAAGGGTGGTCGGACCAGTTCTACGGGACCTATTCGGACAAGAAGATCAAACTCATGTGCAGCGTCTTCGACCTGACGCTCGCTGATTTCCAGCCGGACGCCCTGTCGTACATCGAGCGCAAGGTGCTGGGACAGAATTTCCGCCGCTACCTCGACGAGGAGGAGCGCGCCGGGCGGACCGTCTATGAAGATTACCTCGACGAGGAGGGAAATCCCGTGAAAATGGAATCCGGGCCGGATTCGGCCAAATAATGATTCAGAGTCTATGAAAAAGAGCTGTTTGTTTGCGGCGTCCGCACTCCTTCTCCTGTCGGGCGGCTGCTACGGCGACAAGGGGAATTACGATTACCGCGATATCAACGAGATCGTCATCGGGGCCCGTGGCTTCGAGGGCGTGGAATACAAACTGCGTTCGGGCATCGACGAACTGAAGATCACTCCCCACATCACGGCGTCGCAGGACCCGGAACTCACGGGGGCTTACGACTACGAGTGGGTGGCCGTGGGTCAGATCCGCAATCCGGGAGAGCGCACCACGATCGCCCGGACGCGCGATCTGGATTACGCTGTCGACTTGCCCAGCGACGACTACTCGCTGCTGCTGCGCATCACGGACCCCGGTACGGGGCTGGTGTTCAGCCGCAGCACGGAGATTTCAGTCAGTACGGCCTACACGCGCGGCTGGCTGGTCGCCGCGGAGGACGAAGAGGGCGGCACCGTCGTGGACATGGTGTCGATCAGCCGCGACACGCTGCTCCAGCGCGACGTGGTCAGGGACGACACGCGCCACAAGAACCCCCTGCGCATCTGGTGCGACAACGACGAGTACACTTCGCTGGCGCATGGGCGCATCTACCTCTCGACCGGGGATGGGAGTTTCCTCTACGACCGCGAATCGTTCGGGACGGACGACTACACCGTGATGCGGAACTATTTCGCCAATCCCCAGTACCTCACGCAGACCGCCGCCTCGGACATGATCCAGATCGACGACAAGTTCCGCGTCTTTCTGGTGGACGGTTACGCCTATGTGTACAGCATCTCGTCGATCAATACGGGCTATTTCGGCAATCCGGTCAACCGTTATGCCGAGAGCTACGACTATGTGCGTATCGGCGACAGGATGGCCTACAACCTGAGCGGCGGTGCAGGCGCCGGGTCCATCACGACCGTCATGCTCTATAACGACGACGACAAGCGCTTCTGCTACCTGCTGCGCAACAACGAAACCCTGCGCAACGCCACCGACACCGAATCGGACCTCGCGCTGTTCCCTTGGCAGACGGGGCTGGACTATGTGACGACCGTCAATTCGCGCTTCCTTTCGGGGCAGTCGGCCACGATCCTGCACGACGCCAAGGCCGGGAAATACTGGATTTACACCTACGCCTGTCTGCGTTCCGGTCCCAGCAAGGGGGCGCGTTACGAGATCGACGCCTCGATTCCCGTGGCGCAGGCCGCGAACTGGTGCATGACCTCGCAGCACGGCTATATGCTCTACTCGGTGGGCGGCGTGCTCTATGGCTACGATTTCCGCAACGGCCGGACGCCCGTTCAGCTTCTGGATTTCTCACCCGCGGAGATCACGCAGATACACGCCGACATCCACACCGTGGCCGAAGGCAGCAAGGACTACGTCTATGTCTGCACCTACGAGGCGGGTAAGGCCGACAGCGGCCGCATCCGCAAGTATGCGGTGACGGATACCGCCGACCGGATCGAGCTCCGGGCCGACGAGAATACTGATTGGACGGGATTCCAGCGCATCCGTTCGCTGTGGTTCAAGGAACTGTAACACAAACAACACCCGATAAATATGAACAAACAACTGATTTTGGCTGCGACCGCCGTGCTCTTGGCGTGCAGCCCGTTGCATGCGGAGCAGATGTGGCCTTTCTCCAACAAGAAAAAGAAGGCCGCGAAGATTGAAAAGACGGACTCCGTCAAGAAAGAGGACAAATTCGACAAGGCCGTCAAGGGCGCCCAGAAAGGCAGCGGCCTGTTCGACTACTACCTGACGAAGAAGGGCGAACTGCTGCTGGCCGTCACGCCCCGCAATCTCAAGGCCAGTTACCTGCTGGCCAACCGGATTTCGGAGATCAGCCAGAACTCCAATTTCGTGGCGGGACAGATGCTGAACGATCCCTTCATGATTCGTTTTTCGGCTGACACCTCCAACGTCTACCTCCACAAGGTCAACCACTGGGAGCGTGTGGCGCCGAACGATCCCATCGAAAAATCGTTCCGCCGCAATGTGCAGGACCCCATCACCCGTACCTTCAAGATCAAGGCCTCCCGCAACGATACGCTGCTGATCGATGTGACCTCGTTCTTCGTGTCGAACGACAAACTGATCACGCCGATCCGCCAGAGCCCGATGGTTCCGGGCGAGATCAGTGCGACGTACGATGCCGCCGGGTCGAAACTCAAGGAGGTCAAGGTCTTCGAAAAGAACCTCGAGATCACCAGCATCCTGAACTACTCCTCCGAGCCGGACGGCTACACGGTGACCGTGCGGCGCTCGATCCTCGAACTGCCCGAGGAGCCGATGAAGGTTCGCTGGCAGGACAACCGCGTGGGCTATTTCAGCTCGAAATACTACACCTACACCTCGTCGAAGGACAAGTTGTTGACGCATGAGATGATCCACCGCTGGCGCATCGAGCCGAAAGAGGGCGAATGGGAGAAATATTACCGCGGCGAGCTGGTCGAGCCGGAGCATAAGATCGTCTTCTATGTCGACAATGCCTTCCCCGACAAGTGGCGCGAGGTGGTGAAGCAGGGCGTCGAGGACTGGAACACGGCTTTCGAGGCCGCCGGCTTCAAGAACGTGATGGAGGCCCGCGACTATCCCGACGATCCGTCGTTCGACCCCGATGACATTCGTTACAACTGCATCCGCTATGCCGTCACCGACGTGGCCAATGCCATGGGCCCGAGCTACACCGACCCCCGCACGGGCGAGATTCTGGTGGCCGACGTCATCTGGTACCACAACGTCATTTCGCTGGTGCACAACTGGCGTTTCGCCCAAACGGGCGCCGTCGATCCGCGCGTGCGCAAGCAGGTCTTCGACGACGACGTGATGCGCGAGTCGCTGCGTTATGTGGCCGCTCACGAAGTGGGCCACACGCTGGGACTGATGCATAACATGGGGGCGAGCTATTCGTTCCCGGTGGACTCGCTGCGCAGTCCGTCGTTCACGCAGAAATACGGTACGACCCCCTCGATCATGGACTATGCGCGCAACAACTATGTCGCCCAGCGCGGTGATTTCGAGCGCGGCGTGCGGATGGTGCCGCCTCTGGTCGGCGTCTACGACATCCACGCCATCAACTGGGGCTACCGCATCTTCGAGAAGACGCGCGATGCCGAGGAGGAGCTGCCGCTGCTCAACGACCTGCTGGCCGCCAAGCGCGACGATCCGATGTACGAGTTCGGCGCACAGCAGATTTTCCTGACGCTCGACCCCACCGACCAGTCGGAGGATCTGGGCAACGACCATATCAAGGCGGGTAATTACGGCATCGAGAACTGCAAGTACATCATCGCCAACCTCTGCGACTGGTTTGCCGAGGAGAACCGCAACTATACCGTAATTCAGTCGATGTACGCCTCCGTAATAGGTCAGTACACGCGTTACCTGATGCATGTGATGCCTTATCTGGGCGGCGTGGAGTACAAGGATCTGGTGCAGGACGGACGGTCGCTGCGCGCCCTGAGTTACATTCCCCGCGAACGGCAGAAGAAGGCCATGGAGTGGCTCGTCGATCAGGTGCTTACGGCGCGTGCGTGGCTGCTGCCTCAGGAGCTGATGGACAAACTGGGCCAGCCCTCCACGATTCTCGACAATGCGGCTTCGGGTGTCGCCGGCAAGATATTCAGCCCTGCGACTCTGGGCAGCATCTATCAGGGCGAGCGTTCGGGACAGAAGGGAATCTACCGTGTGGACACCTATCTGAACGATGCCTACAACACGGTCTTCGCATCGGCAGTCCGGGGCGGTTCGCTGACCATCGAAGAGATGAACCTGCAGGGCGCCGCCGTGACTGCACTGCTCAAGAACAGCGGGCTGACGGGTCCTTCGGGTACGGCGCTCCAACTGGGCAAGGGGCTCACGGACGACGGGACCGACCTGCTGGTGCGCATGGCTGACGAGGCGCTGCCTCCGTTTGTCTGCAACCATCCCGAGTGTAACGAGGCGTCGGCAGGGGATGTTTCCTACTACCGTCACGACATGAAGGGTCCGTCGCTCTCGGCACAGGTCGGGCAGCCGCTCTACACAGCTACGCTGCGCCGGGTGCTGAACCTCTACAAGCAGCGCCGGGGTTCGGGCGACGCCCGCACGCGGGATTTCTACGCATTCCAGATTCTGAAGATCGAGGCGGCGTTCGACAACGTGAAATAATTTGTGGTTCTATCAACATTTAAAATTCGTTAGGTTATGAAAAAAGTGAAATTCCTGATCCCGGCGTTCGCACTGGCTGCGTTGGCATTCGCCGGGTGTTCCGATGACGACGGGGGCGACGACCAGCCCACCGTGACCAAACTGGCGCTGGCCGATCCCGCACAGGCTGCGCTGACATTCGTGGCTACCTCCCCCGAGGCACAGTTCATTGCGCTCGACACCGACGCTTCGGCGGTTACGGTCGAGCAGGTGCTGGCCGAGGGCGAGTCGAAGGCCGAGTGGTGCGTGGTGACGGTCCAGAGCGCCACCCAGATCAAGGTGGCTCCGGCAAACAACACGGGCGTTGCGGAGCGTACAGCCAAATACCGCATTTCGGCCGGAACGGTAACTCCCGTGGAGTTCACCGTGACGCAGGATTTCCCCGAACCGGTGGATGCGACCCTGTCGATCGACTTGCCGGGAGAGGGATATTATGCAATTATGGCTCCTGCGGCGGGCGGGGACGTGACCGTTACCACGGTAACCACCAATGCGCACCTTTGGACCGCCGAACTCGATCCCGGCTATGGCGACGAACCCTATTGCTCGCTCAAGACAGTTTCAGGGGCCAGCGGCGATGCGCTGATCGTTACCTTTAATCCCAATGCTGGCCCTATGCCGCAAAGTGGTGCTACCGTGACGATTTCGGCAGGCAATGCGGAACCTATTACGATCTACCTCAGTCAGAATGCGCCTATGGCAACGTCGGCCACAGTTTATGATGAAAATTGGGAGAATGAACTGACATCTCCTTATGCGGTTAATTTCGCCAAGGATACGTTCGGTGCGACGAATAAGCAGACCTTTGGTGTCGAAGCGAACGGAGAGTGTTCGGTGAAAGTGGTTATAGAAGGCACCTCGACGGAGGTAAGCGATGCTTGGGTCGAATCTTTCTATGGATCGGCGTGGGTGATCTATGCCACCTCGGAGAACACGACCGGTGCCGCGCGCAAACTGGATGTGATTCTGGTGGGAGAGAACGATAAGGAACTCTTCCGTATGAAAGTGACGCAGGCCGGGGCATAAACAGTCCGGTACTGAAAACAGCAGGGGCGGTCGTATCGAACGACCGCCCCCGTTTTGTGTTTGCGCATCTTACAGGAAGAGCAGAAAAAGGATCGGCACGGCAATGCCTGCCGCGAGCTCGATGCCGCCCCGGCCCCGCAGTCCGTTGCGGCCCGGAACCATCACCAGCCCCGTGAGCGTGATGATGAGCAGCGATGCGGCGAACACGTCGGAAAAACGGGTCCACCACCGGCTGGGGTTGTAGTGCAGGCGGTTCATCGAGCTGATGATGGGCCTTTTCGTCAGTTTTTCGTAGACGGCACGGCCGTTCTGCATGTCCACCTCGAGCACGGAGCCTCCGGCGACAAAGACCTTCACCCGGTGTTCGCCGCTGACGTAATGCTTCGCGTAGCGCGCTTTGGAATCGGCCGTGCGGAGCAACTCCTCGGCCTGTTCACGGCTTATTTCGGCAGGAACGGGATAGGTGCCCGGCATTTGCAGTTCGGTCCGGCTGACCGAGTAGTTGCTGTTGAAGTCGCGTTTGTGGTTCAGCACGATGCCCGACACGGCATAGACCACCACTACGCCTGCGAAGAAGTAGGAGAGGTCGCGGTGGATGACCCGTGCCCAGCGGCGAAACTGCGAGCCGCGTTTAGCGCCCGGCTTCATCGTCGACGGCATGGCAGGCGAAGGTTTCGATACGGTAAATGCTCCAGTACTCCTTGCCCTCGCGTGCCCGGCGGGAGGCGATCGAGTCGCGGAGTTCGCGGATCTGCTCCTTGAGCATCGCTACGGCTTCGGGATTGCCCTTGCCGCCCTCGATGCTGGCGTTGAGACGCATCTCCCAGTCGTCGAGGAACGGCAGTTCGACACGCTGCTCTGCCACGACGCCCTCGACGGCGACCGTGCGGTTGGAGATCATCGGGTCGAACGACTGCATGTGTTCGTCGGCCAGCGCTTCGACCATCTGTGTGGTGTCGCTGCCCATCAGGGTGATGTGGGTGCTGCCGTGGCCGCAGGTGCTGACGCAGAGACCTTCCACACGGACGGTGTCGCCCACCAGTGCGTCGGCCGTGGCGAGCAGTTCGTCGACCGTCAGCGTTTCGCTGCCGGCATTGCCGGTGTGGTTGCAGGCCGTTACGGAGAGTGCGGCCAGCAGGAGGATGAAGAGGTGTTTCATTTTTATAAAATCGGTTTTCGGCCGGGTGGAGACGGCTCCCGGAGGAGTTCTCCGCCCGAGCGCAGGTTTAAAATACAAAGATAACGATTTGCGGCCGAATGCACAAGTCGGAAGCGCAGCTTCCGAGAAGCGGGGCCGTGGTTTTCCGGCTACTGGAAATGGTAGAGGAATACGACCGTGGCTTCGAAGGCGTTCTTGGGGCGGTCCTTGATCTCGAGCACCACCCGGATTTCGGTCTTGATGACCCCGCGGAGGTTCGAGATCGACTGCAGGGCGGCGCGCAGCCGGACCTCGTCGTTGACCAGCACGGGTTGGTTGAAACGCAGTTTCTCGATGCCGTAGTTGACCATCATCTTCACGTTGTTCACCTGCACGACCTGCGCCCAGAGGTGGGGAAGCAGCGAAAGTGTCAGGTATCCGTGTGTGATGGGGGAGCCGTATGGGCTCTCCTTTTGCGCCCGCTCCGGGTCCACATGGATCCATTGGTGGTCGAGGGTCGCGTCGGCAAAGAGGTTGATCTGCTCTTGGGTGATCTTCAGGTAGTCCGAAACCCCCAGTTCCTGTCCTTCGAACTGTGCGAATTCGTCGAAATTGTTGATAATCAGTTTGCTCATATCGGTTGTTTTGTCTTGTTGCAAAGATACGGAAAAGTCGGGCGGATTCAAAACCGGATTGCGTATTGAACACCCTTAAGGATGAAATGAAAAATCCCCGACCTTTCGGCCGGGGATTTGACTCCGGAACCGGACCCGCAACGGGCCGGTCGCTGTCGGGGATTATTTCGAGAATCCTTTGCCGATTCCGAGGAAATCCTCGGCCTTGAGGGCTGCGCCGCCGATCAGACCGCCGTCCACATCCTCCTTGGCGAAAAGCTCGGCAGCGTTCGAAGGCTTGCACGAACCGCCGTAGAGGATCGCCGTTTCCTGAGCTGCGGCGCCGAACTTGGCGGCCAGCACCTTGCGGATGTAGGCGTGAATCTCCTGTGCCTGCTCGGCCGATGCGGTCTTGCCGGTACCGATGGCCCATACGGGCTCGTAGGCGATCACCAGCTCCTTGTACTGCTCCTCGGTGAGGTTGTAAACCACCTCCTCGATCTGGGCCTTCACCACGTCGAAGTGCTTGCCGGCCTCACGCTCGTCGAGGTTCTCGCCGACGCAGTAGATGGGAACCAGTCCGTTTGCATAGGCCTGCGCCATCTTCTTGTTGAGCGTTGCGGAGGTCTCGCCGTAGTACTGGCGGCGCTCCGAGTGGCCGAGAATCACATACTTGCAACCCAGTGCGGCGATCATCGACGCCGAGATCTCGCCCGTGTAGGCGCCTTTGGCCTCCGTTGCGCAGTTTTGTGCGCCGAGTGCGATGTCCGAACCCTTCAGGGCCTCGGCAACCATCGACAGGTGGGTGAACGGCGGGCATACGATGAAGTTCACGCACGAGCAAACCTCTCCGCGGCCTGCTGCGACGCCTTTGGCCAGTTCGACACCTTCGGCGGGAAGCGTGTTCATCTTCCAGTTGCCGGCAACAATTTTGTTACGCATAATCAGAATGTTTTTGTGTTAATATTCAGTTGTTTCGTTTCTGTTTGTTTTTATTCGCAGCCGGTGGCTGCGTTTACAAGTCTGACCCCACCCCAAACCCCTCCCTCGGGAGGGGCTTGTCGCAGCGCGACCGGGTTGTCTGCCGAAATACGGGTTATGATTACGAAATGTTCGGCTTTTGTTATGCTTCGAGCCACTTCTTGACCTCGTCGATCGAGGGGGCTTTCAGCCCGAGCTTGTTCTTCTTGTTGAATCCGCACAGGTCGTTGAAGAACTTGCCGGGGGCGAGTTTTTGCAGCGACTCGACGGTCAGGTAGCCCATCTTCTGGATCACCGGAACCCACTCCTCGGGCACTCCGATGGCGGTATAAACCTCCACGGGGTCCTGCACGGCCTTCTTTTCGGGACGCATCTGGGGGAAGAACAGCACGTCCTGAATCGACGTCTGGTCGGTCATGAACATCGTCAGGCGGTCGATGCCGATGCCCATTCCCGAGCAGGTCGGCATGCCGTATTCCAGCGCGCGCACGAAATCCATGTCGATGAACATCGCCTCGTCGTCGCCCTTCTCCAACA
>ERZ857503.1317-NODE-1317-length-14660-cov-3.119959_pt1 | contig 14660 bp, 10 predicted proteins | sample MGYA00519766_ERZ857503 | MGnify/ENA primary metagenome ERZ857503 (study PRJEB31778, sample SAMEA3449345) | human gut metagenome | biome: human gut; feature: human-associated habitat; material: faeces | place: United Kingdom | collected 2010/2012 ...
GCGACCGTGTACTTTTCCGCGAGGCGTTTGCGCCCCTCCGCTGTGCCGAACGACTCCTCGTAGCCGCGCAGCACGTCGTAGTAGGTCACGGCCTGGTTTTCCAGCAGCACCGTGTCGCCCGCCGGAAAGTTGAATACCACCACGTCGTTGCGCGCGATGCGGCGGAGCCCCTTGAGGCGGTGGTAGGGCCATTTGATCGCCTCGGAGTAGGATTTCCTGGTCTCGGAGAAGGGCATCGTGTGGTGCACGAACGGGAACGAGAGCGGCGTGTTGGGCATCTGCGGGCCGTAGGTCACCTTGCTCACGTAGAGGTAGTCGCCCACGAGCAGCGACTTTTCCATCGACGAGGTGGGGATGACGTACATCTGGAAGACGAAGATATGCACCAGCGTCGCCACCACCGTGGCGAAGACGATGGCGTTCACCCACTCGTAAACCGCCTTGTAGGTCTTGCTGCGTTCGCACATGCGCCGGTTGCGGCTCCAGACGTAGCGGTAGAAGAACTTCGTGATGTAGAGGTCGAAGCTGACCGGCAGTCCCAACAGCAGCCAGAGGTTGCCTGTCCAGACCACGAACCAAAGCGTATAGAGCAGTGCGGCGAGCGTGAACCCGACCCATTTGTTGTGTAGTAAATCCCTGATTTTTCCCATTTTGTATCGGTTATTTCAACTATTTCAGCAGGTCGTCCATCCCGAAGACGCCCTGTTTGCCGCAGAGGAATTCGGCGGCCACGACGGCCCCCATCGCCAGCGTGCGGCGGTTCTTGATCGTGTGTTTCAGCTCCAGCATGTCGTCCGCCGACTCGTAGGTCACGGTGTGGATGCCCGGGACGGCGCCTTCGCGCACCGAGCGGATTTCGATCCGGTCGGCCGGGGTATCCTCGCTGCGCACTACGCGGTTCGTGGCGTGCGCGATGCCCGGGGCGTAGTTGACCCAGCCCTGCTTGTCGGCGAGGTGGTCGAGGATGCCTTCGGCCAGCGTGATGGCCGTGCCGCTCGGGGCGTCGAGCTTCTGGGTGTGGTGGACCTCCTCGATGCGCACGTCGTAGCCCCCCACACGGCCGATCATAGCCGCCAACTGCCGGTTGAGGCGGAACATCAGGTTCACGCCCAGACAATAGTTCGAAGCGTAGAACAGCGCTCCTCCCCGTTCGCGGCACAACTCCTGCAACTCCGCGAGCCGGTCGGTCCAGCCCGTCGTGCCGCTCACCACCGCCGCGCCGTTCTCGAGACATGTGCGGATGTTGGCGTAAGCGGTCGCGGGCGTGGTGAACTCCAGCGCCACGTCGATCCCCGCCAGATGCTCCGCGTCGAGTTCGTGTGCGTTGTCGGTGTCGATGACGAGGGCCGCCTCGTGGCCCCTTTCGGCGAGTATCCGTTCGATTTCACGGCCCATCTTGCCGTATCCGATAATTGCAGCCTTCATTTGTTTTATCAAGATATTCGTACAAAGATACGAATTATTTATGAATCTAAACGCAGGAGGGAGTACAATAGTATTCCGGAATTTTGTATATTTGCATTGCAAACTATTCTATGCTATGCGCTATTTCCTCGAACTCCGGTACAACGGAGCCGCCTACTGCGGCTGGCAGCGGCAGCCCGACATGCCCACGGTTCAGCAGACGCTGGAGCGGGCATTGGCTACCCTGCTGCGCGAGCCGGTCGAGGTGACGGGCGCCGGACGCACCGACACGGGGGTCAACGCCGCCTATTATGTGGCGCATTTCGACTGTACGACACCCGTCGTGGACCCTGCGCAACTGGTCTACAAGCTCAACTCCCTGCTGCCGGGCGACATCTCCGTCGGGAGCATGACGCCCGTCGAGGAGGATGCCCACGCGCGTTTTCACGCCTGCGAACGGGAATACCGCTATTTCATCGAGCCGCGCAAGAATCCCTTCACGCGGCACCTGACATGGCAGTACTATGTGCCGCTCGACATCGGGCGGATGAACGAGGCGGCGGTCCTACTGACGGAATACGACGATTTCACCTCTTTCGCCAAGCTCAATTCGAACAACAAGACCAATATCTGCCGCGTGCGGCAGGCCGTGTGGACCGTCGACGAACGCGGCACGATGTGCTTCACGATCCGTGCGGACCGGTTTTTGCGCAATATGGTCCGGTCGGTCGTCGGCACGCTGGTCGACGTGGGACGCGGGCGCTATACGCCCGAAGAGTTCCGCGCGATCGTCGAAAGCCGCGACTTGTCGCGTTCGAGCGCGGGAGCCCCGGCACAGGGATTGTTTCTGAGCGACGTATGCTACCCTCCGGAAATTTTCGAACGTCAATGTTATACTAAATTCAAATTGCTATGATTGGAACAATTATTTGGCTGATCGGCCTCGTATGCGCAATCTGGTGCGTGATGGACATTTTCAAGAAGAACATCTCCACGGCCGGAAAGGTGATCGCATCGATCATCGTGCTGCTCACCAGTTGGCTGGGACTTGCGGTCTATTATTTCTACGGCCGCGACCATCTGGAAGAGTGGTTCCGGTAATTGCCGGAAGACACTTTCCCGAGGAAATGCAACGGAACCCGGAGTTCCGTTGCATTTTTTTTGCCGGTAACGACCCTTGACATATATCCGCGAAAGACGTTTTTCCTTACAGCAGAAACGTTTTTTTTATCACTTTCTTTTCCATACATTTGAACGGTTGCACAATTATTCTTAACCGTTTTCCGGAATGGATCAGGAGTATCTACAGATTATCCGCTTGAACTGCGGCAGCAAGCAGGCCTTTACGGCCATCTACAACAAGTATGTCGGCCGGATCTTCAACTATGTCTGCGCCATGACCCGCGACGAGGTTCTGGCCGAGGACATCACCCAGTTCTGCTTCATGAAGCTCTGGGAACGCCGCAAGGAGATACGCCCCGACGAGAATTTCGCCGCCTACCTTTATGTCATCGCCCGCAACGCCGTCTACAAGGAGACGCGGCGGCTGGTGACCTCGGCCAACTACATCGACTTCCTCACCCATGCCTCGGCCATCGGTCTGAACAGCACGCAGGAGGATGTCAACTTCAGCCTGCTGAAGAGCAAGATGGCTCAGGTGATCGACCGGCTGCCCGACTCGCGGAGGCTGATCTACCTCATGAGCTCCGAGCGGCATATGACCAACGAGGAGATCGCCCGCGAACTGAACATCTCGCCGAAGACCGTGGAGACGCAGTTGAGCCGCGTCGTAGCGGCCCTGCGCAAGCATCTGGCGCATTTCATCTGAAAATAATCACGAAAAACGGATTTCCCTGTAAGGAAAAGAGCCCCTCAGGGGATACATCTTATGCATATGACCAACAAGAAGACCTATTTCGACCTGCTCGACAAACTCTATGACGGCAGGACTACCGAAGCCGAGAATCAACAACTGAACTCGCTTACGGGACGCCGATATGAGGAGTATTTCAACGCCTACAGTGACCGGCGGTGGGAGGAAAGCTCCCCGGAACTCGGACAGGAGCGCATCGACCGGATGCGCAACGACATCCTGAGCCGCATCGCAACGGTCGACGACCTTTCCGACCGCCGCTCGCGGCGCCTCTGGCCGACGCTCTGTAAGGCTGCGGCCGTGGTGGCGCTGGTCGTGGGAACCGCGCTGGCGAGCTACCGTTATGCCGTCACTTCGCAGCCCGAGCAGCAGTTCGAGGTGGTGACCGCTTTCGGGCAGAAGAGTTCCGTGACGCTGCCCGACGGCACCCGCATCTGGCTCAACTCCGGGAGCCGCGTCTCCTACTCCTCGGCGTTCAACAGCCGCAGCCGCACGGTGGACCTCGAGGGCGAAGCCTATTTCAGCGTCGCCCGCAACGAAAAACTGCCCTTCGTGGTGCAGGCCGACGGGATGGCGGTGACGGCGCTGGGCACGAAGTTCAACGTCAAGGCCTATGCCAACGAGGAGGAGGTCGTGGCGACGCTTGTCGAGGGAAAGATACGCACCGATGCCGGCGGTTGCAGCGAGGTGCTCCTTCCGGAGAACCAAGCCTGCTACAACCGCGCGTCGGGAGCGATGTCGGTCCGTGCGGTCGATAACATGGAGCTGCCGATGGCGTGGTTCAACAACAAGATTGTCTTCAGCGGCGAGACGCTGGAGATCATTGCCCGGACGCTGGAACGCATGTATAACGTCAAGGTCGTCTTCGGGGACGACGCCTGCCGCCGCTACGCCTACCGGGGATTGGTACACAACAACTCGCTGCACAATGTCCTCTACCTCATTTCGAGCACCTCGCCCGTGGATTACCTGATAACGGGCAACACGGTGGAGTTTCGCTCCCGGCAGCCATAGTCTTAAATCGCTACATACCAAATACTTATTACTGCTAAAACCAACCTTTATGTCGAAAAATCTACGAATTATTCACCTGCTGGCAATCGTTTTGGCACTGACGGCCTTTGCCCGTCCGGCGAGCGGCCAGACGGTGTCGGTCAGTGTGAAAGGCGTACCGCTGAAGGACGCGATCCCCATGATCGAGCGGCAGACCGGCTACAATTTCTTTTACAGCACGGCGCTCCCGGACATGGAGAGCCCGGTGACCGTCGAGCTGAAGGACAAGACCATCGCGCAGGTGCTGGAAGCCGTCTTTTCGGGTCTGCGCATCGAATATCGGGTCCGGGAGAACAAACAGATCGTCCTGACTCCGAAACCGACGAAGGAAAAACTTCCTCCCCCGACGGTGCGGGGCGTCATTACGGACGGTTCGGGGGTGCCTGTGATCGGGGCCACGGTGCTGGTCGTCGGGACCAATAACGGAGCTGTCAGCGGCGCCGACGGGAGCTATTCGATCGTCGTGCAGTCGCCGGACGACGTGCTGAAATTCTCGTTCCTCGGCTACGAGCCCCGGCGTGTCCGGGTCGGCAACCGCACGGTGATCGACGTCATCCTCTCCGAGCAGGAGAACGCTTTGGAAGAGGTCGTCGTCGTGGCCTACGGCGTCCAGAAGAAAGCCAACATGTCGGGAGCCGTCGCCTCGGTCAATTTCGAGGAGGCGGGCGAAAAACGCGCCCTCACCAACATTTCGGCGGGTCTTCAGGGCGTCTCGGCGGGCCTGCTGGCCATGCAGTCGTCGGGTGAGCCCGGCGCCGACCAAGCCGCCGTGACCATCCGCGGCATGGGTACGCTCAACAACTCTTCGCCGCTGGTGGTGATCGACGGCATCGTCGGCAGCATGGACGATGTCAACCCGAATGACGTGGCCACGATGTCGGTCCTGAAGGACGCCGCGTCGTCGGCCATCTACGGTTCGCGCGCCGCCAACGGCGTCATCCTCATCACCACCAAGCAGGGCAGGCAGGGGCGTTCGCGCATCACCTACAACGGCCGCGCCGGATTCCAGCGCGTCAGCGTCCCGATCGACGTGGTGGACAACTACGTCGTCTACATGAACACCATCAACCGCGCCACGCTCAATGCGGGCAACGTCGCTCCTTTCGGGCAGGAGATCATCGACGAGTGGGCGGCCAATTCGGCCTCCAACCCCACTGTCTACCCCAATACCGACTGGTTCGGGGCCACGTTCCGCAACGCCTTTATTCAGGAACACAACGTACAGGCGGCCGGCGGCAATCAGTCGGTCAACTACCTTGTTTCGCTGGGCTATATGCAGAACGACGGAACGATGCGCAAGACCGGGTACGACCGTTACAGCTTCCGGGCCAACGTCTCGGCCGACGTCACGAAATGGTTGCGGATGAATGCCGTCGTGAACGGCAACCACGGCGTTCAGAAGGGCGTCGACGTCTCGACGACGATGTCGTCGCTGGGCAACGCCTCGCCGGGTACGCTTCCGCAGGCTCCCGACGGTCGTTTCGGCGGCGAGTGGGCCCCGGGCGGCAGCGTGCAGGCCAACAACATTTTCGCGGGGCTGGCCTCCTACGACAAAAAGACCCGCACGACCAAACTGAACGGCAAGCTGGGTTTCGAGGTCACCTTCGCCAAGAACCTGAAATGGTACAACAATTTCGCCGTGATGGGGACCCTGCTGAGCACCTCGCAGATGAACTACCCCAACATCGAGATCTGGGATTTCAAGAACGACGCGGTGCTCATCACGACGGGAACGACGCAGACCCAACTGAGCGAGACCTATGCCAAGAGCTACGGACTGATCGTCGATTCCTATTTGCAGTACGACGTACTGCCCCACGTCAAAGACCACAGCCTTTCGCTCACGGCCGGCTACAATCAGGAGTATAATTACTATCACGACAGCTATGTGCAGGCACTGGACGTGCTGAGTGCCGACACCGACGTGCTGAATGCCGCCACGACTCCTTCGAAGATGACGGGCACCTCGACCGACAGCGCCGTGCGCTCGTTCTTCGGCCGCGTCAACTACGATTACCGGGGGCGTTATATCTTCGAAGCCAACTTTCGGGCCGACGGCTCCTCGCGCTTCGCCAAGGGCAACCGCTGGGGCTACTTCCCCTCGTTCTCGGCGGCTTGGCGCATCTCCGAGGAGCCGTTCCTCAAGGATGCCGCGGGCGACTGGCTCGACAACCTCAAAATCCGCGCTTCGTGGGGTCAGTTGGGCAACAACAGCGTCGGCGACTACGCCACGCAGTTGATCTATACGCGCCGTTCGAACGTCTTCGGCGACACGGCCGTGTCGGGTGCCGGCATCACGGCGATCGTCAACGAGGGGCTGAAATGGGAGACGACGACCATGACCAACGTGGGTGTCGACCTGACGCTTTTCCGCACGCGCTTCAACCTTTCGGTTGACCTGTTCCACAAGCTGACCGAGGATATTCTGGTCCGCACCAAGATTCCGGGCGTATTCGGCGGTATGGACGCACCGTTCCGCAACGCCGGACAGGTCCGCAACCGCGGTATCGAGATCGAGGCCGGCTGGCACGACAGGATCGGCAAATTCGAATATGCCGTGTCGGCCAACTACTCTTATGTCAAGAACAAGGTGCTCAAATATCAGGGCAACGTTCCCGCCTATTCCGGACAGCGGATACTGCTCGAGGGCTATGGCATCTGGGATTACTATGTGCGCGAGGTGGAAGGCATCGCCACGCAGGAGAGGATCGACGAGATGCTGGCCGACGGCTATGTCTTCTACCCCTCGACGCCGCGTCCCGGCGACTTCATCTACAAGGACCAGCAGAAAGAGGGCGAGGAGGGTTACAAGGTCATCAACGACGGCGACCGCGTAATCAAGGGCTCGTCCTACCCGAAGCACTTCTTCGGCTTTACGTTTTCGGCCAACTGGCAGGGCATCGACTTCTCGGCGCTGTTCAGCGGAGTGGCGGGTGTTTCGCAGTACCTGAACGGCACATGGTACACCAACGTGCTGAAGAACGGTTCGGTCATCAACAAGAAATTCCTCGGCGCGTGGTCCTATGACAACCCCACGAGCCGCATCCCCGCCATCACCACCGACGACGGCGGCCGCAACACCGTGGCCAACGATTTCTGGCTGCAGGATGCCTCGTACCTGAAACTGCGCAACCTGACCGTGGGCTATACCCTGCCCCGGAAATGGTTCAGCCCGCTGATCTCGCGCTGCCGGGTTTACTTCTCGGGCGAGAACCTGCTGACCTTCACCAAATTCGAGGGCCTCGACCCCGAGACGGGCAGCACCAGCAACTATCCGAACATGAAACGCTACATGTTCGGCGTAAGTATCACCTTCTAAGTAGGACAAGACATGACGAATATCAACAAATACCTGCTGATGCCGGCCGTGGCGCTGCTGTGCGCCTCGTGCAGCGATTTTCTGGAGACCAGTCCCAGCGACGGCATCGGGTCGAGCAAAATGTGGACCACCGAAGAGCATGTCGATCTGGGTGTGACGGCCGTGTACAGCGTGCTGAAAACCCGCGGCAACTATTCGCGCAATGCGCTGACCGACGCCTACACGCAGTATGCGTTCCTGATGTCGAGCGGTTTCGACGAACTCGGGCAGCGCTATTTCTGCTATAATACCGCGACGACGGGCTACGGCGTCTTTTCGTCGAAATGGGAATCCGACTACCTCGGCATCCAATATGCCAACCTCGCCATCGAGAACATCCCCAACGTTCCGATCGACGAGAAGAAACGGGATTACAGTCTGGCCGAGGTGCGTTTCCTGCGTGCGCTCTACTATTTCGACCTGCTGACTTTTTTCAGCGGCCACAAGGCGCAGGACAAGGGCGTGCCGCTCTACACCGAGATGCCCGGCTACGACGACGCCTACAAGCCCCGTGCTACCCCGGCCGACGTTCGTGCCGTGATGATCGAAGACCTCGAATACGCCGTCGGCAACCTGCCTTGGCGCTCGACGGAGAAGGGCCGTGCCAACCGCGCCGCCGCCCTGACGCTGCTGGGCAAGGTCTACCTCTATGCGGATGCCTACGCCGAGGCCGCCGGGGTGTTCGGACAGCTCATGCAGGAGAACGCCGAGAGCGATTCGCCCTACACGCTGCACGACGACTACGGCGAGATGTTCACGCTCGCCGGCGAGAACAACAACGAATATGTCTTCGTGATGAGCTTCCTCGACACCTACGGCAACGGCAGCTACATCGACCTGCTCTATAACACCCGTTCGGCGAACTGCTCGGGCACGAACACCTCGATTCCGACGATTTACCTCGCCAACGCCTATCTCAACAAGGACGGTTCCGCCTTCGACTGGAGCGCCTACCCCTCGTTCTCGTGGAACGACGAGGCGCAGGTCAACGCCCTGTTCGCCAACCGCGACCCGCGGCTGGAGGCTTCGCTGATCCGCCCCTACGCGTTTTTCGTGGGCAAGGACAACGTCACCTACCAGTACCGCACGTCGTACGACACGTCGACGGTTCCCTATCCCTGTCTCCGCTCGGACAACGGCCTGAACGACCACTACTGCTGGCGGAAATTCTGCAACACGGGCAACGAGACGACCATCCGCCGCCACTCGCCGACCGATTTCCCGATCATCCGCTGGGCCGATGTGCTGCTGCTCTATGCCGAGGCGCTCAACGAGGCCGAGGGACCGGGCGACAAGGTTTACGCCGCACTCGACGCCGTGCGTTCGCGCGTCAAGATGCCCGGCGTGAAGCGCGGCGGCAAGGAGGCCGTGCGCCAGATCATCCGCAACGAGCGGGTTTACGAACTCGCCGGCGAAGGCCACCTCTATTTCGACTTCCAGCGGTGGTACGCCCACGATCCCTCGTTCGACATCTCGACGCTCAACCACCAGATTCTAGGTTACAAGGGCAGTCCCGTCGGGGCGAAGGCCGGTACCCGCGCATTCACCGCTCGCAACTGGTATTACGCCGTTCCGCAGGCTGAGATCGACATCAACCCCGCCCTGACGCAGGGCGACGGCTGGGGAAATTAACCTATAATGAAATCGACCGAAATGAAGAAGTTAATGAATACGTTATTGCTGTTTTGCTCGCTGCTCGCGTTTCCGGGATGTACCGACGAGGCGCAACTGCTGCCTGCTGCCAAAGGCGAGCAAGGCTGGTATGTGAACCCCTATCTCGACGATCTGTGGATGAAGGTGCGGGCCAACGAGGCGGGACTCGACATCTGGGACATCTGCCAGTTCGTCCTCGAGGCCAGCGACCTCGGCTGGGACCAGAAATACCTTAAAGTGGCGCTGACGAACCTCACGAATGCGCAGATCCGCACCGAAGGCCACCACAACTACGGCCAGATACCCCGCTACATCGGCGGCGACACCGAGACGACCTCGTTCGACAAGAACAACGCCGAGTTTCTGATGGAACTGCTCTCGCTCGAGCGCATGCTCTACTACGACCGGCTGGACGCCGCGAACAAGGCCCTGCTGGACGATTTGATCGACTACTCGGTCTATGCCATTCTGGACGATCCGAACATCGCCATCACCTACACGAACATCTACGTCATGCGCACATGGAACCTGATTGCGCTGGGCGAGACGCTTCCCGCCGACCGCACATGGGGGCGCTCGATGAACGTCCGTCCCGAGGAGCTGGCCGAGGAGGGTTACCGGTTGTTCCGCGACTGGATGGCCGAGATCCGGAAGAACGGCATCCATGAGCACAACAGTCCGACCTATACGGGCGTGCAGGCCGAGTGTCTGGGCTATCTGGCGAAATACACGAAGAACGAGGCGATCCGCCACGAGGCCAACGTGGCGCTAGAGTACCTCTCGGCAATGGCTTTCGCCAACTATTTCACCCCGGCGATGATGCTCGGCGGCGTGCAGTCGCGCTGCTACTACAAGGGTTCGAGCAACGGCAAGATCGACAACATCATGGGCGGACTGGTCAAGGGCTGGGGCACCTATTTCTTCAATCGGCTGGCCATGTGGACCCCGACGGATCAGGTGCGGCGGATCAACGCCACCTATCCGCGGCTGGTGTGCTACAAATGGGGCTGGGACCCCGACATGAACGCCGTGGGCTACTACACCGAGAAATACAACATCAGCAGCGTCGGTCGCACCTACACGGGCAACGCCAACGAGAAGACCATGACGATCTTCCTCTCGAGCCCCCGGCAGAAGACGCTGGTCAATATCGTCCACTATTTCGACGGCCGGCAGGACCCCTACGGCAAAAACTACATCAACGGTCTGGCCCGTCACCTGCAGAAATACGCCCTCGGACGTTCGCAGCGCAACAACGAATTCGTGGCGATGGTCTCGGGCGACGGTTCGGAGCGCGGCGACACCAAGAAGCTCCAGTCGCACATCGTCCTGCCGTCGAACTACATCGACGAGGTGTGGCTCGGCAACGAGAAGATCGACAAATGGCTCTCGATCGGCAACAAGGCGCTTCCTGCGGGCGACAACTACACGTTCTTCCTGCGTTTCGACGACGTGGTGGTTTCGATCCGCTACCTCTATGCTATGGATATCGACGGCAGGCAGGCTACTCCGCGGCTCTACATCGACACCGACGGCACGCAGGTCTTCACCCCCGGCAATGCCATGCGCATCACGACGGACCTCTCGACGGGAACCCCCGCCAAGTGGACCCGCGGTACCGTGGCGATGTGGTGGCGGGCCGACGACGGCATCACCACCGACGAACAGTTCGCAGCCCTGCGCGGAAAGGTCATCAACGCCGCCAGCACGGTGACCGACGACGGAAGCCGCATCAGCGTGCAGGTCACCTCGCCCGACGGCGAGCTCGGCTTCTCGGGCAACCTCGTCCGCAAGGTCTTCCCGCAGGCCGTGCAGGCCAATCCCACCTCGCCCGACAACAAAGAGTACTGGGGATTCGAGCAGACGGCGACCGTCGGCGGCGTCGAAGCCGAGAACGTCCTCTTCACGGTTAACGGCGAGGACATTGCGACGCCCATTTTCCAGAAATCCAACCTGTAAATCCGATCTGACGATGAAGAAATATCTCTATATCCTTCCGATGCTCGGCATGCTGCTGACGGCAGCCTGCTCCGACAGCGACGAAGCCAACGGTTCGCTGCCCTCGGTGACGACGCTCGACGCCAGCGAAATAACCCGTTCGACGGCCGTGCTCAACGGCGAGACCGGGGGCGCCGTGGGTAACATGCTCACCCGGGGCGTCTGTTTCTCGATCTCCGAGACGGTCGATTTCGAGGACAGCAAGGTCTCCGTACTGCGCGGCAGCGGCCGCTTCTCGGTGAAAACCCACGAGCTCACGCCCGTGACGACCTATTACATGCGCGCCTACGCCGTGATGAAGGACGGCACGGTGCAGTACGGCGAGATGAAGCGCTTCACGACGAGCGACTTCCAGCTCCCGACGCTCGAAATGCTCGAACCCACCGACGTCCGTTCGCGGGAGTTCACGCTGAACGCCCGGATCGTGTCGGAGGGCGACTACCCGATCGCCTCGTGCGGGTTCGTCTATTCGAAGAACACCGGCCCGGAGGTCGGCGGCGACGGCTGTACGACGCTCACCCTCGATACCAAGGAGTCCGAAATGAAGGCTACGGCCACCTCGCTGGAGCTCGGCACCAAGTATTACGCCCGGGCCTTTGCCGCCACGGCTTTCGGCACGGCCTATTCCGACGAGATCGCAGTGACGACGAGCGACATCGCCCCGGCCGACATTGCCGCCATCACCGTCAGCGGAAGCACCTACACGTCGCTGACCCTCTCGACCGAGATCACCAATCCGCACGGTACGGTCACCTCCTACGGCTTTTGCTGGTCCGTGTCCAATGCCCTGCCGACCACCGACGATTCTTCGGTCGACCTCTCGGGTCAGGCCTTCTCGCACACGATCGCCGACCTGCTGCCCAATATGCTGGTCCACATCCGGGCCTATGCTGTCAACGACGCGGGGCTCAACTACGGCGACCTGCTGAGCGTCCGCACCCGGACCTACGACTGCGGAGGCAACATGGCCGTCGTCGTCCCGCCCGAGACGTTCCACATCGGGTGGCTCGGCGACAAGGCACAGTACAACGAGGAGTACGGCTACACTCCGACCTACACCGAAGCCAACGACGGTGTCTTCGACAATACCAACCTGAACATCTCGGTCGGCCGCAAGACCCCGCCCGTGCCGTCGCAGGTCGTCAATCTGGCGCCCTACCGCATTGCCAAATACGAGGTGACGAACGCCGATTACGTCGGGTTCCTGAACCTCTACAAGAGCGCCACGGTCAAGGAGGGCGACTACGCGGGCAAGGAACTGCTCTTCATGCAGGGCACGAAGATCACTTACGATGCGGGTTCGCAGAGCTGGAGCATCGCCGACGATCTGGCCCGCCATCCCGTCGTCGGGGTCACATGGTACGGTGCCTATGAGTTCTGCCGCTTCTTCGGGGGCTTCCTGCCCAGCGAGGCGCAGTGGGAAAACGCCGCACGCGGCAATGTCTACTCCAACGATCCGGCGGTGCCGATGTATCGTTACAGCGGCAGCAACGACCTCGCGGAGGTTGCAGTTTACAACTCCGTGGAGACCGCCGAGGTCGGCACCAAGAAGCCGAACCAGTTGGGTATCTACGACATGTCGGGCAACGCGCAGGAGTGGACCAACACTTGGTACAACAACTATACGGCGACGTTCGCCGAACTCGGACAGGGCAGTCAGCCCTCGAAGACCTGCCGTGGCGGCCGCTGCCAGCGCGGTATCCTGCCCCATTTCATCAATAACTCCCGCGAGGCGTTCAACATCGACCAGTATTCCGCCGGCAAGAACTCCTACATCGGATTCCGCTTCTGCGACGCAAATGTTGAATAGGATGAAAACCCTTCCCGTGACGCTTCTCCTCGTGCTGCTCTGCACGGCATCGCTTTCGGCCCGGCCGAAGGCGGTGCCGCAGGGCTTCGCCGATTCGCTCTTGCGAAGTACGGTCGAGCGGGCTGTTCCTGCCGCGAAATACGTCTGGAACTGGCGCGATGCGGTGGTGCTCAAGGCGCTGACGGACCTTTACGACCTGCGTCCGGACCTGCGTCCGACGGTCGAGGAGTATGTCCTGACGGCCATGCGCGCCACGGCCGACCGGGTCCACGGCAACCACCCGAACGGGGTTGCTTCGGGCGTGGGACTGGCGTTCCTCATCCGTGCGGGGCTCGACGACGGCACTTTCGGGGCTGCCGCCGACAAGGTTTACCGGCAGTATCGCCGCATCGGACGTTTCGGGGGTGCCACCTCGCACCGCCCGGGCCGCATCGAGCTGTGGGACGACACGGTCTACATGCTGACTCTCTACCTGCTCGGGATGTACCGCGCCACCGGGAACGAATGCTATCTCGACGACTGTGTCCGCGAGATTACGGCCCATGCCGTCAAACTCCGCAACCCCGCGACGGGGCTTTGGTATCACGGCTGGTCGGCGACCAACTACTGCTACGAGGACGGCTGCTGCGAATACCTCTGGAACTCCAACCAGTTGCAGCGCAACACCGAATACTGGGGCCGCGGCAACGGTTGGATCGCCATGTCGCTGGCCGATGTGCTGGCCCTTCTGCCTGCCGGACACCGGGACCGCAAAGCCCTGACGTCGATGTTCGTGCAGATGATGCGGACGCTCTGCCGGGTTCAGGACCCTGCTACGGGGCATTGGCGCCAGTTGCCGCTCCGTGTGGAGGATGCCGTTGCCGGGAACTACATCGAGAGTTCGGCCACCGCGATGTTCGGCTATGCCCTTGCCAAAGGCGTTGCGGAGGGGGTGCTCCGGGGCAGCCGCTACCGGAAAGCCGCCGAACGGGCATGGCGGGGACTGCTTGCGCACAGCGTCGAGGGCCGCGGCACCGACGGCCTGACGCTGGGCAACGTCTGCGCGGGGACCTGCATCGGCGAACGACGTTACTACTACGCCCGCCCGGTCGTCAGCGGCGAGAGCTTCGCAACGGGGGCTTTCCTCCAGTTCGCCGGCCAGATGACCCGCCTCGACAGACGCTGATTTACTGTTATTTACTTTGTTTAATCCTCCGGACCGCCGATGGTCCGGGTAAAACCTGCCAACCATGAACCGAACCTACCAACGACCCGACTTGGAGCTCTTTACGGTCTCCGCCGAGAAAGGATTTGCCGCCTCGGATGAAGAGAATCCCCTCTTTTTCGACGACGGGGGCGAAGCGATCGATTACGAATGGTAAAAACTTCAAAACAAAAGATTATGTACAGACTGACCCTTTATGCGATAACCCTCTCCGCCGCGCTGGGCTTCGCCTGCAGCAAGAGCGACGGTATGGACAATACGACGCCTCCGGACCCGGAAAACCCTCCCGGTGATTTTCGCCTGACGG
>ERZ857503.1318-NODE-1318-length-14658-cov-3.249743_pt1 | contig 14658 bp, 11 predicted proteins | sample MGYA00519766_ERZ857503 | MGnify/ENA primary metagenome ERZ857503 (study PRJEB31778, sample SAMEA3449345) | human gut metagenome | biome: human gut; feature: human-associated habitat; material: faeces | place: United Kingdom | collected 2010/2012 ...
GGAATGGGTGAAATGCGTGACTTTATAGCCGCCGTCCTCGGGCGTCATGCGGTAGAGGCCCTCGCCCTTGGTGCCGACCCAGATGTTGCCCGAGGAGTCCTCCTTCAGGGCGTAGATCATGCCCGTGCCCCGGCGGCCCTGCGCGGGAAGCGTGTAGACGGGTTTGTTCGCGGCGTCGAAGGCGATCAGCTCGCCGTCGCGCGTGCCGACCCACATCCGGCCCCGGCTGTCGGTCATCAGAGCGCGTATCTCGCCCGAAAGCGGATTCGGGGATTTCGAGTCGAGGGTGAAGACCTCGGCGGGCTGGCGCAGAATCACCGCCTTGCGTAAACCGCGTTCGTGGTAGGTCGAGAGCCACAGCACGTCGTCGCGCACGTCGAAACGCACGACGGCGTTGGTCATCTGGCAGTTGGGGAGTTTGGGATCGTTGTAGAAAGGTTCTACCTCGTCGCGGTCGCGGTCGTAGTAGCCGAAGCCCCAGTTGTTCATCTTGATCCACAGCAGGCCGCCGCCCTCGGCGATCTTGGTCAGGGTGTCGATGTTGTAGGAGACGGTGTAGGGCTGCTGTTCAAAATGCTTGTAATCGTCCGTCGCGGGGTTGTAGCGCGTGATGCCCGTCTCGGCCGAAGTCACCCACACGATGCCGTGGGAGTCGGCCGCCAGATCGCGGATGCGGCGCGGACGCGCCCCTTTGGGATTCAGCCGCGCCAACCGGTCGCCCGACACGCGGTAGAGTTCCCCCGAACGGCTGCCGGCATAGACCGTCCTGCGCACCGAGTCGGCGACGATGGCCGTGAGCGGAGCGCCGCCGCCCGGCAGACGGGTGAGCGTGCCATCCCTGCGCCCTGCACGGACCACCTCGTCCGCCGTGGCGCAGTAGACATAGTCGGCATCGGCCGTAAACGAGAAAGCCGGGGAGGCCGTTTCGCAGAGCGGGCGGGCGGTCTGTTCCCCGGCGGCGACCCGGTTCAGGCGTCCGTCAGCCGTGGCGATCCAAGCGTCGCCCCCATTGTCGACATACATCGCCGTGACATCCCCGCCCAGTACCGGAGCGTCGAAAAAGGCATCGATGCGCACGGGCGACGCGTCGTCGGCATCGCCGAAACGCGCCACGCCCAGTCCGGCAATGGCCACCCATGTGCCGCCGCGACCGTCGTGCAGGCAGTGTGTCATGCGGTAGTGCTGCGAATCGACGCCCTCGACGAGCGACACCACGTCCTCGAACTGCTCGGTATAGCGGTTGAGCCGATAGACGTGGAAATTATAGGTCGTGAACCAGAGGTGTCCGTTCGAATCCTCGCTCACGGAGATGAAGCGGTGGTGCGACAGGGGCGAGAAATCGCCCGGCGTGGTGCTGAAATTCTTGAAGGTGTATCCGTCGAAACGGCTGACGCCGTACCATGTGCAGACCCACACGAATCCGCGCGAATCGGTATAGATGTCGGCGATACGGTCGTGCGTCATTCCGTCCAGCGTGGAGTAGGTCTGGAAAAGGCACTGCGGAGGCGTCGCCCGGGCGATCGGGACGGCGGCGAGCAGCAAAAGGGTCAGCAACAGTCGTTTCATAGTAAATTAAACAAATCCGGTCTTCCCAATATAGCAAAAAGGACGGACATTTCCAAAATCGAATTGCGCGCAGTGTGGCAAAACGGTCCGACACATAAAAGTGTCGTTACGACACCAATATACGAAAAATCGGATTCCAAGCTATTTTTCAAAGGCCGCAAGCACCTGCCGGGCCTCTTTTTCCGTGAGCTGCCGCGACCATTTCACGCGGCTGCGGGGAGCGGCGCCGGGGCCTTCGGAGCCGTATTCGGCATAGAAGACAGTCTTTTGCGCATGCGGCTTCGACCAGTCGTGCCACCCTTCGGGCTGGATGTGCGCCCCCATTTCACAGCCGATAAAGACCGTCTGCGCATGATCGCGCCACGGACGCCCCAGCCAGCAGCGCGCGACGCCTTTGGCGGCGGTCAGGCGGCAGTTTTCAAAGATAAGTCCGCACGCCTGTCCCCGGCAGGTCGAAGCCGCCGTGATGTAGGAATCGGCCGTCGAACAAATCTCGCAGTTGCGGAACAGCGCCGCGGCCGAGCCGAAGATAAAATCGGTCGTACCCTCGACATAACACTCCTCGAACAGTATCCGGGCATTTTCCGTGACGGTCTCCCCGTCGCGGTTGCCGGCGCCGTAGAGGTAGAGCGTGTCCTGATTGCCGAGGAAACGACAGCCGATGAAGTGCAGTCCGGTGCCGAGGCACTGCACGGCGACCGCCTGTCCCACCCTCCCGGCGGAGTTTTCGAACGTCAGTCCGCGCACCGTCCAGCCGTCGCCGCCGAAATAGACGGTCGAAGAGCCCGAAGTGCCCAGCGGCCGCCCGGTGGCTCCAGTCTTCGCGGCGTAATCGTCCCATGTAACCGTCACTGCCCCACGGCTTTCAAGCACTACATTACGCTTGGTGGCGGGAATGGCGATCTTCTCACGGTAGCTGCCTTCGCAGACAAGGATGCGGGTCGTGTCGCGGCAGAAGTCGGGAACGGCGGCCACGGCCTCCGTCAAGGGGAAGAAATCGCCCGAGCCGTCCTGTGCGACCACGAAATCGGAGGGTTTCAGACAGCGTCCCAGTTCGGGAATCAGCTCCGGAAGCCGCGCGGCGATCATCCGCGCCACGGTGCGGGCCCCGCGGACATTGAGGTGCGTGTTGTCCTGCCGTCCGTCGGGCCAGCGGGGATTGGTTCCCGGCTCAACCCACATATAGTACGCTGTCGACGCCTCGTCCCCGAGCCGTGACACCCATTCGCGGGTCAGCCGTTCGGCATCGATCAGCACCGTGCCCGTTTCGGCCGCCACGCGGCGCACGGCGGCGGCATAGGGCCCGTGGGTATCGTCCAGCACGCCGTCGGTAAAACGGCGGCGCACGATGGGCGTCAGCAGTACCGGAACGGCTCCCCGTTCGCGCGTCTCGGCCACATAGCGGCGTAGGTTCGCGGCATACTGCACCGGGGAGGCGTAGCGGGTCGAGTCGCTCTGTTTCTGGTCGTTGTGCCCGAACTGGATGAAGACGTAATCGCCCGGCCGCAACCCGTCGCAAACAGTTTTCCAGCGGCCCTCGTCGCGGAACGACTTGGTGGAACGGCCATTGGCAGCGTGGTTGCAGACCGTAACCGAGCCGTCGAACAACGGCCGGAACAACTGTCCCCATCCCCGCTCGGGATTCTGTTTCGCAAGCTCCTTCGTGGCGCAGGTCGAATCGCCGATCAAGTAGACATGCAGGTTTCGTCCGCAGGCAACACCGGCGAATAACAGACAGATCGTCAGCAGGAAAAGGCGTTTCATCTCAAGTTAAGGTTCAAGCCAGCAGCTATTCCAAAGCAGTGTAGGTTCCGCCTGCGGTCTGGGCAGCGGAAATCTCCCTGACGAGGAAGTGAAAATAGACTTCGATATTGGGATAAATGCCCTGCGGGTCGAGCGTCGTGGCGTTGGCGTCGGAGGCGTCGTTCGGGTCGAGCCCCAGCAGCGTCTCGTAATAGTCGGGAATGCCGTCGCCGTCGGTATCGGTCGCGGCGCGCCGTATCTCCTCATCGGTGGCCGTGAGTTCGGGCCAGCCGCCGACGGCGGATTGAGTATCGATAATGCCTCCCGTCGAGCCGTTGCCGCCATTCGGAAAGGTAGCCTCTCCGCTGCGGGCATCGCTCTCGGCGCGCTTGTCGACGGCATCGCGGCTGAGCGAAGCCCCGGCGTATTTCAGCACGGCATCGAAGGCATCGGCTGCCGAATGGGTCGTCGTGTGGCAGACCTGCGTATCGCCGGCCCTGACGGACAGCGGAGCGGAAAGGCGTCCGGCCGTTTTCGAGGGATCGTCGCCCTGCGGATGGTAATAGACACCCAACCAGTTATCGCCGTTAATCGCCGAAGCATAGCCGCCCGCATGGTAGTTCCCGGACATATAGAGCCGGGGATAGGCCGAACCCACGTTCGAAGAGGAGTTGTACCAGTAGGCATCGACGAAATAGTTGCGCTCTTTCGAAGCCGGCCCGGGCTTGTAATAGTTGTTCACGATGTTGAACGAGCCGTCCTCACCGCCGTAGGTCGTATTGCTGCCCCAGTTGTAAATCACGTTGTTGCGGTAATCGACATTTCCCCGGTGAGTCGAGAGGTAGCTGCCGTAAATACCCGGATGGTCGATGCGGGCATTGCGGCTGTCGTGATTGGCCAGCATGTTATGGTGGAACGAGGCGTTCCTGCCGCCCCAGATGCCGCCGTAACCATGCTCGCCCTTGCCGTGCGCCGATTTGCGCAGGCTCTCGGTCAGCAGGCACCACTGCATCGTGAAGTTGCGGTTGGCATAGAACGAGGCGCACTCGTCGATCGACCACGACATCGAGCAGTGGTCGAGGATGATATCCGTGCGATAACGCCCCCAAATGGTATCCGACCCATCGGAAAGATTACCGCCTTTGTTCAGGTCGCCCAAGCGGAAACGCATGTAACGGACAATGACATTGTCGGCATCGATCACGACTGTACCGCCGCTCACACAAATCCCGTTGCCCGGAGCCGTCTGCCCGGCAATGGTCAGGTTTCCATTCTTGATACGCAAATCGCTGAGCAGTTCGATCGTTCCCGCCACGTCGAAGACGACGATGCGCTTACCCGAAGCCTCGACAGCCGCACGCAGCGATCCCGGACCCGAATCGTTGAGGTTGGTGACGTGGCAGACCTTGCCGCCGCGCCCGCCCGAGACGTACATGCCGCCGCCCTCGGCACCCGGAAAGGCGCGCAGCACGCCGTCGTTCTCGTTGGCCAAGGGAAGCCCCAGATCCGCACCCGGATCGACGGGCGAACCGCCGGCCGTAAAGGTAACCTCTTCGGAAAAAGCGGAATCCTGCCACTCGGACGAGCCGAGCGGCGCCACGGCGCACACCCGGAAGCGGTAGGTCACGCCCGCTTCCAGTGCGAAACGCTGGGAGGTAAGGCTCGTCGTGGCCGTTTTCTCGGGAGCAGAGGCACCCCCGGCATAGAGCTCGAAGGTGAAGCGCACGGCCTCGACCTGCGTCGAGACCGACCAGCGGACAATAGCCGTCAAATCGGAGACCGAGAACGTTATGTCGGGCACGGGAAGGGTCTTCCGCTCGGGGGCCGCCTCGGTGGAGTCGCCGCCGCATCCGGCCGTGAGCACCAGAAAAGCGGGCAGCATATATAAAAACAGATTGCGTATCATGTAATCAGCTATTTAATAACGACATAACGGGCCGCGCTTTTGGAAAGGTCCGCATTTTCCCGGGTGATCTGTGCCGAGGAGACAGCGATGCCGCGGTTGCGGCTGCCCGTCACAACCAGAGCGCGCTCCATGCCTGCGGGCGTTATGAAGCCCTCGGCACGGAGATTCTTCACGTTGTTGAGCATCAGCGCAGGCCCCTGCTCGGGGACGATCTGCACGTTGCGCAGCACGACGTCCGAAGATTCGTTGATCCGGGCTCCGGTCCGGGCATAAATATAGGTATTCTCGACTGTCACATGCTCGACGTTCATCTCCGGCAGGCCGTTGAAATACATCGCACGGCGGGCGTCGCGGCACCAGACGTTACGGATATGGATGTTCCGGAACGCGGGCGTAGTTTCGTCGACAGCCTTGGGAGCCACGTCCGTAGGCTCGGCTTCAGCTCCCGCGGCAAGCGCCTCGGAGGCCGATTTGCCGCCGTAGAAAAGGTCGAACAGCAGCGGCTCCTGCAGGATGTTGTTCATGGCGATATCCTCGATCCAGATATGCTCCACCACCCCGCCGCGGCCGCGCGTGGACTTGAAGCGCAGGCCCACGTCGGTGCCCGAGAAGACGCAGTTCGAGACCTTGACGTTGCGCACGCCGCCCGACATTTCGCTGCCGACGACGAAACCGCCGTGGCCGTGGAAGACGATGCAGTTGTCGACGAGGATGTTCTCGCACGGAATGCCGCGGTCGCGGCCCGCCTGATCCTTGCCGCTCTTGATGCAGATGCCGTCGTCGCCCACGTCGAAGCGCGAATTGGTCAGCACGACATTTCGGCACGACTCGATGTCGATGCCGTCGCTGTTCTGGGCATAGTCGGGGCAGCGGACGGTGATATCATTGACGATCAGGTTGGTGCACATCGCCGGATGGATGTTCCAGCAGGGGGAGTTCTGGAAAGTGACGCCTTCCAGCAGGACATTTTCGCAGTTGTGGATGGCGACCATGACCGGGCGCAGGAAATCGCGCATGCGCTCGAAATCGTCGCGCGTTTCGGCCCACGTCGAGACATTCTGGTCGGCGCCCGAGGAGGCTCCGAACTTATAGCTTTCCGAAGGGTACCATGTCTTTTCATCGTCGGAGAGCACACCGCCGCTCTGCACCAGCTCTTTCCACTGGCGGGGATTGAGTTTGTCCTTCTTCACGGCGCGCCACGCATCGCCGTTCCCGTCGATCACGCCGCGGCCCGTGACGGCCACGTTCCGGACACCGCGGGCCGACAGCGGCGACTGGCAGCGCAGGGTGTTGAGTCCCTCGAAGGTCGTTTCAACCAAGGGATAGAGCGACTTGTCGTCGCTGAAGACGATCACGGCATTCTGTCCGACATGGAGTTCGATGTTATCTTTCAACACGATAGGGCCCGTGAACCAGACCCCTTCGGGGACCTCCACGCGGCCGCCTCCGCGGGCCGTCAGGGCGTCGATGGCATCGGCAAAGGCCCCGGTATTGAGCGTATGGCCGTCGCCCACGCCGCCGAAGTCGGCGACGCTGACCTTGCGGTCGGGGATTGCGGGCCGCGCGACATGCGGCATTTCGAACAGTTGCCCGCCGGGGGAAGAAGCCGCGTGCGGAGTGCGGGCCCGGCCATCCGCGGTCGTTATCAGGATCGCCGCCGCACAGATCGTCACAAGTTTCAGGTTCATAAGAGAGGTAGTTTTATTCGTATACTTAAAATTTTCGGAATTTCAGGTATACAAAAGTAAACTGCCTCAGCCTATCGGACCGGGATTTTTTGACGCAAACGATGTACTTTTTTTCAAAACTACGGAATCCGCGAGACGACGACCGCCGTGCGGGCCGAACGGACCGATTCCATCAGCCCCAAAACACACTGGGTGTCGCTGCGGTCCTTGAGCCATTCGCTCTTACGCCAGATCATTTCGAACACATAGTCGATACGTCCGCGGGCGTCGGGAGCAAGCTGGAACAGGTAGCTGGTCTTGTCGTCGATCTGCGAGACCACCTGCTTCTGCGGCACGGCGACGGCCAGCCCGACGCTCTCCTTCTCCCATTTCAGGGTGTCGTTCTCGGGATAGTCGCGCCCGAAGGCGGCGATCACGTTGTCGTCCCTATAGACCTTGTTCCCGGCCATCTTCATCACGCCCGTCGTGAAGATCAGCCCCTTGAAATCGCCCTCGATGCGGTTCTCGACCTGCACGTCGCCATGCCCGGCATAGAGGATGTAACGCGAAGTCATCGTAATCTCACGGCCGCCGTATTTCCACCCCTCGACCCGCATCTCGACGATCGTACGGATGGGACCTTTGGCCAGAATGCGGGCTTCGCGGCGTTTGAAATCGGCAATGTGGACCATCTTGTTCTTTTCGGCATCCCAGCCTTTGAGCGCCCCCACGCCCACCGAGCCGAAGACCCGCAGGTTGTCGTGGCCGTAACCGTCGGCCAGTTGTTCGTCCGAGGGGTACCACATCGTCTCGGCCAGTTCCAGCCGGGGACGTTTCTTGCCGTAGGTGTCGATGGTCTGCTTGTTGTCGAAATAGATGCGGTAGGCGGCATATTCCGACTCGAAAGCCGGGCCGTGGTGGTGGAGTCTGTGGTACATGTCGTTCTGCGTCGAGGAGAGCGTATCGGCCGCCCGCAGGCTCTTATCCGGATTCTTCAGCCACATCTGGGCGTGCACGCGGCTCTTGAACACCCGCTTGTCGGGTTCCGAGGAGTAGACCACTCGAAAATTCTGCTGTCCGGAAATGTTGGCCACAAAAACCAGTTCGCCCAGCCGTTTATCCAACTGGGACGGGATTTGGTGAACGCCCCCGAGCGACACGACGGCGCTCTGGGCCCATTCGGGCACATCCCGGATAACGACCGGGCATTCAAGCCGCGAACCCGTGACGGTTACGCGGTAGTTGCATTTCTGGGTCTTGGCGTTCAGGGTGCAGACGGCACCGAGAGCCAGCAAAAGAGCTAAAATCCGTTTCATGCTGTTTCAGTTTTTCAATGATTCGCTCCGGTTCCGCGCAGCGGCCGCTCACAGCGTTCTCCGGCCGCAGGCCGTGCGGCAGCGGATGCCGCGACACGGCAGCACACCATATATAATATGCGACGAAGGGGTTTCAAAACGCGCCCGGAGATTTATGCAAATATATAAATTTTGACCGCAATTTTTTGTATTTACCCAAAAAGATTCTATATTTGCAAACCCTTTCGAAGCTAACAGCCGGGAGGCGTGACCGGAGAGGTGGGTGAGTGGCTGAAACCACCGGTTTGCTAAACCGACGTACGGGGCAACCTGTACCACGAGTTCGAATCTCGTCCTCTCCGCCAAGGAATCCTGCAAATAGACGTTTGCAGGATTTTTACTTTCAGACCATCTGTCATTATCCGGATTATGGGCAACCGACTGTTGAATATCGTACGCATCTCCGCAATGATGCTTCTGCTGGTGGCGGGGGTGTACGGTTATCTCTGCTACGAAAAGACCCGGATCGCCGGGTGGTTACCCGTCGCCGTTGCCATCTGCGGGGCCGTGGTCACGATGCCGCTCCTTTCACGGCGGTGGAACCGGCTGACGGGGTCCGACGACCGGGACATAAACCGGTTGTGCCACCTGTTCGGAGTCGGAACCGCGCTCTATTTCCTCCTCATGGGCGGCAATTACCTGCTGGCAGACCCGGCGTCGGAGTACGGCGAGCAGATCACCGTCATGGAGAAAATCCACAAAGTGCGCCGCCACCGTCACCGCGTCGGACACCGTTCGGTGCAGGGCCGGACTTACGATGTTTTCTACCTGCGGATCGCGTTCGCCGACGGCATGCGCCGGAAGATGCAGGTATCGTCGTCGGTCTACAACTCCTGCCGGGAGGATCACCCGAAAACGGTCACCATGCGGCGCGGGTTCTTCGGCTTTCCGGTGATCGGGCGTTTCGGCGCCCCCGACAAACAGCAGCGTTAATCCCGCCGCCATTCACTCCATTTCGGTCAGGTGTTTCCAGTAACGGCGCGGCATCATGCGGCGCTGGAGGCGTTCGTTCGTCCGCTGGGGAATGGCCAGCGCCCGGAAATAATTTTTCCACAAAAGCTGGAACTGCCGTTCGTCCTCGGCAAGCCACTCGTCGGCGAGTTTGTCGGCGATCATCCCCCGGTCGTCCTCCAGCGTGATGCGGCGCGCCGAGGTACAGTCGTAATAGTATCCATAGTCGCGTTTGCGGTCGTAGATGAGCCACCGCTGGTCGGCGAAACGGTCGATGAAATAGTCCAGCGCCAGCGGCAGGGCGTTGTGCTCGGGTGTCACGGCAGCGAAAAAGGTGCCGTCGGCGGCTTTCTGGAGCCGGACGAACTGCTTCATGCGCTCGCGTTCGTGGGAGACCTGAAGCGCCAGCCGGTGCAGAGCCTTCATGTCGGGATCGCCCTGATCGGCGACGACGCCCCCGCCCTCGTCGAAAACACGCCGCAGGCAGCGCAGCATCAGCAGGTCGCTTCCGGCCTGCTCCCCATGCCAAGCATAGACGAACATCGAGCGGGCGCGGGCGGCAAGCCGCCGTTCGAGCCCCCGCCACACGCGGGAGGCATGCGCCTCGTCGGTCACAACGTCGTGGACGCGCTCCGTAAAGAGCGGTTCGGGCTCCCCGGGGCCGATCAGCGATTCGGGGAACATATGCAGCGAATAGGCGTCGAACACGGCCGACAGCAACCCGTCGAAAGTTTTATCGTAACGAAAGACCAGCATGGGCGTCAAAACAGGGTCAGTTGGCCCTCGTTCTTATCGGATTTCCGCCGCTGCGGGGCAGTGAGCAGGCGGCGCACCTGCTCCGGACGGAGTTCGTTGACCCCCTGCCCCATGGCCAGTTCGCGGCAGAGGATGAAATACTGCGCCTTCTTCATCACCACGCCGATCTGCTTCAAAGAGTGCTGCGTCAGCATCCGGTAGCGGCGTGAGGCGACGATCAGCCGCGCCGACTTGACCCCGATGCCCGGCACGCGCAGCAACATCTCGTAGTCGGCGCGGTTGACGTCGACCGGAAAGTATTCGGGATGCCGCAGGGCCCAAGCCAGCTTGGGGTCGATCTCCAGATCGAGGCGCGGCGTGCGCTCGTCGGCGATCTCGTCGGCCCGGAATCCATAGAAACGCATCAGCCAGTCGGCCTGATAGAGCCGGTTCTCACGCACGAGGGGCGCCTTGTCCAGCGCGGGCAGCCGTTTGTCATAGGGATTCACCGGGATGAAGCCCGAATAGTAGACGCGCTTCATCGTGGGACGGTCGTAGAGCGACGACGAGAGCAGCAGGATATCGCGGTCGCTCTCGTCGGTGGCCCCGACGATCATCTGCGTGCTCTGCCCCGCAGGGACGAAGCGGGGCGCATGACGGAAGCGGGCGCGCTCCTCGGCGCTTTGCAGCACCCCCTGCTGGATGTAGCTCATCGGGCGGTAGATGCTCTCGTAGTTCTTGTCGGGAGCCAGCAGCAACAGGTTGCGCTCCGTCGGAATTTCGATATTGACGCTCATGCGGTCGGCATAGCGTCCCGCCTCGGCGACCAGTTCGGGGCTGGCGCCGGGAATGCTTTTCAGGTGGATGTAGCCGTTGAAACGGTGGACCGTGCGCAGGTCGCGGACCACGCGGACCATGCGTTCCATCGTGTAGTCGGGATTGCGGACGACCCCCGACGAGAGGAACAGCCCCTCGATGTAGTTGCGGCGGAAGAACTCGATCGTCAGTTCGGTCAGTTCGCCGGGCGTGAAGGCCGCGCGCGGAATGTCGTTGCTGCGGCGGTTGATGCAGTAGGCGCAGTCGTAGATGCAGACGTTGGTGAGCATGATCTTCAGCAGCGAGACGCAGCGTCCGTCGGCCGTGAAGGAGTGGCAGATGCCCCACCCCGCCGTGCTGCCCACATCGCCCGGGCGGTTACGGCGCGTGACGCCGCTCGACGCGCACGAGACGTCGTATTTGGCCGATTCGGCCAGCACCTTGAGTTTTTCCAGCACGGTTGCTTTCACGACGGCAAGATATCGTTTTTTTTCGAAAAATACGGGGCTTCGGCCCGCTATTTTCCCGCATCTTTCCCAGATCGCTGTGTGCGTGGGAAATAAAAAAACGAGGCGGTTTGCACCGCCTCGCTCGTATGGGTTAAGGGGAAAATCCCCGAAGATCGTTCTCTGTCCGGACTCGTTCTTAGAATCTCCGGCCGCGGTTGCCGCCGCCGTAGCCACCGCCGCGGTTGCCGCCGAAACCACCCGAAGGACGCTCCTCACGCGGACGAGCTTCGTTTACGGTGATCGTCTGGCCCTCGAAGTTGGTGCCGTTGAGCTGTTCCATTGCCTTCCGAGCCTGCTCGTCATCGGGCATTTCGACAAAGCCGAAACCGCGCGAACGACCCGTTTCCCGGTCAGTGATGACGTTGGCCGAAGCGACTTCGCCAAACTGTGCGAATAAATTTCCTAAGCCTTCACTGCTCGTGCCCCAGCTCAGATGCGAAACATAAATGTTCATTCTGCTAAAAAATTAAAATAAAAGTTAAAAAATGCCTATTTGTTGATAATAGCTATCCGTACTGCGTTCATTCCGCGCGTACCGCGCTCAAGCTCGAAGGTCACCCGGTCGCCTTCGGCGATCCCCGCCGGGGCGTTGGTGACGTGGAAAAAGTATTTTTCGCCGTCCGAGGCGTCCTTGATGAAGCCGTATCCCTTCGAAGAGGTGAAATACTCCACCCGTCCGCTCAGGGGCTCCTCGTCCTCGATCTCCGACTGCCGGGGCACCGAAACCTCGATCTCGGAGATGTCGATCTCCTCCCGGGGTTTTACGTCCTCTTGCGAGGTATGAAGCACGCCGTTCTCATCGACGTAAGCCAGCATATCCTCGAAGCTGCGGCTGCCGCCGCTCGTGCGCTCCTCCTTTTTCTTCTGCTTGTCCTGACGCTTTGTCTGTTTTAGTTTTTCTCTTTCTCGCTTTCCCGATGTAATTCGTTTGGCCATTCAATCTATTTGTTTTTTGCGGATTCGGAAAACAACTGCAATGCGCCGCAAACGCATCACACAGAACAAAAGAGCAAGATAATGAGGTCGATTTTGAGAATGGAAAGACCGCGATATACGGCGGTATCAAGCACTTACCAAAGAAGATTCAAAACAAAACTCGATTGTTTTCTGTGCAAACATACACATTTTATTCCACAAATCCTATTTTTTCCGTTTTTTATCGCGTTTCCGGAGCTGCAAAAGCCGTGATTTCAAGTTTATTTCAGATTTACGCCCCAACTTTGCACCGGAATCTTCAAGGCGTGCACATTTTTTGTATTTTTGTCCGGCACGTCCCCGAAGGGAAACAAACAGAAACACAGATGATGAAAAAATTACCGATCCTGCTCCTGCTCACCGCCTGCTGGTCACTGGCCGAGGCCCGGGAGCCGCAACCCCGAACCGTCCAGCCGCAGACCGAAATCATTACGGCCGATTCGACCTACGAACTGATCGAGCAACTGCGCAACATGCCCAACATCGAGGTCGGCAAGGGAATCACGTTCCGCCCCAAAAACAACTGGTTCGAGCTGACGATGCGTTTTCGGATGCAGAACCTCCTGTCGCTGTCGTTCGACGACGATTTCACGCTCACCAAGACCGACGCCCGCGTCAAGCGCCTCCGGCTGCGGTTCGACGGTTACATCTACTCGCCCAAACTGGTCTACTCGGTCCAGTTGGGATTCACGGGATACGACACCGAGGTGCTGCCCAACGGGAGCATGAACATCGTGCGCGACGCCATCGTCTACTACGTCCCGAGCGCCAAATGGAACATCGGGTTCGGACAGACCAAGATCAAGGCCAACCGGGCGCGGATCAACTCGTCGAGCGCCCTGCAGTTCGTCGACCGCAGCATCGTCAACAGCGAGTTCAACCTCGACCGCGACTTCGGGTTCTTCGGCGAGTACAACCTCGACCGCAAAAGCGGCTTCGACCTCTCGGCCAAAGGCTCCGTGACACTCGGCGAGGGCCGCAACTGGGGCAGTTCGTCGAACGGCGGAATGGCCTACACGGGGCGTCTGGAGCTCTACCCGCTGGGACGCTTCTCGGCCAAGGGCGACCTGCTGGAAGGGGATTTCGACTTCGAGGAGCGCCCCCGCATCCTGATCGCCGGAGCCTACTCCTACAACCACAAGGCCTCGCGTCTGAAAGGCCAGCGGGGCGGGATCATGCCCGACGACGCCACGCGCAACATAGGTTCCTACTTCGCCGACTTCATCCTCAAATACCGCGGATTCGCCTTCTACACCGATTATATGGGACGCACCTGCGACGAACCGTTGTTCGACAGCGACCGGAATGCCTTCGTGTACAGCGGGCAGGGCCTCAACATGCAGGCCAGCTACCTGTTCCGCAACAAATGGGAGGTGGCCCTGCGCAACTCGACGCTTTTCCCCGAGGAGAAGGTGCAGCCGCTGGCCGGATACCGGAACTGGAACCAGACCACGCTGGGCGTCACGCGCTACATCATCGGCCACAGTCTGAAAGTACAGGCCGACATGTCGTACAACTCCCGCAGCCGGTCCGCAGACCCGAATTACAACCGCTGGGAGATTCGGTTCCAACTGGAACTGGGGCTTTGATTGAAAAATCCCGGAACAAATGTTCCGGGATTTTTATTCAGAGGAGTTTGAGTGCGATCTGCGCGCAGGCTTCGGCATCGGCCAGCGCATGGTGGTGGTTTTCCAGTTCATAGCCGCAGGCGGCGGAGACGGTGTGCAGTTGGTGGTTGGGCAGGCGGCTGCCGAAGATGCGCCGCGAAGCCCGGCAGGTACAATAGAACGTGTAGCCGGGATAAGGCATGCCGTAGAGATCGAAAGCCGCCTTCAGACACCCTTCGTCGAAAGGCGAATTGTGCGCCACGAGCGGCAGACCCTCGATACGAGGTTCGATCTCGTGCCACACGGAGGCGAAATCGGGAGCCTCGGCCGTATCCTCATAGCGCAGGCCGTGGATGGCCGTGGTGAAATGGCTGTAATAGTTGGGACGGGGACGGATCAGGCGGTAGAACGTGTCGGTCACCTCGCCGCCGCGCACGACGACGACACCCACCGAGCAGACGCTCGTGCGCTTTCCGTTGGCCGTTTCAAAATCTATGGCTGCAAAATCTTTCATTCGATCGGATGCTGTTCGTCCTGCAAATATACGCAATTCGGCGGATCGGCGTACACACAGAACGCAAAAAAAGCCCCGCTTGGTACAGGCAGGGCCGGTGAAGTTTCAAGGGTATGGTTATCAGGTGTGTGAGGTTTCATCCGATCACACGGCAAAATTACCCCGCCGCCGTTTCACCGCAACGACAGGCGGATGACATCTCAATGACAAAAAACCGCATTCCCGAAGGATGCGGTTCGCTATCGATATGGGGAATACCCTACTCCCACTCGATCGTTGCGGGCGGTTTCGAGGAGATGTCGTAGACGACGCGG
>ERZ857503.1323-NODE-1323-length-14570-cov-14.792353_pt1 | contig 14570 bp, 7 predicted proteins | sample MGYA00519766_ERZ857503 | MGnify/ENA primary metagenome ERZ857503 (study PRJEB31778, sample SAMEA3449345) | human gut metagenome | biome: human gut; feature: human-associated habitat; material: faeces | place: United Kingdom | collected 2010/2012 ...
AGGATTTTGCTTCTTTAGCCGGGCTTACCAGGAAAAATGGAGGTTCCGATTATAAATATGACAATCTGGCCTATGAAGAGTTTGCAAGAATTATAGATAAATACAGCTCTGTCCCCCAAGTGGATAAATTGCGTTTTTTTGAACTTATCTTGTTCAACTTTGTCTATTCTAACGGCGATGCCCATTTAAAGAACTTTTCTTTATTGGAAGAGAAGAAAGGAAGATTCCGCCTATCTCCTGCTTACGATTTATTGAATACTCATCTCCATATAAACGATGGTATCTTTGCCATGAGCAAAGGTTTGTTTGTTAATCCTGAACCGGATTATTTCGGTGGTGCATCAGCGGTTACTGGGAAGACTTTTTATCACTTTGGCTTAAAAATAGGTCTACCCGAGCGTTTGGTAAACTCTTGTCTCGAAAAATATAGTAAGATATATGAATTGACTGATCAACTGATTGAACATTCTTTTCTCTCTAAAGAATTGAAAAAGCAATATAGACTTATGTATAAGTCAAGAGTCGGGAGCTATCTTAGTGTTATTGAGTAATAATGTGCACATTATTACTCTTTTTTTATATTAAGATGAACAAGATCCCCAAAAAGATTTGTCTAACATAAGAATCTGTTCTTTTTGTCATTCTTCTTTTCTGTTCCGATAATTGGCCGGTGATGTTCCCAAATGCGCTTTTACGTATTTCCCGAAAAAGGACTGATTGGGGAAGTTGAACTCTTCCGCAATTTCCTTGATAGACTTTTCCGAACGTTTTAATCGGTATTTGATATGCTCCACGGCAGTTTCATTAATCAAATCCAACGGAGTCCTGCCACACGCCTGTTTGATGACTTTCGAGAAATGCTTCGGAGTGTAGCAAAGCTCGTTGGCAAAATAACTCACCGAACGGTGCATACCCTTGTCCTTCGATAACAGTTCCATGAACTTCCGCAAAATGTAATTCACCTGTTTGATGCCTTCTTTCGAACCTTCCGTATTGCCGGCGGCTTCCATTTCCTTATGAAGCTGCCCCAGCATTTCGCAAAAGATAGCGGAGAAGAGATGTTGTATCACTTCTTTGTGGTAGCAATGAGGTTCATCATTTATCTTGGCTATAATTAAATCCCGATAGAATCCGAAGACTGTTTGATCCTCCCCGTTGTCAACCGACTTCACCGGATTGTTGTGGATATGAATGGCAGTATTCCACGTTTCCTTTTCCATTTTAATAATACGTTGCAGGAAACGGGTAGAGAATCCGGCAAGCCTGACTTTATATTTAGGACTAAGCATCGTATGGCTGATAATCGTGTTGGGCAGACCGAGCAGCAACTCGCCTGCCTGCAACTTGTAGGTCCGGTAGTTGACATCCAGCTGGATGCACCCTTCTATACAAACCGCGATGAGAAAACAATTCAGTTTGATTGTATCATTACTATAAGGAGTCCCCTCCAGACTGTTGACTATCGCAAAGTCATCATCGATATAATCAAGGACGTGCTGACTGTCCTTAAAATCCTCTATATCCACCGTAATAATGTTCTCTTTTTCCATGTTCTTTCCTTTTTTACTTTTTGCAAAGTTGGTGAATAATCGGGAAAACAGAATGTCCCATACTTCTTCAGATTTGTTTGATATGTCGTTTATTGCCAAATAGTTAGCCATAATAAACGTAAATGGCGAAAATAGGACATTTATGGAGGGAAATTGGTCACTCTTGCCTTGTTCTTTTCTCCTACTTTTGTCCAGGATTTAACAAAAGACCAAAAGAGAAAGTATGATTACAGTAAGCAAAAAATGGATACGGCTGATAGGGATTGTCGGTTGTACAGTGTGGATGGCATCTTGCAAGCAAGCATCGGATGCGGGAGTGAAATCTTCTTCTTATGCAGTAATGCAGATAGAAGCGGTGGATAAGGAATTTTCTTCTTCCTATTCGGCGAGCATACGTGGGCGACAGGATATTGATATTTATCCGCAGGTGTCGGGAACGATTGAGAAACTCTGTGTGACCGAAGGGCAAAAAGTACGTCGCGGGCAATCGCTTTTCATTATCGACCAAGTGCCTTACAAGGCCGCACTGAAAACCGCCACTGCCAATGTGGAAGCAGCACGTGCCGCACTGGGTACTGCCGAACTGACCTACAAGAGCAACAAAGAACTGTATGCGCAGAAAGTAGTTTCGGAATTCAGCCTGAAAACAGCCGAGAATTCTTATCTCACCGCCAAAGCTCAACTGTCGCAGGCCGAAGCCCAGGAGATCAGTGCCCGCAACAATCTCTCTTATACCGAAGTGAAAAGTCCCAGTGACGGAGTCGTAGGTGCGTTGCCTTATCGTGCAGGCGCATTGGTAAGTGCCAATATGCCCTATCCGCTTACTACGGTCAGCGACAATTCGGATATGTATGTCTATTTCTCCATGACCGAGAATCAGTTGCTTGCCCTCACCCGCCAGTATGGTGACATGGACGAAGCCTTGAAGAACATGCCGGAAGTGGAACTGCGCCTCAATGATAATTCGGTTTATGACAAGAAAGGTGTCATCGAATCCATCAGCGGCGTCATCGACCGGCAAACGGGTACTGTGGTGGCGCGCGTGGTGTTCCCCAACGAATCGCGGTTGCTTCATAGCGGAGCATCGGGCACGGTGGTAGTGCCGAGCATTTATAAAGACTGTATTGCTATTCCGCAGACGGCCACCGTGCGGATGCAGGATAAGACGATTGTATATAAGGTAGTGGACGGGAAGGCTGTCTCTACCCTGATAACAGTGGCCGAAAACAATGACGGACGCGAATATGTGGTGCTGGACGGACTGAAAGCAGGTGATGAAATCGTATCGGAAGGCGCCGGACTGGTGCGCGAAGGCACGCAAGTTAAATAAGAAGGAGATTGATTATGAAAGGAAATGTGTTTATAAAACGGCCGGTGATGGCTATCTCCATCTCTGTCCTGATTCTGGCCATAGGGCTTATTTCGCTCTTCACGCTGCCGGTGGAGCAATATCCTGACATTGCGCCTCCAACGGTATATGTAACTGCCAGTTATACGGGTGCCGATGCCGAGGCAGTGATGAACAGTGTCATCATGCCACTGGAGGAGAGTATCAACGGTGTGGAAGACATGATGTATATCAGTTCCAGTGCTTCCAATGCAGGTTTGGCTATTATACAGGTTTATTTCAAGCAGGGCACAGACCCCGATATGGCGGCAGTCAACGTGCAAAACCGTGTGGCGAAAGCGCAGGGATTGCTTCCGGCTGAAGTAACGAAAGTCGGTGTCAGCACGATGAAGCGGCAGACCAGCTTCTTGCAGATTGGCGCTTTGGTCTGCACGGACGGTCGATACGATCAGACGTTCCTCGCCAATTACCTGGACATCAATGTCATTCCCCAGATTAAACGTATCGAAGGAGTGGGAGACGTGATGGAGCTGGGCGATACATACAGTATGCGTATCTGGCTGAAACCGGAACGGATGGCGCAATACGGACTGGTTCCGTCGGACATTACCGCCATATTGGGTGAACAGAACATCGAAGCTCCCACCGGTTCACTGGGCGAGAGTTCGAAGAATGTTTTCCAGTTTACAATGAAATATCGCGGACGTCTCAAAAGCGTGGAAGAATTCCGGAACACGGTTGTCCGTTCGCGGGAAGACGGTTCCATACTTCGCCTGCAAGATGTGGCAGAGGTGGAGTTGGGTACGATGACGTATAGTTTCCGCAGTGAAATGGACAGTCAGCCGGCCGTTCTTTATATGATATTCCAGACAGCCGGTTCCAATGCTACCGCTGTCAACAAAGAAATCACTGCGCAGATGGAGCGGATGGAGAAGAATCTGCCGGCAGGAACGGAGTTCGTCACGATGATGAGTTCCAATGACTTCCTTTTCGCTTCCATACACAATGTGGTGGAGACGCTGATTATTGCCATCATTCTGGTCATCCTCGTGGTCTATTTCTTCTTGCAGGATCTGAAGAGTACGCTGATTCCCTCCATCTCTATCATTGTGTCGTTGGTGGGTACGTTTGCCTGTCTGGTGGCTGCGGGTTTCAGTCTGAACATCCTGACACTGTTTGCGCTGGTGCTTGCCATCGGTACGGTGGTGGATGATGCCATTGTGGTGGTGGAGGCCGTGCAATCCAAGTTCGATGCCGGGTATAAGTCTCCTTACCTTGCCACGAAAGATGCAATGGGCGACGTGACGATGGCTATTGTCTCCTGTACCTGTGTATTTATGGCTGTGTTTATTCCTGTAACCTTCATGGGAGGTACTTCGGGCGTGTTCTATACACAATTCGGTATCACGATGGCAACTGCCGTAGGTATTTCGATGATTTCGGCTTTGACGCTCTGTCCCGCTTTGTGCGCCATCATGATGCGTCCGTCGGACGGAACCAAGAGTGCCAAGAGCATCAACGGACGGGTACGTGCAGCTTACAATGCTTCGTTCAATGCCGTATTGGGTAAATATAAGAGAGGTGTGATGTTCTTCATCCGCCATCGCTGGATGGTGTGGACTTCACTGGCTGTTGCCGTTGCTTTGCTGGTTTACCTGATGAGTACCACTAAAACGGGACTTGTGCCGCAGGAAGACCAGGGTGTCATTATGGTGAATGTCAGCATTTCACCGGGAAGCACGCTCGAAGAAACCACGAAAGTGATGGACCGCCTGGAAAATATCCTGAAAGATACGCCCGAAATAGAACACTATGCCCGCGTAGCAGGATACGGACTGATATCCGGTCAGGGAACTTCGTATGGTACGATGATTATCCGCCTGAAAGACTGGAGCGAACGAAAGGGCAAGGAGCATAGCTCGGATGCTGTGGTGTCCCGCCTCAACGGACAATTCCAGTCTATAAAGGAAGCACAGATATTCAGCTTCCAGCCTGCCATGATTCCGGGTTACGGTATGGGTAACTCCCTCGAACTGAACCTTCAGGACATGACGGGTGGAGAACTGGCTACGTTCTATGAAGCGGCTATACAGTTCCTCGGTGCTTTGAACGAGCGTCCGGAGGTAGCGATGGCTTATACATCGTATGCTATCAACTTCCCGCAGATATCGGTGGAAGTGGACGCTGCCAAATGCAAGCGTGCGGGAATTTCGCCGAGTGCGGTGCTCGATGCGGTGGGCAGTTATTGCGGTGGCGCGTATATCTCCAACTATAACCAGTATGGTAAAGTATATCGTGTGATGATGCAGGCTTCGCCTGAATATCGTCTCGACGAGCAGGCGCTGAATAATATGTTTGTACGCAATGGTACGCAGATGGCTCCGGTGAGCCAGTTCGTGACGCTGAAACAAGTGCTGGGACCGGAAACGGCTAACCGTTTCAATCTTTACAGCACCATCACCGCCAATGTGAATCCTGCCGACGGTTACTCCTCCGGCGAGGTGCAGAAAGTGATTGAAGAAGTGGCTGCACAGTCTTTGCCGGCAGGCTACGGCTATGAATATGGTGGTATGGCGCGCGAAGAAGCAAGTAGCGGCGGTGCGCAGACGGTTTTCATTTACGCCATCTGTATCTTCCTTATCTATCTGATTCTGGCCTGTCTTTACGAGAGTTTCCTCATACCGTTTGCCGTTATCTTCTCCGTGCCGTTCGGGCTGATGGGGTCGTTCCTTTTCGCCAAAATACTCGGGTTGGAGAATAATATCTATCTGCAGACGGGTGTGATTATGTTGATCGGTTTGCTGGCTAAGACGGCCATTCTGATTACGGAGTACGCCATAGAACGTCGCCGCAAGGGAATGGGTATCGTGGAGTCTGCCTACTCTGCCGCACAAGTCCGCTTGCGTCCTATCCTGATGACGGTGTTGACGATGATCTTCGGTATGCTTCCGCTGATGTTCTCCTCCGGTGCAGGTGCCAATGGTAACAGTTCGCTGGGTACGGGCGTCGTGGGCGGTATGGCAGTCGGGACACTGGCATTGCTCTTTGTCGTTCCGGTTTTCTACATCATCTTTGAGTTTTTGCAGGAGAAAATCCGTAAACCGATGGAAGAGGAACCAGATGTGCAGGTGCTTTTAGAGAAAGAAAAGAGTGAAGTTGAACGCGAACGTAAATAAATGAAAGAAAGAATGAAGAAGAATATCATCACATTAGTTGCCATCAGTCTGTCGTTGAGCGGTTGTGGCATCTATACCAAATATGAACCCGCCACTGTCGTTCCCGACGATCTGTACGGCGGGGAAGTGGTGACCGAAGACACTGCCGGTCTGGGTAATATGGACTGGCGGGAACTCTTCACCGACCCTTATCTGCAATCCCTCATCGAAGTGGGATTGCAGACCAATACCGATTATCAGTCCGCCCAGCTCCGTGTGGAAGAAGCACAGGCCGTACTTATGTCCGCCAAACTTGCTTTTCTGCCCGCTTTTGCTCTTGCTCCGCAGGGAACAGTGAGCAGTTTCGATACGCAGAAGGCTACGCAGGCTTATTCGTTGCCCGTTACTGCCAGTTGGGAGCTGGACGTTTTCGGGCGTATGCGCAACTCCAAGAAACAGGCGAAAGCACTTTATGCTCAAAGCGAAGATTACCGTCAGGCAGTCCGTACACAGTTGATAGCAGGTATAGCCAATACCTATTATACCCTATTGATGCTGGACGAACAACTCGACATCTCCCGTCAGACGGAAGAGGCATGGAAAGAAACCGTTGCGTCTACCCGTGCATTGATGAATGCGGGACTGGCAAACGAATCGGCTGTGTCGCAGATGGAGGCGGCCTATTATCAGGTGCAGGGTTCGGTTCTCGATTTGCAGCAGCAGATCAGTCAGGTGGAGAATAGTCTTGCCTTATTATTGGCCGAGACGCCACGCAACTATGAACGTGGGATGCTGGTAGAGCAGCAGTTTCCTGCTGACTTCTCGATAGGGATTCCTGTCCGGATGCTTTCTTCCCGTCCGGACGTCCGCTCGGCAGAGCGGACGCTGGAAGCGGCGTTCTATGGCACCAATGCGGCACGTTCGGCTTTCTATCCTTCCATCACTTTGAGCGGGAGTGCCGGATGGACAAACTCCGCCGGGGCGATGATTATCAATCCGGGCAAGTTTCTCGCATCGGCGGTAGGTTCGCTTACGCAGCCGCTCTTTAACAGAGGGCAGGTGGTGGCGCAATACCGCATTGCCCGTGCGCAACAGGAAGAAGCGGCTCTCGGTTTTCAGCAAACGTTGCTCAATGCCGGTAGTGAGGTGAATGATGCGTTGATTGCCTATCAAACCAGTCAGGGAAAAAGAATCTTGCTGGATAAACAGATCACTTCCCTGCAAACGGCTCTGCGAAGCACTACTCTGTTGATGGAGCATGGTAATACAACCTATCTGGAAGTGCTTACCTCCCGGCAGTCGTTGCTTAGTGCACAACTGTCGCAGACGGCCAATCATTTTACTGAAATACAAAGTTTAATTAACCTATACCGTGCTTTGGGGGGAGGTCAGGAATAAACTGTATCATACTCTCTGTTTTCTAATTTAATGAAAGAAGGGCTGCCGGAGAAGTGATTCTGTGGCAGCCCGTTTGTTAATCGGTCAATATCGGTCAATATGCGGCGAATTGGCTTGCAGCCGGAAACTTCAGCCAGCATAAAGAATAATGATGGTATTATTTACCAGCCAGACCTTTCTTTTTTCTTTCTTTATATTGACTGGGTGTTTCCCCGGTATATTGCTTGAAAGCCGTACTGAAATAACTCGGAGTGGTAAACCCGGTTTTCTCTGCAATTTCAGAGAAGGGCATATCCGTGCCGGATATCAATGTAATAGCTTTTTCTATACGGAGCTTACTGATATACTCGTTCGCTCCCATGCCTGTAAGTGCTTTCAGTTTGTTATAAAGCGAAGAACGGCCCAATCCTACTTCCTGGCAGATAAACTGAATGCCCAGATTGGAATTTTCTATATTTTCCTGGATGATACTATTCAGTTTAATCAGGAATGTTTCGTCTGTCAGGCTGATGGTGCTTTCTTCCGGTGTGGGGATTAATCCTGCATTCAGATACCTTTTCTTGGTATATTCCCGGTTTTTCAACCGGTTGCGGATAAGTTCCATTAGCATTTCCACTTCGAAAGGTTTGCTTAAATAGCCGTCCGCTCCATTCTTGTAACCGCTTATTTGGCTTTGCCTGTCATCTCTGGCAGTTAGCAGAATGACTGGGATGTGACTGATATTGATATCCTCTTTAATCGTTTTACAAAGTTTATACCCGTTCATCCGAGGCATCATCACGTCACTGACTATAATATCAGGGACATGGCTTCTGACCAGTTGAAGGGCTTCCACCCCGTCTCCGGCGATAATTATCCGTTTGAAGTATCCTTCGAACGTTCTTTTCAGAAAGTCTGTCATATCCGGATTGTCATCCACTACGAGAATAGTGTATGGAGTGGTGTCGAATACCTCTTTCGCGGACGGCTGCCCGCTGTTATCATCCATCATCAACTCGTTCAGATAAGCTTTTGGCTCGCAGATGATTTCTTCCGGTTCCTGCCTCAACGGCAACTCAAAGAAAAAGCTGGCTCCGGTTTCTTCATTATCCTGTGCGCCGATAGAGCCGCCGTGCAGTTCCACCAGAATCTTGGAGTAAGACAAGCCGATTCCTGTTCCGCTCTGTTCTCCCGTTCCCTGGTAGAAGCGGGTAAAGAGCTTGTGCGTATCCACTTGTTTCAGTCCGCATCCCTGGTCGATGATGGAGATACGCACCCGGTTTTCTTCGGGCAGCAGTTCCGAAGCAATCGTTATTTCCGTGTCCTGCGGACTGTGTTTCAAGGCATTGATAAGCAGGTTACTTAGGATAATCTCGCATTTGTCCTTATCGAAACTGACTTTCTCTATCCGTGGGTCGAGCTGATAGCGGATATGCACATTCTTTGCTTCCCCCTCACTGATAAAATCCTGCGAAACGTGTTCAATCCATTGATTGAGCGGATGAGGCTGAATTTGCAGTTTACTCTCCCCTACTTCCATTTTCCGCACGTCGAGCACCATATTAATCAAGTTCTTCATCCGTTGTGCCTGCCGGTAGATGGCTTTTAACGGCAGATATTGGCTGTCTCCGGAAGAGAGCGACTTCAAAATCTGATTGAGTGGCGCATGAATCAGCGTCAGCGGAGTCCGTAGTTCGTGGCTGATATTGATAAGAAAACGTACCTTTTCCTCGTACATCTGTTTCTCATGCTCTTTCATCGCCCATTTCAGTTTTTCCTGATTACGTTTCAATGTTCTGCGGAAAGTTTCGATGATTATGGTGGCAATGAGAATGGTGCAACCGAGAATGAACCACCACGTGCGATACCATGGCGGGAGTACGGTTAGTTCTAGTATTTTCTGGTTGGGAATCCAGCTGCCGTCTTTCGCTGTGCATGAAGCCATAATTTTGTAATTGCCCGGTGGTAACGACCGGATTACCAATTCCGGCTGGTACGATTCGATATACTGGTCGTTCAGCCCCTCTATCCGATAGCGGTAGACTTTCTTACGGAAGATATCCTCTTCTTTCGACATGATTCGGATGGTGATATTGCTGTCCCATGGGACAGAGATTGCTGCCGGATGACTATATAGCTTGTTCTGTGCAGGCTCACCATTGATGATAATATCCAACAGTTGCAGTTCCGGCATTTCCGATGTATTCAGCAGCAGCTGGCCGTCAATGCGCAGCATACCCTTTACACCGCCGATATAGACATCCCCCTCATTGTTTACCAACCGGGCGTTGGGCAGATATTCGTTTTGGATAGCTCCGTTCGACTCTCCGAAGAGAACGAACTTCTGTTCCTGTATAAGCCAGGCGAAAAGCAGATTATCCGCACCTATCCATACTTTGCCCCTCTGGTCGCATTGCACCATGTTGACTTCGGTAAACAGGTTGGTAAGGATGTGCGTCTGCTTTTGGGAAACGGGGTTGTAGTGGATAAGGCCGAAATTGCTTCCTATCCAGAAATCGCCGTGCTCGTCGTGTGACGCCGAACTGATTACGGTATCCTGATAACATTCGAAGGTTGTTTGCAGCAAGGAATCCCCATCGTGCAGTTCGTAGATATGTTTGAAATCGTTGATGTAAGTCCGGTTGTTCTCGTGCTTGAAGGGGACGAGCGTGCCGACAATACTTTTCCCTTCTTCTCCGGTGACCTTGTCGAATTTCTTTTCTTTCAGGTGATACTGGTAGACATGGTCGCCCAGTAATAACACGGTGTTGGGGGTGTTCTGATATAAGTTGACCGATTTACCCCGGTTGCAAAGTTGTGTCGTAGTTTCTTTGTCGACAATGGTAAAAGGCTGTTTCTCCCCGGTTGCGGGGTTGAATATGAATACTCCTTTGGAGAAAAGGGAAATCAGTAGTTTTCCGGGAGTGAATCCGCTGATAAACGCTATTTTATCGTTCCAGGTAGAAAGATAATGGGTGAATTTCTCGGTACGCGGGTTAAAGAGGTTGATACCGCCGCCGTCCGTACCAATCCAGATACTGTCGGTCGATTGGCGGTAAAGGCTTCGCACGGTGCTGTTGCTTAGTCCGCGGTCGTTGCCGGGGACTACGTCGGTGTAGGTTTTCATGAACACTTCCCGGATGCTGATTAATCCGTTGCAGGTGCTTCCTGCCCATATATTGTTATTGTGGTCGTTGTGCAGGCAGAGAATGGAGTTGGCGGGGAGAGAGTAGTTTTCACGTCCCGGGATATATTCCAGTTGGGAGATTTCCCCGGTTTCGGAGGTGAGGATATTGATTCCGCCGCCATCTGTTCCTATCCACAGTTGCCCTTCCCTTTCGGCGAGGCTTAGGACGATGTCGTTGCTAAGGGCGGAGTTGCGGGTGGAGTACGAAGCCAGTAGTTTGCCGTCGTATGAGTAGCAACGAAGTCCGCCGCTGTAAGGGGCAATCCATATTCTTTTCCGGCTGTCGGTCATCATGGTGGTAATTTCCGGCCCGCAGTCGAAAGGGGGCCGTCTGTGCTCTCCGGTATGCAGGTCTACGAGGTATATGCCTGTCCAACGGCTGCAACAAAGCAACGTCTTTGAATCCCACATACTGAGAGCGTTGATTTTAAAAGAGTTGGCGTTGAAATATTGCAGAAGCCGGAGAGAAGAATCGTTATAACTATATTTGTAAATCCTGTCCTTGCCGCCAAAGAGGATTCCGTCCGGGACAAGGCAGAAGGAATAGGCGGTGATATTCTTCCCGTCCTCGTCCGTGGGGAACGTGAAGTCGTTGCTCTGCTGTTGGTAACGGGCAATACCTTTTTCAGTCAGTACCCAGATGTTGTGTTGCTTGTCTTCGGCAATCTGATAAATCAGGTTGTGGAGAAGCGAGTTCGGGTCGTTTGCCTGGTGTTTGTATCTTTTCAGTTCGTGCCCGTCGAACTTTCCCAGTCCCGATTTGGTACCTATCCATACGAAACCCTGCTCATCCCGGAGAATACAGCGCACGTTGGAAGGCAGCCCTTCTTTCAGAGAGATTTGTTTAAAGTAATAGTGTTCTGCCCGGAGAGGGAGAACACCGACTAACTGTATGATAAAGAAAAGGCTTGACAGAACAGCGTATTTGGTTTTCATGTAAAGCAGGTTTGTTTATGAGGACAGATGCCTTCTTTATAATACGGCTAACTTGTCCCCTTTTAAGGTGATTTCGTATTTTTTCCCTTTTACGGTCTTGAACTTGAGCGTCTTGTCTCCGTATCTTACGTTACAGGGGATTCCGGATTTGGAATGGATGATAGCTTTCTCCAGTTGTCCCTCTTTCCAGGAGATGGAAACCTCAAAATTTCCTTTGGCGCAGATTCCGCTTATTGAGCCGTTTGCCCATGCATCCGGCAAAGCGGGAAGAAGTTGGATGAATCCCATGTGGCTTTGCAATAACATCTCGGTTATTCCTGCCGTACCGCCGAAGTTTCCGTCTATCTGGAAAGGCGCATGGGTATCCCAGAGGTTGTCCAGTGTACCGTTTTTCAATAAGTTGCCGTATAGTTTATACGCATGGTTTCCGTCTTGCAGTCGTGCCCATTGGTTGAGCTTCCAACCCATGCTCCAACCGGTAGCGCCGTCTCCGCGATGTTCCAGTACCACTCTGGCTGCCTGTGCAAGTTCGGGGGTAGTCACGGGAGAGATGGTATGCCCCGGATGCAATCCGAACAGGTGGTTGACGTGGCGGTGTTCATCTTTCGGGTCGTCTATGTCGGTAGACCATTCCAACAACTGACCGTAGCGTCCTATACGGTACGGAACCAGTTTGGTCAGTACGTTTTCCCATTGTTTGCGTTCTTTGGCGTCCGTTCCGAGCACCTTGCTTGCCTGGATGGCGTCCAGTAATATTTCACGTACTACGGCATGCGCGAAAGTGACTCCCTCGTCCACCGGGCCGTGTTCGGGAGAAGTGGAAGGAGCGGCGGTGTAAGTCCCGTCGGGCTTGTGCCACAAGTGGTCTACCGCAAACTGTGCGCTGCTTTTGATAAGGTCGTAGCCGATTTCCTTTAAGAATTTCGTGTCACGGGTATAATCATAATACTCCCATATATGCGTTGCCAGCCACGGACCGACGGTAGGATTCAGGTTCCATGCCATAGATTTGCTGGATAAGGGAGCTGTGAATCCGAAGATATTGGCAGAGATGGATGCTGTCCATCCGCGGGCGTTGAAATAGGCTTGTGCTGTCTTCTCGCCGGGTTTTACCAAGCTGCGTATAAAGTCAATCAAAGGCCATGTACATTCAGAGAGATTGGTGGGGCACGCAGGCCAGTAATTCATTTGAATGTTGATGTTATTGTGGTAATCTACCCGCCACGGGCCGTCGGTATTGTTGTGCCACAATCCTTGCAGGTTGGCTGGCATGTTGCCGGGGCGCGAACTGGCTATGAGCAGATAGCGTCCGAACTGATAGTACAATTGTTCGAGCTGATAGTCCGGCACGCCTTTCTTATAGCTAGCCAGTCGTTTGTAGGTCGGCAGGTTGGGAGTGCCGATTTCCGGATTGATTTCAAAACGTACCCGATTGAACAGCGCGGTATAATCGGCTTCGTGATTACGATAAAGCTCGTCATAACCTTTTTTCAGGGCATTGTCCATCATAGCCAGAGTCGTTTGTGACGGGTCGTTGCCGACGTAGGCTTTCGGGTCTTTGAAGTCTGGGGCAAAGTTCATCTTATAATCGGTATCTGCCGTAAGCAGGAATACCACTTCGTCAGCATCCTTCACAATAATCCGGTCGTTTTCTGCTTTCAGTGTTCCCCCTTTGTGGATAGCTTTGATTCGGAAAGCGAATTTCATTCCGTTGTTATTGAGAACGCCGGTATATACTAATCCGTCGTTTCCATCTGCTTCCAGATGGCTTTTTGCTTCGTTGTTGGGACAATAGCTAAGTACAAGATTCTGTTTTCCGCCTTTGTCGGCAGTAAACTTCATGACCATAACGCTGTCTGGATAGGATATGAAGTATTTACGTTGATACCGTATCCCGTCTTTGTAAAATTGCACCACAGCCATCGCCGAATCCAACGACAGGATGCGGCGGTAATTGCTCATATTGATTTCGCTGAGTCCGGTTTCCACATAAAGCTCTCCCATCGTGGTAAAAGCACCGAAGCGGAACGGAGTCTCGTCTTTTTCTTCATAAGCTCCCAGCCCGTTGAAGTTTTCCTGCGTGAGATACCCCGCCTTTTTAGAATCCCCGTCCAGGAAAGCCTGCCGGATTTCTTTCAGTACACCTGACGACTGTTTGTTTACGTTCCAATAATACTCGGCGCCTTTGGCGGTATTCGGCCCCCCTTTCCAGAGAGTTTTTTCATTCAGTGTGATTCGTTCTGCGGATATGGAGCCCATGATATTCGCTCCCAGGCTGCCATTCCCGATAGGTAGCGAACGGCTTTCCCATGCTTTGTCCGGATTCGCCCCTGTGCCGTTGGCACGTAGCCAGATAGCTTGTCCATCGAGATTGTTGGGAGTGTCGAACCATACGGAAAGCCCTTGAGTATAATCCACCGTCTCTATGGACGCTGCGGAAAGAGAAAAAAGTGTGCAAAGAATAAGAGGGCAGAGTTTTTTCATAATATGTGTTGTTTAAAGGAATGTGAGATACAAAGGTACTTGTTTTTTAAGATTCTGTCTAGCGGGTTGGTTTCAATTTTTACCAATAGGCTTTTAAAAATCGCTAAAAGTGCTTCTTTGTAGGTTTGGTAAGATGTTTCTAATGAAGAACCGGGTCTGGTTTACATTCAGTATATCCAATTTTCAAAGAAAAACACTCCGACGGATGATGTCCGGTCTGGAGATAAATACTACCTTTGTTTCCTATATAAAAACAAGTATGTATCTGACAGGTATGAGCCGGGAAGAATTATATGCCGAAGCATATAAGGACCTCATTGCAATATCGACCCCAATGAACATGTTTATAGATAAGGTGTGTAAGAAAGCAACGATGATGAGTCCATTTTGATCTATTGTTTCTTGCAGTACTCATGGAAGAGTATCAGGGCAGAGAACATTTTTAAAATCATTTGTTTGTGAAAGTAGCGGAAAGAGCGTATCTTTGTTTGCACTGATAAAAAGTGAACTCATAAATACACCGGATTATGGAA
>ERZ857503.1336-NODE-1336-length-14475-cov-4.265673_pt1 | contig 14475 bp, 10 predicted proteins | sample MGYA00519766_ERZ857503 | MGnify/ENA primary metagenome ERZ857503 (study PRJEB31778, sample SAMEA3449345) | human gut metagenome | biome: human gut; feature: human-associated habitat; material: faeces | place: United Kingdom | collected 2010/2012 ...
TTCGGACCGAAGCGGCGGGCCGACCGAGACGGGCCGGGCCGGGAGGTGGGATAGGCTCTCCGCACTTTCCAATTTCCGAAGGCGTTCGTAAAACCGCCCCGACCTTTGTCCTTTTTCCCAGTTTTTCCTAACTTTGGTGAAAATTTCGTACAATGGCAATTTTTCAGGTCGAAGGGGGCCGCCGCCTCCACGGGGAAATCACCCCGCAGGGCGCCAAGAACGAGGCGCTGCAGATCCTTTGCGCCACGCTGCTGACCCCCGAGCGGATCACGGTGCGCAACGTACCTCAGATTCTCGACGTACTGCAACTCATCGAACTGCTCGGCAAAATGGGCGTCGAAGTGGAACATCCGTCGGAAGACACCTACACGTTCCGCGCCCGCGACCTCGACTTCGACTACATCCGCAGCGAGGACTACCGCCGCCGCTGCGCCCGTCTGCGCGGTTCGGTGATGCTCATCGGACCGATGCTGGCCCGCTACGGCGTGGGCTTCATCTCCAAACCGGGCGGCGACAAGATCGGCCGCCGCCGGCTCGACACCCATTTCCTCGGGTTCCGGAAACTCGGCGCGGAATTCAACTTCGACGCCGGCGAAGAGTTCTTCACCGTCGAAGGCAAAACGCTCCGGGGCACCTACATGCTCCTCGACGAAGCCTCCGTAACCGGCACGGCCAACCTCATCATGGCCGCCGTGCTGACCCCGGGGACGACGACCCTCTACAACGCGGCCTGCGAACCCTACATCCAGCAGTTATGCCGCATGCTCAACCGCATGGGCGCCCGCATTTCGGGCTGCGCCTCGAACCTGCTCACGATCGAAGGCGTCGAATCGCTCGGCGGGACGGAACATACGCTGCTCCCCGACATGATCGAAGTGGGCAGTTTCATAGGCATGGCCGCCATGACGCAGTCGGAACTGACCCTCAAGAACGTCTCCTACGACGATCTGGGCATCATCCCCGCACAGTTCGCCCGCATGGGCATCCGCTTCGAACAGCGGGGCGACGACATCTACATCCCGCAACAGGACCATTACAGCATCGAGACCTTCATCGACGGATCGATCATGACGATCGCCGACGCCCCGTGGCCGGGCCTCACACCCGACCTGCTGTCGATCTTCCTCGTGGTGGCCACGCAGGCCAAAGGCGCCGTACTGATCCACCAGAAGATGTTCGAAAGCCGTCTGTTCTTCGTCGACAAACTCATCGACATGGGAGCCCAGATCATCCTCTGCGACCCCCACCGCGCCACGGTCATCGGCCACGACCATCGCATCCGGCTGCGGGCCACGCGCATGACCTCGCCCGACATCCGTGCGGGCGTCGCGCTGCTGATCGCCGCCATGAGCGCCGAAGGGCGCAGCACGATCCAGAACATCGAGCAGATCGACCGCGGATACAAGGACATCGACGGCCGGCTCAACGCCCTCGGCGCCCGCATCGTCCGCATGGACGACTGCCGATAACCGACAAGAAAGAGGGGGGGGGCGGCAAAAGCGGGTGCGGGCTGCGGAGCACGTCCGCAAAGAGGCCGGGCTGCGGTCCGTACGCCCGCCGCAAGCGCCCCAACCCGAAAAACAGCGGAAACGCCTGCGGCTTGTTTTCGCCGAACCGGACGAAAAGCCGAATCGTGCGCCGGCTCCGCCGAGGCGGGAGAACGACTGCCGAAAGCGCGGACCCGATGCGACGCCGAGCCGAAACGCCTCCGAAAGCGACCGATAAAAACGGACGGAGCCGCACGAATGTGCGGAGACCCGTATCGACGACTTGCTAATTATAGAAATTAAGGGACTTTATGTTTTTGGAAAACGCCAGCCGCAAAGGCTGGATCGAAGTGGTGTGCGGCTCGATGTTTTCGGGCAAGACGGAGGAGCTGATCCGCCGCCTGAAAAGGGCCAAGTTCGCCAATCAGAAAGTCGAGATCTTCAAACCCCGCATCGACGTGCGCTACTCCGAAGAGGAGGTCGTCTCGCACGATGCGCACGCCATCCGTTCGACACCGGTGGATACGGCGCAGAACATTCTGCTCATGTCCGCGGACGTGGATGTCGTGGGCATCGACGAAGCGCAGTTCTTCGACGCCGGCATCGTCGACGTCTGCCGCAGGCTCGCCGACAACGGCGTGCGCGTGATCGTCGCCGGGCTCGACATGGACTATACGGGCAAACCTTTCGGACCCATGCCGGCGCTGATGGCCACGGCCGAATACGTAACCAAAGTGCACGCGATCTGCGTCCGCTGCGGCAACCTCGCCCACCACTCCCACCGCCTCACGGCCGGCGACAAACAGGTGATGCTCGGCGCTCAGGACACCTACGAGCCGATCTGCCGCCACTGTTTCGCGGAACTGACGAAACAAAGATAGGGTTCGTCCATCGCCGGATGCCCGCACCCGACGGCGACCGCGCCGGCGCCGCCCTACGCAGCCGCGACGTCGGGAGAAGCCGCCCCGCAAACGCCACGTCAGCCGGCGGACAGTCGCCGGCGCCGGACCTGCCGGAACGGCTCACGGACGGAAGAGGCGGATCGTCCGGACAGGAACCCGCCGGATCCTCGTCGGGCCGAGAGAGCGGAGGAGGGCTATTTCGCGGCTGCGCGCAGCGCTTCGATGAATTCGGGCCAGCGACGCCAAAGATTCTCCGTCTGAAGCCACAACTCGCGCGCCTGCGCTCCGGTCGAAGGACGGGCGCTCTCTATATCGCGCAGATAGGCCTCGTCCGCAGGGTGTTCCGCCGCCGTAAACTCCGCGAACCACGGAGCATAGCGCGTGCGGAACCGCCTCAACTCACCTTCGGGCAGACGGCCCTCGCGCCGGAAAGACGACCAGAGCAGCAACAGCGTCCGGCTGGGGTATTTGTCCGTTACGTCGTTCAGCACTTCGTCGAAGAGTTCCTGCTCGCCGAGCGCCACATAGTCGTACGCAAGCAGCACGACCGCCTCCTGATGATCCTCGGGATCGAGTTCCAGCAGCAACTCCAGCAGTGCCGCCGACATCTCGAAGTCGTCGATCAGAAAGTGGTCGATGGCCGAAGCGAAGATCGTTTCGAGCGCCGCCCGGGTGTTGCGGTGGTTCCATTCGAGGTTCGTCTCCTCCTCTTCGGGCAGCAGGTCCTGCAATCGCCGGACCGCCTGAAAACGCATATCGCAGGCTTCTCGGACGTCGCCCGCCTCCTGCATTTCCCGCGAACGGGACAACACTTTCACGAAATCATAGTCTCCGCCGCCGACCACTTCGAAGGTCTGGTCGGGCGTGGGGTTGAGCGTCGCTTTCTGCATCTTTACGCATTTTAGAAATCAGTATCGGGAGAATGGCACGCACCTGCGAACGGCCGGCACCGCCGAAGCGGGACCGCAAGGGTGCCGGCGACAGCCCTCACAGGCGCGGCACGCCGTCGCATGAGGCGGCACCATACAGACCGAAAATGACTTCATTCGGGTTAGATTTTGCGCGAATATAACAAGAAATGCGAGAAATTTCGAAGAAATCTTGCGGGGAACGATTTTTTTTCGGATATTTGCACTCCGAAAGAGGAACCCGATTCCTCCGGTTGCCGAAATAGCTCAGCGGTAGAGCACTTCACTCGTAATGAAGGGGTCCCGAGTTCAAATCTCGGTTTCGGCTCGGAAATGCGTCAGCGCCGCAGGTGCAGGAACGAATGGAAAAACCGCTTCAAGTATGCTTGAAAGCGGTTTTTTCGTTTCGGGCCCTATGTCGCGCAGCGACTTCCGCACCTTCGACAGCTCCCTTCCCCGCTGCAAGCAGAAGAGACAAAACGGGCGCAGCGAAGTCCGATCTCGGCTTCGGCTCCCGAAGGCGGTCGATTGCCGAGTCTCTATTTATTTTCTGTCCGAGACGGCTGCCGAAACATCTTTTAGTATAGACACTCTCAGTCGCCCCTCTTTGCGAGGGGCTTCCGCCTCACTGCAAAACGGATGCGCCTGCCCAAAAAATATATCCGGACCAAGAATCAAACAGCGATGACAAAAATTCGGCATAACCGATTCTATTTATATTTGCCTAAGAGCCGGAACCCCGCGGAAAAACCGGGCCTCGATTACAACCTGCCCATGAAAACTTTCCCACGTTCGTTTTTCGCATTCGCGCCGCTCTTTGCCGCAGGATGCGACGATTCCGCATCCGAGGAACAACCGTTTCTCATCTTGTGCAAAACCATACGCTGAGCGGGCACGGCAACGGGGCGATATTCCCTATGGCGAACTGCACATCGTCCGCAACCGACAAGAATCGGCGCATTGCATTACTCCGAACGAGCCTCTACCCGTCGCCGAGCCCTTTCGGCAGATTCGCGGCTGTTGTTGAACCGTATCGCCAACGATGCGTAAGTCTATATTCAGAAGGCGAAGCGCTCTGTTTCAATCATGGATATATATCACGGACAACTCGTACTTCCCGCTGGAGATTATTTTCGGATCGCATGTTTGGCGACACCTCCCTAACCGATGGGACAGAAAGCCGAATCCAGCACAATGAGATTTACGATTTTTCCCAGACTAACATTCCCGCCCGAGCACAAATCCCGGGGCGGTCGATTCATCGGAGGTTTCACGGCTGCTTCTCCGGAGACGCAACCGGTTCGGTGCATAGGGACAATTTGGATACGAACCACGGCTCTGACCGGCTCCACCGCCCTATTTCGTGCGGAAATAGAGGAGAGGGGAACGTTCGCAGCAATTCGGTCCGACGGCCGAATATCCGTCTGTTTTCGAATTCCAGAAAAAAGTCGTACTTTATCGGTTTCACCGCAGCTCGCTCCGACCGGACGTACCCCGATCTTTGCCGGTGCGACGCGCCCGGATGAAGAAAGGCTCCCGGGAATCCGGAAGCCTTCAGAATGTGCAGACGCCTTTATCAACCGAAAGGTTTACGCCAAACCACCGATGCCAATAAGAAAATGCCCGCACAAACGCGGGCATTCGCTCTATTGTTCTCGACATCGTATAAAAAATTGGCGTTTTTTTCGGTCAAAACAACAGCAAATGCTATTACGATATTTTCAGTGTAAATATAAAAAAAGATTCCGTTACATCCAGCAGGTTTCCGGGAACGGAACCATATTCGACATATTTATATCCGTTTGTCTCATCCGCCGACGCCTGCCGGCATCTCCGCACGGTCCACGACCTGCGCCCGTCCATTCCGGACAAACCCCGGCCGTACACGCCCGCCTCCCTTTCCCGGCTGCCTGCGTAGGGGGCGTCCGCATCGCGTTGTCCGACGCACGGAGAGAGGCCGATCCCGTGCGAAGGCCGCACAAGAGAGAACGGGTCGTCCGACCGAACTCCGCCCCTCCTTGGAAAACCGCACAATCGGAAAAAGAGCCCGAAGAGCCGATGTGCCAAAAAAAGAGGCTGCCTGACATGTTTCAGACAGCCTCCCGGAAAACCGCCCCGCAAGAACCCGGATTGTATTGTTATATGGCAGATAACAACGAACTAATCTCTCATGGCATTCTCCGGATTCCGGCGCAGGCGGCGGATCGGGATCTGCGGGAAAACTCCCGGACCGTGCACGCCGCACGCCTCTCTTCTTCGGCTCCGCAACAGCGGCCGGCACACTGCGGCGCGGTCCTCTACCGTTTCGAGACGCGGCAGTCGTACACGCCGAGCACCTCGGTCGAGGCTTCACCCAGCCAGCCGCACTTGGCGTTGATGCCGGTCTGGATCTTTACGAAGTCGACATACCTGAGATTCGCCGGCTGTCCGTCGAAACGCACGGCATCCGAAATCCGGAAGCGGTTGGCATTGGCCGCCGCCGTGCTGTTCGGACGGTTCGTCAAGCGGTCTACGGAGCTGTAATTGTCGGCATATCCCCAATCGTAGGGCGGCAGAATCCAGTAGGTGCCGTCGCCCGACTGGTCGTAGTTGCGCGCTTCGAGCCGCGTGCCGCGCAGCGTATAGCTCTCGGCTTCGACCCATGCGGGATAGTAGGCCTGCTCGTGGAATGCCAGATGGTCGATCGTCCCCGTACCGCCGCGATTGTCGGTCCACTGCACGTCCATGCCCTCGGAGGCCGGTTTATAGTAGGTTACGGCATAGTCCTGCACGGTCTCGGGCTTGCCCCACTCCGAGCCTTTCAGCTCGTACCACGTATCGTTCGGCAGACCGTCTCCGTTTTCGTCCTGCATCACCCACACGATCCCCGGCTCCGAGGAGCTCTCGAACGAATTGCCCTCGACGGCGAAGTCGTAGTCGCCCCCCGAGTTGTCGATGCTGTGGTCGAACCCGACGACGATCGACCCTCCGAAGCCGCCCAGCGAGACATAGGAGCCCGCCGCCAGCAATTTCTCGGCGACGGCGCAAGCCTCCTCCATCGTCGCGGCCGTATAAACTTCGTTGACGAACTGTCCGGGCGCCGGCAGGAATTCGCAGACCCGATCGCAGTCCGCGGAGCTGGCGGCCGTCTTCGCGCGGTAGTAGCGTCCCTCGGGCGGGCAGACATGCACCGTCAGCGTCTGCTCGACGCTCATGAGCGCATTGGTCATCACGACCGCCACGGCATAGGTCCCCTGCTCCGTGCGGTCGAACACGAAGGCCGGATCGCCGCTCTGCTGCACCTGCTCGCCGTCGATCGTCCACGTATAGAGGGCATCGAGCGTACTCTCGATGTCGAGCGGCGAGAGGCGGATCGCACGGCCCGAGGAGAGGTTGTACTCCGTGCGGTCGAACGTCCACGAGAAAGGCATCTCGTCGGCCGTGCTGACCCGCACGCCGAACTCCACGGCATCCTCGCCGTCCTCGTTGCGGGCTTCGAAGCGGAGCGTGTATTCGCCGGACTGCTCCTGCATGAAGACATAGTCCTTCTCGGCGGAGACCTCCGTGCCGTCCACGCGCCACGAATAGGTCGTCGGAAGCGACGTCTCGGCCACGAGAGGTTTCAGTTCGAGCGGCTTTCCTGCCAGCACCATGAACCCTTCGTCCGCACCGGCGAGGCTGACGGCCGGAATCTCCAACTCTACCACGTCGATGCGCAGCTCCTCCGAAGCGGAGCCCGCGGCGGTCGTAACGCTCAGCCCGACGAACACCCGGCCCGTCGTCTCGCTGCGGAACGTATAGGAGGGACCGCGCCCCACGACCCTGCCGTCGATCGTCCATGCGTACTGCGCGTCGTCCGCATTTTCGTAGGAGGGGCTGATCGTCAGATCGCGGCCCGCCTTCACCTTGTAGACAGCCGTTTCGCTGTCGAGCGTAATCACAGGCTTCCGAGCCGCCGGCACACCGATCTCCTCATCCTTGTTGCACGAGGCGAGTACGGCGCACGCCGCGAAAACGCAAAACAACAATCTCTTCATTTCCGTATCGTTATCCATTCGTTTCAAAATCCGGAGCCCTCAAAAAAAACAGGCCGCCTCCCGCGGCGGGAAACGGCAGCACCGGAAATTCAAAACGGATCGCAGCAAACGGGAAAAACTCTTTCGCTTCTCGGAAAACAGCGGTGATACGAACGTCGTTTCGATTTCCGCCCGTCATCCCGCAGGCTGCAAATCTTATGGTACGCATCGGCAGGTCTTCTGACTCGTTCCCGTTTTACGCCTTCCCGGCCCGTGGGGCCAGTGGCAACAGATGGTAAAACTTTTTCGCCCCGCAGGGCCGGAACACACAGCAACGGGCATTGTCGCAGATTCTCACTGCATTCCCTTTTCATCCCCATTCGCGGCTCCTGCTATGCGGAGTGCGGCCGGAGAACCTTTGCGGTGCAAATATACGAAAAAATCCGGACGCGGAACCGCCGCAGCGAAAATAAAATGTCCGGCCGCCCCGAACGGTCCGACCGCCCGGCAGTCGGAGAAGGGGAGGGGCAGCTCGCCGGCCGCCTTTCGGCGTCAGGCGGCGGGAAATGCGGCGGGAAATGCGGCGGGAAATGCGGCGGGAAATGCGGCGGGAAATACTGCGGATTCCGGACGCCTCGCAGCCCGCCGCAATGGTTCGCCGGCGGACAGCGGACACCGCCCCGCCCGTCCACAAAGAGCGCCCCCGGCGGGCGGACAGCCGCGCCGCGAACGGCACCCCGGTCCGGCCCTACACGCTGCGATACGCTCCCCCGGGCCGTACCCTTCGACGCTTCGTATCCTCACACGCCCCGCCCGCCGAACCCGACGGGTAGGCGCCGCCCTGCAAATTCGGCGCCGACCCGTGCGATGGTCCGAAGAGCTCAGCGGCGGCTATGCGTTCGCCTTCGCGTGATCGGCGAGGAACTGAGCCAGCCCGCTGTCGGTCAGAGGATGCTTGAGCAGTCCCTTGATCGCCGCGAGCGGACAGGTCGCCACATCGGCGCCGGCGTCCATGCACTGCACGATGTGCTGCGTATGGCGGATCGAAGCGGCGAGCACCTGCGTCTCGAACCCATAGTAGCGATACATCCGCACGATATGCGCCACCAGCTCCACCCCGTCCTCGCAAATATCGTCCAGACGGCCGACGAAGGGCGACACATACGTAGCGCCCGCCTTGGCGGCGAGCAACGCCTGACCGACCGAAAAGACCAGCGTACAGTTCGTGCGTATTCCTTTCTCCGTGAAATACTTGATGGCTTTGATACCGTCGGCAATACAAGGCACTTTCACTACGATATGCGGATTAAGCGCCGCCAGCTCCTCGCCTTCGCGAATCATCCCTTCATAATCGGTCGCTATCACCTCAGCACTCACATCACCGTTGACGATATTACATATCTTGACATAATGGTCACGCTGGTTCTGTGTTCCCTTAATACCTTCTTTCGCCATGAGCGAAGGGTTGGTAGTCACTCCGTCAAGTACACCGAGGTCATGTGCCTCCTTAATCTGCTCCAAATTGGCTGTGTCAATAAAAAACTTCATACTCTTATTTTTTAATGGTTAACTATCTAATAGTCAAAGATAAGAAATTATTTCCATTCACAACCGTATCAAGCGATCGTTATTGACGGATCAAGATAAACATCCTGGATAGCATTCAATAATTCTACCCCTTTATTCATCGGTTTCTGGAAAGCCTTACGTCCGCTAATCAGTCCCATACCTCCGGCACGCTTATTCACTACGGCAGTAATGACGGCATCACGCAAATCGGAAGTTCCGTGAGATTCCCCACCGGAATTAATCAGTCCTACACGCCCCATGTAGCCATTAGCAACCTGATAACGGCAAAGGTCAATCGGGTGGTCAGTCGCCAGTTCGGTGTACATACGTTCGTCCACCTTGCCGAAGCCGATAGCTTTAAAGCCGCCGTTATTCGTCGGAAGTTTCTGCTTCACAATATCCGCCTTAATGGTCACACCCAGGCGGTCAGCCTGTCCGGTCAGGTCGGCAGCAGAGTGATAATCTATTGCTCCTTTTTTGAAATCATTGTTACGCAGATAGCACCACAGAATGGTTGCCATACCCAGTTCGTGCGCATATTCAAACGCCTCGGCAATCTCTACCAACTGACGGCGGCTCTGTTCCGAACCGAAATAGATAGTAGCTCCGACAGCTACTGCCCCCATGTTCCATGCCTCCTTCACGGTGCCAAACAACACTTGGTCGAAGCTGTTCGGATAAGAAAGCAGTTCATTATGATTCAACTTCACAACGAAAGGTATCTTATGGGCATACTTACGCGCTACGGAACCCAGGATTCCGAAAGTGGAAGCCACGGCGTTGCAGCCGCCTTCAATAGCCAGTTTCACGATATTCTCCGGGTCGAAATAGATCGGGTTCGGAGCAAAAGAAGCCCCGGCGGTATGCTCGATATCCTGATCGACAGGAAGAATGGACACATATCCGGTATTTGCCAATCGGCCATGCCCCAAGAGAGACTGAAGGCTATTCAATACCTTTATATTACGATCTGAATCCAACCAGATTTTATCTATTGTATCGGGAGAGGGAATGTGAATCAGCGATTTATCGATGGTTTTACAGGTGTGATCCAAATAATAACAGGATTTATCTCCTAATAATTCTATAACTTTATTCATAACTTCATTTTTTTAATGTATAACTTTATTCTATTTTTTCTTTCCCTGGTTGGCTACTGCCTCCATTAATTTTCTGATTTCTTCGGGATTACCCAGAAAGTAGTCATTAGCTACATTAAGATTCTCGTCGAACTCAAACACATAAGGCACGGCAGTAGGCAGGTTCAGTTTTATAATATCTTCATCCGAAATATGTTTCAGATGTTTGATAATCCCCCTCAAACTATTACCGTGAGCTACCACCAGTAAAGTATGGGCAGTTTTCAATGCAGGAAATATATTTGATTCCCAATAAGGCATAATACGTTCAATGGTATCCTTCAATGATTCGGTACGGGGCAGTTCAGCATCGGGTACCTCGTGATATCGATAGTCGAAACGTGGATTTCTAAGGTCATTCTCTGCAAGCGGATTAGGAGCAATGTCATAGCTGCGGCGCCATACAAGCACTTGTTCCTCCCCATACTTCCCGGCGGTTTCCGCTTTATTCAGCCCTTGTAACTCTCCATAATGCTTCTCATTCAGGCGCCAGTTCTTTTCCACGGGAATCCAGTCGAGATTCATCTTATCAAGCACGCAGTTCAGAGTTTTCACTGCACGTTTCAGATAGGAAGTATAGGCTTTATCGAAATTGAAGCCATATTCTCTCAGCGTCTCCCCTGCCTTCTCGGCTTCGGCAACTCCTTTTTCCGTAAGGTCTACATCCGTCCAGCCGGTGAAACGGTTTTCCTTGTTCCATACACTCTCTCCGTGACGAAGTAATACTATTTTTTTCATTCTTAATGATCTCCTTTCTTTTTATATCTACGCATTATATATAGAACATTTTATTTCTTCACAAAGTTCACGAAAGAATAAGGAGTTATCAATACCTAAAAATGGTGGTTTATTAGCAGGAATCCGACAAAAATGACTACTTTTACATATTAAACAAATTTTTAACCTTCAGAACAAACTGTAAAATGCCTGAAACAGACACACACAGAGAAGACATCTTCCTACGGAAATTAATGAATAAAGCCAACATCGGCTGGTGGGAGGCAGATGTAAAAACAGAGTGTTACAAATGCTCCGGCTTCATAGCCCAACTTCTCGGTCTCGACGAGGATGGCATTATTAGTTTCAATGATTTCAACAAGCGGATTCTGAGGGAAGACCAGCAACACACCACTTCCCACTCTTTCGATGAATTACAGCAGACGATTGAAGAAGTATATCTACTCGATACTCCTAAAGGAGGTGTATGGATACGCAGCAAGATATGTTACCAGGAAACAGACGAGGCAGGAAACACCAAGATATATGGCATAGCCGAAACACAAGACGGACCACATATGGCGTCCGCTTACCAGGCATTGCAAAACAGTGAACGCATTCTGCATAATATCTATAAAAATATCCCCGTAGGCATCGAATTATACAATAAAGACGGGCTCCTGATCGACCTTAACAAGAAGGAACTGGAAATGTTTCATATAGCCAGCAAAGAAGATGTCTTGGGAGTTAATCTGTTCGAGAATCCCCTGCTTCCGGAAGAGATCAAACAGAAACTCAGAAATAATGAAGACGCCGACTTTACATTCTGCTATGAATTTTCCAAGATAAACGGATACTACCAGTCACAAAATTCGGGAGGCAGCATAGATTTAACAACCAAAGTAACTACGCTGTACGATCATAATCATGAGCCGATCAATTACTTGGTGATTAACGTAGACAAGACCGAAAATACCATTGCTTATAATAAGATTCAGGAGTTCAAAAATTTCTTCGACCTGGTAGGCGACTATGCCAAAGTTGGTTATGCCCATTTCGACGCTTTGAGCCGGGACGGTTATGCCCTGAGCAGCTGGTACAGGAATGTAGGAGAGAAAGAAGGTACCCCACTACCGGAAATCATCGGCATACACTCCCACTTCCACCCCGAAGACCGGGCTGTAATGCTTGATTTTCTGGATAAGGTCATTAAAGGGGAAAGTAGCAAATTATGTCGTGATATGCGTATTCGCAGAGCTGACGGAAACTATACGTGGACACGCGTGAATGTGTTGGTCCGGAATTATCTCCCACAGGATAATATCATCGAAATGTTGTGCATCAACTTTGATATCACCCAACTGAAAGAAACGGAACGAATGCTCATTCAAGCTAAAGAGAAAGCAGAAGAATCCGACCGGCTAAAGTCTGCCTTCCTTGCCAATATGAGCCACGAGATACGTACACCGCTCAATGCGATTGTCGGTTTTTCGAGTATGCTGCAAGAGGCGGACAATCCGGAAGAAAAACTGCAGTATGTCACCATCATCGAAGAGAACAACAAACGCCTGCTACAACTTATTTCCGATATTCTCGACTTGTCAAAAATCGAAGCTGGAACTTTTGACTTTACCTTCGAGAAAGTGAACGCCAAACGGTTATGCAATGAATTATACCAAGCAATGCAGATGCGAACCTCCCCGCAGGTGGAACTCCGCCTGTCTCCCGATCTGCCGGATTTGCAACTCACCAGCGATAAAAGTAGGCTTTACCAAGTATTATCAAACTTCGTAGTAAATGCGTTAAAATTTACCTCCGAAGGGAGTATAACCATCAGTTACCAAATAAAAGGAAAAGAAGCGAAATTCTCCGTAGAGGATACGGGTATAGGAATCGAACCGGAAAAGCAAACGGCTGTATTCAACCGTTTTGTCAAACTCAATAATTTTATTCCCGGCACCGGTCTCGGTCTTTCTATCTGCCAGAGTATCATCACACAACTCGGAGGAAAGATCGGAGTAGATTCGGAACCCGGAAAGGGTTCCTGTTTCTGGTTTACACATCCACTCGGCTAACCCGGAAAGCAGGTTCACAATTTACTTCCAGAACCCCCGTTACGATACATTCAGGGCAGGGATTATTCTCACCATGACGAGAAAAAATTCTCATAGTAATAAGAAAAAGTTCTCACTATGATGAGAAAAAATTCTCATCATAGTGAGAATGGTTTGAGAAAAACCTTAGTTAATAACTTATATAAATGAATAGAATAATCAATTCATAAAAGAAGATTAGAAACCAAACTTGAACGGTGTACCATCTAATTTCTTTTCAGGAAAATGCGGTCTGTTATCGTGCCCGGAAGCTCCGATTCATAATGTGTCACCATAATCATCGTTTTATCTTTACGTTGGCAGAAGGCTTCAATCACCTTCTTCACCCGGCGACGGTTGTAAGTATCAAGTCCGTGAAGCGGTTCATCCAAAATCAACAGTTCCGGATCTTTGACGAAAGCACGTGCCAGCAGAGCCAGCCGTTGCTCGCCACTGGAAAGTTGCAGGAATGCTTTATCTTTCAATGCTGCGATACCGAATACATCCATCCACCATTCACAAATATCCATCTGCTCCGGTTGCGGACGTCTGTACAACCCGATACTATCATGTAAACCGCTTGCTACAATCTCAATAGCCGGCAGGTTTTTAAGGTAAGCACGATGCATCTCCGGACTGACGTAGCCAATGTGTTTCTTAATTTCCCAGATACTCTCCCCGGTTCCTCTTTTTCGTCCGAACAGGCTGATATCACAGGCATACGATTGGGGATTATCCGCACAAACAAGACTCAGCAAGGTTGATTTGCCTGCGCCGTTTTCTCCACTCAATGCCCATTTCTCCCCACGATGCACAGTCCAATCGAGTTCTTTCAGAATAGTACGGTCACCATAGCGGATACTGACTTTGTTTAGTTTCACCACCTCGTCGGCATCGTAATTGTTGCCGTTGTAAGGCAAATCAATAATACGTTGTTGTAAATCGTCAAAAGGAACGACCGTATCTCTTGAACGGAAAGCATCCAAATAGACTTCACGTTCCATTTTCGGAAAGACTTCCATTTTGTCAACGGGAATGACATGGGTAATGAAGGAAGGAATATCATCCAACATGGAAAGCACCAGAATTATCTGTACCGACGACATCTTCGTCAGACGATCGAGCAAAGAGAAAAGCAATTCGCGTGTAGGAGCATCCAGTCCGATAAACGGGTTATCCATAATCAGAACACGGGGAGCAGTCAGCAGGGTCTTTGTGAGCTGGAATTTGCGTAATTCCCCACTGGAAAGAAGGATAATCTTCTTATCCAGAAGAGGCTCGATACGGAAAAGGTCGAATAATTCGTTTTTCAGTTGCTCGTCCTTGATCTCGCCCAGCATTTCGCGGACATCGGGAGCCTCATCCTGGTCATGGGCATTCCAACGTTGCTGATAGTAGTAATTGGCGTCGGCAGCTCCATAGGTATCACGAAAAGCGATGTATTTTACATTATCATAAACGGTCTGAGTAGCAGAAGGAGAAAAATCATATTGCAGCGCTCCTTCACGCAGCGGATATTTACCGATCAGCGTATCTACAAAAAGGCTTTTACCACTACCGTTCGGTCCTACAATGGCTATATGTTCGTCTGCCCCGATAGTTGCCGTGACGGGTTTGGCTAAACGCACAAGCGGGTTGCGTGCTACGCCCCCCGCCATGCAGAAT
>ERZ857503.1338-NODE-1338-length-14440-cov-3.728120_pt1 | contig 14440 bp, 14 predicted proteins | sample MGYA00519766_ERZ857503 | MGnify/ENA primary metagenome ERZ857503 (study PRJEB31778, sample SAMEA3449345) | human gut metagenome | biome: human gut; feature: human-associated habitat; material: faeces | place: United Kingdom | collected 2010/2012 ...
TGTCGTAACAGCGGTTCCGCACGGCGGTCATCACGAAAGAGCCGACATCGCTCCGCACGCAGAGCCGTTCCCGTTCCCGCCAGAAGCGTTCCAGCAGATCGTGCACCACATCCTCCGCCTCGGCTGCGCACAGCAGCAGGCTCTGCGCATAGCGGAACATCCGGTCGCGAAGCGGCACGATATCTCGGTCGAAGTCCAACTCCTTCATTTGCACATAAGACGAAACGGAGGCGCGAAACGCAACATACGCCTGCAATTTTTCACATCTTTTCTCCGGAACGGACACGCAACGGGGCGGGGATCCGCCCGCGACATCCCCGCCCCTTCCGTCCCGTCCGCCCGGCGGGCTATCCGTTCACCCGGGCATGATCCGCCAGGAACTGCGCCAGCCCGCTCTCCGTGAGCGGATGACGGAGCAGCCCCTTGATCGCCGAGAGCGGGCAGGTCGCCACATCGGCTCCGGCATCGAGGCACTGGATGATATGGCGCGTGTGGCGGATCGAGGCCGCCAGCACCTGCGTCCGGAACCCGTAGGTCCGATAGACGCGGACGATATGCGCCACCAGCTCCACGCCGTCTTCCGAAATGTCGTCCAGACGGCCGACGAAAGGCGAAACGTAGGTAGCGCCCGCCTTGGCGGCCAGCAGCGCCTGCCCGACGGAGAAGACCAGCGTGCAGTTGGTGCGGACGCCCCGTTCGGCGAAATGGCGGACGGCGCGAATTCCCTCGGCCGTGCACGGCAGCTTGACGACGATATGCGGGTCGAGTGCCGCCAGCGCTTCGCCCTCGCGCACCATTCCTTCGAAATCCGTCGAGATCACCTCGGCGCTCACGTCGCCGTCGACGATGTTGCAGATCTCGACATAGTGGCGGCGGCATGCCTCCTCGCCGCGGATGTTCTCGCGGGCCATGAGCGAGGGGTTGGTCGTTACGCCGTCGAGCACACCCAATTCGTTGGCCTCGCGGATCTGGGCCAGATTGGCGGTATCGATAAAGAATTTCATAGATTTATGGATAGGTTTACATGTTTTCGAGCGCCTAAAGATACGAAAAAAAAGCATACGCCGGGAAAACCGTCCGGATTTTCGACGCCCGGTTCCCGAAAATCCGATTCCCGACCCCTTCGGAACGCAAAGGCTTCGGGGGGGGGCGCCTCCTGCACGCGGCGGTTTTCGGAGCGAACGGTTTCGGACCGCTGCTCCGGCGCACAAGCGCCTCTCCGGGCCGTGCGGCGCGGCGCCCGGCAGCGCCCGCACGTCTTCGACCCGACGAAACGCCCTCTCTTCCCGGGCGCCGCGAAGCCTGCGAACGGCGAGCCTCCGGCCTCCGCAGGATATATTGAGGAAAGGCCGCCGGCCCGCAGCGAAATATTCGGAATTATCTTTGAAATGTGGGCGGGTTTGACTACTTTTGCCGCCGTAAAATCTCGCACTCCATGGTACTCAGATTCGCAGCGGTCCTCCTGTCGGCTCTCCTGCTCTCGGCGGGGTGGCTCGGCGCGACGGGTCTGGGTCTCTTCGCGGCGTTCGTACCCCTGCTGTGGATCAGCGCCTCGTACGACGCCTCGCGCCGCTCGTGGTGGCGCGTCTTCGGCTGGTCGCTGCTCGCCTTCACGCTCTGGAATGCGATGACCGTCTGGTGGATCTGGTATGCCACGCCGGTCGGGCCATTCGCCGCGACGCTCGCCTCGACGACGCTGAACATGATCGCCTTCATGCTCTTCCACACGGTCTCGAAAAAAGCCCCCAAGGCCCTCGCCTACGTCCTGCTCGTCGCGGCATGGATCACCACCGAATACTGGTACACCGTCGGCGAGTTCTCGTGGCCGTGGCTCATTCTGGGCAACGGATTCTCGCACGACGTGCGGCTGGTGCAGTGGTACGAATACACGGGCGTATTCGGCGGTTCGCTCTGGGTGCTCGCCGCGAACATCCTCCTCTTCGAAGCGCTGCGGGCGCCGCGCCGCGCCGGCCGGTGGATCGCCGCGGCCGTCGTGCTGTTCGTCCCGATGATCGTCTCCGGCCTCCTCTATGCGACCTACCGGCAGCCCGACGAAGGGTCGGTGCGGGTGGCGATCGTACAGCCCGATGTCGACGTTTATGCCAAATTCCACGGCGACGACGCATGGCAGGAGCGCAACATCGTGGACCTCATTTCGGAGGTGCCCTCCGGCGCACAGTTCATCGTCCTGCCCGAGACGGCAGTCCCGGGCTACTACTGGGAGCCGCAGCTGGGAGCCGCCAAATATTTCGCGGACGTCCGCGGACCGTTCTGGACCGAACTTCGGGATTCGCTCCGGGCGGCGCACCCCGAAGCGCTGCTCGTTACGGGCGCCAACACCAACCGGGCCTACCGGCCCGAGCTTCGGAGCCGCACCGCGCGGAAGGACCGCGACGGCGGCTGGTACGACCACTTCAACACGGCCGTGGGCCTCGACAGCGCGGGCCGCATCCAGCTCCACCACAAAGGGCGGCTGGTGATCGGCGCCGAGAAGACGCCGCTGCCGTGGCTCTTCGAGTGGCTCGACTTTCTGGTGATCGACCTCGGCGGCACACTGGGCCAGCTGGGTGTGGGGCAGCACGGCACCGCCTTCGAACACGACGGCGTGCGCGTCGGCCCCGCGATCTGCTACGAAGGGCTCTACGGCGACTTCTTCGGCGGCTTCGTCCGCCGCGGGGCGCAGGCCATGTTCATCATCTCGAACGACGGCTGGTGGGGCGACACCCCGGGTTACAAACACCTCTTCTCGATCTCGCGCCTTCGGGCCGTGGAGCACCGCCGCGCCATCGCGCGCTCGGCCAATACGGGCATGTCGGGCTTCATCGACGCGCGGGGCGACGTGGGGCCGACGCTCGGCTGGGACGAACGGGGCGTGCTGACGGACGAGGTGCGGCTCCGTTCCTCCGAGACGGTCTACACCCGCTACGGCGACTATCTGGGCCGCATCGCGCAGTACGTCATGCTGCTGTGCGTGCTCTACTACGTCGCCTACCGCTTCAAAAAGAAGAACTACCTCGTATCCTAATACTCATCCTACGATATGAACTACACCCAGACCCTCGAATTCCTCTTCTCGTCGCTGCCCGCCTACGAACGGACGGGCACCTCGGGTTACAAGCCGGGATTGGAGCGCATCACCTCGTTCTGCCGTCATCTGGGCAACCCCCAGCGCAACTTCTTCACCGTACACGTGGCGGGCACCAACGGCAAAGGCTCCGTGTCGCACATGATCGCCGCGGTGCTTCAGCAGGCCGGCTACCGCACGGGGCTTTTCACCTCGCCCCACCTGAAGGATTTCCGCGAGCGCATCCGCGTCGACGGCGAGATGATCCCCAAGCAGAAGGTCGTGAACTTCGTGGACAAGCACCACGACGTGATGGTCGCGTCGGAACTCTCGTTCTTCGAGATGACCGCGGCGCTCGCGTTCGACTATTTCGCGCAGAGCGACGTCGAGGTGGCCGTGATCGAAACGGGGCTGGGCGGACGGCTCGACGCCACGAACCTCATCCTGCCGATCGTGAGCATCGTTACCAACATCGGCCTCGAACACACGGCGCTGCTGGGCGACACGCTCCGGAAGATCGCCCGCGAGAAGGCCGGCATCATCAAAAAGAGCATCCCCGTCATCCTCGGCGAAGCGAATCCGGCCTACAACGAGGTCTTCGAGACGGTCGCCGCCGAAAACCGCTCGAAACTCATCTATGCCGAGCAGGCCGTGGCATGCACGCCGCTGGGCAGACAGGGCGACCGTCAGGGATTCCGGCTGGTGCGGACGCGCGACGGCCACGAATTCGAGGTCGAACTGGACATGGCGGGTCTCTATCAATACCACAACGTCATCACGGCTACGGCCGCTCTGGATTTCATGCACGAGGAGACCCCGCTGTCGATCAGCCGCCGCGCCTACCTCGAAGGCATGCGCGACGCCGCGGCCAACACCTCCCTTCTGGGACGCTGGCAGAAGCTCGCGGACGCTCCGCTCACGATCTGCGACACGGGCCACAACCCCCACGGAATCGCCTACGTAGCCCGACAGCTGCGCGAATCGAAGTACGAAAAACTCTACTGCGTCGTAGGCTTCGTCAAGGACAAGGACCTCGCCCACATCCTGCCGCATCTGCCGCGCGAGGCACACTACCTCTTCACGCAGGCGCAGAGCGAACGCTCCGTCCCCGCGCAGGAGCTCGCCGCCAAAGCCTCCATCTACGGCCTCAGCGGCGAAGCGATCGAAACCGTGCCTCAAGCCGTGGAACGGGCCCGCGAGCTCGCCACGGAGGCCGACATGATCTTCATCGGCGGCAGCACCTACGTCGTCGGCGAAGCGCTGTGATCCGCCCCCGGACGAACGGAGCAGGTCCTTTTCCCCGGACCTGCTCCGTTCGTTCGCACCGGCGGCGAGCCCGCTCGCCCATGTACACGCTGCGCATGCCGAAGCCGCAGCAGCCCCAAGCGGAAGCCAGCGCCGTACAACCCCGACCCACCGCCATGCCGTCTCGCATGCGGCGTGCGCGCCGGCTGCCGTTTTGCCTGCCGGCGTTCCGCACCGGCCGTCGGCCGGTGCGGGTGGGGAAAAGGCGCCGCGACCGCAGGACCGCTCCCGCCGAAGCCCGGCACCGCGCCTCCGCTACGCCTCCCCGATCTTGGGTCCCATCCCGTCGGGCTGCTGGGGCTTCGGGATCACGATCTTGCCCACGTTGCTCTCGTATCGGGTGATGTTCTCCTGCAAGGAGATCAGCAACCGCTTGGCGTGTTCGGGCGTCAGGACGATGCGACTCTTGACCTTGGCCTTGGGTACCCCCGGAAGGACGGCCGCGAAGTCGAGGATGAATTCGGAAGTGGAATGCGAAATGATCGCGAGGTTCGAATAAACCCCCTGTGCGACCGTCTCGTCGAGGTCGAGATCCAGACCTACTTTCTTAATCTCCGCCATGGTCATACGATTTTTAAGGTTTTCAACTCCGTTCGCGCCGGCAGGCGGAAACTCCGCACGCCGCGCATTCACAAAAATACCTCTTTTCGGCCTCCGTGGTGCAAGCATCCGGCCAAAGTTTTCGTTTTTTTATCAACATCCCGCATGCGCGGGTCGCCGGAACCCGTTTCATCAAGCCGATCGCAGAGCCGAACTCGTTCGGGTTCCGACAACTCGGGAAACGAACGGAATCAATTCGGCGTTTTCGACAAGCCGGGTGCAACCCGGGTTCGCCCGGAGATCGCCGGGGCGGGAAGACGAAGGAGAAAACCGACTTTTTTTCCGCGGCGCCGAACTCCGGCCCCTTCGTTTTTCGCACCTTTCGGCTTCGCTTCAGGCGCTTCGCCGGTAAAATGCGAACGGGATTCGCCTTCGCACCCGGGTCTTCTTTTTCGTATCCTCGGCTTCGGCTCAGATACTCCCGCCCGGCAAAATGCAAATAAATTTGTTTTTGCGCCCGACTTATTCGTATCTTTGGGTTCTGAAATCGCACAGAGAGCACAGAAAAATGGGATTCGAAATCATAGAGATCTTATTCAGGGGCATCTGCGTCGGAATCGCCGCATCGATCACCGTCGGCCCCGTCGCCGTGCTCTGCATCCAGCGGACCCTCTCGAAAAGCCGCAAGTCCGGCATCGTTTCGGGCATCGGCGTCGCCTGCGCCGACACGTTCATGGCCATGGCCGCCTTCTTTTTCTACTCGATCCTCCAGACGCAGATCGAACAATACAACACCCTGCTGCGTGTGGTCGGCGGCATCTTCGTGGTGATCGTGGGCGTCTACATCTTCTCGCAGAACCCCGTGCCGCAGATCCGCCGCAACCGGGCCGGCAAAACGAGCCTCTGGCAGGATTTCGCCTCGATCTTCGGGCTCACGATCGCCAACTTCATCATGGTCGTCCCCTACATCCTCGCCTTCTTCGCCGTCTTCAAGATTTCGAGCGGCGACCTCACGGGCGAAGGTTTCGGCGGCTTCGTGCGCGCGGTCTTCGTCATCGTCGGCTTTTTCGGCGGGGCCGCCATGTGGTGGACGCTGCTGGCCTTCGTGCTCGACCTGTTCCGCCGCCGCTTCCGCCCGCGCCACATGCTCACGATCAACCACGTGGCCGGCATCGTCATCGGCGTGCTGGGCATCTATACGATTCTATCCACCTTTTTCGATATCTTCCCCAATGTCGGACACTAATACACCGGACCGCAAGATCATCATCGCCGTCGACGGCTTCTCCTCGTGCGGCAAGAGCACCTTCGCCAAGGCCATCGCCGCACGATTGGGCTACATCTTCATCGACACGGGCGCCATGTACCGCGCCGTTACGCTCTATGCGCTCGAACACGGAGCCATCCGCTCGGGCATCGTGGACGAGGAGCAGGTCGTCCGGCTGCTCGACCGCATCTCGATCGCCTTCCGCTTCAACCCCGAGCGCGGCGCCAGCGACATCTACGTCGACGGCGAACGGGCCGAGGGCCGCATCCGCACGATCGAAGTGAGCAACTGCGTGAGCCGCGTGAGCGCCATCCCCGAGGTGCGGGCCAAGCTGGTGGCCATGCAGCAGGAGATGGGCCGCCGCAAGGGCGTCGTGATGGACGGGCGCGACATCGGCACGGTGGTCTTCCCCGACGCCGAGCTCAAACTCTTCATGACGGCCGACCCCGCGGTGCGCGCCCGCCGGCGCTACGACGAACTGCGGGCCAAGGGCGACTGTGTGTCGCTCGCGGAGGTCGAACGCAACGTGCGTTCGCGCGACGAAGCGGACATGTCGCGCGCCGTCGCGCCCCTGCGGCAGGCGGCCGACGCCGTGGTGCTGGACAACAGCCGCATGAGCGTCGAGGAGCAAATGGAATGGTTTATGGACCTCTACCGCAAGACGTGCGGGGCGCCGGCGCGGTAAGCCCCGTACCCTCTGCCGCGGCGGCACACGGAGCGGCGCTCCGGCCCGGCCGGCGGCCCCAGCACGCGGCAGGAGGCATTTCTCCCGGGTCGGGCGACCGCTCCGTCCGCCGCCAGAAAGAGCGGAAAGGAGCAGCCGCGGGACGGGTCGGAGAGAGACGACGGGAAGAGGCGGCGGAACGGAGACGGGACGGCAAGACGGAGAGGATGCCGCAACGAAACGCAATGGGGGGGGGAGGCGAGACAATGAGGAGCGGCGTCGGAACCGAACGGAACCGGCCGACCGGGCAGCGGCATGCGAACGGCGCCCATTTCGGCCGGCTGCAAGAAAGAAGGGTGGGAGCGGCCGAACCGTCCGGGAGACGGCGTCCGCGGACATTCCGGAAGAATGCGATCGAATAATTACGTAAAAACAGACACACGCATGCGGATCGAAATCGACGACAAATCGGGATTCTGTTTCGGGGTCGTGCGGGCGATCACCGAAGCCGAACGGGCGCTCGCCGACGGAGCGACGGTCTATTCGCTCGGCGACATCGTCCACAACCGGATCGAAGTGCAGCGGCTCGAACGGGCCGGGCTGCACACCGTCGCGCACGGCGACATGGAACGGCTCGGCGGCCGGCGGCTCTTCATCCGCGCCCACGGCGAGCCCCCCTCGACCTTCGCACGGGCCGCCGAACTGGGCATCGACGTGATCGACGCCACGTGCCCCGTGGTGGCGCGGCTCCAGCGCCGCGTGAAACAGGCGCACGAGCGGATGCGGGCCGCAGGCGGTCAGGTGGTGATCCTCGGCAAGCGGGGCCACGCCGAAGTGGCGGGCCTCGCCGGTCAGGTCGCCGATCCGACGATCGTCGTCGAGGGAGAGGAGGATCTGCGGCTGATCGACTTCGCGCGACCGATCTATTTTCTCTCGCAGACCACGCAGAGCATCGCCCTCTTCGAGCGGCTGAGCGGCGAGATGCGCCGCCGTGCCGCCGATCCCTCGCACGTGGTGATCGAAGACACGATCTGCCGTCAGGTTTCGAACCGCGAACAGCACCTCGCCGAATTCGCCCGCCGCTTCGACACGGTCGTCTTCGTCTGCGGTCGCAAATCGTCGAACGGCAAGGTACTCTTCGAGGTATGCCGTGCGGCCAACCCCGCGACCCGCCAGATCGAGGAGCCGGCGGAACTCGACCCCGCATGGTTCCGCGGCGCGGCGTCCGTGGGCATCTGCGGTGCGACTTCCACCCCCAAATGGCTGATGCGGCAGGTGGCGGACGCCATCCGCGACCGATACTCCGAAGACAATAAACCGACGGAGCTTCCGTTACGAAACCGATGAACGCGACCGACATGAAGTACCTTACCCGTTCCGTAAAATATTTCGTTAGCCTCTGCCTGCTGACCGCAGCGATCGCCGCCGCGCTTCTCGCCACGGGCACGGCGGCCGGCTCGACAGCCGATCTATGGCGGCTGCTCCTCTTCACGCCGCGCGGATGGTTCCTCATCGGCGCCCTCGTGCTGCTCTCGGCCGTCTATCCCCGTGCGGGCTACACGACCGTCGGCATCGAAGGCGACGCGGAGCGCCACCGGCAGCAGATCGACGCGGCCTTCCGCAGCATGGGCTTCCTGCCCGCCGGCGAGAAGGACGGCGTGCGGTTCTTCCGCGCCGAAAGTTTCGTGCGCCGGCTCCGCCTGCGGTTCGACGACCGGATCCGCCTGTCGCAGAACGGACGGCGGATCGAACTGGAAGGGCCGCGCAAGGTCGTGGCACGCATGGAATACACACTCAAATCGGCCATACTGCAAGACAATGAATAGAACAGGAATCCTCAAATGCTGTGCGGCCGCAGCGATCGCCGGAGCCGCGCTGCTCTTCACCTTCGGCAAACGCGACGATTTCGGGCTGGGCCGCACGATGGAGATCGCCGTCAACATGATGCGCGAACTGTCGCTCTATTTCGTAGACGAAGTGGACCCCGACAAACTGCTCGAAGGAGCGGCTCAGGGCATGGTCAGCCACCTCGACCCCTACACCGAATACCTCTCCGAAGCCGAGATGAGCGACTTCGACGTGATGACCACCGGCAAATACGGCGGCGTGGGCTCGCTCATCCGCAAGAAGGGCGACTACGTGATCTTCGCACAACCCTACAAGGACTCTCCGGCCGACAAGGCGGGACTGCGCATCGGCGACAAGATCCTCGCCATCGACGGAGAAGACGCCAAGGGCTTCACGACCGAGGAGGTCTCGAAACGAATGAGGGGCGCCCCGGGCACGACCTTCCGGATCACGGTCGAACGCCTCCTCGGCGGCCGGCACGAGACGCTGACCCTGCGCCGCGAGCGGATCGCCATTCCGGGCGTGCCCTACGCCGGCTGGGCGGCCGAGGGGATCGGCTACATCCAGCACAGCGACTTCACGGAGGGGTGTTACGACGACATGCGCTCCGCGATCGACCGTCTGCGCCGCGAGGGCGACCTGCGGGGCCTCGTGCTCGACTACCGCGGCAACGGCGGAGGCATCTTGCAGGAGGCCGTGAAAATCCTCTCGATGTTCGTACCCAAGGGCACCGAAGTGGTTACGACCAAAGGGCGGACCGAAGGCAAATCGTTCCGCACGTCCTCGGAACCGATCCTGCCCGATCTGCCGCTGGCCGTCTTGGTCAACGGCAACACCGCCTCGGCCGCCGAGATCGTGGCCGGGGCGTTGCAGGACCTCGACCGTGCGGTCGTGATCGGGCAGCGGAGCTTCGGCAAGGGGCTCGTGCAGACCACCCGTCCGCTGGGCTACAACGCCTATCTGAAGCTCACCACGGCTAAATACTACATCCCCTCGGGGCGCTGCATACAGGCCGTCGACTACTCCCGTGCGCAGGAGGGCTCCGTGCGGGAGGTGCCCGACTCGCTGATCCGCGAATACGCCACCCGCGGAGGCCGCAAGGTCTACGACGGCGGAGGCATCATGCCCGACGTCTTCATCCCGGCCGATACGACCGACGTGACGAAATATTTCGTCGAGGTGTCGGGCCGCAACATTCTCTACCGCTATACGATCGAGTATGCCGACCGGCATCGCGAGGCGCTCAACGCCGTGAAGACCATCGACGAACTGCAGGCGCTGCTCGACAGCGACAAGACCCTTGTCGACGATTTTGTCCGCTATGCCGCCCGCAAGGGCGTTGCGCCGCGCTATGGCGATATCGCCCGCTCGCGCCGGCTGATCGAGGCCCAGCTCCGAGCCTACATCGGCCGCAACACGACGCTGGAAGACAACGGTTTCTATGCGAATATCTATCCCGTGGACAACGTGATCGTGCGTGCCATCGGGATATTGAAGGAGGATAAAAATGATTAAGAGGCTGATCGGCATACTCGTGGCCGTGGCGGTGATCGCGGTCATCGTCATCGCCTCGATCCGGCGCGACAAGTTCGAGTCGATGATCCGGCGCGATGAACTCCCGGCGGCGCCCGCTCCGGTGGTGCCGACTCCCGTGCAGCCGGCCATCCCCGCTGCGGATTCGCTGACCGTCGGAGTCGCGGACTCGATCTGATGTTATCCGTATAAACAGAAACGGCGGCCTTGCAAAAGGGCCGCCGTTTTTCGTAAAGGGTTCAGTCCGAGAGGAAAGCCTCGTAGATGTCCGCCAACCGGCTGCGAAGGTATTTCACCGCATAATGTTTGCGCGAAAGCAGCGTCGCTATGGGGATTCCGGTGTCCTCGGCGAGCTCCCGGAAGGTGAATCCCTCCATTTCGGTCAGTTCGAACACGTCGCGCTGGGCGGCAGGCAGTTCGCCGAGGGCCTTTTCGACCTCCTCCCAGACCAGCGCCCGGAGGTACTCCATTTCGGGCGAACTGCTGTCGTCGGCCAGCAGGGCGGTGATCTCGCTGACGAATTCGCTTTCGTCGTCGGGGTCGCGCATCTGCGGCATCCGCTCCTCGCGGCGCTTGCGGCTGTGGTCGATGATGCGGTTGCGGGCCGTGCGGAAGAGCCATGCCGCGACCTGCCCGACAGGATTTACCGTGTCGGTCTGCACGAAACGCATGAAAACTTCCTGGAGGATATCCTCGCCCTCCGCTTCGGAGTCCACGCGCCGCGCGATGAAGGCCCGCAGCTGCCGACGGTAGTTCTCGAATACCTCGGTCGGGTTATTCCTTTCCGGTTTCATCCGCTGCGGCTTCCCGTTCGCACAAATTCCGCATCCGGCGGCGGATGAACTCCCGCTTCTCGCTGTGCGACATGCCGCGCATCGCTTCGTGCAGGTGACGGTGCTCCCGGCGCGACATGTGCGGGTGTCCGGGCCACCCGAAGGGACCGAAGTGGCCGAAGAGCAGCCGGATCAGCAGCAGCAGCCCCAGCGCCTGCCAGTAGTTGATGCTTGTCCATCCGACGATTTCGGGGATCAGCGCATTCCACAGCCACATCGTTACGGCTACTCCCAGCGCCAGCAGGGCCGTGCCTCCGAGACAGAATCCTGCGGTTTTCAGTTTTTCTTTCATGATATCCGGTTGTTTTAGTGAAATTGCTCCGTTGGGGCATCGCCGTTCGCACCGTCCGCATCCGTTGCAGCGCGACGCATCGGCCACGTTGACGAAGCGGCAGGCTCCGTTGTCCACCAGTTTGAGGACCTCGTTGCCACAGACCTTGACGCAGTAGCCGCATCCGGTGCAGTCGAAGGTGTATAAGACGATTTTTCGTTTTCGGGTTGTCATTGCCGCTGCTTTCTACTTATGCAGACGATTGTGCACCCCGGATATTTTAAACGGCCTGTATTATTCCCCCCCCCTCGGGATATGAAAAACAGCAGTCCCTCTGAAGGAACTGCTGCATATCGTTGCCGGATGTTCCGGCGGTCAGAAGTACTTCACCTCTTTGCCCTCGATGGCCGAGAGGAGGTTGTTGGCGGCCGAGGAGGCACCGATGCGGAACAGGTCGGTCGTGAGCCACTCCTTGCCGAGAATCTCCTCGACGACGGTGTAGTAGAGTGCGGCGTCTTCGGCCGAGCGGACGCCGCCTGCGGCCTTGAAACCCACCTTGCGGCCCGTCTTGTCGAAATAGTCCTTGATGGCCTGACACATCACCACGGCGGCCTCGGGCGTTGCGGCCACATCGATCTTGCCCGTCGAGGTCTTCACGAAATCGGCCCCGGCCAGCATCGACAGCAGCGAAGCCTTGCGGATCAGTTCGGGGGTCTTCAGCGCACCCGACTCGATGATGACTTTCAGCACCACATCCTCGTCCATCTCCGTGCGGATCACCTCCACTTCGTTGGCCGCTTCGTCGTACTCGCCCGTGAGCATGCGGCCCACGTTCAGCACGATATCCACCTCGTCGGCTCCGTTCTCCACGGCCATCGCCACCTCGAGGGCCTTCACCTCGAGGAACGTCTGCGCGGCGGGGAATCCGCCTGCCACGCTCGTGATCTTCATCGGCGTGCCGTCCACGGCCAGCCCCACGGTCTCCACGAATGCGGGGTAGATGCAGATCGACGCCACGTTGGGAATGTGGGGGTATTTCTGGTAAAACTCCACGGCCTTGCGGGCGAACTCCGTGACGGAGGTCACCGAATCGTTGCACGACAAGGTCGTGAGGTCGACGGCCGAGTAGCAGAATTTGTAGACCTCGGTATTGTGGTTGTGTGTTTCGGCAACCTTGCGGATGCGGGCGACTTCGGCGTCGACCTGCGCGGCGCTCCATGCAGGAGCGTATTCATTCAGATGGTTGGCGTATTCCATGCGATCTTGTTTTTTACAAAATTAGAAAAATTATTCGATCCCGCGTCGCTTCCGGGCCATTTATTTTAAGAACAGGCCCGTTCGGACATTTGTTGCCCGGACCCTCCGGAGCAGATGCAAAAAAAGAGCCTGAACCGTTTCGGCTCAGACTCTTTTTATCGGTTCGTGCGGAATTACTTCTGCAGCGGCTTCAGGTTGATGTCCTTGGCAGCCTTCTGAGCCAGCGCGGGGTTCTTCGAAACGGCGCTCTTCAACTGAGCCTCGGCGGTCTTGAGGTCGCCTTCCTTCGTGGCGATCACAGCACGCAGGTAGTCGGCGTCAGCCGAGTTGTCCTTGGCGATAGCCTTCTTGGCACCGGCCAGATCGTTCGACTGAACCAGAGCGATAGCCTCGTTGTAGCCTTTGAGACCCTTGGCAGCGGCCTTGTAGTCACCCTCGGCGGCAGCCATGGCAGCCTTGGCCTGAGCGTCGGCGGAAGCAGCGTACTTCTTGGCCTCGGCGGTGTTGTTGTTGGCCAGGTTAGCCAGCAGCAGGTTCTTGTTGAGCTCCTTCGACGAATCCAGCTTGGCAGCCTTCTCGAACGACTTCAGGGCAGCGGCCTTGTCGCCGGCCTGCGTCTGAGCCACGCCGAGGTTGTTCCATACGCGGGCGTCGTTGAACTTCTTCGAAGCGGCGGTCAGGATGGCAACCTGCTCCTCGGCGCCGTTGGCCAGCTCCTGAGCGGCATAGAGGTACTGCTCTGCGGTCAGCTCGCCGCCGTTGCGGTAAGCGGCCATGATCTCAGCGTCGGTCAGGCCCTGAAGATCGGTGCTGTTGACGATCTGCGAACGGCGCAGCTCGGGAAGCACCTCTTTCTTCAGCTCCTCGAATACCGTCGACATGTTCTTGATCTCGGTCTCACGCTCTGCGGGCGAGTTGTAGAGGCTCAGCACCTGAAGAATGAGGTTCTTGTCCTTGATGTTCGACTTCTCGACCAGCTCCTTGAAGCCGTCCCAGTCCTCACCGTAGGCAGCGGCGTCGATGTCGAGGCCGGCGTCCTTCAGCAGTTTGGCAACGACCTTCTTACCCGACTCGCTGCGAGCCTGCGAGAGCTTGTCGTTGAATTTCACCGGACCGTCGGGCGAAGCGTAGCCCTTCACGGCGATGTTCTGCGTAGCGCGGTCGTTCGTGAGGTTCTTGTCCACGTTCTCCTTGAATGCGCCGAGGTTGGCGGCCTTCTCGTGCTTCTTCGTCACGACCGACGAGTTGATCGTGTAGAGCAGGTCGGTCTTGTCCACTACGGTGGTGATGCGCTTGAAGTTGTTGTCCATCTGCTCCATCAGGTCGCCGTATTTGATGTCCTTCTGCAGCGTGTTCAGACCGTAGGCGACCGTCAGGCCGAACTCCTTGGCCAGAGCGGCTGCGGCAGCGTCGTTGCCGGCCAGCACGGCGGCCTCCTCCTTCGTGGGGATGGCGCCGGTGTTCAGGTTCACGAGCGTGAACTCCTTGCACTTGCCGCCCGGACACTTGATCTCGGCACGGAGCTGCAGAGCGCACTTGTCCATGCGGGGATCATACGGGAACTCTACGTGCTGCGTATAGCTGCCGCCGTTCTTCTTGTCTACTACGGTGTAGTTCTCGTCCACTTTCGAACCTTGGAGGTATTTGGCTGCGCCTGCAACCTCGCCGCCCTCGAATACGATCACGGGAGTTACCTTGATAACGGCTTTCGCATTGAAGTATTTGACCGGGAACGTAACGTTGATGTCCGCGGCTACGATACCGTTGTTCAGCGTCAGAATTTCGGGAGTGACGGTCAGGTTGATGTCGTCCCGGTTCTTGGCCATCTTCTTGAAGCAATTACAACTCGAGAATGCCA
>ERZ857503.1370-NODE-1370-length-14240-cov-3.660698_pt1 | contig 14240 bp, 9 predicted proteins | sample MGYA00519766_ERZ857503 | MGnify/ENA primary metagenome ERZ857503 (study PRJEB31778, sample SAMEA3449345) | human gut metagenome | biome: human gut; feature: human-associated habitat; material: faeces | place: United Kingdom | collected 2010/2012 ...
GAAGCTCGGCATGGGCTGGGAGGTATTCAAGAACTTCTCGATCGGCGTGGCCGCCCAGTACTACTGGGGCGATATCGACCGCACGTTCGTGATGACCCCGACGGCGATCGTCGGCGAAGGAACCTTTACCTCGACGGTGGGGACCGACAATTACAGCATCTCGAGCATCAAGGGGCAGGTCGGCGTGCAGTGGGCCGCGATCCAGAACCGGAAGCGCATTCTGACCGTCGGAGCCGCTTATGATTTCGGCGGGGACCTGAACCCGGAGGTGACCAAACAGCTCTACATCGGCGACCTCTACAACACCATCGTCAAGGGCGATACGACGCACCTAAAACTGGTGCTGCCGAGCCAGTTGGCTGCGGGACTTACCTATCAGACCGAGAAATGGGTCATCAGCGCGGATTACGTCTACCAGAACTGGGGCGGCCGCAACAAGGGTTACGAAATGACGGGCGTGAGCGGCAAGGGCGACGAAAAGACCTCCTACAAGGTCGCGTATACCAATACGAGCACGTTCAAGGTGGGGGTGGAATACACGCCGAACCGGTATGACATACGTCATTTCCTGAAGCGCTGGTCCTACCGGGCGGGTTTCCGCTACGGCAGCTACAACCAGACCTTCAACGGCGACCGGCTTGCGCAGTACGCCGTGACGGCGGGCATCGGAATTCCGGTGAAGCTATGGGCCGTCTCCGGAATCGACGTGGGTGTCGAGTACGGCCGCCGCGGTTACAACGTGGCCGACCGGTTGGGACTGGTCCGGCAGCAGTATTTCAAATTCGCGGTGGGCTTCACGCTCTTCGCGGGTCAGGAGAACGGCGAATACTGGTTCATGCGTCCCAAATACGAATAAGACAGGCAAACAACACAAAACAAAAATTAATCTGACCGATGAAAAACGTTAAATTCCTGCTTTCTGCCGTCTGCGCGCTCTTTGCAGTCGCGGCGATGGCGCAACAAGATTTCAGCGACCCGAAGTATGCGGCTTGGGGGGATACGCCCGAGGAGCGTCAGCAGAACATCCTGAACAGTAACTTCCTCAAGGAGTCGTGCGACAACAAGGACTACAATGCCGCCGCACACTACCTCAAGGAGCTGCTCGACAAGTGCCCGAAGGCTTCGGAGAATACTTTCGTGCGCGGCACCACACTCTATAAGAACAAGATCAACCGTGCCAAGAGCCTCGATGAGAAGAACATGTCCATCGACTCGCTGATGCTGATCTACGACCTGCGCAACGAGTACTTCGGCGATCATCCGAAACGCGGCACGGCCTACATCCTCGACCGTAAGGCCCGTGAGTACCTGATCTATAAGCCTGCCGACCGCAAGGGCATCCGTGAGGCGTTCCGTGCGGCCCTCGAGGCCGGCGGCGAGAGCACCGATCCCGAGACCGTCGTGGCTTATTTCTCGAACCTCTGCGACGACTACAAGAATACCGACGAGGTGATGCCCGACGAGATCATCGCCGAGTACGACCGCCTGACGCCGTTCTTCGAGAAGAACCCCGAAGCTGCCGAGTACAAGAGCCAGTTCGACGCCGCATTCGGACTGAGCGGCGCCGCCAGTTGCGAGAACCTCGAGAAGCTCTTCCGCAGCAAGTTGGAGGCCAATCCCGATGACGAGGCGCTGCTGGCGCAGGCCGTGGGCCTGATGTCGCGTGCCAAGTGCGACGGCGACTACTACTTCTCGATCGCCGAGAAATACTATCAGGTGAAACCGTCGTCGGAGACGGCGATGTTTCTGGCTCAGGCATTCCAGAACAAGAAGGACTTCACGAAGGCCAAGACTTACCTGAACGAGGCGCTGGAGGTGGAGAAAGATCCCGACGAGCGTCAGAAGCTGCTCGTGCGCATCGCACTGGTGGGTCTCGTGTCCAATGACATCCCGGGTGCCGCCGCCGCTGCGCGTCAGGCCCGCGACCTGAATCCCGAGGACGGTGTTCCCTACTTCGTGCTGGCACAGTGCTACGCTTCGTCGGCTGCGGCCTGCGGCGGGTTCACCGGACAGGCGACCTATTGGGCTGCTTACGACACGATGGCCAAAGCCGTCGAGCTGCTGCCGAGCGATTCGGAATACCTCGAACACGCCAAAACCTCGATGAGTGCATTCCGCAGCCGCTTCCCCAGCTCGGAGGAGTGCTTCTTCAACGAGCTTCAGGAGGGCGCACGCTACACGGTGAACTGCGGTACCGCTGCCGGTATTTCGACCACCGTGCGCACCCGCTAAGCCGTTCCAACGGGGTTTTCGATGGGAAAACGCATTGCAAGATATCTCAGGGTAGCACTCTCCGTAGCGGGGAGTGCTATCTTGCTATTCTCTTGCGGGGAGCCCGACGCGGCCGCATCGGGTTCCGCAGAGACGATGATGACCGAGTACAGCGAGAACCTCTCGGTGGTGATGTCGCAGAACGGTCGCCGTTCGTACCATTTCCTGACGCCGCTGCTCGAAGGTTATTCGCAGGCCCGCGAACCCTACCGTGAATTTCGGAAAGGGGTGAAGATCACCACCTATAAGAACGATTCGCTTTCGGAGGTCGACGCCGTGCTGACGGCCAACTACGCCATCTATTACACCGATCGCGAACTGTGGGAGGCCAAGGGCAATGTCGTGGTTGAGAAATCCGACGGCAAGACGCTCTATACCCAGCAGTTGTTCTGGAATTCGCGTACCAAAAAGATTTACTCGAACGTCGATTCGAAGATCGTGCAGAACAACGGTCGCGATGTCTTTATCGGCGAGGGATTCGAATCGGACGAGGAGTTCAAGGACTGGCGTTTCCGCCGGATGAAGGGCCGGATGGAGGTCGAGATGAAGCAGGCTGCCGACTCCACGGCGGCGGATTTCACGGCCGTGCGGCCTGTGCGTCCGCAGCCCGAAACCCCGGAAACCGCCGAGGCCGCCCGTGCGGAGAAGCCGTCCGAGGATTCCCTGAAGGTTCTCCCGGTAGCCCGGACAAAACCCCGGCCGGAAGAGGGCAGGGCCGGAAAATCCTAAACTGAAAACGATGTTATCCACTGTCATCCTGATCGTCGTGATGCTGTTGCTGTCGGCCTTTTTCTCGGGGATGGAGATTGCCTTTACGAGCAAGAACCGCCTCAAGCTGGAGATCGACCGCAAGCAGAGCCGCGTGTTCGACCGGATCGCCGCGGTTTTCGCCCGCCATCCGGGGCAGTATATCACCACGATCCTCGTGGGCAACAACATCGCGCTGGTCGTCTATTCGCTTTCGATGTCGCTGCTCCTGCGTACCACTTACGGCGCGCTGGGGTGGGACCATCTGGCTCAAAGCGGCTCGGTGGTGGCCGATACCGCCATCTCGACCGTCATCATCATCTTCTGCGCGGAGTTCCTGCCCAAGTCGGTTTTTAAGAACAATCCCAACTTCTATTACCGCACGCTGGCGCCGGTAATCTATTTTTTCTACATTCTCCTTTATCCGATCGCGCGTTTCACGACGCTGCTTTCGCACGGCATCCTGCGCCTGATGGGTCGCCGCGTCGAGGAGAAGGACATCACGCCGAGTTTCGACCGCGAGGACCTCGCGGCGCTGCTCGACACGAACAATTCGGAGGCGCATTCCGAACCCGACAACGAACTGAAACTTTTCCAGAATGCGCTGGATTTCGCCGATCTGCGGGTCCGGGACTGCATGGTCCCGCGTGTGGACATCGAGTCGGTGGATGTCGACGACACCACGATCGAACAGCTCACGGCGCGGTTCGTCGATTCGAAATATTCGCGCATCTTCGTCTGGCGCAAGTCGGTCGACAGCATCATCGGTTATGTCAATTCGAAGAGCCTTTTCACGCGTCCCGCGCAGATCGCCGACGTGATGATGGAGGTCAATTTCGTGCCCGAGACGATGCCCCTGCAGGCGATGCTGGAGAATTTCATCAAACACCGGTCGAACATCGCCGTCGTGATCGACGAGTTCGGCGGCACGGCCGGCGTTATCTCGCTGGAAGACGTGCTGGAGCAGATTTTCGGCGAGATCGAGGACGAACACGACATCCCGGACCTCACGGAGAAACAGGTCGGCCCCGACGAATATGTGCTTTCGTGCCGTCTGGAGGTGAAGTATCTCAATGAAAAATACAACCTTGGCATCGAGGAGAGCAAGGAGTACGACACGCTGGCCGGACTGATCATCTTCAACTACGAGGGCATCCCCACCGCCGGTGAGACGGTTTTCATCGGCGGCCTGCAACTCCGGATTCTCCGCACGACGCGTTCGCGCATCGAACTGGCGCGGGTGAAAAAATTATAGCGGCAGCCGCAGCGAGGGGCGGGTCCGGCTTGTAAACACGGCAGTGCACCGGGAGTATATTTTTATTTTTATTCTGTTATTTTTACAATTAATTTTACTACCTTTGGCTGATAATTCGAAACAAACGAATAATTAACAATTTATATGGCAAGTTTAAACACTTTACGAACCAAGTTCGGCATCGTGCTTTCGATCATTATCGCACTGGCCCTCTTGGCATTCATCCTCTCTCTGAAGACCGAAATGGGATTCTCGGGTAACGATCCCCGTGTCGGTGTGATCGACGGCAAGAAGATCAACTATTCGGAGTACTACGACCAGTACGAGCAGATCAAGCAGCAGAACAACGTGCAGGAAAGCGACGAGCAGCAGTCGGCCATGCTGGCCAATGCCGCTTGGCAGACGCTGATCGCCAAGCATGTGCTGACGCCCGGTTTCGACCGGATGGGTCTTCGCGTCACGGAGCCCGAGCGTCTGGCGATGATCAGCGGGCAGACGCCTTCGCAGGCTTTCTACAACGCCTTTGCCGATCCCCGCACGGGTCAGTACGACGTGGCTGCCATCAGCCAGTTCCTCGCCCATGCCGAGACCAATCCTCAGGCTGCGGACGCTTGGACGCAGATCAACGAGCAGGCACGTCTCGAGCGCGAAGTGCAGAAATACCTCGGTCTGGTGAAGGGCGGCGTCTACGTCAATTCGCTGGAGGTTGCCGAGGGTGTCAAGGCTGCCAACAACACCTTTGCGGGCAAATGGGCCGGCAAGAAATATTCGGCTGTTCCCGATTCGCTCTTCAAAGTGTCGTCGAGCGACCTGAAAGCCTATTACAACAGCCACAAGGACATGTTCAAGCAGACCCCGTCGCGCACGATCTCCTATGTCGTGTTCGAGGTGTCTCCCACGGACGACGACCTGCTGGCGCTTGAGAACAGCGTTGCCGAGGTCGGCCGTGAGTTTGCCGCCGCCGGGGAGGTGAAGACCTTCGTGCGCGCCAACCGCAACGGCAAGATCGCCGACAGCTTCGTTTCGGCCGCACAGCTTCCCGACGAGGAGGCCAAGGCGCTGATGGCCGGCGAGATGTACGGTCCCGTGCTGAAGAACAACGAGTGGACGATGGCTCGTGTACTCGATTCGAAAATGGCTCCCGACTCGCTGGGTATTCGCCACATCGTGCTGCCCTATACGCAGGAGGCGCTGGCCGACAGCCTGCTGACGACGCTGCGCAACGGCGCCGATTTCGCACAGACCGCCCGCAACTACTCGGTTTACGACGCTACGGCTGCCAACGGCGGCGAGGTGGGCGTGATGCCTTTCTCGGCTTTCTCGGGTGAGTTCGCCGCGGCGCTTGCCAACGCCAAGAAGGGCGACATCGTGAAGATCGCCGCCGGCGACGCCATCCAGCTCATGCAGGTATACCGCGCCGACAAACCTTCGAAGCACATTCAGGTGGCGACGATCACCTATCCCGTGGAGGCTTCGGCCGCTACGCGCCGCGACATTCACAATCAGGCCGGTTCCTTCATGGTGACCGCCAAGGGCGGTTCGTCGAGCGCTTTCGCCGACGCCGCTTCGACGGCTGCCGTGACGCCCCGCGTGGCGGGTATCGCTCAGGGCGACCGCACGATCCGCGGTCTGGACGATTCGCGCGAGGTGGCCCGCTGGGCTTACGGCGCGGAGAAGGGCGATGTTTCGGATATCTTCAACGTAGGTAAGGACTATGTGATCGCCATGTTGACCGAGATCGACGACAACGAGTACGCTCCGCTGGAGAAAGTTTCGGCTCAGGTTCGTTCGCAGGTGCTCCGCGACAAGAAGTACGATTATATCGTCAAGGGCCTTTCGGGTGCGACGCTCGCCGAGCAGGCTGCAAGCCTCGGTTCGGAGGTGGAGGATTTCTCGGATGTGACGTTCGGCGCTTTCTATGTCAACGGCGTGGGTGTCGAGCCCCGTCTGGTCGGAGCTATCGCATCGGCTGAGAAGGGTGCGCTGTCCGCTCCCGTGAAAGGTATGTCGGGTGTCTATGTCTTCGAGGTCGAGGATGTCCAGACCGCCGACAAGCAGAATTCCGAAGGCGAGAAGGTACGCGCACAGGCCATGGCCGAGGGTATGGCCCAGCAGTTCTCGATCCCGGCGCTTCAGCAGATGGCCAAGATTCAGGATTTGCGAGGCCGTTACTTCTAAATTTTCGATGATTGCGGCGCACCTGCCGCACATCGCTCAAATCCCCGAACGGGACGTACTTCAGTACTACCCGTCCGGGGATTTTTCACGATGCACGACATCTGCACCGCACTGATCGAAAATTTGCGGGTAATTTCTTGTGTAATCCGGCGTTCTTTTTGTTATTTAAGGTGTCGTAACACACTTTCAGGAGCCGGAAGGCCGTGCTGAACAGGATGTACCCGGGTTTGGCAGTTGTCCGGTTATTTATTATCTTTGTGTTAAGATAAAATATTCGCCATGAACAACTTCATCTACCACAATCCCACCAAATTGGTTTTCGGCAAGGGCCAGATCGCCCGCCTGCCGAAACTCATTCCCGCCGATAAGCGCATCATGATTACTTTCGGCGGCGGCAGCGTCAAAAGCAACGGCGTCTACGATCAGGTCGTCCGGGCGCTCGAGGGACGCGATTTCGTCGAGTTCTGGGGTATCGAACCGAACCCCTCGGTCGAGACCCTGCGCAAGGCCATTGCGCTGGGCAAGGAGCAGAAGGTCGATTTTCTGCTGGCCGTGGGCGGCGGTTCGGTGATCGACGGCACGAAACTCATCGCCGCGGGACTGCTCTACGACGGCGATGCATGGGAGATCGTGCTCCGGGGCCGTGCCGAGAAGACCGTGCCTTTGGCAACCGTGCTGACCATCTCGGCGACGGGTTCCGAGATGAACTCCGGAGCTGTGATTTCGCGCTATGAGACCAAGGAAAAATATCCTTTCTCGGGCAACTATCCGCTCTTCTCGATCCTCGATCCCGAGGTGCTCTATTCGCTTCCCAAGCGGCAGGTCGCCTGCGGGCTTTCGGATACTTTCGTGCATGTGCTGGAGCAGTATCTCACCACGCCCGGGCAGTCGCGCCTGATGGACCGCTGGGCCGAGGGTATCCTGCACACCGTGTCCGAGATCGCGCCCAAGGCATTGGCCGACGAGCGTGATTACGACGTGATGTCGGAGTACATGCTCTCGGCGACGCTGGCGCTGAACGACATGATTCGTATGGGCGTCCGGGAGGACTGGGCGACGCACATGATCGGCCACGAAATCACGGCGCTGCACGGGCTGACGCACGGCGCGACGCTGGCCATCGTCATCAACGGGACGCTGCGCGTGCTGCGGGAGCAGAAGCGCGGCAAACTGCTGCAATACGGCGAGCGTATCTGGGGCATCACCGGAGGTACGGAGGAGGAGCGCATCGACCGCACGATCGCGGCTAACGAGGCGTTTTTCCGTTCGCTGGGGCTCTCGACGCGGCTCTCGGAGGAGGGCATCGGCGAGCAGACCATTGCCGAGGTCGAGCGGCGCTTCAACGCCGGGGGCTGGAACTACGGCGAGGAGGGGAATGTCGACGGCGCCATGGCCCGCCGGATTCTCGAAGCCTGCCTTTGACGCTGGTATATTGCATAAGAAAATCCCCGCAGCAATGAAAGTTGCGGGGATTCTTTATGTGGAGCGGGCTATTTGTCGACGCCGAATGTCGAGACGGTCAGGCTGCCCGGAGCATCGACCGTGATGCCGTATTCGCCCACCTGAACGCCCTTGAGGATAATCAGGTAGGAGCTGTTTCCGAACCGGCGCGATGTGAACGGCTGGCGTTCCAGCGTGTTGGTCTGCCGGTCGCCGAAGGTTCCGACCGAAGCGTATTCGGCGATCCGCATCTTCTTTTTGACCTTGAACCGGAAGACGCTGATGGACGACATCGGGTCGAGCCGGTTGTCCGGAACCCGGATGATGAAGGCGATGCCGTCGTTTTTCTTGAACCGGACGAACGCCCGCGGTCCGTTGAGCGTCATTTCGTCGATATGGTCTTTGCCGATGCCGAACAATTTTTGTCCGGTGGAGGCGCGGTGGCGGGGCGCCAAGCTCTCCTGAACGAGCTGTTCGGTCGTGTTGTCGGTGCGGATGGCCAGACACTGGCCGATGAATTCGGGCTCGGGGAACTCCGGAGCCTGCGCATGGAGCGCCGTTCCGGTACAGCAGGCCGCGAGGAGCGTGATGAGAAACTTTTTCATGATTGGATAAATTGACGCAGCAAGATATAACAAATCGTCCCGCCGGGCAAATTTAAGGCGGAAAAAATCCGGATATTTCCACGAAAAACCCCGCAGACCTTTCGGCCGCGGGGCTTTTGTCATTCGGTATAGACCGTTTATTTGATGGCGAAGGTCGAGACGATGGTCCCTTTTTCGTCGAGGCTGTTCGGGTTGCTGACCGTGATGCCGTATTCTCCGGCAGGCTTGTCGACCAGCGTCAGCAGGTAGGATTTCTCGCCGTATTTCTCGGCCGAGAAGCGCAGCCGTTCCAGTTTGTTGGATTTCACGCTGCCGAACGAGCTGACCGAGGACAATTCGGCAAGCCGTTTCTTCTTGTTGGTTTCGAACCGGAAGACGTTGATGATCGAGATCGGGTCGGTGGCGTTGTCCACGGCCTTGACGATGAACCGGATGTCGTTGTCGCCCTTGAGACGCACGGCCGCTTCGGGGGTGTCGATGATGATCTTCGTCTTGGCCTTGCCGATGCCGAAGATCTGGGCGCTGGCATTCGCCCGTGTGCGGAGCAGGACGGTCTCTTTTTCGAGTTTGGACGTGTTGCCGTCGGGCAGGATGGTGACGACCTCACCGATGAAATCGGGTTCGGCGATTTGGGGCGTTTGTGCGAAAGCACCGCCGAGGAACAGCCCGAGGAGGGCTGTGCAGAAAAGTTTCTTCATAGTCTGAATCGTAAAAAGGCGTTTAGTCACACAAATATAGACATTGCCTGCTTTTACAACAACTTTTCCGACAATTTTTCGGACCGAACATACAAAAAATCCTCCCGGCCAAAAAGCCGGGAGGATTCGATAGTGTGATTGCTGCCGGGATTTACTCGGCGAGCAGGATCTCGAGGATCTTGATGGCTGCCGTGGCGATCGGCGTGCCGGGGCCGAAGATGGCGGCGGCGCCGTCGCGGTACAGTTCGTCGTAGTCCTGATGGGGGATCACACCGCCCACGATGACGATGATGTCCTCGCGGCCGAGTTTCTTCAGTTCGGCGATGATCTGCGGCACGAGCGTCAGGTGGCCGGCGGCCAGCGACGATACGCCGACTACATGCACGTCGTTCTCGACGGCCTGCTTGGCGGCCTCCTCGGGGGTCTGGAACAGCGGGCCCATGTCGACGTCGAAGCCGATGTCGGCGTATCCCGTCGCCACGACCTTCGCGCCGCGGTCGTGACCGTCCTGACCGAGCTTCGCAATCATGATGCGCGGCTGACGGCCCTCTTTCTTGGCGAACCGGGCGCACAGCTCCTTCGCCTTCTCGAATTGCGTATCGTTTTTCACTTCCGAACTGTAAACACCTGAAATAGAACGAATAACTGCCTTGTATCGGCCTACGACGACCTCGCAGGCATCCGAGATCTCGCCCAGCGTGGCACGCACCTTCGCGGCCTCGACGGCCAGTTCCAGCAGATTGCCCTGCTTGGTCTTGACACACTCGGTGATGGCCGCCAGCGCCTTCTGTACGGCAGCCTCGTCGCGCGAAGCGCGCAGCTCCTTCAAACGCTTGATCTGGCTTTCGCGCACGGCGGTATTGTCCACCGCGAGGATGTCGATCGGCGCCTCCTTGTCCAGGCGGTACTCGTTGACGCCGATGATCTTCTCGACGCCCGAGTCGATGCGCGCCTGCTTGCGGGCCGACGCCTCCTCGATGCGCATCTTCGGAATACCGGTCTCGATCGCCTTGGCCATACCGCCCAGCTTCTCGACCTCCTGAATGTGCTCCCATGCCTTCTGTGCGATCTCCTCGGTGAGGCTCTCCACATAGTAGGAACCGGCCCACGGATCGACCTGACGGCAGATGTTGGTCTCCTCCTGAATATAGATCTGGGTGTTACGGGCGATACGCGCCGAGAAGTCGGTCGGCAGGGCGATCGCCTCGTCCAGCGCGTTGGTATGCAGCGACTGGGTGTGACCCAATGCGGCACCCATCGCCTCGATGGCCGTGCGGGCCACATTGTTGAAGGGATCCTGCTCCGTGAGCGACCAGCCCGAGGTCTGCGAGTGGGTACGCAGCGCCAGCGACTTGGGATTCTTCGGATCGAACTGCTTGACGATCTTGGCCCACAGCATACGTGCCGCACGCATCTTGGCGATCTCCATGAAGTGATTCATGCCGATGGCCCAGAAGAACGACAGGCGCGGTGCGAACGTGTCGACCGACATGCCTGCGTTGACGCCTGCACGGAGGTACTCCAGACCGTCGGCCAGCGTGTAGGCCAGCTCGATGTCGGCCGTGGCGCCCGCCTCCTGCATGTGGTAACCCGAAATCGAGATCGAGTTGAACTTGGGCATGTTCTTCGAGGTGTACTCGAAGATGTCGGCGATGATGCGCATCGAGAACTCGGGCGGATAGATATAGGTGTTGCGCACCATGAACTCCTTGAGGATGTCGTTCTGGATCGTACCGGCCATCTGGTCGAGCGTACAGCCCTGTTCCAGACCCGCCACGATGTAGAAGGCCAGAATCGGCAGCACGGCGCCGTTCATGGTCATCGACACTGACATCTTGTCGAGCGGAATACCGTTGAAGAGCACCTTCATGTCCTCCACCGAGCAGATCGACACGCCGGCCTTGCCCACGTCGCCCACCACGCGCGGGTGGTCGGCGTCGTAGCCGCGGTGCGTCGCCAGGTCGAAGGCCACCGAAAGGCCCTTCTGGCCCGATGCGAGGTTACGGCGGTAGAAGGCATTGGACTCCTCGGCCGTCGAGAAACCGGCGTACTGACGGATCGTCCACGGACGCATCACGTACATCGTCGAATAGGGACCGCGCAGGAAGGGTGCCACGCCCGCAGCGTAGTTGAGGTGTTCCATCCCTTCGAGATCGGCGGCCGAGTAGCACCCCTTGACGGGAATCTGCTCGGCGGTCAGCCACGGCTCTTTCTCGCCGCCGGCCTGAGCGCAGCACTTCGGCGCGGCGCCCGTGTATGATAATTCAGAAAATTTTGCTCTCATGACTTTCGCGTTTTAGATTCCCATCTGCGTAAGGTAGTTGTGCAGCGTGTCGAGCACGTTGCTCTTCACGTGGATGAAGTTGCCGATGCCCTGCGCCTCCAACTCGGCCATGCAGGCCGGAGCGCCGGCGATGACCAGAATGGCCTTGTCGCCCAGCATCTCCTTGACGCGGGGAGCCAGCTCGGCGTAGCAGTCGTCCGACGAGCAGAGCACTACGATCTCGGCCTTCGATTCGAGCGCGGCCTTTACGCCCTCTTCCAGATCCTTGAAGAAGGTGTTGTCCTGCACACGGATACCCGCGCAGGCGAAGAAGTTGCACGAGAACTGGGCGCGGGCGCGGGCCATGGCCAGATGACCGGCGGTGAGCATGAACGCCTTGGGCGTCTTGCCGCTGCGATCCACATGCAGACGCATCGCCTCGAAGGCCATCGCGCCGCGGTAGGGATTGAGCACGCCCGCCTTCTTCCGGCGCGTCACGGCGGCTTCGGTCACGGCGTCGGAAGCGACCTCCGTGAAGTTGGGATACTGGTTGGCACCCAGCAGCGTGATGCGGCGCTGCGCCACACTCTTGTCCTTGGCAGCGGCCGATGCGTCGACGCGCTCGACGACGTAACCGCTCTCGAACGCTGCGACGTAGCCGCCCTTCTCCTCCAATTCGAGGAAGAGCTTCCACGCCTCGGCTGCGATCGACTGCGTGAGGTTCTCGATGTAGTACGAACCGCCGGCGGGATCGACCACCTGATCGAAATGCGATTCGTGTTTGAGCAGCAGCTCGACGTTGCGGGCGATGCGCTTCGAGAACTCCGTGGGATCTTCGAAAGCGGCGTCGAACGGCGTCACCTCCAGCGAGTGTACGCCGGCGATGGTGGCCGACATGGCTTCGGTGGTGCCGCGGAGCATATTCACATAGGGATCGTAAACAGTCTGGTTCCAGTCCGCGGTGCGGGCGTGGATCATCATCTTGCAGGCGCAGTTCTTCGCGGGGTTGTACTCCTTGACGATGTTGGCCCAGAGCATGCGCGCTGCGCGGAACTTGGCGATCTCCATGAAGTAGTTCGAGGTCACCGAGAACGAGAAGCGCAGTTTGCGGGCTGCCGTGTCGGCATCGATGCCGGCGTCGGTCAGGCGCGCGAGGTAGTCGTTACCGGCCGCGAGGGCGAATGCCAGCTCCTCGACGATGGTCGATCCGGCGTTCGAGAAGATGCCGGCCGAGACGGTCACGATGCGGATGTGCTTGTACTCGCGGGTGCGCTCGATCAGCTCGGCGATCTTGGCGAAGCACTTTTCGCCGTCGGGCGAGCAGAAATCGCCCTTCTGCGAGAGGCCCTTCACGAGCGGGTCGATCACGAACGCCACATGTGCGTCGGCGGCGATGCACTCCCTTTCGAGCTTGGCGATCACCAGATCGGCCATGTTGGCCGTCTTCATGCCGCAGAAAGTGATCTCGACGGCCGGGATTTCGATCCCTGCGAGCAACTGGTCGATGTCACCGGCCATGAAGCCCTCTTTGGCGATGCAGAAGCCGAGCGAGTCGACGCCCGAGTTGAGGAGTTGCAGCGCCTCGGCGTTAGCCTTCTTGGGGAACTGCACCTCGATGGTCTGATGCACGCGCCAGCGGTTGTGGGTACGCGTACCTCTCACGAACGGGAACTCGCCTGCCTGCGAGCCCAGAAACCGGATGCCTTCGAGGTTCTCGGCGCGGTAGTAGGGGCGGACATTGAAGCCTTCGCCCGTGCGCCACACCAGTTTGCGCTCGTAATCGGCACCTTTCAGGTCGGCTGTAATCACCTCCTCCCACTTCTCGGTCGGGACCGGCGGGAACTCGGTGAACAGCTTTTCACGTTTGGAAATTGCCATAACTATTTAGAGATTAGTATGAGTGATGTTTCTTTTTGTTTCGAAATAGCGCATAAAGGTACAAATTAATTACCGAATTGTAACAAGAAATTGTTACGAAAATAACAGTAGTCCGGGGTTTTTGTCGATTTCGCTGCCGGAGGTGTTTGCCGAAACCCGGAGTCCGAAATTTCGCTTGTTGAGGTGTTATGGTTGAAAATTGTTCTTAAATACCTCGATTTTTAAAGAAATCAAAATTCGTTGTTTTTCGGCAAGTGACGTGAAAAATGGGGTATTTTTCGGAAAATTGCTGAAAAAATCGGGGTGTTGTTGGAAAAAATGGGGTGTTTTTCGGGAAAATGTCGAAAAAAACGGGTGTTTTTCGGAAAAATGATGATTTTGTGAAAACAACGTAAAAATAAAATTCGTACATTTGCAAACAGAACAGAAAACGTACCGCCGCGGGGGAGTGATTCCCGGGTTAGTTAGGTCGGTGGACCCTGCCGGGAGGCAGTCATCCGCTTGAATTTTAGGTTAGGTTTTAGTTTGCAATTGTCAGGACCTTCCCCGCGCGGTTTTTTCGAACCCCCAAAAATTCCTCTAAACTATGTCATTACTCAGGTTTAAGATGGTCGACGCGGCGATAAACCATACCGCCGTGAAGGTCAAGGCTCCCGAGGGACGTCCTTCGGACTACTTCGGAGAGAAGGTATTCGGACGCGCTGCCATGCGTAAGTATCTCGACAAGAAGACGTATGCGGCACTGCTCGACACGATGGACAACCGCACGCCGCTCACGCGCGAAGTGGCCGACAGTATCGCCGCAGGCATGCGCCAATGGGCGTTGGAGCACGGCGCCGACCACTACACCCACTGGTTCCAGCCCCTGACGGGCGGTACGGCCGAGAAGCACGACGCCTTTGCCG
>ERZ857503.1372-NODE-1372-length-14222-cov-4.400791_pt1 | contig 14222 bp, 13 predicted proteins | sample MGYA00519766_ERZ857503 | MGnify/ENA primary metagenome ERZ857503 (study PRJEB31778, sample SAMEA3449345) | human gut metagenome | biome: human gut; feature: human-associated habitat; material: faeces | place: United Kingdom | collected 2010/2012 ...
CCAGGTCTTCCCGCCCCTGTTGCTGAAAGAGACAAAAGCACCTTGCGCAGGAGTGGGGAAAGGACTATAATGACTCCAAAATCCATAGGGGAAGTTATTCACACAAAGGAGAATCCACAATGAAAGCTTGTATCGACAGAGAATCCGCTCTGGCTCTGCTGCGCAAATACAACGGCGAGCCCTTCCACATCCAGCATGCCCTGACGGTAGAGGGCGTTATGCGTTGGTTTGCCAACGACCTGGGCTACGGTGAGGACGCCGATTTCTGGGCCACTGTGGGCCTGCTCCACGACATCGACTTTGAGAAGTGGCCTGAGGAGCACTGCGTCAAGGCCCCCGAGCTGCTGCGGGAAGCCGGCTGCTCCGACGAGTTCATCCACGCAGTGTGCTCTCACGGCTACGGCCTGTGCTGCGACGTGGAGCCCAAGGAGGAGATGGACCGCTTCATCGAGGCGCTCGTCGCCATCAAGCGCGAATGCGAGGCGGCCGCCGGCCAGACGGACAACGTGGTGGCGAACGCGCCCCACACGGCCCGCGAACTGGCCGGAGAGTGGGCGCACCCCTACACGCGCGAGCAGGCGGCGTTCCCGCTCCGGTGGATCGGCGAGTCGAAGTTCTTCCCCTATGTATCGAAGATCGACAACGGCTACGGCGACCGCAACCTCTGCTGCCGCAACTGCGAGTAACGGCAATATCCGGCATGAAAAACGGCGGCGACATCGACATCGCCGCCGTTTTTATTCGCTGCGGCACAATTATTTCATGCGATTATTTGGCAACTCGTCGTGAAGAACGTATCTTTGCATACTTATCCCGTCGTTGTTTCAACGAAACGAAGCATGCTTTGCATCGTAAGCCCCTCCCGAGGGAGGGGTTTGGGGTGGGGTCAGATTTGCAAACGACGCCGCAGGCGGCGAGAACGGCGGCCAAGAGCAAGATAAGATACAACAATTTAATACACATTTAGTTAGCATGAAAGTAGAACAGAACAAAATGGTCGGCGTAGACTACAAGCTCACCGTCGACGGACAGATCGCAGACCAGTCGCGTCCGGGCCAGCCGCTCGAATTCATCTTCGGGACGGGCATGCTGCTCCCCAAATTCGAGGAAGCCATTCTGGGCAAGGAGATCGGCGAATCGGTCGCGTTCACCCTCGAGCCCAAGGACGGTTACGGCGAGGTCATCGCCGAGGCTGTCGTCGACCTGCCGAAAGATATATTCATGGTAGACGGCAAGCTGGCCGAGGACATCCTCTTCGTCGGCAGTCAGGTGCCGATGAGCGACGCCCAAGGCAACCGCATGATGGGCATCGTCAAGGAGGTCGGCGACCAGACCGTCAAGATGGACTTCAACCACCCGATGGCCGGCAAGACGCTCAACTTCGACGTCGAGGTGGTGTCGGTGCGCGACGTAACGCCCGAAGATTTGCAGGGCGGATGCGGATGCGGCGACTGCAGCGGCGGTTGCGAAGGCGGATGCGGCGGCCACGACGAGGGCCACTGCAACTGCCACTGATCATCCGGAGACGGCAAGGGGCTGTCCAACGGGTTTCGGACAGCCTCTCTGCTTCATTCGCACCGCCATCCGGGACTTTCCAGAACAACCATTCCCCCAAGGACGGTAAGGGAGACGGTTTGTCGGAGAACCTCCTTTCCCAATCCGGCAGTGCGTTCCGGCCGTTTTCGCGGCCGCACGACGGGTTTGCACACCGGACAGCACGCCAAGAATGCATGCCGGAACCACATGCCGGGGCAATACGCCGAGACCGCACGACGGGTTTGCACACCGGAACAGCACGCCAAGAATGCATGCCGGAACCACATGCCGGGGCAATACGCCGAGACTGCACGACGGGTTTGCACACCGGACAGCATGCCAAGAATGCATGCCGGAACCACATGCCGGGGCAATACGCCGGGACCGCACGACGCGGTCGGCGAGGAAAGTGCGAGAGAGGGCTTCGCTCCCGGCACCGAAACCGCAAAAACACCTCTGAGCCTTGATTTCAGTCCGTCAATATCTCTTCTCGGTCGGCAACTCCCGCGGCCTGACGCGCACGCTGGGCCGGATCGACGTATGCCGCGACGCCGACGGCCGGATGTGCTACCGCGCGGGAAACAGCGCCGTGGTGTTCAAAATCCGCCGCGGCGGTGCATGTTACGCCCTGCGCTGCTACACGCGCAAAACGCGCAACCTCGAAGCCGTCTACGGACCCAAGCTGCTGCGCGGCGAACTCTTCGTCTACCGCGACGACCGGCAGGGCGAATGGACCGACGTGGTGGTCGACCGCTGGGTCGAGGGCCAAACGCTCCACGAGCGGATCGCAGCGGCCGACCGCGCGGAGTTCGCACGTCTGGCCGAAGCGTTCGACCGGCTCGCCGCCGCCATGACGGCCGACGACTGCGCCCACGGCGACCTGTAACCCGAGAACATCGTCGTCCGGCCCGACGGCACGCTCCGCCTCATCGACTTCGACGCCTCGTTCCTGCCCGCGTTCGCCGGCACGGAGAGTCCCGAGCTGGGCACGGCAGCGTTCCAGCATCCGGCCCGCACGACGGCGGATTTCGACGCCCGGCTCGACGACTTCCCCGCCGCGCTGATCTCCACGGCCCTCCACGCACTCGCCTGCGATCCCACGCTGCGCGAACGCTACGACACGCAGGACACGCTCCTGATCGACCCGCACCGTCTGCCGGCCGACGAGGCGCTGCGCGAAATACTCGCACTCTTCGAACGACAGGGCATGGCCCTCTCCTACCGCATCGCCCGCCTTCTGCTCTCGCCCGGCTACCGGCTGCCCGGACTGCCCGAGCTGTTCGCCCGTGCCGTCCGAACCGGTGCGGCATACGGCACGGCACACGCGGCTGCGGCACGGCCGCAGAATCGGTCGCAGAAGGCTCCGTGCACGGCACACGGTGAGCGGAACAGCCGGTCCGGCGGGGACGGGGCCGTCGGTGTCGGCGAAGTGCTGAACACCTCAGACATCCCCTTCCGGACGGAGACCGACGAAGACACCCTATGCGCCGCACACGGTAAGCGGAACAGCCGGTCCGGCGGGGACGGAGCCGTCGGTGTCGGCGGGGCGCCGGACGCCCTATGCGACACGGAAGCCCCGTCCGAGCGGTCGACCGCGCCCCTCGTCCCGCCGGACACAGCCGGAACGGAGGGCTTCCGGTGCGCTCCGTCCGAAACCGCGCCACCCGCCGAAGCGCCCGAGCTCTTCGTCGAACACGGTCTCTGGGGATACCGCGATCTCCGAACGGGCGAAGCGACGATTCCGCCCCTATACGACTGCGGATTCGACTTCACCGAGGGGCTGGCCGCCGTACGACTGGGGCGCACATGGCATTTCATCGACACCGACGGACACACGGTGATTCGCTGTCCGGGGTGCGAAGCCGTCAAACCGTTCCGAGACGGAAAGGCCCGTATCCTCCGCGGCGGACGCATCTCGGAAATCGACCGCGACGGGCACGAAACACCGCCTGCGGATTCCGTCGCAGAGGACATCTGCTGATGCGCGCCGCAACGGGTCCGGCCGCAAACCGCTCGTCGGACCGTTCGACACGCGGGCGGAACGGACGGGCTGTGCGGATGCGGAACGGACGAACCCGAGACCCGAGCATCCGACGCAACAACTTAGGCCGCAAACCGCCCGCCGGACCATTCGACACGCGGGCGGAACGGACGGGCTGTGCGGATGCGGGCCGGACGAACCCGGGATCCGAGCATCCGACGCAACAGCAGCCGGATCGCTTATCCGCGCGCAACAGAACGACGGACGGAAATCCGACGATGACGGGTCGCACGGACGCATTCGCTCCAGTGCGCGGTGCGCATCAAGCGGAAAGACTGCCGCGCACGCAGCACACGCAACCGGCACCGATCCGAAGCGCACCCGGGCCGGAACGGTTGCGCAGAGCCGCCGAAAAACGGGCGTCCGCCCACTCCGGAGGAGAGGCTCCCGCGCCGTGCAGACACGGCCGGCGCACACAAAAATCGCCCCGCCGCCTGTTTTTTGCCGACAAATCGTTATATTTGCATCTGTAAAAAATTGCAATCCGGACGCCTTCCGGCAAAACAGATGGCACGATTGAGAAACTTAACCCCTGCGGAAATCGCTGAGGCCGAAACTCTCGGCTCGTCGGCCGACGACTGGACGCAGGTCATGGTCTCGGAGGATTTCCGGCCCGGGCAACTGCGCGCGAGCCGCTTGGAAGGGCGTGTGGAGATCGCTTCGGGCGCCCGCATCGTCTCGTCGCGCGTGCGCAACTACCGCATCGGCGAAGATTCGCTCGTCGAACAGGTTACGGCGCTCGAATGCCGGCACGAGAGCGCGTTCGGCAACGGAACGCCCGTGGCGGCGATGAACGAGTGCGGGGGGCGCACCGTCCGCATCTGCGACCTCATGTCGGCGCAGGCGGCCTATGCGTCGGCCGTCTACCGCCACCGCCCGCAGACAGTGGCGGCGCTGGAGCGCATGACCGAATCCGTGGTCCGCGCCCGCCGTTCGGCGATGGGCAGCGTGGGACGCGGCTGCCGGATCGTCGGCGCCCGCTTCGTCCGCGAAATGCGCATCGGCGACGGCGCGACAATCGACGGGGCCTCGCGCCTCGAAGAGGGCACGCTCGCCGAGGGCGCCGCCGTCGGCGCGGACGTCAAGGCGTCGCACTTCATCGCGGCCGAAGGCGCGCGCCTCGACAACGGCGCGATCGTCGAACGATGCTTCGTCGGCGAAAACTGCATCCTCTCCAACGGATTCACGGCCGTCGATTCGCTCTTTTTCGCCAACTCGCACTGCGAGAACGGCGAAGCCGCCTCCGTGTTCGCCGGCCCCTTCACCGTATCGCACCACAAGTCGTCGCTGCTGATCGCCGGCATGTTCTCCTTCTTCAACGCCGGCAGCGGCGCCAACCAGAGCAACCACCTCTTCAAGAGCGGCGCGGTGCACCAGTCGGTCCATCTGCGCGGCTGCAAGTTCGGCAGCGGAGCCTACATCATGTCGCCCGCGATCGAAGGGCCGTTCACCATCGTGCTCGGGCACCACTCCTCGCACCACGACACGTCGGAATTCCCCTATTCGTACCTCGTCGAAAAGGAGGAGCGCTCGATGCTCATGCCGGGCGCGAACCTCACGAGCTGCGGCGCCGTGCGCGACATCGAGAAGTGGGCGCAGCGCGACCGCCGGCGCGTGAGGCGCGACGTGGTCGATTTCGCGGAGTACAACCCCTACGTCTGCTCCGGCTTCGTCGCGGCCGTCAACACGCTCCACGCACTCGCCGAGGCCGATCCCGACGCAGGGTCGTACAACCACAGAAAAGTCGTCATCAAAGCCAATATGCTCCGGCGCGGAATCGGACTCTACAACAAAGCCGTCGTCGCCTCGATGGGCGCGATGCTCGCGCGGGGCGCCTCGGCGCCCGACGCCGACGGCAGCGGACGATGGCTCGACATCGCCGGACAATACATCACCAAACGCGCCGTCGACGAAATACTCGACGCGGTAGACGCCGGCTCGATCCGGACCTTCGCGGAGCTCGACGACCGCTTCCGCGCCTTCGACGCCCGCTACGACGACTATGCGCACAGCTACGCCGAAAACCTGCTGGCGAGCCTTCTGGGCCACCGCCCGTCGGCGCAGGAGATCGCCGAGGCGGTCGAAGCCGGTGCCAACGCCCACGCCGCCATGCGCCGCACGACGGACGCCGACCGGCAGCGCGACTGCTCGCCCGACATGGCCGTCGGATACGGGCTCGACAGCGACAGCGAAACTGAAATCATGGCGGACTACTCCGCCGTAAGAGGCCTCGAATAAAACCTATGTACACACAGAGCATCACACGCAACCGCCGCACGGCTTTCGTGCTCGCCATCGACTTTTCGGGTTCGATGAACGAACGGATCCGGTTCGACCGCCGCACGACGACCAAGGCCGAAGCCGTCGCCACGGTCGCCAACCGGCTGCTTTTCGAACTGACCGAACGCGCCCGCCGCAGCGACGGCATCCGCGACTACTACGACATCGCCCTCGTCGGCTATGCCGGCGGCGGCACGCTGCCCCTGCTGGGCGAAAGGGGATTCCACTCCATCGCAGAGGTCGCCGCACGGGGTGCCGAGCCGCCCGCCGCAAAGGCGGAATACCGCCTGCCGGACGGCAGCGCCGCCCTGCTCGACGAGGTGGCCGTACCCCGCTGGGTCGAACCGCACGCCGAGGGCGAGACCCCGATGTACGAAGCGCTGCTCGAAGTACGCGATCTGGTGGCGGAGTGGACCTCGCGCCCCGAGAACGCCGCCAGCTTCCCGCCCGTGGTCTTCAACATCACCGACGGCGAAGCCTCCGACTGCGACGATGCGGAGCTGCGCGAAGTTTGCAGCCGGATACGCTCGCTCCGCACCGACGACGGAAACGTGCTGCTCATCAACATCCACATCGCCTCCGGCACGGAGGAAAAGGCGCTTCTCTTCCCCACGGCCGACGAGGCCGCCTACGGCAACCGGTACGCCTCGCTGCTCTACGACTGTTCGAGCCAGATGCCGGCGGCGTTCGACGCGGCGATCCGCGAACTGCGCGGCGGCACGCCGCCCTATCGCGGCATGAGCTACAACGCCTCGGTGCAGGAGCTCGTGGCCGTGCTCAACATCGGTTCGATCAGCGTAAAAACGGAATAAAGGCATGACACCCACGATATACAGCTTCACGCGGGCGCTGCTCGCACCCGCCGACCACTTCGACGCACTGCGCGACGCACGCATCCCGACCGGGCCGGACGGGCGGCCGCGGATGAGCCGCACTTCGCGCTTCGCCGAAGCCGAGATCGACTGGCGGGGCGGACGATGGCTCGTCTGCATGCCCCTCGCGCCCTCCGCCGTGCCCGGCATCGAGCGGGCGGCCGCACGGCTCCGCACGCTCCGCTCGGAGTGGCTCGCCGAATACAGGCTCCTGCGCGACGAGATGCGCTACGAAGACTCGGCCGGCGGAGAACACCGCTCGGACCTCGTCCTGCAACGGCTCCCGGAGGGCCTCACGTTCGGCGAAGCGCTCGCCGCGGAGCCGAAAGAACGGCTTGCGGCGGCACTCGAAGCCCTGCGCGGCGAGCTGGCCCGTCTGGGCATCTCGCACGGGAACCTCAAACCCGAGAACCTCCGCTGGAGCGGCGGACGATGGCTGCCGATTCGCTGGCACCACGTCCGCACGGAGCCCGGAGGCGACGAGGAGGCTTTCGCGCAGCTGCTCGGCGCTGTCGGCGAAGCCGCCGACGGACCGCAGCGAACCCTCTCCGACGTACAGGCCGCATACGGCATGCCCGCCGACCGGCTGACGGGGCATCTGTGGGTCGGCCACGTATTCGAACAGCTCGTCTGCGTGGGCGACGAGGAGGGATTCGGCTATGTCGATGCGGAGAACCGCACGGTCATTCCGGCGCAATACCTGTGGGCCGACGATTTCCACGAAGGCCGTGCGGCCGTGCAGACCGCCGAAGGCATGGGGCTGATCGACAAGCAGGGGCGCTACGTCATTCCGCCCGTGTGCGAGATCGTCGAATACAGACCCGAAGCCAGCTTGTCCGAGGTCCGGCGGGCAGGCATGTGGTACATATACGACTACGAAGGGAACCCCGTCGCAGGACCGGCCGGGACCCGCGACGAAGCCTACGCACTCGCCGGGAAAGAACCCGAGAACTGAAAACAAATACGAAAAAAACTACTACGATTATGGAAGAAGTAAAAGTACTGATCATCGGCAGCGGACCCGCAGGATACACTGCGGCGATCTACACCTCGCGCGCCAACCTCGCGCCCGTGCTCTACGAAGGCATCGAACCGGGCGGACAGCTCACCACCACCACGGAGATCGAGAACTTCCCGGGATACCCCGAGGGCGTCGACGGCAATCAGATGATGGCCGACATACGCAAGCAGGCCGAGCGATTCGGCGCCGACATACGCTCGGGCAACATCACGAAAGTGGATCTCTCGTCGCGGCCGTTCCATGTCGTCGTGGACGGCGAGAAGGAGATCGCGGCCGAGAGCCTCATCATCGCCACGGGAGCCACGGCCAAATACCTCGGACTGCCCTCGGAACAGAAGTTCCGCGGCATGGGCGTGAGCGCCTGCGCCACCTGCGACGGATTCTTCTACCGCAAGAAGGACGTGGCCGTGGTCGGCGGCGGCGATACGGCCTGCGAGGAGGCCACCTATCTCGCCTCGCTCTGCCGTCAGGTCTATATGATCGTCCGCAAACCCTTCCTCCGCGCATCGAAGGCGATGCAGGAGCGGGTCTTCAAGACACCCAACATCACGGTGCTCTTCGAGCACAACACGGCCGAAGTGCTCGGCGACGAGAACGGCGTAACGGGCGCCCTGCTGCGCAGGAACGACGGCTCGGAGGTCAAGATCGACATCTCGGGATTCTTCCTCGCCATCGGACACCACCCCAACACCGAACTCTTCGCCGACCAGCTCGAACTGGACGAAGAGGGATACATACGGGTCGAGGGCGGCTCGTCCAGAACCTCCGTCGAAGGCGTCTTCGCCGCCGGCGACGTCAAGGACCCCCACTACCGTCAGGCCATCACCGCCGCCGGTTCGGGCTGTGTCGCCGCACTGGACTGCGAGCGGTTCCTGCTGCGCTAAGCAGGCTGTCCGACGCTCCTACGACCGGGAGGAAGGGAGGAAGGGGGCGGCTTCCCACGGCGCCCCTTGCTGCTTTCGGCACTCCCCGCTTCCGTCGCCGGCATCGGAACGGCTGCCGCCGCGGGTCTCGCTGCGAATTCGATCGGGGCGGGGCCGAAGGCTTAGGCTTCGGTTCATCGGAACGGTCCTCCCCGCAGTCCCCGTCGGAGAAGGGAGGGGCTGCGGGGAGGATTTCCCGTCGCCGCGATACGCCATACCCTGCACTCCGGCGCGGCGCGAACGGGACAGGACGGGATGATTCGGCACGGATACGGAGCGTTTGAACGGTACGACAGAGTATACACGGCCACACTACGGCGCGACCCGGACGCTGCGATACGGCGCGGCGCGAACACTCCGCTCGGCACAACCCGGTACCGCACAGTGCAGCACGGGCCGAACCGTGAGACCCGGCACAACGCGGTGCGGAGCGATCCGAACGGTACGGGACTGCGCAGCGCGGTCCGAAAAGAGAAAGGAAGAGCAGGCGAAAGTCGTTCGCACACCCGAGCGCGGGAAGGAGCCGGCAACTTTTCCAGCCGCGACGGTTCGGCGATATGCGCACGCTGTCCGCAGTTGCCGGGTGAGGAGGATGCGGAAGACGGGAACCTGCGGGTCGTGCGGACCGACGGCTCCGGCATTCCGGGTACGAGGCGGGCTGCACCGGAACCCGCCGGGACCTGCCGGGACCAAAGATGCGGGCGAGCGATTCGCCGCAAGGCGCGCGCCGCATCGGGGACAGACAACCGAAACGTCCGAAACAACGAAATATGACTGATCGTTTAGCAATTTGAGTTTTTCCGTTACCATATTGGGTTCGGCCTCGGCCAAACCCACGCCCACGCGCCATCCGTCGGCCCAGATAGTGAACGTCCACGAACAACACTATCTGGTCGACGCGGGCGAGGGCGTGCAGCAACAGATGATCCGACAGCGAATCAATCCGTTGAAAATAAGGGCCGTATTCATCTCGCATCTGCACGGGGACCATGTCTACGGACTTTTCCCGCTGCTCTCGACGCTCGGACTGTACGGACGGCGGACGCCGCTTGCGGTATACGCTCCGGCCCCGTTCGGCGAGATGCTGGCCTGTCATCTCCGCTATTTCGACAGCGGACTGCCCTACACGGTCGAATGGCACGAGACGGACACCACGCAGCACGCGCTGCTCTACGAGAACCGCACGCTGGAGGTGTGGTCCGTGCCTCTGCGGCACCGGATCCCCACCGCCGGTTTTCTGTTCCGCGAAAAGGAGCCGCCGCTCAATGTCGATAAATTCAAGATCGTCGAATACGGCCTCTCCGTCGCGCAGATCACGGCGGCCAAGCAGGGCCGCGACATTACGCTCGCCGGCGGCGAGACGATCCCCAACGGGGAGCTGACCTACCAGCCTTACGTTCCGCGTTCGTACGCCTATCTCTCCGACACGAACTATTCGGCCAAGGCGGCCGGATTGTGCGCCGGCGCAGATCTGATGTATCACGAGGCGACCTATGCCGCGGCGGAGCGGAAAATCGCCCGCGAGCGGGGACATTCGACCTCGGAGGAGGCCGCCCGGGCGGCGCTGCTCGCCGGAGCCGGACGGCTCGTGATCGGGCATTTCTCGTCCCGCTACAAGGACGAGACGATTCTGGTCGAGGAGGCCCGGCGGTCGTTCCCGGCGACGGAAGCGGCCGCAGAGGGCCGCCGATTCGAAATCCCCGAGCGAAAAGCGCCGCGAAGAGGGACCGCCGACAGGGAGCGGGAAAAGCTTTCCGAGGAAACGGACGTTCGGGACAGAGACCGACCGGAGACAGGGCCGGCGGAGCCAAAAGCCGACGAATGAAAATCCCGTCGTCTCCGAAGAAAGGGGGCCGAAGACGGAAGAGTGCAGGATTCCGAAGCGGACGAAGGACGGAGCGGGCAACGGTCCGGCGTTGAGCGCGGAGGGAAACAGAGCGGGCGGAGGCCGGGAGGAAGGCGGACACGGACGGAGAGGGGCGGACGGATGCCTCCCGCCGAGAGCCGCGGCAGACAAAAGCGGATCTGCCGAACACAAGGCCGGAAGTCGGAAGACACGATACCTCCACAAAAGGGATGCGGCAGGCAAAAGAATGAGCGCGACGGAGGAACGGGCCGATGCGTTCCGAGGGCAGTTCCGATATGCGGACCGACGCCGGCGAACCGTCCGTCAGTTCGGGAAGTCCCCGAAAAGGCGTTCCGATCGGCGGAAGCAGTCCGGCGGCAGCCGAGCCGCTTCGGTGCGGAAGGCGTCGAAACCGCAGCGCTCCGACACCGGACGCACCCGGCGAACGACCGCTTCCGGGCGGTCCTCCAAACGTTACGAACGAACATGATTACCAAAGCCGAAATACGACAGGTGCGGGCGCTCGCCGACAAGCGGGGCCGCACCGAGACGGGTCTTTTCGTGGCCGAAGGCGAAAAACTCGTGGGCGAGCTGCGTACTTCGCACCTCAGGGTGGAGCGGATCTATGCGCTCGAAGGGAGCTTCTCCGGACGGGAGGTTACGCCCGTATCGCCGAAAGAGATGGAACGGCTCTCGCTGCTCAAGACGCCGACGAAGGCGCTGGCGCTGGTCGGAATCCCCCGGTACGCACTGCGTCCGGACCGACTGGCCGGGCGTCTCGTGCTGGCGCTCGACGATGTCGGAAACCCGGGCAACATGGGGACCATCATCCGTCTGGCCGACTGGTTCGGCATCGAGGATGTGGTCTGCTCGGCCGCTTCGGCCGACTGCTTCAATCCCAAAGTCGTGCAGGCTACGATGGGGGCGATCCTGCGGGTGAGGGTGCATTATACGGACCTTCCGCACTTTCTCGCCGGAGCCGCGGCGGCGGGCATGCCTGTCTACGGCACCTTCCTCGAAGGCACTCCGCTCGGCGAGGCACCGCTCACGCCCGACGGCATTCTCCTCATGGGCAACGAAGGGCACGGCATCTCGGACGCATGCGCCGCCTACGTCTCCCGCAAACTCTTCATTCCGCCCTATCCCCCCGGCCGCCGCGGCTCCGAATCGCTCAACGTGGCGATGGCCGCCGGCATCGTCTGCCACGAGTTCCGCAGCCGCACGAAGTAAAACCGGCCGTGCAAACGCGCCCGTGCAAGCGCGTCTGCCGGGCCTGCGGCGGCACCGCCCGTCGGGGGAAAAGCAGTTCACCGGAAGGGAGGGGCTGCCCTATCGAGGGAGGAATACCCCATCGGAGAGGAACGGGCCGTCGGAGAAAGAGGGTCCATCGGGAGAGGCACGGTTTGCCGGAGGAAAAGCAGTCCGCCGGAGGGGGTGCCCTATCGAGGGAGGAATACCCCCATCGGAGAGGAACGGGCCGTCGAAGAAAGAGGGTCCATCGGGAAAGGCACGGTCTGCGGGGGGGGGGAAAAGCAGTCCGCGGGGGCTTCGGGAGAGGCGTGGTTGCCGGCTGTCAACCGCACGGCCCCTTGTCGGACCCGCACAGGGAGATAGTCGCCCGAATACCTCCCCCGCGTCGGTCGTGGCCGGTACAGGGCATACCGCATCCAGCGGCCAAACGCCGACGAGCGATCCTCTTCATGCAACGGTTTCGGCTCCTGCCGCCGCCGATCCGGCAGCCGTGCCCCACGGTGCCCGTCGCTCGTCGGCGGGCGCAGACTACGGCGTGGATCATGTGCTCCGGCACCGCCACTCTCTGCGGACGGCGGAAGAAGACCATCGAGTAGGGTGTCTTGCCGGTATGAGGCCGCAGATAAGGACGGGCGCACCCGCATTCGCCCATCGCCGTCACGGGCGGCACGGCGCCGGACCGAAGCGCACCGGAATCCGCAAACATTCAGGTCGTCCGCGCATCCCCGAATCTTTTCTTTCCGGGGCACGAAAACGCGCTCCTCCGACCCCATGCGCGGAGCCGGCGGCACAAGGCAAGACACGCTCCGTGCGAAAAAACGCAGCATCGGCCGCCACCCGTCAGGTCATTGAAATTCGGCATGTTGCTCCCGCAGGCAGAGGGCCGATGCGCTTTTTCGACCGGTCTGCATCCGCGATCCTTGCCGACCGCCGAAAGAAAGATCGGGAAAAAACGATGCCGACCTTCGCGGAATCCCCGATTTTTTGCTATCTTTGTTTTTTGAAACAGAACGATTTATGGCAGACCCGAAACTCAAGATAGGCATCACGCAAGGCGACACGAACGGCATCGGCTGGGAAGTCATTCTCAAGACATTCGCCGATCCGCGCATGACAGAGCTTTGTACGCCAATAATTTACGGATCGCCGAAGGCCGCGGCCTTCTATCGCCGCACCCTCGCCGCGACCGAAGAGTGCAGCCTCACGGAGATCGCCTCCGCCGAGGAGGCGCGGCGCGGAAAGGTCAGTCTCGTGGCGGCAGGTCCGCAGGAGCTGACCGTCGAGCCGGGCCATCCGAGCCCCGAAGCGGCGCACGCCGCCGTCGAAGCGCTCCGCGCCGCCACGGCCGACCTGCGCGAAGGCCGCATCGACGCGCTCGTAACCGCTCCCTTCAACAAGGAGACGGTGCACGAAGACCGCTTCCCCTACACGGGGCACACCGAATACCTCGCCGCAGAGCTGGGCGGCGAACCGATGATGATCATGTGCAGCGACCTGCTGCGCGTGGGACTGGTAACGATCCATGTCCCCGTGGCGGATGTCAGCCGCGACATCACCGAGGAGAAGATCGTCCGCTCGCTCTCGATCCTGCGCCGGTCGCTCGTGTGCGACTTCGGCATCGTCGAACCGCGGATCGCCGTGCTGGCGCTCAACCCCCATGCGGGCGACGGCGGACTGCTGGGCCGCGAGGAGCAGGAGACGATCCGTCCGGCGATCCGCACGGCGGCCGAACAGGGCATTCTGGCCTTCGGACCTTTCGCCGCCGACGGGCTCTTCGCCGGGGGAGGCTATGCCCGCTACGATGCCGTGCTGGCCATGTACCACGATCAGGGATTGGCGCCTTTCAAGGCTCTCTCGCCCGACGGGGTGAACTTCACGGCCGGTCTGGAGCGGGTGCGCACCTCGCCCGACCACGGCACGGCCTACGACATCGCCGGACAGGACAAGGCCGATCCGCAGTCGCTACGCAATGCCATATACACGGCGCTGGACATCGTGGAACGCCGCTGCGCATGGGCACAGTGGACGCGCAACCCGCTCCAGCGCGCCGAGCGCGAGAAGAGCGGACGCGACGTCTCGGTCCGCGATCTGCCCGACACGGAGAAGGAGGCGAACTGACCTCCGCCGAGAAGGAGGGGGGGGGCGATCCGCGAACGGCCCGTGTTGGTAAACAGTTTGCACTGCAGGCCGAGTGTGCAGAGTGAGAAGGACCTATGCAAGAAAGCGGGCGGTCCCGCGGATCGTTTCGCAGGGAACGGTTCGTGCCGGAAAACCGCTTGTACTGCGGGCCGAGTGCGCAGAGTGAGAAGGACCTATGCAAGAAAGCGGGCGGTCCCGCGGATCGTTTCGCAGGGAACGGTTCGTGCCGGAAAACCGCTTGTACTGCGGGCCGAGTGCGCAGAGTGAGAAGGACCTATGCAAGAAAGCGGGCGGTCCCGCGGATCGTTTCGCA
>ERZ857503.1373-NODE-1373-length-14217-cov-2.887940_pt1 | contig 14217 bp, 12 predicted proteins | sample MGYA00519766_ERZ857503 | MGnify/ENA primary metagenome ERZ857503 (study PRJEB31778, sample SAMEA3449345) | human gut metagenome | biome: human gut; feature: human-associated habitat; material: faeces | place: United Kingdom | collected 2010/2012 ...
TTGGCGGTTCCTGCGCGGGTTGTGTTGCGCTTGAAAAACACCAATTCGGGGTTCATTTGGAGGGAAAGGACGGGGATCACATGCCGACCACAGGTCGATCGATTGCAAAAAGAGCCGATAACGGCCGTTATGTCGGCTTGATTCCGGTTCAGGGGCGGTAATTCAGTGACGATTCGCGTAGCCCAAGTGGTCGGCAGGATGATGGGTGGCGGTGTCGAGGCCACCGTGATGAATCATTACCGCCATATCGACCGCTCTCAAGTGCAGTTCGATTTCATCGTGCAAACTGACTCCACGGTGGTCCCCAAGGACGAGATCGAGTCCTTGGGCGGTCGAGTGTTCTACGTTCCTCCATACAGCAACCCAGTCAAGTACGTGAACGCCTGCCGAAAACTATTCCAGCAGATTCACCCGCGCATCGTGCACTCCCATATGAACGCGGTCAGCGTGTTCACGCTCATGGCCGCGAAACAGGCTGGAGTCCCGGTGCGGATCGCGCACAGCCATAGCACCTCGAATCCGAATGAGAAGGCCAAGACTCTGGTGAAGAACGTGCTCAGACCGTTCTCCAAGGTTTACCCAACACACTTGGCCGCATGTTCGGAATATGCCGCACGGTGGCTATTCGGCGATCAGGTCGTTGATGCGAAACAGGTCCATATCATTCACAACGCCATAGATGTAGATAGGTTCACGTTCAATCCCCAATCGCGCGTTATTAAACGTGATGAACTCGGAGTTGGCGATTCGCAGCTGCTTATCGGTCAAGTCGGCCGTATCTGCTTTCAGAAGAACCAGACCTTTACGATCAGGGTCTTTTCGGAATTGTTGAAGAATAATCCGAGTGCAGTGCTTACAATAGTGGGAGATGGCGACGACTCTGAGTTGCGTAAGGAAATACACGACCTAAGAATTGAGCGCAACGTAAAACTACTTGGCGTCCGTGATGATGTTGCGGATTATTACAGCGCATTTGATGTTCTTGCTTTCCCTTCAACATATGAGGGCTTGGGAATGGCCAGCATTGAGGCACAGGCCGCTGATCTTCCCGTTGTGTGCAGTGACAAAGTTCCCAAAGAGGCAGATTTAATTCCGTCATTGGTACGGCGCGTTTCACTTGATGCAGGTCTCGAATCTTGGGTGTCAGCTTTCGATGTATATGAAAGCGATGCGTCGGGCCGTATCTCGCATGCGCAAGAAATGGCTAAACGGGGATATGCAATTCACTTGAGCGCCGCGGAGCTAGCCCATTGGTACGAAGAGCTGGAGGGAGAATGTGATGCCCAGAAAGATTAAAGTTGCGGAAGTGGTTTCACGTCTTGAATCTGGCGGCGTGGAATCCATGCTCCTTAATTATCTGGGACATTTTAAGCATCCAGAGGACTTCGATATCCATATCATTACGCAAGACATTAATGACGAACGTTGCGTGAAACAGTTCCAAGATGCAGGTTATACCGTTGATATTGTCACCCATAAGCGCAAGAGCATCTTAAAAAATGCGATTGAGTTATATCGGTTAATGCATTCTGAAAGGTTTAATGTGGTACACGCACATACGACCTTAACGAATTTCTATATCCTGTGGATCGCCCGTCTTACCGGAGCGAAGAAGCTTATCTCGCACTCGCATAATTTATTCGTTTCCAAAAGTAAGGTAAAACAAGCCATATGGTCTGTTTTGAAGATGTTGAATAAGGCGTCTGCCAACATATGGATGGCTTGCGGACATGATGCCGGAGTCTTCTTATACGGAGAGAAGGCCATGCGGTCTGGGAAAGTCCAGATACTGAATAACGCGATTGAGCTGGAGAAATATGCGTTCAACCCAGAAGCCAGAGACCGTATTCGCACAGAATATAACATCGGGAAAACTGATTATGTTATAGGCCATGTCGGACGATTTATGAAGCAGAAAAATCATAAATATCTGATAGATATATTCGCCGAGTTTAACCGCAGGGTTCCAAATTCATATCTCCTGCTTCTCGGAACTGGCGAACTTGAAGACGAGATTCATCATTATGTAAATGACCGTGGGCTAAGTGACAAGGTCATTTTCACAGGAAGCGTGGCCAACGTCGAAGATTTTTATCAAGCCATGGATGTTTTCGCGCTGCCGTCCTTATACGAAGGACTTCCCGTAGTGGCAATTGAAGCCCAAGCGGCTGATTTGCCTGTTTTAATTTCGGCAAATGTTGATCGTTCATGTGCGATTACAGATAATGTTTCATTTATCCCTGTATCGGAAGATATAGATACGTGGCTCGACGTTTTGGGCAGGACTGTACATAAACATAGAGACATTATCGTTGCGAAACAAATGCGGAAAGCGCACTACTGCATTCAAGCTGAGGCTTCTTTTCTAGAAAAAATATACTCGTGATTAGCGGTAGAATGTAGGTATAAGATGGATAAGAAAATACATATAAACAACAAATGGTTTTTACTAAGTCTAAGTGCCATTGTATTTTCATTTATTACTCTTATAATCGGACATAGTGATAGGGAGGCGTATTTATGCGTCATTCCGTTTGTTTATTCTATCGCTAGTAGTATTTTTTATCATTCGCTTATTAAATGTAAGTTTTATAAAAAAGGGATCCTGTATTATTGCTTCAATGCAATTATTTACATTAGATATGTGATTACTATAATTGGGTCAGCGATTCCACAGAACGAGGTCATTTGGAAAGGATGGGGGCCATCCGTAAGCGACAAAGCTTTTTTTATTGCGATTGGACTCCTTTCTGGAGAAATTGTTGTAGTATTTTTTGTTCAGTATTTAACAATTTTCGCCTTTGAGAAGAAACTAAGGAAGGAATACGCCTTATGCCGGGTATCGAGATACAGTTCTCATTACAAAAGAGAGCATGTCGGCGTATTACTTTTTTTTGCGATCCTGATATTTCCTATTGTTCTAATCGCCTCACCCAATCTCATTATTCCGACTAATTTTTTTATTATATCTGATGATGCATCTGGAATCAATCTTGATAATACAGATATTCCACTTCAGGGAATGTATGTTATTTTATCCAATGCAGTAAAGGCGTGTCTATTTATTGCACTGTTGATTTTATGTAAAAAACAGTATGATAAGAAACGAAGTATATTTTATAAATTGATTGCTTATTTAGATATTTTCCTTTATCTAGCATTTAAAACAAGCACTAACCGTATGACCATGATTCTTATCCTTACTCTTGGTCTTTATTTCATCCATAGCATGTTTGACGGCATTTCGGTGGGTGTAATACTTGGAGGAGGTGCTATTGTCCTTGTCTCTTTTGTAAGCGCCTCGCTTATTAAATTTAAATATGTACTTGGCGAACATCCCTCTCTTGAGAAAATGATGTCTATGTTCGCTCCCCAACTTCAAGATTATTTTGCTGGCCCCAAGTTAGTTGGGCAGATGATAGATTTGAAAATTAATGGCATGTATACCATTAATTTTCAGACTTTCATTAATGATTTCTTGGGTAGCGTTCCATTTGTTTCTAACTATATTGATCAAGCTAATAGAATCAATGAAATCTTTTGCTTGTACAATAATGTGAAAAATAGCACGTTAATAGCCCCAATATTGGGCACAGGTTACTGTTATTTCCCTTTTTTTCCTTTTGTTTTCAGTGTTATTTTCACTACATTAGTTATATTTTTTGATTACCGTATGCAAACAACCAGCAAGCTGTCGTATAAATTCGTTTATGGCAGAATGGGATTTATAGTTGCTCTATTTCTGGCTTATAGTGTGCAAACCATTTATGCAGAAGTGGTCAGTGTTTACGTACCGATGATTGTATTGCTTAAATTTAATGATTATATTTCCTTTAAGTTTAACGAAAACCATAATTACAAAGGCGTACGTATATTGAATTCAGAATTGCTTAAACTTAAGGAGAAATAGATGTTTTTTTCTGTTATAATTCCGGCATATAACGCCGAAAAATACCTCCCAAAAGCTTTGTCTTCTTTATATAATCAAACATTTGCAGATTATGAAGTGATTATTGTTGATGACGGGTCTACGGATAGAACTGGAGCTATTGCTGATTCTTATGCGGACACTAAGACCAATATGGTGGTAATTCATCAGAGGAATAGTGGGCTTTTGCTCGCAAGGCGTGCTGGGTTAAAAAAAGCACATGGTCAGTATGTTGTTTTTCTAGACGCTGATGACTGTCTTCATCCACATACTCTTCAACGTGTTGCGGAAACCATTTCTGACACCGGTGCGGATATCGTCTCTTTCCGCTACTGCCGCAACCAGGGTTTCAATCGTTCGGACACCTCATCGCCCTTGCCTGCTGGATTGTACTCTAATGAGAAGTTCGCTGAAGCCCGGAAGCATCTTTGCTCCGGCAGGTTCAACAATATGTGGGGCAAGGCGATAAAGCTGAATCTCTTTGATGGCTCTGAGGACTACACGATTTATAGTGGGCTCATGCATGGCGAGGATCTTTTGCAGCTACTTCCCGTGTTCGACAAGACTCGCTCGCTCTGTAGCTTGGATGATGTTCTCTACTTCTACCGTCCGAACGACACTGCCTCGACTTCGACCTATAAGCCTTCGCAGCTATCCGACATCAGGGTTGTCAACCGCGCACTGCTTAAATACGCGAGGAAATGGGGAGAATCATGCTATCAAAACGCTTGCGCCGGCGAAGCCCTACAGTACATCAATCTTCTCAAGATCGCTATGCAGGGGGCAGGATATAGCGGGTTTATCCAAGTTTTCAGAGATGTTCGGGAAGCAGCGCAGGATGAGAAGTGTTTTTCCCGTTGGAAGCACTGCAGTCTGAGAGCAGATAACAGGCTCACTGTCTTCTTGCTGAAGCGTGGATTCGGCACCCTGACTTTTGAGCTGCTAAAAGCAGTTGATTTTATCAAGAAAATAAGGAGGCGCTGATGATCGTCACCAAGAGCGACCTACGTGAATATATCCGGGAAGATCAAAGGATGCAGCCATGGCCTTCCAATCCTCTGAAGAGAATCATAGGTGCGGGTGGGGCGATGGTTCGCTGGAAGGTTTATCTGCGTAAGTGCGAGTATCATCATAACGTTTCGCAGAATTTGTATCACAAGTTTGAGTACGTTTGGTACTTGTTTTTCCTGAAGAAGTATGAGCGTCGTTTCTGCTCGGAAATTCCGATTAACGTGTTCGGGAAAGGACTGCTTATTTGGCATCCTGAAAGGATTATTGTCAACCCTGAATCGACAGTCGGTGATTATTGCTCTCTGTCCAGCGGCGTTGTCATTGCGCAGGCGCACGGTAGGTGTCCGGCCGTGGGCCACCATGTGGAATTCATGATTGACTCGAAGGTGTTGGGGGGTCAGAGTCGCCGATCATGTACGGATTGGTGCAAACGCTTTAGTGCTCAAACCTATCGAGGAGGAGAATACCACGTGGGCTGGCGTGCCTGCACGAAAGATTAACGACCGAGGAACCATTGAAACACCTATCGTTCCCTGCGCTCATTAAATATAACTACTAAGGAAAGATTTATGACGGATAAGAACCCACCCTTGGTAAGCATCGTTATACCCGCCTATAATGTCTCGGACTATCTTGATGAATGCCTCGAAAGCGTAGTATCCCAGACCTATACGAATCTCGAGGTCATCCTTGTCGATGACGGTTCTACCGACGATACCGGGGCAAGGTGCGATGTATGGGCGAAAAGGGACAGTAGGGTTCGCGCCGTTCACCAAGAAAACGGTGGTCTGTCCATGGCAAGAAATGCCGGAATTACCCAATCCCATGGGGATTATCTTCTCGTGGTTGATTCCGATGATCGAATCGACAAAGACCTCATAAAACGTTGCATGACACGAATGGAACGAGACTCAGCGGACCTCGTACATTTCGGATATCGCACCATCGATGAGAAAGGCTTTCCCCCCAAGAATTATCCCGATCCTGATGTGGCGGATGGTGGGTTGTTACTTGTAATCTTATCCAACCAGGTTGCAAGTCATGCGTGGCAGTTTTTGTGCAAGAGAAGTCTGTATAACGGTATTCAGTTTCCCAAGGGAAGAAAAGCTGAAGATTTGGCGACGACATACCAGCTGGTATCACGGGCAGAACGATGTATCGTGGTGCCGGACAGTCTGTACGAGTACCGTACTAGAGAAGGCTCCATTCTCTCCAACGCTTCTTCTAACCCCGCGAAAGCAATCCGCTATTACGAGGATGAACTTCTTGCCTTCCACGAGATGGTCCAATGGGCTAAGGCGACGAGCTGCGCGAAATATGTGCGAGCCGCTCAGAACAGTATGGTTCATCATTTGTTTTTGCATTACAAGGCCATGCTTGCCGCGCACAGTGAGGAAGGTATTGAGTGGGTTTCGAATCGACTTTCCGAGGAACTCAGAAACATCGACTCGAATAATCTGGAAGGGGCGGAGAAAAAGAAAGCAGCCATGTTCCGGAATGGTTCTCTTGCTTTTTGCTACCGATTTGACAACGCGCTAAGGAAAACCGTCAAACAACTACTACGGAGAATAAGGAGAGTGAGCAAATGAGTCTGAAGGCTACTATTAAGCAACTTCTGCCAAATTCATGGATTTTGAAGAGGCAGCGTATGAAAGCTGCCATCCAGTTGAGAAAAGACGTACGCACGGATCGCAGACGTTTCGCAAAGGCTTATGCGGCTCCCGCATGCGTCTCTCAAACGCAAATGGAAAGCCTGTTGATTTTCTTTGTCCATCAGATCGAGAAGGGTTTCTCTTTCGACGAATACCAGTTCGGGAGAGGAAAAGGGGCTTTGCGCAACATTGCGGACCTGTCTGCGAGGCTTAGGATAGCAGATGCTGATTGGCGCAACAATCCTGTTTATAGAGACGCGGTGCTTGCGTTGGGAGAATACCTCCGTCGTCATCTTTCCGCAGGGCATGATACCACGTATATGACCAGTCTGTTTGACGTGGAAATGCTCAACGACATCGAACGGGCATCAAAGCGTAATTATCCGTGCATCGAGCTTTCTAAAAACGACAAATTGGATAATGCGGATGTTCCATTCCATGAGCTTGTAGAGAGACGACATGCCATCCGCTCGTATTCCGAGCAGCCAGTGACACGTGCGGAACTTGAAGAAGCTATTACATTGTCCCTACGTACTCCGTCAGTATGCAACCGCCAGCCGGCACGCGTGCGAATTTTCACCGATGCGAAGCAGATCTCCAACGCTCTGAAAATACAAGGAGGGTTCGGCGGCTATGACACACCGCCGGTCTTGATGCTGGTCACGGCGGACTTGCAGGCGTTTATGGGATCCAACGAGCGTAATGAAGGCTATGTTGATGGCGGCCTGTTCTCCATGTCCCTGTTGTACGCCTTGGAGTCATGTGGACTTGCGGCCTGCCCGTTGAACACGATGTTCTCTCAGGAAACGGACAGGAAGACACGCGAACTCCTTCATATTCCAGAGAACGAAGTGTTCATCATGTACATCTCTGTCGGACATTTCCGCGAAACATCCAGGATCTGCCGTTCGCAACGGTTTGGTCTTGACCGAATTCTCATGAACTAGGTTCCGGAGTCTTCCTTTGGGTAAATACAAGAATCTTCTAGTGAACATCGGTCTGTTCACATTGAACACGGTGTCTACGAAACTGATTACGTTCCTGCTGGTTCCGTTGTACACGTACTTCCTCACGACGGCGCAATATGGCGTGACCGACATGTCCCTGACGGTGGCAAGCCTGGTCACGCCCGTCGTGACCCTGTCCATCGGCGATGCGGTGACCCGTTACATCATCGATGATCCGGACGACACCCAACGGTATGTGTCGGTGGGTTTCTGGGTGACGTTGATCGGCTGCTTGGTGATGCTTCTCCTGACGCCAATGCTCGGACTGTCGGTTTTCGGAGGACTCGGAGACTACAAAGTACTGTATTTCGCGTATTTCGTGGCGACAGCGTTCAATGCTTTTCTGGCGAACGTGGCCCGTGGCGTGAACCAGATCAAACTGATTACATGGGTGTCGATCGCGTCGTCCATCGTATCCGCATCGACGGCCGGTCTGCTGATCGGACTGTTGGGCTGGAAGGTGGGAGGCTATTTTGTTTCCTTGATTCTGGGCGCTTCGGTCGCGGTCGTCCTGTATCTGGTGTTCGGCGGCGCGTGGAAATACATACGCGTTCCCGAACTGGCACAGGACCGACTGATCCTTAGGAAGATGCTGCTGTATTCTGTACCACTCATGCCGAACACGATCTTCTGGTGGATAGGCACGAGCGTCAACAGGTTCTTTATCACCAGCATGCTCGGCATCGGCGCATCCGGTCTGTTCGCGGCAGCCAGCAAGATACCGAACGTAATGAACATGATCTCATCCACGTTCTGGCAGGCATGGAGCCTTTCCGCGTTCCAGGAGTTCAAGAAGACGGACACCGGCAGGTTCTACAGCAACGTGTTCGCAGTGTTCCGCACGTTCTGCTTCCTCGCTGCATCGGGGCTCATCGCGCTTGCGCCATGGCTTGCGTCCATTCTTCTGCAGAAGAAGTTCTACGATGCGTGGCCCATCATTCCGATCCTCATCCTCGCGTTCCTGTTCAACGTGTTCGCGGGATTCTACGGAACGGTATTCACCGCGAGCATGAAGACTAAGCATCTGCTGACATCCACGGGTCTCGCTGCTGCGGTGGTGATCGTCCTGACGTGGCTGCTTATCCCGATTTTGGGCTTGCAAGGCGCGGCTTGGGCTATGGTCGTCAGCAATCTATCCATGTACGGCATACGTGTCGTGATGGCGAGGCCGATCGTCCGGATAACCGTGAACTGGCCGTTGATGCTGCTGAATGTTGCGCTGGTATGCGCGCAGGCGTGCGTGATGGTACGGCAGCCGAACGGGTATCCGGTGATTTCCTGGATTGTTTTCGTGGCGGTGTGTATGGTGTCCGTCTTGGATATCTATCCATCCATTCGCAGCCTGCTCGGAGTTGTTTCCAGCAAAAACAACAAGTGAAACCCTCAAAACGAATGCATCAAAAACTGTAGAAATCCGTGGAGGAGATAAAAACATGAAGATCGGAACAGTGACCTTCCACTGCGCATACAATTTCGGATCCGCATTGCAGACGTACGCGTTAAAGAAATATCTCACAAATCTGGGGCACGAAGTGCACGTTGTGGATTACCGAAGCCATGATTTCGACATATATAAGTTGTTTCGAAAAAGCGGACTGAAATCCTATGTGGCGGATTTACTGTTTTTCTACGGTAACCTGCGTCGGAGGAACAGTTTCCAGTCCTTCTGGCGAAACTATTTCGACATGACTGAGCACACGTATACGGGTGACGGAGCGGAACGTGAGATGACCGAGGATCTGAAGGGTTATGACGTGTTCATCTGCGGAAGTGACCAAATCTGGAATCTCGACTGCACTTTGGGGCCAGTCCCTCCTTTCTTCCTCTCGTTCGCCTCTGATGAAGCTCGGAAGATTGCCTACGCGCCGAGCCTATCCCACGCCAAGTTCGAGGATCGTAACTTCACGGCAGACGATCAAAAAAACATCGGAGCTTGGCTTGACCGTTTCGATGCGATTTCGGTACGTGAGATTTCTGTCGCTGACCAATTCCAACGACTGACCGATAAGAACATCGTGGAGACGCTGGATCCGACCTTGATGCTGGACTTGGCAGACTACAAACACATTCAGTCCTCTGAACTACCCAAGGGTCTCGAGGCAGGCAAGTACATCTTTGCGTACACGTTGTGGCCGAACGATGACATGATCCGATATCTTGACGGGCTCGCGGCGGATCGTGGTCTGCCCATCGTCTACTATTCGAAGAAGCCGATTCGGTTCAAGTCGCATTCCATTAACGTCTGGGGTATTGGGCCAGCCGATTTCCTAGCCCTGATCGACAAGTCCGACTGCGTGGTGTCGAACTCATTCCATGCCACGGTGTTTTCCATCCTTTACGGCAAGCCGTTCCTTACGTTCGGTACCGAGAAGAGCAGTTCTCGTATGAAGACTCTGCTTGCCAAGCTGGAATTGCCAGAAGACCATCTGCTTCCCGCTCATTTCGACGGCACTGGGGATGTTAAGCCTTTCGCATCCGAAATGGATATGGCAAAGCTCAGGAAGCTCCGCGTCGATTCGGAACGATTCCTAGAAAATGCTCTGAAATAATGCTTCTTAGCTGATTTCGAGATAATGTTCAGATTCTTGTGCACTTCGGGATTTTAGTTTTGATGTAGAAAGAGTTGTGGTTCGCGTTTACCGAATTTGCGTAAATATCGAGCCTCGATTCCGCCAAGGAGCGCGTTCTGCCTGTTGAGTCTCCTGATATCTTGCCGTTTGAGTATCGGTGTCGTCAACGTCTTTCTCTTTCCCGAGTCACTCCGGCTGCAACTGGTGGATAAGGAGTTGTTTTGCAGCTTGAGAATATAATAGGTGCGGTGAGTCGGTCGAGTTTGACTTCAAGCATGTGCTGGTCGATCTGCATGATGTCTCGGGCATGGTTCCGTCTCCTGGCTTCCAATCGCGGTTTTTCTTTCTGACGAATGAAAAACCGTGCACGGGACGCGGTCCATGCCTTTCGCGTCAGGCTCGAAAACCAAACCATATGTATCATCCATTTCGAGGCATTTAACCTGACTGACAAGAACCTTACGCTAAATCAGATGGAGCAACGTCTTTACCGCGACTAAGGGTCAGCATATACCCCAAGAGAATGCTTATTGCTCTTGCCTGCTCAACATTATTCGTGGATGAGTAGCCATGAGCTCCACTATGGAGTAGCTTGAGTAAATTATCAGGAGTAACTGATTGGCTATTTAAAAACGTGACAATATCTTTATTTTTTTCCTGTCCCCTAATTTGTGTTTTGGCTTGCTCAGCATATTTGTCAATAAACTGTTTGAGTCCGTTCTTTCCGTTCATTCCGCATTCATCCGCTGCCATTTCGGCGAGCAATCGGAGTCCCATGCGGAAAATCGCGGGGAATGCCGTGCTGTTTGGAATCTTTCCCTTTTCATATAAACTCCACAAAGATTCTAGGGTCCGATACAAATTATTCGAATTCCCGGGTTTGAGACTCAGACCTTTACCGTTTCCAAAAATAGGAATGGAAGATGGACGGACTTCACGTGTCCGACGTCCACTGACAGGTTGTCCTTCATTACTTGAATCAGTGTCTAAAAGAGAGCCTTGCGTCGATGCTTCATCGGTTGGCTCCATGATTGATTTTTCAGTATTGGGTGCATCATCCGAATTGGTGAGTTTACTAATGATGGTTTTATGATGTTTGGCGTTGTCTTTTATTCGAGACAGTAGATCAGGGGGAAGAACGGAGGTTGGATCATTGCGGTGCCCTCGTGTGTGCAGATCCTTGGACTGTATTTTTTCGTCGATGACTTCAAGTAGTTCTTTAAGCAATTCCCGATCTATGCCATAGTCGGGCTTATCTGGTTTGAGTCCCATCTCCTCAAGATGTTTGGGATTGAGAATATCAGCTTCAACATACCTCTGATTTAACAAAGGATGTGAGCTTATCATCCCAGTTAGTTCCTCCAAGCGTATGAGAACTGTTTTTTCTTTGTTCATGTATTTATACATGAAAATATCTCGTTCGATTTGTTTCCAGCTACCAGTTTTTGAATGCTTTCTGAGGACATGGTCAAGGGCTGTTGCCTTGTCACATACATTGCATGGAATAGTGTTTTGCGGGAATAAGGGTAGCTCAAATTGATTGCCTTCAACCGGAATACCGTTCCGGCTAAGAAGAGCAAGAATTACTCGACGATTACCATCGTAAACAATATACTGAGATGTGTTGTCCATTCGTACCACGGTAGGTAGTTCGCTAAAATCAAAAGAATCTCCCATTTCCTTCGCCAATTTGGGGAGGTTCCAATCACCCTCATGTTCTTTGCTGAGGGCACGTTGAATGACATCTTCGTTGGTATATTTTCCATATAGGGGGTCTCTTGGATTTTCTGTCCAAAGAATCAAAGAATCAAGAGGTATGTCTTGAATTTCTTGTCCATTCCATTGGATAGGTTGATTTTTCTTCGCCATATATCGTTCCTTTTCCCCTAATATTTGAACCGCAATATTTCGGCAAGTTCATCCGAAAATGCTATTAATTCGTTTGCTTGACGATGTGAGGCTGCGGTGTATCGTAAGGAGAATATGCCACCATAGCTTTCTTTGTACAGCGCTTTGACTAACTCGGCATTATCGTAAGTAAGCATCCACTTCCCCGTACTGTGGATAAGGGTTTCAGCGAGGCTTCTGTGCTGTTGTTCGGAAAGCGCGTTAAGATACAGGCTACTCCCTTTCATGACGTATGGGGGATCTAGATATGTGAAAGTATGAGGTTGAGATACGTACTTTTCGGCTATTTTTTGTCCATCCAAGCAGCAAACCATAATGCGGGACGAATACTCACCGAGGAATGCTAGTTTTTCGCGAAGACTATGTTTGTTATACCTTGCTGATACTTTATAACGCCCTGATTGTTCCAGACCACCAATTACACCGCCATTAATCACCCCCGAACGATTGGTACGATTCAGAAAAAAGAATGCGAAACCTCTATCGAGTTCGCTGGCGGGATTATGTATGATTTGTCTTTGGCGTTTCCATTCATCAAGGGTCGGTTCAACTTCATCAAATTTTTTAAGAAAAGCAGAAGATTGATTGACTACGCTGTCCCAGAAAGCGTAGACATTTTCGTCATAGTCATTGATGACAATGTCGGAAACTACGCCATTTTTAAGTAATCGTAGTGCTATCCCAGCACCTCCTGCATACGGTTCCACATAGGTAAGGTTGCTCATGCCAAGCATGTCAATAATACCCGTCACAAAATCTACAAGTACGGTTTTCCCTCCAGGATACCTTAAAGGTGTCGTGACATTATGATTGCTTGCCAGAGGGATATCGAGATGCTGAGCTTGCTTAATCTTGGGAACGTTCAGCATCATATCTCTCCTAGCAGTACAAGAATGGTTCATTTTGCTCTACAAATGCTAATGGTGAATCCGGGGTCAAGACAAATCAGAACATGCCGAATCGGTAGAAGTGTCTGAGCCGCGCCTTGATTACTGGGTTGAAAACAGATCCAGTGATTGAAAGTGTGGTCTCGCAGCTACTCGAGTCAGATTTCGCGTCTGCACAAGTCCGGAAAAGCGGCGTTGGTGTGAGTTGTGCAGACGGAGAAGTACCCCCAAACTGTCTGGAAATGCCGGAAAATGTAAGTACCGGGGTGAAAATCATCCAAATCGTGTCTGCACAACTCCTGAAATGGCCGCAAAACCCGACTTGTGCAGACATATAACAGGGTGCGGACGTTTTCTTGGAGACTGAACGAAAGGATTATGGTATGTCCGGTCCCGAGGAACGACGGCGCGCGGTGGACTTGTACTCCGCCACGCCGATGACCACGGCCCAGGTGGTGAGGCATCTGGGCCATCCGACCAGGCAGTGCCTGGAACGCTGGCCGGCAAAGGATCCCGGGCATGCCGGCCATATGGCGGAACCAATCATCCCACTGGAGACGAGGACCAAGGCGATCGAACCGGTGCCGGGCGCATGCGCGGAAGCGGGCCGCAACTGCTCGGCGCGGGCGTCGGAGCTGTCCACAACCGGGTCAAGGCGTATCGCGAGGACGGTATGGCCGCGTTGCGGCCAAAAACAGGGACGCCGGCCAGGCCGACAAGCCAGCGCCGCGACGGGATCGGGACGCCGGCGACGCCGACCGGCGGATCGAGGAGCCGGAACTGGAGAACGCGGTGATGCGGGAGGTGGTTGAGGCTCGCAGAAAAAGACCCGGGTGCCGACCTGCGGCGCCTGTCGAACAGGGAGAAGACGCTTCCGGTCGACCGTCCGCGCCCGACGTGTTCACTCAGCCCGATGGCATGCTTGCCCGCGTATCGCGCCGAGCAGCCGCCTACTGCCACCACGCCAGGCTCGGCGTTGACAAATACGCCGGGCTGCTTGTCCGGGTGGCCGAGGCGTTCGCCGCCTCCAAGGGAAGGTACGGGTACCGCAGGATCAGGGCCGCGCTCCGAACCCGCAACGAGGTGCTCGTCCCGGTCGACGACTGCATCCACTGGCACGACCACGAGCGTATCAAACGGTCGCTCGGTTGGATGAGTCCGATACAATACCGTCAGAGCCAAGGAATGGCTGCGTGATCATCTCCAAGAAAACGTCCGCAGCCCCTGCCTTAGATGGCGATTCAATCGAAACAA
>ERZ857503.1375-NODE-1375-length-14185-cov-3.630644_pt1 | contig 14185 bp, 9 predicted proteins | sample MGYA00519766_ERZ857503 | MGnify/ENA primary metagenome ERZ857503 (study PRJEB31778, sample SAMEA3449345) | human gut metagenome | biome: human gut; feature: human-associated habitat; material: faeces | place: United Kingdom | collected 2010/2012 ...
GCCGGGTGAAAATGCGCCGGGAACTTTAATGCACGCGATCTCATCGTCTACCGCATGGGAATATCCCCCCAAGATACGGGAAAACGTATCGCGATCTATGTCCAGTAATGCGTACATGATTTTTAAATCCGCATCTAACGTCCACACCAGCGGGACGTCCTGTGTAGTAAAGGAGGAAGAACTCCCGGAGCCCCCGCCGCTTCCGTTTTGGCCTTTTAAATTAGGGGTAGTAATGGAGCCGTTTTTATCGGTGATGGTAAGTTTGTATTCTGTGGACGTATTGCTTGCAACCGCCACAGTGGGGCTTACCCCGTCTGTGCCGTCCCTGCCGTTGGCGCCTGCTGGGCCTGGATCGCCTTTTGGACCCTGTATGCCGGGCTCTCCCTTGGGGCCTGTTTCCCCCTTGTCGCCGCGCGGAATGGTAAAGTTCAGCACCGGGGCGGAGGCTGTGCCGGAATTGGTGACGGTGGCGTTTGAGCCAGGCGCGCCGGTGGTTGTTTCACCGACCGTTACGGAAACACTGCCGCTGCCCGCGCCATTCTGCCCTTTCAGGTTTGGGGTGGTGATAGATCCGTTTTTGTCGGTGATGGTGAGCCTGTACTCCGTGCCTGTGTTGCTTACGACTGAAACAGTGGGGCTCACGCCGTCCGCCCCGTTTGCGCCGTGTGGGCCCGGCGTGCCTTCGGCTGAAATGCCGGTATCCGTATCGCCGGTCATCCAGTGCTTCGTGGCGCTGTCGATATGGGGCGTGATGCCGGGCTGGCCGGGTGTGCCCGGCGCACCTGCTTCACCCGGCTCCCCCTTTTGGCCAGCGGCGGAAACGCCGGTATCCTGGGAGCCGAGAAACCAGTTGCCGTTTGCCCCAATGTGGGGTGTGATGCCGTCCCGCGGGGAAGAGAGCGGTGTGTCAGCGGCGGATTCCTCCCCGGAAACGGCAGATTGGAAGCTAAGGCGAGCCCGGGGCGATTTGCAAAGCAGCACTTCCTCACCGTTCTTTTCACGGCAGCCCTCCACATTGAAAAAGAGGCCTTGCGCATCCGTTAAATCGTGCCAGAGCTTGCAATAAATCAGGTTGCCGGAGCGGTATGCGCGGTCGCCCTCCGTGGCTTCTGTGATCCGATTGGTTAAAATGCGCTCCTCGTTGCCATACCGGCAGAAGGCGAGGCGATAATATTCAATTTCAGAAGCCCCCATTTCCTCCGGCAGGCTGATGATGAGCTGTGTCATCAGGTGTTCGCCCCGCCGGCCGGCCAATGTGCCATCCGGATAGGAAACGGATTGGTTGGTGAAATCAATGCGTACGGTTCGCATGATGCGTTCATCCTTTCATGTTTATGGAATGGGGGAATTGCTATGCCTGCGGCTCGGAAATATTCGGAGATGCCGGTTGCTGGGCAAGCGCTTCCAGCTCGGCGAATGCGCCGCGTAGCTGCGCCATGCGCTCCCGGCAGGCTTTGAGCTGCCTGCTCAAATTCGATTTTTGAAGCGTCAGGCTGTTATATTCCTGCTGGAGTTCCGCCTTGCGGCGGGTAAGATATTCTTGCATAGTATATTTCCTCCACTTGGTTATTCTTTCGTTTCGCTCCACCAGCGTTCGTCTGTTCCCGGCTCTGTGGTGTTGCCGTCGATTTGTGAGGTATATTGTTTGCCGTTGTGCGTCACCTTGTCGCCGGTGTTGTAAGCGTCATGCGCGCCGGAGGGCCGCACCCAGGCGGGCCATTCGTCCGGCGTGACCTGCGTCCAGAGGGTGGGCGCGGCGCTGGGCCAATTGTCCTCCCGATCCCAGCAATCCGCATTTGCGCGGTAAAGGTTCCCCTCATGGCGGCGCACGCTGCGCGCGGGGATCAGGCCGCCATCCCCGCACAGCGGATCAAAAACCGATAAATAATCCCCGGATGAAAGCAGCTCATCCGGGGCGCTTTGCGCAAGGGCGATATAGCTTGCCCGCATGGCGCGGGCTTCGTCGATGATGCTCATGCGTTTTCTCCTCCCATCAGGATATTGGTTGCGGCGGCGAGCTCGGCATAGGAGGGGGTGGGCAAGTCTTCCTCCACGTCGTCTATGCAGTCCGCAAATTTTTCAGCGATTTCAGGATAGGAATCCGCGTCCTGCGCCTTCATTTTAATCTCCTCGTAGATCATGCGGAGGATGTCGGGAACGCTGCCACCGAGGGGCATGTCCGTAATTCCGACGTAATAATCGTCAAGCCGCAAATCCCCTTCAGAAGCTTTCTTGTTTGCGTAGGCTGATATTAGATAGGCCACCTTCTTGTCGGCGTAAAGGTATTCTAGATTGCTGATGCGGAGATAAGCGTTTTGTACATTCAGGCCGCGAAAATGATAACCTGGTTTGATGAGTGCCAATGTAATGCCTCCTTATGGATTGTGCCAGCCGCTTTTATCGATATATCCGCATAGCTGGCCACTGATATAAAATTTAATTGGCGCGCCGTTAATGGAGCGGATATTTGTGTTGTTTCCGTATAAGGCCGCTCCGCTATCGTCTACTCTAAATTTTTCGGTTCCGCCTAAACACAAAGATATGCTACCTCCGGATTTGGAGTAGATCTCTGTGTTGCCAGACTGATTCCCGTTTCCAACGATCGTGTGATTGGATGTGGATTTTCCGATCATCGGCTGCGAAACATCACCTGTTGTCCTGCCATATATAGTTTTACTATTTTCCAGCCTAACACTATCAGATGCCATTATGTATCCATCTAACTCAATTCCATCCGGAGCGCTAATAGAAGCAACTGCACCTGTTGTGCCCATTGATTTGGGTCCGCCAAGATATAACTCTGCTGCTGTGCTTCCGTTCTCGCTTAAAGACCTGATATAAAACGCACGCCGTCCTCCAACCTGAACCTGTTCAAGTGTGCCAAGTTTGACCGGCCTTGCGTAAAAAAGTTCAGTTCCCGATTTATCTCTGAATGATAACGAAGACGTATATAGCGTATTGTTTAAATTATATGATTCCGCATACATATCTGCATAATTTCCCTCAACCTTTAAATTGCCATTAACTCCATTTGAGCCGCCTAATAGTAAGGTGCCAGATTTGATTCTAGACGCGTTTAAGTACCCAGCGGTGATATTTGTCGCATTAATATACAGCTTCCCATCACTGCCGAGCCACATCCCGTCCGCCTGCGTGGGGGAGAGGGTGTTGACGAGATAGGAGCGGTCTTCCGGGGCGGGCGTCCAGTCGGTGGCTTTTGATCCTTTTTCGAGCTTCATGTGTTCGTATTTTAGGCTGTTTCCAGCCGTGCTTCCGGCAACGCCTGCATAGATTAATAAGCTCAAGGCGGCGCTGCTGGGTGGCGGGGTAAACGAGATTTGCTGCTTGCTATTGGACACATTTAAATACATCGTTTGAATGAGTTTTGCGTTATTTATATCATAGATCAAAACGGATACCTTGGTTGCGCTTCCCGAAATGACGGAAATTTTTCCTACGCTAAACGTGTATTGCGTATTTTCTAAGCCTGTGTATAGGTTGTTATAATACCAATCACTCGTGGAATTGGCAGTTAAAGTTCTTGATACACTGTCCTTAATATAATTCCGGCTTCCAATTTGCAGCCCATTGATCCCGCTCGTCAAATCCCCCTGCGTCGCCACCTGGTTCCCCGTGATGCTTAGGCTTTTGACGTTGAGGGAGACGTCGCCGTTCTCATCCACCCGGAGCGTGTCCGTCACGCCGTTATTCACCGTTAAGCCCTTTGCGTTGATCAGCCTGCCCTCAATCTCCCCGCTCACCTTCAAATTTTCGCCGATGATCAGATCGCCCATGAGCAGCTTCGCATTCAGGCCGTACATGTAATTCTTCCCGTCCGGCGTGGTCGCGCCGTCGGGCAGCAGGTTTTTACCCAGCACAGTCTCCGTCGTTTCGAAATCGTCCGTGGAGAAGGCGATGGTATTATTTGTGATTTTCAAAACCTCAGGCTCGTAGTCGCCGGTTGGAAGGCCGTCTTCGCCGATGACCGCCCTGCGGCCGTTGATGCCGGAGGCGTCGATGACCATCACCTGGTTATCCGCGTTGACCACCATATTGTGCGTAAGGTTGATCGATTCATCCTTCAGCTCCGCCAGATGGTCGAGATCGTCTTTTTGCTGCTTAAAATCGAAGGTGGTGCGCAGGTATTCCACCGTGCTTGCCGTTTTGGCGATGGAGCCGCCGACGAGATCGTTGAACAGCGCGCTCGGGTCGCTGAGCTTATAGCGGTTGCCAAAGGTGAGGGAGAGGGAGCGGCCGTCATAATCCACCGCCATTTCAAGCAGCAGGAGGCTTGCAATATCCTCCTCGCTTAGCCGGATGTCGATCAGGCAGCCGGATTTGAGCTGGCTGGTTAAGTGGGCAAACTCCTTTTGAAACACGAAGCTCGCGGTTTCCACAGAATACTCATAGCGCGGGGTGGAGATGGTTTTGAGCAGGCTCTGCGCCTTGTTGTAAAGCTCCAGCGCCTGGGCCTGCGCCTCTTCATAGCTCATGTTATCCTGCTTTGTGATGTTCTCTTCTGTATACGCGCCCTGCTGGATGAAGCGGGAGAGCACCTCCATCTCCGCCGGTGTGAATACAGATTCTAAGCGCACCTGTTTTTGGAGCGCCAAAAGCTTGTCGTTCTCTGTGTTGAGCTGTGTTTGAATAGAAGAGAGCGCGCCTTCCGCCGTGCTCAGCGCCGATTTTGCAGCCAGGATTTGCGGGTGAAGAGCTTTGAGATTTGCATTTTTGATATCCTGTGACGCCGTATCGCTGATGATGGCGGATTGCTGCACCTGCAAGTTTGAAAGCTCCTGCTTGAGGCGGGTGATCTCGCCTTCCTTTTCGGCTTTTCGCCCCTGAAGCTTGCTGATTTCCGCACGCTGCACCTGAAAGGCGCTGTTTTCTGAGCTCGTGAGGGCGTCCACATGGGCCTGCCAGTTTTTTACCTTTTCGATCAGCGCGGCGTCCATCCACTCCTCTGTGGCGTAATAGCTGAAGTTATAGATCAAGTTGGTGCCCAGCGGGTTTACGCTGAGGATGTCGAGCCCGTTGCCGCCCTTGACGAGCAGGGCGGTTTTGATCTCGTCGGATTTGGTGCGCAGGGTCAGCCCCTGGAGCACATCCTCCGTGGAGAGGCAGATATCCGTGCGGTTATCGTATTGATAGCGGTCGTAAACACGGATGACGCGGTTCAATATGTCAAATTCAAACAGGCATTCATACGCCTCCTCCAATTCCGTCATGAGGAAGGCATAAACCGTTTGATCGGTTGTGTCAAAGGTGCGGGAGCGCGCGGCAACGGCGGCGGGGATGCCGTCCGTATCCAGCCGCCAGGAGGGGAGGCGCTTCATGATATCTGAGAGCAGGGAGTTTTTCGGGTCGCTGTCGTCTCCGCTGTAAAACCGGTAGGTGCCTTCATAGTAGCCGAGCTGAATGTTGTTCAGCTCATATTCGCAGGAGGAGGCCTCCACGGTTTTGAACGCGTCGTTTCCCTCTTCGGAAACGGACACATCCGTGATGACGAAATAGCCGATTCCATCCACCAGGAGGTAGCGAAAGGGCTCCACCTGTTCATAGACGGGGCAGCGGCACTCCTTTGCGCCGCGCTGGATGGTGAAGGAGAGATCGGATAGATCGTTAAACCGGATATTCATCTGCCGGTCTGAGAGGTTCGAGAGGATGCCGAGCGCGCGGCCATCCGGGTTGCAGAGCGTGATCTGCGGGATTTCAAAATTCCCGAAGGAATCAAATTGAGCAAGCAATTATATCAGCCTCGCAATCCTGTATTGAAATGTGAGCTTCTGTATGTCCCCGGTCGCGGCAAAGCGGTTCAGGCCGGGGAGCAGGCGGAAGAAATTTTTGTTAAAGCTGTTATAGATCGGCTCGGTCGAAAGGGTGGAGCGCACCTCCAGCGTTTCCGGCCGGAGCGTGATGGTGTGCGGCGTGGCGTTGAGGCCGGTAAATGCCGTTTGGCGGTTTTGATCGGTCACGTTTTGCAGCATGACGCTGCCGCCCTGCGTTCCGGTTTGTAGAATAACCTCCGGGTAGAGATAGCCCTTGTAAACGGACGGGTTCTCAAACGCCATCTGCGTGCCGATCTCCGCCGCTTCGTATACGGCTTCGCCATCCTCCCAGCCCCAGGGCGCGTCGCACAGCAAGGTGGCCTTGAAGCCGACCGCTCCATACTTGCCGTTTACGCCGCCCTCGATCTCCTCCACGGCGTGGAACACACAGTTGAGGTAAACGCCGTCGTATTCGTCGGAGAGGGGTTCGAGCTTGCGAAACGCTTTTTCATGAAAAAGCCAGGCGTAAACCTCGCCCACCTCCGCGTCTGACAGCACGCGGTCGGATACGATCTCCACATCGAAAGAGAGCGGCTCCTCCCATGTATCCTGCTGGAGAAAATGGTGGTGTGAAAGCCGGTTATATTGCGTGGAATAGGCGGGGCCGCCCATTCTGCGCCGGTCGGGGGTGAGCTCCACCTGCGCGAAAAACAGCCCCCAGATGGCGGAGGACTGGTTGTTGTAGTTGAAATACTTTCCGGAGAGATGCATAAAAAGCCTCCTTCATCCATCCCCCGGGGCCTGCCGCTCCGGGGGATGTGTCAATATCTGTCGTCTGGTTATTTAGAATCCATTACCCCAAATGCTTTGGGTTGATCGTATGGCCGCTGCGCAGGTATTTCTTATTCGCCTGCGTGAACACCTTTTCCGCAATGCGGTTTTCCGCCTTTTCGAGCGCCTTGACGGTTTCCATATCCGCATTGCCCTCCACGATCACCTTGGAATCGATCTGAATGCAGGGCGCGGCGCCCGGGGCAAAGCCCGCGCCGAAGGCGGAGGAGAGCTTGGCCATGCTTTGGTTGAGGAAGGCGGCGGGGTTCTGCGCGAGGGCAATAATGCGTTCGGTGAGCGTGCTGTTGAGCACCCCGTCGCCGCGTGAAAGGTGGGTGAGCCTGCCCTGCACGGGGTTGCGGATAATTAGCTCCGGCCCGGCCTCGTCCACCAGCGCAAGCTGATCGGAGGGGATGAAGGGGGAGCCGGAGCGGTAGCCCTTCACGTTCTTTTTGTCGACCCACGCGATGGTGTTGCCAATTTTTGAGGTGGTGCCGATGGCAACCTTCCCGTTGGCGATGTTGGTCACGTAGAGCTTCTGGTTCCAGCCCACGCCCGCGTTCTTCGCCATCGTGCTCCAGGAACCCACGCGTTTGCCGGAGGAGGAGGCATAGGCCGCTGCGTCCTTTGTGGTCACGCTCGCTCGCCCACCCTTGACCGGGGCCTTGGCGGCGGACGAACCGCCGGAGGACGCGGCGGGCTTTTGCTGCGCGGCGGCGCTGGGCGTTTTGACGGGCGGCTTGATGTCGCCAGGGTTTTCGGAGATTTTGATGGCGTTTGCCTGCGTGCCGTAGGTTTTGAGCGCATCGGTGGCGGCCTTCCACGCGTCGGTCACGGTTTTGTTGATGCCGTCGCCGTATTTCGCGTTCCACTCCATCAGCTCCTGGTAGACGGTTTCGCTGCGGGTCATGATATCCGCCATGGCCTGATCGCGCACCGCGCCCTCGTTATCGAGGAATTCATCAATCTTCTCGATTTTGGCGTTGTTCTGCTCTTCCAGCAGGGCGTATTCCTCATCGAGCTTTTCCTTCTGCCGCTCGATGGACTGCTCTTTTTCGTATTCCTCAAGGTCCTCCTGCTTTTCGGCAAGCTCGGCGCGCAGCTCGGCCTGCTCGCGCTGGGAGGCGGCGCTCGTGTCGGCGGAGAGCTCATTCAGCCGCGTTTCGATCTCTGCGATATCCGCGCGCTTTTTGGCGGCGGTTTTGGCGTAGTCGTCGGCTTCCTTCTGCTTGTCGAGAGCCTTTGCCTGCGCGTCGTAGAGCTTTTTGTAGCCGTCGAGCTCGTCCTCCAGCGCTTTCTTTTTGAGCTCCTGCTCCTTGCGGATATACTTCATGCGCATGTCGACGATATCTTCAATCGCGTCGGCCGCGTCTTTGGCCTTTTTGGCCTCGGCCTCCTGATAGGCCTTGGTCTCCTTGTAGATCTGCTGCTCAAGCTTACGCAGGTCTTCCTTCTTCTTGGCAAGCTTGTTGTAGGCGTAGGTCAGGTCGGCGATCTTCTGGGCCTGGTTGTCATCGTACTTGCCCATGGCCTCCTTGTAGGAGATTTCGTCGAGGTAGTCATCGAGCTGCTGCTTTTCATAGGCTTCGCGGGCGGCGTAGATTTTCTCCTCGAGCTGCCAGCGCTCGGATTCCTTCTTCGTGAGCCTGGATTTCGCGTTTTCCAGGGCTTTGATGTAGCCGAGCTCGTCGTTTTCGTATTTGCCGATGGCTTTGAGGTGCTCGATGCGCTTTAATTCGTTGTCGAGGGCTTCGTTTTTGTAGGCGGTTGAGCCGGAACCGTTGCCGCCGGATTTTTGCATACCGTTAGAATTTCCGTCGTTTGTCTTTTTGAAGCCACTCGAATTGCCTTTGCCGGTTGTTTTGATTTTGAAATCTTCTGTAGTAATCTGTGTTGCTTCAATATTTGCCTGCAAGTCATTGCCAAAGTTAGAAATAGCGGAACCAATGCTTTTCATCGTCGCGGCGGTTGATTCGGTGGCCTCGAGGCTGAAGTCCGCTTGTGGCAGCGGAATCAGGCAGCCATCAGGCCTTTCTAGCTTGAATTTTTTGACGCTTAGCCTCAGGTCAATTTTAAAGTTAGAGATGATATCGCCAAGCTGCTGGAACAGCGTAGCGACGCCGCCTGCCATGGAAGAGATTCCCTTATTGGTATTGGCCGCGATCGCTTGCGTGGCAATGCCTTGATTGCTGACGTTGTTTGTCAGGCTGGCGGCGATCTCTTCGGAGGTGGAGCCCATCGTGTTCCGAATCTGATCGGCCATCTCACCGTTGCTGCTTACAATATAGGCAAGGTCTTCGGCCACAATTGCCGCATGCTGGTTAAATTCAGCCGATCCCATTTGCAGGGAGCCGGAGGTCATCATTTGCAGGGAATAGATGCTGTCTTTATACTGCTCCACCATTGCGCAGCCGTCGGCAATGGCAGTTTGGGCGCCCTGCATGGCGGAGATGGATTCCTCCGTCATGCTGCCGCTTTCCGCCCAGGCATCGCCGTTTTCCATCACCGTATCAGATAGAGAGGAGACAAGCTCAGCAATCGATGTGAAGCCATCCAGATAATCGGAAATGTCGATTTGATTGGCCTCAAAATCGGCCATCAGGTCGGAGAGGCCCTGTGCGGCTTCCTGCGCGGTGGAGGCAAAGAGCGCAGCCTGCATGCCCTGCGCTTCTTCCAAATTGTCCGTATATTCGCTGAAATCTACGTTTTCCAGCTCGCTGTTGAGTGAGTTAAAGTAATCCTCCGCGGAAATTTTGCCGTCTTCGAACTGCTCCTTGGCGGATTCCATACGCTCATACACCTGCTCGCCAAAGCTGCGCAGGCCCTCGTCCGTCACGTTGGACATCGTGGAGCCGAACACCAGGAAGGCCGCCTCTGCCGTATCGCCCTGCTGCGCCAGCTCATAAAACTGCTTGGCCATATCGGCGGTGCTGATGCCCGCGTCGGCCAGCGCGTCTTTCAGGCGTGAGGAGGCGATGCGGTCAAAAACGGCTTCCACATCCTTGCCTTGTGCGGCGGCTTCGAGGAGCTGATCGCGCACGCCGGTGTTTTCGGAGCTGTTGAAAATGTTTTTAATGCGGTCTCCCAGCGGTGTGGTTTTGGTATCAAAATCAATGAAGAGGTCGAGCAGATCGCTTACCTCTTTTTTCAACGGATTGGAATCGGCAAAGGAGCCGGAGAGTTCCTGAAGGCGCGAGATCATATCCGTCAGGGATTTGGTCTTGTCCGTTTTTTCCTCCTGAATGTCCTCCAGCTGTTTCTCCGCCTTTTTGAGCTGCTTTTCATCGCCGGTGGCTTTCAGACGCGCGATGTCCTCATTCAGCTGTTTTTCCTGGGCAGTGAGCGATTCCAGGTCTTTGATTCGGTTTGCAATGGCCTCCTGATAACCTTCGCCGCCTTCTTTGAAGTTGTTGTATTCCTCTGTTGCGGCGGCGTCGGTTGCAACTTTGCCCTGGTTGGCAAGGGCCTGCTTGATTTGAAGCTGCTGTAGCAGGTCTTCGTTTGCCTGCTTGAGGCGCTCGTATTCCTCCTGCTCGAAAATGGTCATCTCGCCCTTGCCTTCGAGTTCGTCCATGCGCTGGGCGGTTGTTTCCATTTCGCTTTGGATGGATTCGATCTCCCCAACGAGGGATTCATAGCTTTCGCTGGCGGTGTTGGTGGCCTCTTGCAGGTTTTCCTGCTTGTGTACGGCCTCATCAATTTTTTGCACAAGGAAGTTGAGCGCTACGCCCGCAAGCATATTGATCGCGCCGCCCGCCAGCGCGGAGGCTGCGGATTGGGCGACCATTGCGGCGGTGGAGGCTTTGGTGGCCGTGGCGGCTTGAAGCTGAGAGCTTTTGAAGTTGTCCACGGAAACGGGCAGCCCCTGGCTATTTTGAGCGAGGTTTTTGGCGGCTTTGGAGGCGCTGGCGAGATGCTTTTCAAAGGCTTTTTGCGGATCGATACCAGCGTTAAGAGCTCCATTATATTTTTCTAATGCCAATATATCGCCGCGCAAATCACTGCTGAGCTCTGCGCCGGCGTTGATTTTTGTGGCGACGGATTTAATCAACCCGTCGCCCGCGCCGACCGCCGTCTGTTTGGCGACGTTTGCGGCGCTTGTGAGCAAGTTGCTGTTCTTTCTGTTACTTTTGTGACCATGATGAGATTTATTTTGACAAATGTTTATGCAGTTGGTATAATATTCCTGATCTCAGGTGAGAGGCTAAAATCAGGGTGAGAGATAATATGATACCAAGTTTAAGAAAGGTGAATAAAAATGAATCAAGTATATTATTGTCCAGTATGCGGTTTTGTGATAAGTGACGAAAGCGCCGATTGCCTAGATGCTTCCCTTAAGAAAAAATGCCCGGAATGTAAAGGGAAAATGATGGCAACGGGGAAGGAATACAATTCTTTTTGGCAGAGGTCTCCCAACAAGGACGATTGGTGTGACGCTCTTGAGAATTTGGAAGAAACCGTGCGCGAGGAATATGTCTACGATAATCCTCAGTTTAATCAAAAGAAATATGAGAAACGGGAGCAAAAGGATCAGGAGCGCATTGCACGCAACCGAGCCGGGCTAAGCCCGCTTGATAATCACCCCAAATGCCCCACCTGCGGCAGCGAAAATCTCTCGCGCATCAGCGGCATTGGAACGATCTCGATTTTTGGCAATTTCGGCATCACCAATGGGGAGGCGGGCAAAACCTTCAAATGCAACAACTGCGGCTACCGCTGGTAATTGCCGCCTTGCTGATGGCTCCACACCTACCGTATTTATACATATCGTAAAACAGAAACAGCCCCGGTTTCCGCCGGGGCTTTCTTGGTGCGGGAGTTAGCAGCCTGTGAATTGATTGCGGTTTGTTTTGTTGCATTTGTAGCTAGAATGGCCTCTATTTTGACGAATATTTATGCAGTTGGTATAATGATTATGGCTCCACACCCGTAGGGGCGAACCGTGTTCGCCCCTACCATATTTATACATATCGTAAAACAGAAACAGCCCCGGTTTCCGCCGGGGTTTTCTTGGTGCGAGAGTTAGCGGTCTGTGAGTTGATTGCGGTCTGTTTTATAATATTCTGATTTCCCCTTTTAAAATATCTTTATCTTCTTCAAAGGTCCTAGCCGATGCTGGGGCCTTTTTTTGTCTTTCGAGCAACATTCGGAAAATATTGGGGAGCAATGCAATTATTTGAGCAACTTATTATCCATAAAGAGCCCCTCTTCATTTGTTTTGGTCATTACAAAATATGGAATATGATTCGTTCTTTATCCGCAATTATATCCTCAACAAGATACAATTTTTATTGTTCTAAATTTTTATTATTTATTTTTTTGACTGCAATTAAATAAAAAAAATATCTTTAAAATCATTTTTTAAAAATTCTCTAAACCAATTTTATGGGTTTTTGTATTGCTTAATATCCGACAAAATATAGGTAGTTTCTATCGAATTATATTTACAACTTTTGTTAATATGAGGAGATAATAAAATTTTTTTGTCTTATCCACACTCCCTAAAAAAAGATTATATTATCTTATATTAGAAATTAATAAATATCACTATTAGGGGAAAATATGGATCTATAATCTATTACAAGATGACAATATATTTCTAATAAGTCAATATCTATACATATTTTGAACAAAAACGTACGCATTAAATTGTAGTGACTTACAGAAATTGGAATTAGTGAATGAAATGTGTTGAAAAATGATACAGGTATGGTTTATTATTGTGGGCGTGGCTCATGACAAAAAGATAAAGGAGAGTTCAAAAATGAAGACAGCAAGTTATCGAGTTGTTCGGATGTCTGTGTGCTATCAAGATGTGGAAGAAGAGGTGATGTACGGAATCGAGGCTATCTGCCCAGAGGAGGGGAAAGTATTAGACCGGGTTTGCAGGATTTCTGAAAATGAGGCAGAGGTTCAAAAGCTCTCTGAGATGATGAATCAGAATGAGCTGTCGCTGCGTCACTTCCGCTGTGTCGTTGACGATTTCAGGCATTAAGCCGGGTTTTGCGTTGCTTTTAGAGCGGGTAGCCTCTGCTCTCACACAGGGGCTTCCATCGGGCTCTCTCATCATGGCGGACAGGTCTTTCAGCCTGCCTCTCGCATTTCATGGTGTTATTGTGCGAGTACGGACTGGATCTTCACCCTCCCCGGTGGGAGGGGAGCAGCTCAGGCCCCAATGTTGCCACTGCGGCCGTTACAGTCTCTACGGATTCCGGGGGCGTTGCCGCCGCCGGCCTTTCCTCGGTCTGAACCACTGCTGGCCTTTAACCGATACAGCTGCTTTCTCTGCCGCATATTACTATGCGGCACAGGCAAACATTTCATTACCTGCACTGCCGCTTGAGGCGGCGCTGAGCTTCCCGCCCAGGGAGATAAGGCCTTGCACGCTGGATAATCCGTCAAGGCTTTCCCGCAGCCGGTTGAGCTTTGCTTGAAACTGCTCTGCTTCGGCTGAATTTTTTTGCATCCAGGCGCTTAGTTGATCGGATAAAACGAGCCTGTCCGTATCCAGCGCCACGGAGAGTGAGAGAGATTGGCCGGATAGCAGGCCTTGCGCCTGCCGCATAGCGCTCATCGCCTGTTCCTGAATTGATGCGGGGTCGATAACTGCCTGGATTTTTAGTTTGCCGCGCTGCGCAATTTCATCGGAGAGCTTCGGGAGTTGCTTTGCGATGGCTGCGGCGCTTTTGGAAAGATCGGCCTGCAAAACGATCTTTGCCGTATCGTTATTCAAACAGGATCACATCCTTTTTTAAGATAGGCGTTTTTGGCTCATTTTAATTTGGCATTGCCGGCTCATTCGTCTGTTGTGCGGAATGCTCCAACACCGCTGCCACGAGTTTTTTCTCATCAATTGATTCTAACTGAGAAAGCCTTTGGGCAAAGGCATGCAGGTCGATGCCGTCGAACGCCCCTTCCCATTGATCGAGCAGACGGGCCGCGCTTTCAAACACGCTGTCTAGCTTTGATTTGCCTGCTGCCTGCTGCCGGAGGAACTCAAGTTTTTCGAGCACCATGCATTCCAGCCGGTCAAAAAGCTTCCAGAGCCGGCGTTCGTCTTCGTCCTTGGAATTATACATGGCGCGGATGCGGGTGAGCAGGTCCATAGCATCCATCATCTCCTGTAATTTCGCAAGGTCCAGAAGCTTGCGCTCGGTTTCCGGCTCTTTTAGCTCCGGTAGGGGCACATTGCTTAAAAATTGCAGGACTGCGCCAAACATCATTACCTCCTGGTATTCTGGAATATAATCGCCCTCTGCTGTGAAGGAAGCCAGCGCGACGCGGTCGATAAAAGCGGAGGTATCCGCAAGGCTCAATGTGTTTTTGAGCTGAACCGGAATTTCATCCTCTCCGCAGCGGTAGAGAATACTAACGCATCCGGCGGGACGCAGCGCCGTGAGTTTTTTTACCTGCGCATTGGTGAGCTTTTTTCGCATGATCGTCGTCTCCTTTGCGATTGTTTTTTTATTGGGTGAGCATGGTAGGGGAATAGGGCGCGGATTGATGGGAGGGTAAAAGCACCCTTTTTACGGCAGGAATGCCTGTTCCAGCCGTAAAAAGAGGGCTTTTGAAGATGGCTTCGGGGC
>ERZ857503.1379-NODE-1379-length-14176-cov-5.480348_pt1 | contig 14176 bp, 9 predicted proteins | sample MGYA00519766_ERZ857503 | MGnify/ENA primary metagenome ERZ857503 (study PRJEB31778, sample SAMEA3449345) | human gut metagenome | biome: human gut; feature: human-associated habitat; material: faeces | place: United Kingdom | collected 2010/2012 ...
AGATGGTGACGCTGGAGGCCAGGTCCGCCTCTGCGGGCTTGGTGGCCTCATCCACCGCGATGCCCGCCACCTCGTCCAGGGTCTTGCCGGTGACATAGGCGGCAAAGGCCGCCGCCTGTTCATTCCACTCCTTGCCGATGCTGCTGACGGCGCCCATGCCGTAGTCCGCTCCCCGGTCATTCTTGCTGGGCACCGGGGCGGAGAGATCCGTGAGGAGCTGTCCCTGGCCGTCAAAGCTGACCTGGGCCTGCACGGCGTCGATCACGCAGGAGGTGATGGCATCTCCGTTCATGGTCACGGCGGCGATGTTCACATTGGTCTCCACCATGCCGGCGGCGCCCTCTGGTGCATTGCCGGCGGCCATGGAATTGCTGGTCACCAGCCGCAGCTCATCTCCGGCCTGAGCGCCCAGTGGCTGGGCGCGGTCCACCGCCTCCGCGATGGCGTTCTGGAAGCCGCCGATGGAGATGGTGACGCTGGAGGCCAGGTCCGCCTCTGCGGGCTTGGTGGCCTCATCCACGGCAATGCCCAGCACCTCATCGGCCGTCTTGCCCACCACATAGTCCGCCAGAGCCTGGGCCTGCTCGTTCCACTCTTTTCCGATGCCGCTGATGCTGCCCATGCCGTAATCAGCGCCCAGTTCATTTTTGCTGGGCACCGGGACGGTGAGATCTGTGAGGAGCTGGCCCTGGCTGTCAAAATTTGCCTTTGCCTGTACGGCGTCGATCACGCAGTCAGTGATGACGCCCGTCTCATCCACGGTGACGGCGACGATCGTCACATCCGTTTGGATCAGACCGTCCTCCTCTCCCGCACTGGCGCTGGAGGATAGGGAGCCCACCGCATAGAGGCCGGTGCGGAGGCTGCCCTGGCTGTCATGGGACGAACCTTCCTCCGCATCCGCGGAACTCTGGAGAACATCCGCTGTCGTGGCGGGCCGGCCGCTGCAGCCGACAGTTGTAAAAAGAGCTGCTGCGACTAAAATCGCTGTTAAAAATTTTTTCATCCGATTTTCCTCCGATCCTGGGATTGATGCGGCGTAGAGATGAGCTCCCAGAAATGAGCATAGTACTTCTGATTTGTTACTTTTTTATCATATCAAAAAAGCGTGTATCCTGTAAAGTATTTTCAACGAATTCTATAAAAAGTGGAAAAGATATCCGAATTCTTGGAAAGAAGCTGTGAAAATTGAAAGCTTTTCACAAAAGAAACCGTCAAGAAACAATCGCTCCACTCAAAAGGAAAAAGCATTCCGCGTTTTCGGGGGCTTTTCCGGCTTTGTCGCTGTCCGGTGCGGCGATTTTCTGCAATAGAACCGGGAAAAACGATTCAAATTTCTGCGGTATGATATTGCCATTGCCTTTGCGGCGCAACATCCGCCGGGCCTTGACAGTATGTTTCTCAGGGGAATCAAGGGCTCCCGAAGCGAGCTGCCGGGACTCGGAGTGGTCATCAAAGAATGGGACGCCATCACCATGGCGAACCCCAGTAGTGTTCGCATGGAAATCAACGAGGCAAAGAGAGGTGGCGTCTTCGATTCCCGCAATGGGATGATACTGAAAATATACAGCCTCATTGATGTCGGCGAACATGCCGGCAGTGGCATCGCAATATCTTTCACGTATGGCGCCTGTAATCACAGAGCGGTTTGAGCCGGAGGGGACTCTGCTGGAGCTCTTCCTTAAGAAAAACAGCGATAAGAGTAAGGGTGGAAGAGACCATCATGACATACCTGGCCGATCATTCCGAAGCAAAGCATCGGAAATTGCAGAGTCTATTGGCCTGAAGCCGTCCTGTACAAGAGATTATCTGAATGATCTGATTTCAGGGGGCCATCGTGACCAGGGGCGGGAATCGAAGCTATCAGCTAAAAATGGGACAGTTTAGAGAATATCATCGGAAATGAGACCCTGACAGAAAAAGAGAAGTATTTTTAGAACGACAGCGGTATGGAATTCCATGCCGCTGTTCCGGAAGGAATACAGACATGCACTATCTGAGCCGTTTGAGATGGTATTGAAAGATAGAACCTTTGCGGAATCAAGAACTTGCGTATACGTTTTTCTACATACCGACTTCCGGTACGGCCTCTGGTATCATGTTCGCCGTAAAACGGGAGGAGGCGCGTCCCTTCATAGAAAAACTGGCAGATCCGCGTATAGCTTTTTGGAACTGGAGGAAATCTTACGATTACGGCACTAAAATAACAAGGCCCACAGCGGCAGCTGCCGCTGTGGGCCTTGTTATATTTGCACATCCGGTAAAATATCGTTGTGAAATCACAAAAGGAGGCATCTTATGACCGAAGACAGACTGACTCCCCTGCAAATCCAGGCATTTGCCCGCCACCTCCGGCTGGAGGAGAAGAGCGAAGCCACTATGGAGAAGTATCTCCGGGACATCCGGGCCTTCGCACGCTGGCTGGACGGGCGGGAGATCAGCAAAGGGTTGAGCGCGGCGTGGAAGGCTCATCTGGTGGAGCGGGGCTACGCCCCCGCCAGCATCAACGCCAAGCTCTCCGCACTGAACAGCCTGCTGGAGTTCCTGGGCCTCGGCGGCTGCCGGGTGAAATTCCTGAGGGTCCAGCGGCGACTGTTCCGGGACGCCGGCCGGGAACTGACGAAGGCGGAGTACCAGCGCCTGCTGGACACGGCGCACCGGCTGGGACAGGAGCGGCTGGGCCTGCTGGTGGAAGCCATGGGGGCCACGGGCATCCGGGTCAGCGAGGTGCGGTATCTCACGGTGGAGGCCGCCCGGCAGGGCAAGGCCGAGATCTCCCTCAAGGGCAAGATCCGCACCATCCTATTGCCGGAAAAGCTCTGCCGGAAGCTGCTCCAATACGCCCAAAAACAAAAAACCGCCTCCGGTGCAATCTTTCGCACCAAAAGCGGAAAAGATCTGGGCCGCCGGCAGATCTGGGCGGAGATGAAGCGGCTGTGCGGGCACGCCGGGGTGGACCCGCGCAAGGTGTTCCCCCACAATCTGCGGCACCTGTTTGCTATGGTGTTCTACCGGACCAGCCGGGACATCGTCAAGCTGGCGGACCTGCTGGGCCACAGCAGCATCGAGACCACCCGCATCTACCTGGTGACCTCTGGCGCAGAACACCAGCGGACGCTGGACCGGCTGGGACTGATCTCCTAATCACGGAATTCGCATTCCGACACAAATGATCGTGAAAAAATAGTTCGTCCTACATATCAATAGACAAATTTTAGCACAAAGGACAGCTAACCGCAAGGGATTTTGCCGCTTTGGGCAGCAGAAAAAAGCCGGAAAAATGTCAAATTTTGTCCGGCCTTGGTCCCTGCGCCATTTTTTACGCCCGTGCCAGCCGCACGGGCTTTTTTCGCACTTGTTCTGCGGAGCTTCTTGCGCCAGCTTGGTCGGGCGCGGGATGGAATGCGAATTCCGTTGACAGGGGGTGTGGATATGCGGTGCGCGGAGGCAGCCAGACTGGCGCTGTCATCACATCAGAGATGATCCGGTCCTATCTGGAGACACTCTCCCGCCGGGGGAGGAGCCGGAACACGGTGCAGATGTACGGTGCCAAGCTGCGGGCCTTCTATCACTACCTGCCGTCTGACAAGCGGGTGGAGGAGGCCAAGTGCAACCCCTGGTGCCTGCGGAAGTTGTATCTGGCCACCCGGTCGGAGATCGAGCGGAACGTGCGGCTCCCGGCGGAGCAAGCCTATGAGCAGATTCTGGATGCGGAGCAGTTGGCTGCCGGATGGACGGAGAATGAGAGCAATTCCATCCAAAAGGATGTTTGCGATAGATATTTTCTCGCCGAGGGGTGTAAAGGAGGAGAAGAGATGAAGAAACGGATCTTATCAGCTTTGATGGTGCTGTGCCTGCTGCTGACACTGCTGCCGGTTTCGACACTGGCGGCAGAGGAGGGGACTGGCGAGTCGGATCCTGCGATCAATCAGGATGGATCGGACTTGCGGAAAGACCCCGCAGAGGAAGGCGGGAAACAGGAGGCCGTGGAAAGTGGGACCGCCGATGAACCGGATGGCCCCAGTGCGCCAAATGAGCCGGGGACTTCAGGGGATCCAGAGGAAAATGAGCCGACAGAGGTTCCGGGAGATCCCCCTCAGGGTCCGGATCCCACGGCCCCCACGGAGCCTGCGGGAGAGCTGGATCCCATAGAGCCTGCTGAGGATCCGGGGACAGTGGTAGAAGAGCCTGTGGCTGAGAACGCGGTGTATGTGTCGGCAGCAGGCGATGATGCGGACGGCACTGGCACAGCAGACGCTCCATATGCCACCTTGGCAAAGGCGGCGGAAGCAGCCCCGGATGGTGCGACGATTTATGTCATGTCAGATGTGGAAATGAACCAAATGGCATGGGTCTGGGAGAAAGAGCTGACCATCACCAGCTATGGTGTTGATCCTGTGACGCTCTCCCGCGGAGAAAATTTTCATACCAACACAGATCCCGCCAGACAGCACTACAACCCCGCGATGATCGAAGTAGGCGGGGAAACGGAACAAGGGACCGTTTCGTCTCTTATTTTGACCCACATCATTTTGGATGATATGGGCAAATACGAAGGTGAATACTTTGTGCAGGCCGATTCCGAAGGCGATGGAGAGACCACTGTTAGCAGGAGTGAGGTCCCAAATACAAGCATTGTGCAAGACGCCATAATCGCAACTTACAACGGTATGGGTACGATTACTTTGGGGGATGGTGCGGAACTTCGCAACTACGGCGGTATGAGTGCCGTGCGCCTGTCCGGTGGCGAGCTGATCATGGAAGAAGGCAGCGCCATTTTGGATACAACCGAAAACGAACGTGAGAAAGGTGCGTCCGGCAGCTTTGGCCCCGCTGGTGCGGTCTGGCTCCAGGGCGGCATCTTGACCATGAACGGCGGCACGATAGGCGGCGATAAAGGTGTCATGATGAATGGGCGTGCACTCTATGCAGACGGCGGCACCGCTAACATCGGTGGCACCATTCAAAATATTCATGGTACCGATGCGGCCTGGCAGGGGCAGAACGGTGTTGCTGTCCATCTGCGGTCTCACGGTGAAGCTACCCTTGCCAGCACTGGAGAGATCACCAATGTGACCGGCACCAACGCAGGCAATAACTGCGCCATCTGGACCCAATTTTGCAACTTTACCACTAAAGCGGGATCTAAGATTTCTCATGTGGACGGTTTCCAGCTGCTCTATTTTGATGACCTCGACAACAACAACTACAGCCATGAGGTGTACCTCAACGGTACGATCTCAGAATGCGCTTCGGGTTCGGCGAGTCTTTTGCGGTCCTGGTACGGCCAGATCACATTTGGCCCGAACAGCGTGATTGAAAACTGTAGTTCCAGCAGTGCGGGCGGCCTGATCTATTCCAATAACGGCTCCCACTACACATTTGCGGGCACCATCCGCAACAATACCGCCTCTAAAGGCATGATTTATCTTGCCAACCAGGGTGGCGGCGGTGTCATCGCCACGATTGAGGAGACTGCCCATATTGTGGACAACAAGGGTCTTGCCGTTCGTGTGAACAACAGCTCCAATCTCACCATGAACGGCGGTGAGATTGCCCGCAACTCGAGCTACGGTATCCAGATCAGCGGCAAGACCGACTGGACGGGTGTCAGGTTCATTATGAACGGCGGCAAAATCTGCGACAACGGCAGCTATGGTATCTACCATACCGTTGCAGGGAAGTCCCTCGTCGAGATCAATGGCGGCACCATTTCCGGCAATAAGGGATCGAGTGGCAGACAAATCTCCTCCTCCGGCGGTTATGCTGTTGCTGAAACGGAGGAAGGCGCCGGATATGAGTACACCCATGTAAGCGCTGATGTGATGGGGGAACCCCGTACCATATACGTCAGCGCCGGGAAGGTGGAACTTCCTGAGGGCTATGCGGATGTGAACCTGGGCCGCGCCACGAATGAGGCAGTCAACACGCTGAAAGCTGGCGTTGCTGACGAGCACGCCGACTGGACCCCCGTGGGCAGCAGCGCCCTGTGGGTTCAGCCGTCTGCGACTGAGTACAGCTTCGAGCTCGATCCTACTTCCTCCCCTAAGAAGACCGACCTCTATGTGGCCTATGTACAGGTCAATCCGGACGGTTCACCCATTGATGGGGCTGAAGTGGCGGTCGAAGAGGTGGAGAATGCGGAGAAGGTGCCCATCGCTTTGAAGGATCTGACGGCAGGTGCTCCGTATGCGGTGATGCTCTTCAACAACAAGGAGTATACCCTGGCCCCCGACGACATCACCATCTACACCGGCGGCGGTCAGGGCGAGGAGAACTATGACGACGGCGGTTTCCCCAAGCTCACCATCAATGGCAGTGTTGACGTAAAATACACCGGCGACCTTACAAGTTTGGAAATCAAGGGTGTGACTATCCCGGCAACGGACGACAAGACCATGCTCGATCAGCTCCTTGAAAACATTGAGGCGGGCTATACCTATGAGGACGGCACTGTCGCCACAGATGATTCCAGGCCGGGTGTGTACACAGTTGCCCTCAAATGGAAGAACGGACTTACCAATGAGGACGTTCGGGTGAATGGCAACAATGTAAACCTTGACGGTGCGGGTACACTAATCGTCCGCCATACGCAGGATATTGAGGAAGCGCAGGACGGCGCCAATACATATGTGTTGTTGACCGCAGAGCCCATCAAGGCTGTGATCCACGCCGAGGCGATTGCAAAGACACAAACCAGCTCATGGGGAACCGTGTATCAGCCGTCTTTCTACACCAACGATAACGAAGACTTTGAGATCGAGGATATCGCCGGTATCCAACTCCTGGACGACTCGCTGCTGATTGATGACGACGGCACGGACCGCCAGGCTCTGCTGGAACAAAAGGCAGAGGATTCTGATCTTCTGAATGAGTTGTCCGATGGCAAAACCTACCGCTACGACTTTCACTACCTGGATCTGGTGGACGCCTACAACGGCAACGCCTGGGTTTCTGCCAGCTATGGCACCACAATCTATTTGCCATATCCCGACGGTGTGACAATGGATAACGCAAATGACCTGGATGTACAGGTCATCCACTTTCCGGGCCTGCACCGGGAATATGGCATTGCCGGTCAGGCCGAGGTGACGGATGCCATTGAAGCCTGTGAGCCGGAGGTTATAACCGCTGAATTTGACGCCAATGGTATCGAATTTGATGTGGACCGTTCCGGATTCTCTCCTTTCGCTGTTGTCTGGCAGGAGAACGCGCAGACCTTCACTATCACCGCCTCCGCCGGTGACGGCGGCTCCATCAGCCCCCGCGGCAGCGTTGCTGTGGCCGAGGGTGCAGACAAGATTTTCACCATCACGCCGAGCGGCGGCTATACCATCGCCAATGTGAAAGTGGATGAAAAGAGCGTAGGAGCAGTCGATAGCTATACATTTACGGATGTTAATGCAAACCACACCATTTCTGCAACCTTTGCCCGCGATAGCTCCGGAGACGGTGGCGGCCATGACAGCGATCCCTATCTGAGGTTCGACTCCAATGGCGGCACCCGCTTCGACCCCATCGATGAAGACGGAAGGAGCTTCTCCCTCAATGTGTACGATGATGAGGAGTACGGCGCCCACATCCCCACCCGGCCCGGCTACCGCTTTACCGGTTGGTACAAGGACAGCCGCCTGACCATACGGGTGGACGAGGATGAGACTCTGCGGGTGACCTCCTCCGTGACGCTATTCGCCGGCTGGACGGAGACCTCCGTGCCCGGCATGCTGAACGGCGACGACCACTACGCCTACATCCAGGGCTATTCTGACGGCTCTGTGCGGCCCAACGCCAATATCACCCGGGCCCAGGTGGCCACCATCTTCTTCCGCCTGCTGGACGAGAATGTGCGGGACGACAATCTCACCACGTCCAACGCCTTCCCGGATGTGAACGAGGACTACTGGGCCAACACGGCCATCTCCACCATGGCCCGGCTGGGCGTCATCAACGGCCGCAACTCCGGCCTGTTCGACCCCGACGCTAACATCACCCGCGCCGAATTCGCGGCCATCTGCGCCCGGTTCGACGACAGCGGCGTCGCCGGCGTCACCACCTTTACGGACACCGCCGACCACTGGGCGGAGGACGAGATCAGCCGCGCCGCGGCGCTGGGCTGGATCCAGGGATACAGCGACGACTCCTTCCGGCCCGACCAGTACATCTCCCGCGCCCAGGCGGTGACCATGATCAACCGGGTGCTGTGCCGCCTGCCGGAGGACACGGACGATCTGCTCTCCGGCATGAACACCTGGACCGACTGCCACGAGAGCGACTGGTTCTACCTGGCCATCCAGGAGGCCACCAACTCCCACGACTTTGTCACCAAGGACCGGGTCTATGAGAGCTGGACCGACCTGAACCGCGCTCCCGACTGGAGTCGGTACGAGTAAGGAGCTCAAAAATCAATTTGACAGAAAGCCCGGGCGGATTTTTTCCGCCCGGGCTTTCTGTATTACGATAGAAAAGTGGATATCGCTATGGCTTCTAAGCGCCATAAAAACAAGTGTCAAATAGAAAAGCGGATTGCCCAGGCGCAATATAATAAAGAAGGACGGATAAACAGAAGTAGGTGAATCAAATGGCAATGAGAGCAGCCTGACATGAGGCGCGGCTTGAAACGTGGAAGAAGCAGATAGAAGGTTGCCGAAACAGGGGGAGACGAGTAAGTGAATGGTGCTTGGAACACGGTGTCGGTCCAAAGATATACCAGCGGTGAGAGCGGGAGCTGTACGGCACAAACAGCGAAAACCAAAACAGGCAGAAAGAGGGGCGGATGCCGGAAGCAGCGCCGGTATTCGCGGAAATTACCGCCTCGGAATTGCGTGGGAGCCGAGGCAAGGTGATTGCCGGGATTAAAACCGGAGCAGTTGAAGTGGGGATTTACATCCGAGCAGACAGCGCGGCCGAGGAAGCGTTGTGCTGGGGGCTGAGGGATGCTGAATGACCTTGCGGGAGCAGGGCAGATTTATATTGCCTGTGGGTATGCGGCTTTGCGACATTGGTACAGCAGAAGTTCCGTTTAGCTCCGTTCAGCGGTACGCTGTTTTTGCCCTGTGGTTATAGGCAGGACTGGATCAAGAGGCTTTATTGGGAAGAGGATGGATTTGTACTGGTCACGAAGCGGTTGGAGGCTGGAAGCTTCCAGTGGCCTCGGAACAGCGCAGAGGCTCGGAGGTTAAGTTACCAGCAGTATCCTTAATTGTCAAAAGCATTGAAAATGATAACTTTCCGGGTAATTTTTAGCCGCCAAATTTGCAAAAACAAGACCAATACACAGATGAACAGCACGGAGATGGTAACGCTCTCCCGTGCGGAATAGGATGAACTGCTTCGAAAGAGCGCGGGGTATACAGAACGAAACCGGAAGCCGGAATGGCTGATGGAACAGGTGCGTCTTGCCAAAAGAAAGCCTGTGGGCATTCTCTGAACAGATGAAAGAGGAATTGGCGGGTCAACTGAGCCCGATACTTGATGAGACGGAGGCATGGTTGTCTATCAGAGCTGCTATAAGGGGAACCGCGGCAGAGCCCCATATCCGGCAGGAGCGGTCCCTACAAGTGGAGGAGCTTCCGCCCGAAAATGTCACTATTGAGATGATGGAGCACCGGCTTTCTGAATCTGGGCGTGTATGCTTCGGATCGCCCATGGAGGGGATTGGCAGAAAAGTCCGGCGGACATGAGTCATGATCCCTACACAGGTGAGGATTCGGGCATACATACGCTTGTCAAAATTGCACACGGGCAGAAACGGAAATGCCCATCTTGAAAGCTGAAAAGAAGACTGCCCGAATCCCTGGCAGCTCCGCAAGTTTTGAAGCTGGAGGGCCGGACTATCCGGAGCAAATGCTATATGCGGCTGTACCGGACCGCAGGGATGAGGAACACCCTGTCGTGCTGTATGAAAATACCAGCCGAACTGGAGGACAAAGAGGAGGCGGAGAAACTTCTGCCGGAGAGTGCACCGGATACTCACAGAACATTGAAGGGAGAATGGTTCCATTAAGCGAGCCTGCTGAAAAGCGGGCTCGTTTTTCAGCCCTGGACAGGCAGATGTCTCTCTTTGCCCCGAAATGCCGAATTTTCCAGCAGTTAGATTGCCATGGAAATGCCGTTTAGAGTGATGGACGACTATATGCAGACGAATTTCCCTGAAGCAAAACCACACACTTCAGCCCCACCATGTGCATAGCATACCATGAGCATAGGCCTTATGAGAAAGGAACGATTGTAATGTCTGCTCTCTTGAAGAAATTCAGCAACCTTCTGTGTGTTAAAAGCATTGTAACGCTTGTCTTGACGGTAGTATTTGCCTATCTCGCTGTTTTGGACCGAATTTCCAACCAAGATTTTTTAACAATTTTTTCAGTTGTCATCGCATTCTATTTCGGCACACAGAGTCAGCGCCTGAATGAAAAGATCGAGAAGGACACAGACAAGAAGCAACTTTAGCTATAACCACAGTTCCCTTACTTTGGATGAGAGGTCAATGAGATGAATTATTTTCCCAACAACAATTTAAATAAAGAGCGTCATTGCGGCTCTGCACCTGACAGAGACTCCTCCTGTCAGTGTTTTTGCCCCATTCTCTCCGGTGAACGCGGCCCCCAAGGTGAACGTGGGCCGCAGGGCGAACGCGGGCCCCAGGGTGAACGTGGCCCCCGCGGAGAGCGTGGTCCCCAGGGGCCAAAGGGTGAGCAGGGCTGTCCCGGTCCCATGGGCCCAAAAGGAATGGTGGGCCCTCAGGGACTCCCGGGGCCTCAGGGTATTCGGGGCGATATGGGGCCAAAAGGAGACACAGGAGATATCGGGCCGCAAGGTGTCCGCGGGGATCCCGGCCCCATGGGCCCCAAAGGCGACCGCGGCCCCGTAGGGCCTAAGGGTGATCCGGGACCGGCTGGCCCAGTCGGCCCCAGGGGGGAAAGAGGCATTCCGGGCGACCGCGGCCCTCAAGGAGAACAGGGACCTCAGGGTGAGCAAGGGCTTCCTGGTGAGACCGGCCCTCAAGGACTCCAAGGAGATCGCGGCTGTCCCGGACCACAGGGAGAACAGGGCCCCATCGGTCCGGCAGGGCCCCAAGGCGAGCGTGGCGAAAGCGGCCCTCAAGGTCCGGCAGGACCCCAGGGTGAGCGGGGTGAAACCGGCCCTCAGGGTGAACTTGGCCCTCAGGGACCCGCGGGCACAACGCCTACCGTCACTGTGGGAACTGTCTCCTCCGGTACTACCGCAGCCGTCACCGCCAATCCGACGGACACCGGGATCTCCCTGGACTTCGTGGTTCCCGTCGGTCCTGCAGGCCCTCAGGGAGAATCCGGCCCGACAGGTCCCCAGGGCCCGGAAGGGCCTCAGGGCGAGCGGGGCGAAACCGGGCCTCAGGGTGAACTTGGCCCTCAGGGACCCGCGGGCACGACACCTACCGTCACTGTGGGAACTGTCTCCTCCGGTACTGCCGCAGCCGTCACCGCCAATCCGACAGACACCGGGATCTCCCTGGACTTTGTGGTTCCCGTTGGCCCCGAGGGGCCGAAAGGTGAACCTGGTGAAGTTGGACCCGAAGGACCGCAGGGCATCCCTGGGCAGACTCCTGAAATTACAGTGGAGCAAAATACACCTACTGTCTACAAGGTTCGGTTTAAAACTGCGGAGACAGATTTCCTGACTCCCAATCTAAAAGCTGTTCCGGAGGTTTACAACGCAAATCTGTCCTCTGCTGGAAGTGTCTTGACGGTTCCTCTGGAGGCGCTGAACATGACCTTGCAGAACACTTCGGCCACTTCACTCCGCTTTTCCCTCCAGCCTGCGGTAACAGGAACGTCTATTGTGGCCGATATTCGCCGCGCAAGTATTTACGATGGAGCTTCTATTGACAGCCAGACCAATGACAACCTGACAATCTCAGGTGTGTTCGTAGTGGATGATCTGATCTACAGCCAGTCTCAGGAGATGCACTGGACACGAATCCGGCAACAAGAGCCCTCTACCGGTCTTTGGTCCATGTGTGAGATCCGAATCTTTTCTTCCCGAGGCGGTGCCCGTACGTCTGTATGCGTCAACTGGCTATACACGGGAGCCAGTTTCCTGGCACCATAAGTTTTCTTTCTCAGGACTGCAAGTTGCTCTGTGGGGCACTATAAATATTCATCAGAAGTGCAGTAATGTAAACGTGAAACAGAGGGGCAGCCAAACGGTCGCCCCTCTGCTCACACTTACCCATAAAATCAGATGATGAGATGTGAATGCTTTGCAGATGCTCCTTACCCCACTATACTGAAAGCAGAACATGGAATGGGGGGAGGGTATGCTGGGCGGGCGGGACTATACCGGGTACTACCGGCGGTGCGATGGAAAACTATCGATGGGATTCCTGCGGCCATGGATGCCGACACCGGCGAGGAGACTGCCATCCGGATTCTGTTTCTGTTCTTGGACCCGCCCAAGTATTACACGATAAGCAAGCAGTCCCTCTGCGCATTTCTGGAGGTGAGTGGGGGAGCGGAGAGCCGAGTGCAGGTGTCTGAAAAATAAGACGATTACGGGTTCCGCTATTAGTCTCCTGGAAGAAAGCGGAGTCCGCGGGCCGGTGCGCCGGAGCCCTGGCTATTCTCTGTTTCTGGGTATGTTGTGTTGCTGAACAAGGGAGGCGACACGTATGAACGACTACATGAAGGCCCTGCACCAGCGGTTCTTCTGGGAACTGGAGCGTCCCAACCTCTCTACTCCCCGAAAGTGAACGGGAAACGAATGGCACCAACGTCTCCGTCCATACAGAGGCGGCGTGCGAGGAGAAGTTGGCCCGGCTGATCGCGGAGATCGCCGCCGAGAAAAAGCGGCGGAAGCAGGCAGAACTGGCAGGTTGAACAAACGGGCCTCCCAGGGCGAACTGCTCTCGGAGGCCCGTATTTTTCCTGACTGTGGCTGGTTGAGTGGTCAGGGATAAAATAAGGTTACATAACACGCATGAAAATTGTGAAAAAATTATAAAAAAGTTCCGCTTTCAACAGAAAGCGGAACTTTCGATGGTGGACGATACAGGACTCGAACCTGTGACCCCCTGCACGTCAAGCAGGTGCTCTAGCCAGCTGAGCTAATCGTCCAAAACGGAACGTATATAGGATACACGAAAACGCACCTTTTGTCAACACTTTTCTTGCGCGATCCTGTTTTTTTTGTTATACTGCTGACAGCACTATGACAGGAGGATCACTATGAATCGTGTGGCATTGGTCACTGGGGCTTCCCGGGGGATCGGGAGAGCGATTGCGGCAGAGCTGGCGGAGGCGGGACATGCTGTCTGTATCAATTACCTGACGCACCGGCAGGAGGCGGAGACGCTGGCAGAAAAAATCCGGAACCATGGTGGAAATGCCATTGCAGTTCAGGCGGATGTGGCGGACCGGGCGGCTGTGGAGACGATGGTTCGCACTGCGGAAGCGGAGCTGGGACCCGTGAGCCTGCTGGTGAACAACGCCGGCATTGCGGGGCAGATCCAATTTCAGGATATCACAGATGCCCAGTGGAATCGCTATCTGGGCGTGAACCTGGGCGGCGCCCGGAACACCATCCAGGCAGTACTGCCCCACATGCTCCATGAGAAGGCGGGCTGCATCGTCAACATCTCATCCATCTGGGGACTGCGGGGAGCCTCCTGTGAGGTGGCGTATGCCTGCACCAAAGCCGCTCTCGTGGGGCTGACCCGGTCCCTGGCGCTGGAGCTGGCGCCCTCCCACATCCGGGTCAACTGCGTGGCTCCCGGCGTCATCAACACCGACATGGTTCAGGTTCTGGGACAGGAGACCCTGCGGGATCTGGCGGAGCAGACGCCTCTGGGACGGCTGGGGACGCCGGAGGACGTGGCCCACGCCGTAGCGTTTCTGGCTTCGGAGAAGGCCTCCTTCCTGACGGGGCAGATCCTCACCGCCGACGGCGGCTTCACCGTCTGACGGCCCGTCAGTTGGCCCACTGCCGCCGCCAGCACCTGCATATGAAAAAGGACCCGCTGCCAAGTGCAGCGGGTCCTTTCTTTTTATTCATCCTCCATTCCGGGAAGCGGCGGTGCGTGAACGATCACCCGGCCAAAGCACACCAATGTCCGGCCGCTGGAGGCGGTGAGCACCACGTCCGCGTCAGCCCGTGCCCGGTTCAGGGAAAAGAGATACACGGTCCCCAGGGGGTCTTTCCG
>ERZ857503.1380-NODE-1380-length-14157-cov-3.631258_pt1 | contig 14157 bp, 10 predicted proteins | sample MGYA00519766_ERZ857503 | MGnify/ENA primary metagenome ERZ857503 (study PRJEB31778, sample SAMEA3449345) | human gut metagenome | biome: human gut; feature: human-associated habitat; material: faeces | place: United Kingdom | collected 2010/2012 ...
CGCAGACTTCCTGCGCCTGGTCCGCCGTGGCGGTGCGCCCCGTGCCGATGGCCCAAACCGGCTCGTAAGCGATGATGATGCGCTTAAGCTCTTCTTCGGTTACGCCGCCGAGTGCGATCTTTGTCTGCATGGCAACGAGCTCATCGGTGATGCCCTGCTCGCGCTGCTCGAGGTACTCGCCTACGCAAACGATGACGGTGAGGCCTGCGTCAAGCGCAGCTCTTGTTCTTTTCTGAACCGTAACGTCGGTATCGCCGAAGTAGGTTCTTCTCTCGCTGTGGCCGGTGATGAGGTACTCAACGCCGCAAGCCTTCAGCATTTCTGCGGAAATCTCGCCGGTGAAAGCGCCGCTGACCGCCCAGTGGCAGTTCTCTGCGCCGATCTTGATGTTGGTGCCCTTAGCCGCCTCAATAGCGGTTGCGATGTCTACATACGGCACGCAAGCGACAACGTCGCAGCCTGCGTCCTTAACGAGCGGAGCAATGGCGGTGATGAGTTCCTTTGCCTCCGCAGGGGTTTTGTTCATTTTCCAGTTGCCGGCGATAACAGCCTTTCTAACAGCCTTGTTCATGATTTTCTATTCCTTTCCGTCGGTTAAAAACCGTTTTTATTGAGACAACAATACGGGAGCAGAGGCAAGCTCCGCTCCCGTTCATGCTTTTAATTATTTCTCGTTGAGGCAAGCAATGCCGGGGAGCTCAAGACCCTCGAGGAATTCGAGAGAAGCGCCGCCGCCCGTGGAGATGTGCGTCATCTTATCCGCGAAGCCGAGCTTCTCAACAGCCGCAGCGGAGTCGCCGCCGCCGATAATGGAGATCGCGTTGCTGTCTGCAACTGCCTTTGCAACCGCGATGGTGCCGTTTGCGAAGTTTTCCCACTCGGAAACGCCCATCGGGCCGTTCCAAACAACGGTGCCTGCGCCTTTGATTGCATCTGCAAAAAGCGCTTCGGTGCGCGGGCCGATATCAAGGCCCATCCAGCCCTCCGGCAGATCGTCGGAATCAACAGCCATGGATTCTGTGTCCGGCTTATATTCCTTGCCGACCTTATTATCGACCGGGATGAGGAATTTAACGCCTTTCTCCTTTGCCTTCTGCATCATTTCGCCTGCAAGCTGAACCTTATCTTCCTCGCAGATGGAGGTGCCGATCGGATGGCCGAGCGCTTTGAAGAAGGTGTAGGCCATGCCGCCGCCGATGATGAGGGTGTCCACCTTGTCGATCAGGTTGGTGATCACGCCGATTTTATCAGAAACCTTCGCACCGCCGAGAATGGCGACGAAGGGACGCTTCGGGTCGGCAAGCGCAGTGCCCATCACGGAGATTTCTTTCTGGATCAAGTAGCCGCACACGGCAGGGAGATGATCGGCAACGCCTGTGGTGGAGCAGTGTGCGCGGTGCGCTGAGCCAAATGCGTCATTCACAAAGATATCGGCTAGGGCCGCAAATTTCTTGCTCAGTTCGGGGTCGTTTTTGGTTTCGCCCTTTTCAAAGCGCACATTTTCCAGCAGCATCGCTTCGCCGTCCTGTAGGGAGGCGGCAAGCGCCTGCGCGCTTTCTCCCACTACGTCGGAAGCCATCTTGACCTCTTTGCCCAGCAGCTCAGAAAGGCGCTTTGCAACGGGAGCAAGGGAAAATTCGGGGTTTACCTCGCCCTTCGGGCGGCCGAGGTGGGAGCAGAGGATCACCTTGGCATTGTGGTCAAGCAGATATTTTATCGTGGGAAGGGAGGAGACAATGCGCTTATCGCTGGTGATTACGCCGTCTTTCAGCGGCACGTTGAAGTCACAGCGAACGAGCACCTTCTTGCCTGCTACGTCGATATCCTCGATCGTTTTTTTGTTCAGTGCGTCCATGAATGACCATTCCTTTCATCTGGGCGGGCAGCAAGCCGCGAGAATTACACGGCGCCAAACCCCCAACCCGTGTTCTACTTCTGTTTTGGGCGTTTCTTTTCTATTTCACGCGGTAAATATTGTATAACACGACGGAATAATTTGCAAGTAGCAAAGGCTCTAAACCTGAAGGGGAAGATTGTTAAAAAACTGTCACACTGATGAGGCGCTCGCCCCAGCGGAATGGCAGCGCTTAAAAACGCCGGTAATCGGATGCCGCAAAGGCAGCTGCTGCCATGAAGAGGATTGCCGGAAGCGTGGTGGTGACGAAGGGCGTTCCAACGGTGGCCTTAGCAGCCGGGGGAGACGAGGGCGGGCGCAGCGGGGCAGAAGGCAGTGCCGAGGGTCCGTCTGGCGTCAGCGCGGATGCCGTCACAGATGTGGCCGTAGTGCGCGTTTGCCCGGCCTGAGAGACCGGTTGTGCCGAAATGACTTCAGTGGTCTGTAACAGAACAAAATCTTCCGGAACAGATGCTTCGGAGGGAATTTTCGTCAGCAGTACGCCACTGCCGTCTCTATACCGCACGCCGGAGCCGTCCACGCGGTCGTCCACCCCTTCCGTATCCACATAAAAGCCGGCTGCAAGGCCGGAAACAAATGCTCCAATCTGGCGCATTCTTTCGTCTGTGAAGGCTTTTTTCAGCATGTCTGCGGCTGAGAATCCAGCAAGCTTTGCCAGTGTTCCAGCCCGCATGGAGGAGACAATTCCCAATGCGGGCTTCCACAGCGCGCCCGCCCCGCTTGATAAATAGGAGGCGTCCAGCTTTAGGTCGCTGAGCATTTTGTCACAGAGGGAAGCGGCGGCGGGGAGCAGCTGCTCGGTAATCAGCGCCTGGGTCAGCGCGGGATTTAGCTGCTCGAGCAGAGCGGAGAAGCTGGCGTTTGGCTCTTCCTGCCCAACGCTGTGGGCGAGCATCAGCTCGGTAAGGAAATCGCTGACTGTGTAAGGCTGGCCGCTGGCGGTCTGCGATAGGGCGCTTCTGCAAAGCTTTTCGACCATTTGCTCCACCTCCTTTCGGAGCGGGCTCTTTCCGCTGGCGTCCGCTGTGAGCCATTGGTCGTCGAATTGGGCAAATAGATCGTGCGCCATAGGGATCAGGTCGCTGGAAATAGAGATGCGCAGGGCGGGCAGGAGGAAAGAGGCGGAGCTCTCAACCAGAACGGTGTCTGCGCCGTCAAGCCGGAGCGTCAAGTTAAGGTTGCCGCTGAGATTGATCGCAAGCGGCTGTTGCAGCGCGGATTGAATTGCTTTTTGTAGGGCTGAATCGAGCTCGCCGGTTTTTGCGAGCGTTTCAACCCCTTTTTTAAGCCCATCCGATTCAAGCGTGTTGAGTGGACCGTCTAAAAAGCGCATCGCATAATGAGCAAAGGCAGTTTCCGAAAAGAGGGATTGCCGCAGATGCTCCTGATAATCGATTCGCTGGCCTTGCCAGGTGATTTCCTTGACGCTCTCTGATTGGAGAGTGATTTGCCCGCCTTCTACCGTTGCGGTGCGGATCGGAGCGCCATAGGTAACGAGGGAGCCCGTTTCCATATCCAAAAGCCAGTTCCCCTCCGGAGAGGTGTATTGCGCAACATCCGTTTCGTGCATATGCCCGGTGAAAAAATAGGAGAGCCCCGCGTTGGCAAACTGCCGCGCGATTTCGGAGCTATTATGGATCGTGCCGTTAAAAGAGGCCGATCGGGCGCCGGATTGATGCGCCAATAAGGGGCGGTGTATGCCAGCGATCAGCGTTTCACCATTTTGCCGGGCTCTATCTGCCTGCTGCAACACCCATTTCATTAACCCGTCGGAGATTGCGCCGCCCTCAACGCCCTGTTCATGGGCTTCGCTGTCAATCATGAGCAGGCGGATGCCGGGCTTTGGCGTAACCGCATAGGAAAGGCTGCCTTGTACCGCCTCTTCTGAAGGCTGGGGCTGATAGTAGGCGGCGCTGTCCGCGCCGTCGTAGCCGTACGCATGGAAGATATCCCGGAATTCGGCGGGGGATAGGCCGCCGCTCATGTCGCTTTCGCCATTGATGACGAATACGCGGATCCCTGCCTGCTCAACCTTTTGCAGCTTTTGCGCCAATTCCTCCGCGCTTGCGCGGCCTGCGCCGCTGGTCAGGTCGCCTGTAAGAAGCAGCACATCGGGCCGTTGGCGGATCACAGCCTCAATCGCTTCTTCCGTTGCCGGTGCGCTCTCGCCATATAGCCGCCACTCGTTTCCATCTGCCGCCGCTTGATCGGCGGCGGCAAGATAATGCAGGTCAGATAGGATGCAGAGTTTGATGGAAGCGGTGCTTCCTGAGATGGCGGCAATGGCGGGCAGGAGGCAGCAGAGTATGCATAGACACAGGCAAAACGGGACGGCCCGTTTGATGGGATCGCTGACCTTCATACAGCACCCTCCTTTTTGCGTCAAAACGCATCGCCGGGAATTCATTACAGAGTTCAGTATCTGCATTTTTGAGCTGGAACGGTACATTTTGCATCTGAAAATTTATGGAAAATCACCGCTCGGCCAGAGTGCTTCACGGCAAAACGGAAATTCATCAAAAAGTTATATATTTTTTGCAGGCGGTGTGCTATAATGAAAAAACATTGTGGATTTTTATGCCTGCCGCCCTTTTTTAGGAAAGGACCGGCATGATGGAATTGCCAAATATTAGAAGGGGCTTTTCCAAAACCATACTGAGGAGACTTGTAGAATGGGATTTTTAAAAAAACTGTTTGGCGACTATTCCGCAAAGGAGGTAAAGCGCGTTCTTCCCCTGCGGGATAAGGTGCTTGCCTTGGAGGAAACATACGCCGCTAAAACGGATGAGGAGCTGCAGGCCGTGACCCCTGCGCTCAGGGAGCGGCTCGCAAACGGGGAAACGCTTGACGATATCCTGCCGGATGCGTTTGCCGCCTGCCGGGAGGCTTCTTGGCGCGTATTGGGGATGAAGCATTTTCCCGTGCAGGTTGTCGGCGGCATCATCCTGCATCAAGGCCGCATCGCTGAGATGAAAACCGGTGAGGGCAAAACGCTCGTCGCTACCCTGCCCGCATACCTCAATGCCTTATCCGGCAAGGGGGTGCATGTCGTCACGGTCAATGATTACCTCGCCCGGCGTGACTCGGAGTGGATGGGCAAGGTTTACCGCTTCTTGGGGCTGAAGGTCGGCCTGATTGTCCATGAGAAAAACGACGCGGAGCGCAGGGAAGCCTACGCGGCGGATATCACCTACGGCACAAACAACGAGATGGGCTTTGACTACCTGCGTGATAATATGGTGCCCTATAAAGAGTTGAAGGTGCAGCGTGGCCATAATTTCGGCATCGTCGATGAAGTGGACTCTATCTTGATCGACGAAGCGCGTACGCCGCTGATTATCTCCGGTAAGGGCGACACCTCCACCGACCTTTACCGCCAGGCGAATGAGTTCGCCAAGCGTTTGAAGGTGGTGCGCATCAAGGAGCAGGATACGAAGAAAAACGCCGAGGAAGAGGCGGACGCCGACTATATCGTTGATGAAAAAGCCAAAACGGCCGTGCTCACCAAAGAGGGAGTGAAAAAGGCGGAAGCCTACTTTCATGTGGACAACCTCATGGATCTCGACAACGTTACAGTCCAGCACCACATCAACATGGCTATCCGCGCGCAGGGCGTAATGAAGCGCGATGTGGATTATGTGGTGAAGGATGGGCAGGTGCTCATTGTGGATGAGTTCACCGGCCGCATCATGCTCGGCCGCCGCTATAGCGAGGGTTTGCACCAGGCGATCGAGGCCAAGGAGGGCGTGAAGGTTGAGTCAGAGAACAAGACGCTTGCGACCATCACCTTCCAGAATTATTTCCGCCTGTATGAAAAGCTCTCCGGTATGACCGGCACGGCAATGACGGAGAGCGAGGAATTCCAGGAGATTTATAAGCTCGATGCCGTCGAAATCCCTACCAATAAGCCGATGGTGCGCGACGACCACCCGGATGCAGTGTATGCAACGACGGAAGCGAAATATAAAGCTGTGATTGACCAAATCGAGGAGTGCCATAAAAAGGGCCAGCCTGTGCTGGTGGGCACGATCTCCATTGAAAAGTCCGAGCTTTTGAGCGCGATGCTCAAAAAGCGCCGTATCAAGCATGAAGTGCTCAATGCGAAATATCATGAGAAGGAAGCGGAGATCATTGCCCAAGCCGGTAAGTTCGGCGCGGTGACGATCGCCACGAATATGGCGGGCCGCGGCACGGATATCATGCTTGGCGGTAACTCCGAATACTTGGCTAAAGCGGAGATGCGCCGCATGCAGATTCGTGAGGAACTCATCAGCGAGGCGACTGGTTTCGCGGAAACAGACGATCAGGAGATTCTGGATGCACGCCGCACTTTTACTGAGCTTGACAAGAAATATAAGGAGGAGATTGCCGAGGAAGCGGAAAAGGTGCGCCAGGCTGGCGGCCTCTTCATCATCGGCACGGAGCGGCATGAATCCCGCCGGATTGATAACCAGCTGCGCGGCCGTTCCGGCCGTCAGGGGGATCCCGGTGAAAGCCGCTTTTACCTCTCCTTGCAGGATGACCTGTTCCGCCTGTTCGGCGGCGATCGGATGGCGAACCTTGCCGATTCCTTCGCAGCCCGTGGGCTGGAGGATGCGCCGATTGAGTTGAAACTCGTCTCCAATTCCATTGAGAGCGCGCAGCGTAAGGTGGAATCCCGCAACTTTGCAATTCGCAAAAACGTGTTGCAGTTCGACGACGTCATCAACCGCCAGCGAGAGCTGATCTACAAGCAGCGAGATATGGTGCTCGACGGCGAGGACCTGAAGCCGACAATCCTCAAGATGATTGACGAGACGATCACGCAGGCCATTGATCTGTATTGTCCCGCCGGCAATGAAAAGGCGGATTGGAACCCCAAGGCGCTGCATGAGAATTATCAATGGTTGGTAAAGCCGGAGGATATCGAAGGCGAGATCGACCGCGACACATTGCAGGATACGCTCATCGAGCGCGCGCATGCGCTTTATAATGAGCGGGAAGAGAAATTCACGCCCGAAATCATGCGCCAGCTTGAACGCAAGGTGTTGCTCGATAATGTGGATGCGCGCTGGATGGAGCATATCGACGCGCTCGATGAGCTCAAAAAGGGCATCGGCCTGCGTGCTTACGGCCAGCAGGACCCGGTTGTTGCCTTCCGGCTGGAGAGCTTCGATATGTTCGACGAGATGACCGCTTCTATCCGCGAGGGCACCGTGCGCATTATGCTGACTGTGCCGGTGCGCAGCGAGGAGGACGTCCGCCGCGAGCAGCAGGCGAAAATTACCTCCACCAGCGGCGCGTCCGACGGCTCTGATAAGGCGCGCCCGGTGCGCAAGGATAAAAAGCCTGGGCCGAACGATCCCTGCTATTGCGGAAGCGGAAAAAAGTATAAAAAGTGCCACATGCAGGCCGATCAGGCAGAAGCGGCAAAGGCCGCCGCGGCAAACCGCGGAAGGTAAGCGCACATTGCGATTTGCCGCTGCGGATAAATGGAATATGGAAAAACCTATACAGGTGGTTATACCATCGGTATAGGTTTTTTTACAAATCATACGATTGCTCTGATTTGTAGAATGCATAGGAAGCGCTTATACGCAGTTACTTTTTGGATTTCCTTTAAATATGCAAAGAATACAAATATCAGGTGGCTGGCCGCTCTCGTAAGCAGCGCGTATCCCTTTGCTCCATATGTTTGCGGCAAGCCTTGCATTGTTATTTCGCTGCGCTTTAATAAAAGGGCTTGCTTGTGACGTAAGGGAATGAAGTATAATGACAATAGCAGCACAACAATCCACGAAGGCTGTGCCCTTCTCTCTGATATTTTGTAAGCATCAATGTACAGGGGTACACTGATGCAAAAAACGGGTGATGAAAATGATTCATGACAAGCACGATAAGGCGATTCCGCCAGGGTATATGACTGTGGGAGAAGTGGCGAAAAAAATGGGAGTTACCGTCCGCGCGCTGCAATATTATGATAGGCAGGGCCTGCTTTCCCCCTCGGCAGAGAGCGCGGGCGGGCGCAGGCTCTATGCGGATAAGGACTTGATTCGGCTTCATCAGATTCTGTCTCTGAAACATTTGGGGTTTTCATTGGACGATATCAAAAACCGATTGAGCTCCCTGAACACTCCTGCCGATGTTGCGCAGGCGCTCTCTGAGCAGGCAGCCGCCGTGCAGGAAAAGATCGAGGTCCTGTCGGAATCCCTGCGGGAGATCGAGGCGCTGAAGGCCGAGGTGCTCCAAATGCAATCGGTAAATTTTAAAAAGTATGCCGACATTATCGTAAACCTTCAAATGAATAATACGTTCTACTGGCTGATTAAGCATTTTGACGACCGGACGCTTGATCATATCCGGAGCCGTTTTGATCAAACCAGCGGTTTGAAGATGATTGAAACCTTTCATAACCTGCAAAGCGAGGCGATACGGCTTCAGGGGGACGGCGTATCGCCCGAAAGCGAAAAAGGCCAAGCTTTTGCCGAAGCGTTTTGGCAGATGGTGACGGAGTTCACAGGCGGGGATCGGGAGATTCTGTCGCTTCTGATGGAGGTTGGAAAATTCGATGGGCTGGATAATGAATGGAAGCAAAAACAAACCGCCGCCGATGCGTTTATCGAACCAGCCTTGAGCGTTTACTTTACAAATCTGGGCGTTAATCCATTTGAGGAGGGGCCAAATTGAAGGAAGCCATTCAGGTAAATGAGCTTAGGAAAAGCTACGGCGATCATGCCGTGCTGAAGGGGCTCACGTTTCATGTAGCCAAAGGCGAAGTTTTTGCGTTGCTCGGCGTGAACGGCGCTGGAAAAACCACGGCCCTGGAATGTATGGAAGGATTGCGCAAGTATGATGGCGGCAGTGTTGTAGCGGATGGAAGGATGGGGATTCAGCTGCAATCGGCCTCCCTCCCATCCCACATTAGGCCGATGGAGGCGGTGCGGCTATTTGCAAAATGGAACCGGGTGGAGGCAGATCGCTCCATGCTTGCCTCCCTCGGCATCCAAGAGCTGGCAAAAAAGCAATATGCAGACCTGTCCACGGGTCAAAAAAGGCGGCTCCACCTCGCGCTTGCCTTAATCAGTGATCCTGATATCATCTTTCTCGATGAGCCCACGGCCGGGCTTGATGTGGAAGGAAGGAGCTCGCTGCATGATCAGATCCGTAAGCTGAAAGCGCAGGGGAAAACCATTGTTTTGGCCAGCCACGATATGGCGGAGGTTGAAAGCCTGTGCGACCGCATTGCAATTTTGAATGGCGGAAACCTCGCACATCTGGGCACGGTCGCACAACTGACCGCAAAAATCGGAAAACGCTATGCCATTCGCATAACAACCGGACGGGGCACTGAAACGTATCATTCCGACCATATTGCAGAGACCCTGCTGGAGTTGCTTGAGAAGTTGAAGCGGCAGGGCATTGCTGTGCTGGATATTGAAATTGATCGGGGAACGTTGGAACAAGATTTTTTAGAAATTGCAAGGGGGCATGGCGAATGAGCGCGTTTTTCTATGGCTTGGCTTTGCAGTGGAGGCTGGATATTCGCAGCAAGTCGCTGCTCATTACCTGTTATGTCGTTCCTCTCCTGTTTTTTGCCATCATGGGCGGAATTTTTACCTCCATAAACCCGGAGGCAAAAGCCACGCTGATTCAATCTATGACGGTCATGGGCGTAACCATGGGCGCGTTGATCGGGCTGCCGCCCTCCCTGGCGGAGGTGTACGGAAGCGATATCAAGAAAATGTACAGAGCCAATGGCGTGCCGTTATATCTTGGGCTGGTATCAATGGCTATATCTGCGTTTCTCCATCTTTCAATGATGTCTGTAATCATCTGCGTCGCAGCCCCCTTTGCCTTTGACGCGGCGCTTCCAGCAAGCCTGCCGCAGTATGCTTGCTCGCTTGCGGTTTTGATTGCAGTATCGCTGAGTATCGGAAGTGTGTTAGGGCTGGCGGTGAGAAATCAGGCAAAGCTCACCATGATCTCGCAGCTGTTTTTTCTACCGTCTATCATGCTGTCAGGCATTTTGTTCCCCATCGATTTGCTTCCGCGGTTTTTCGAGATGCTGGGGAAGCTGTTTCCAGCGGCATGGGGATATGCGTTGATGGTGGGGGAAGGCTTTTCCTTTGCAACCCTGTGGCCTCTAGCGGCGCTGTTTGCGGCTGCGGGCGTTATCCTCATGGCTTTATTGAAGCGGTTGCAAGCAGAAGGGTGAGCGCGCACGGCAATCGGACAAAAGGCGCGGGAAATACTGTTTGACAGGTTAGGCGCGCTTGTGCTATAGTAAAACTGCAACAATAAAATATGGACAGGGGAGCTTGTGAGCAGGCTGAGAGGAAGTCATCAACTTCGACCCTTACACCTGATTTGGATAATGCCAACGTAGGGAGCGAAAGCGCGATTGTTTTCGATCAGCGGGAAATGCCAAACGGTGTTTCCCGCTTTTTGTTTTTCTGTCCATGGAATTTAAAGGAGGAAAGGGAGGGTTGTAAAATGCAAGATTTTGCAACCGTCTCCAGAAAAATCACTTGAGGGCCGTACAGTATGCCCCTCATTTTGCATCTGAAGATGCAAAACCGTGCTTTTTCTCGGTGTGATTTTTATCCATGATGCAATGTGCCCTGCGACTTGTTCTCTTAAGGCATAAATTTTGCCCAAAATTTTGGATGCGCCAAAACCGCAAAATTTTGCGGCCTGGCGCAAGAAAGGAATGGTCATACAGATGGATTACACCACACAGATGGACGCGGCACGTAAGGGGATTCTGACGGGGCAGCTTCGTGCCGTTGCGGTGGAAGAAAAAATGGAGGCCGAACGGCTGCGCGAGCTGGTTGCGAAGGGGCAGGCGGTGATCCCCGCGAATAAAAACCACGTCTGCCTCAAGCCCCGCGGCATTGGGCGCGCCCTACGCACGAAGATCAATGTGAACCTCGGCGTATCCAGAGATTGCCTTGATCTGGATGAAGAGTTCAAAAAGGTGGAGGCGGCCGTTGCCATGGGCGCAGAGGCGATCATGGATCTGAGCTCCTTCGGCGACACAAAGGCATTCCGTCAAAAGCTTGTGCACGGCTGCACGGCGGTGCTGGGCACGGTGCCAATCTATGATGCGGTGGTTTATTACAACAAGCCATTGAAAACCATCACTTCGGATGAGTGGATCGATGTGGTACGCATGCACGCACAGGAGGGCGTGGATTTTATGACGATCCACTGCGGTATCAACCGGGAGACGGCTCGAAAATTCAAGGGGAATCAGCGCCACACCAATATCGTTTCCCGCGGCGGCTCTATCATTTTCGCCTGGATGGAGCTGACCGGGGAGGAAAACCCGTTCTACGCGCGTTTCGATGAGATTCTGGAGATCTGCCGGGAATACGATGTGACCTTGAGCCTTGGCGATGCCTGCCGCCCGGGCAGCATTGCGGACGCGGGCGATATCCCGCAGATTGAGGAACTCGTCACATTAGGCGAGCTAACGCAGCGGGCATGGAAGCGGGATGTGCAGGTGATGATCGAGGGCCCGGGGCATATGCCGCTCAATCAAATCCGGTCGAATATGGAGATTGAGCAGACGGTCTGCAAGGGCGCGCCCTTTTATGTGCTCGGCCCGTTGGTCACGGATGTGGCCCCCGGCTACGACCACATCACCAGCGCGATCGGCGGGGCGATCGCGGCTACCTACGGTGCCTCCTTCCTGTGTTATGTAACGCCTGCCGAGCACCTGCGGTTGCCAACAGTGGAGGATGTAAAGGAGGGGATTATCGCCTCCAAAATTGCCGCCCACGCGGCGGATGTCGCCAAGGGCCTGCCCGGCGCGGACGAATGGGATTACCAGATGAGCGAGGCCAGGAGGAATCTTGACTGGGAGCGGCAATTTTCTCTGGCGCTCGATCCGGAGAAAGCGCGCGCCTACCGCGCGCAGAGCACGCCTGAGCGGGAGGATACCTGCACGATGTGCGGCAAAATGTGCGCGGTGCGCAACATTAATAAGATCCTGCGTGGCGAAGACGTAGATATCATGGACTGAGAAAGGGAGAATGCAATATGTTCGGAGAAAAGCTTGAAAATATACGGAAAACATCGCCCCTGATCCACAATATTACAAATTATGTAACCGCCAACGACTGTGCGAATATCCTGCTCGCCTGCGGAGCGTCCCCCACGATGGCGGACGATGCGTCCGAGGTGGAGGAAATCACCGCGATCAGCAACGCTTTAAATATCAACATCGGCACACTGAACGCCATGGTGGAGGGCATGTTTCTCGCTGGGAAAAAGGCAAATGCGCTCGGCCGGCCGGTCGTGCTCGATCCGGTTGGCGCGGGCGCGTCCAGGCTGCGGACGGAGACAGCGTGCAGGCTTATTGATGAAATCCGCTTTACCGTCATCCGGGGCAACATTTCTGAAATCAAAACACTCGCTTCCGGCTCCGGCACAACAAAGGGGGTCGATGCGGATGCGGCGGATATCGTAACGGAGGAAACGCTTAATGCGGCGGTGGCTTTCGTCAAGGCATTTGCGGCCAAAACGGGCGCGGTGATTGCCGTAACCGGTGCAATCGACCTTGTTTCGGATGCAGAGCGCACGTTTGTCATCCGCAACGGCCGGCCGATGATGGGCCGCGTTACCGGCACGGGCTGCATGCTTTCCGCCATGACTGCCGCGTATCTCGCGGCAAATCCGGAATGCCCGCTGGAAGCGGCAGCTGCCGCAGTGGGCGCAATGGGCGTTTGCGGGGAGATCGCGCTGGAGCGGTTACAGAAGGGGGAGGGCAATTCCACCTACCGCAACCGATTGATCGACGCGATTGATTGCCTGGATGCAGAAACGTTGGAAAGAGGGGCAAACTATGAAGTTCGATAAACAAAATTTATTGCTCTATGCGGTGACAGACCGCTCCTGGCTTGGGGAAAAGACCCTGTTTCAGCAGGTGGAGGAGGCTCTCCAAGGCGGCGTGACCATGCTACAGCTACGGGAGAAGGATTTGGATGAAAAATCATTTATGGAGGAGGCTGCTGCGGTGAAGGAGCTGTGCGCCCGCTATCAAGTGCCGTTTCTAATTGACGACAATGTGCCGCTTGCGCTCCGTTGCGGCGCAGATGGCGTGCATGTGGGCCAGTCCGATATGGAGGCAGGCGAAGTACGCGCCAGAATCGGCCCGGATAAAATCCTGGGCGTATCCGCTCAGACGGTTTCCCAAGCAGTTTTGGCGCAGGAAGCGGGCGCGGATTATCTCGGCGTCGGCGCGGTATTCTCCACATCGACAAAGCTGGATGCAGATACCGTGTCTCTTGAAACGCTGCGGGAGATTTGCACAGCAGTCAAAATCCCGGTGGTGGCAATTGGCGGGATTAATGAGGCAAATTTACCGGAGCTCACCGGCAGTGGGATCAACGGTGTGGCGGTAGTGTCAGCAATTTTTGCCGCACCGTCGCCCGGCGATGCGGCGAGAAGGCTTTCCATGCTTGCGCAGCAGGCTGTGCAGGGGGTAGAATAGAGGTGGAAAAGGTGGAAGGGGGAATTGCTGCATGAAAATGACCGGAGCCATTTTTGATATGGATGGTACGCTGCTCGATTCCATGCCGATTTGGGATCGGGTGGGCATTGATTACCTTGCGGGGCTGGGCATCCAGGCACGCCCGGATTTGCCGGAGCGGCTCCTGACGATGTCGATGAGGCAGGCGGCGGCATATTTTCGCTCTGGCTACGGCGTGAACTTGCCGGAAGCGGAGATTATGGATGGGGTCAACGCGCGGATTGAAGCCTTCTATCGAAAAACGGCGCCTGCAAAGGAGGGCGTTCGAGATTTTTTGCACGCGCTTCGGCAATCGGGTGTGAAAATGTGCGTGGCAACGGCGACAGACCGCCCTTTGGCAGAAGCCGCATTGCGGCGCACAGGGCTGCTCAGCTATTTTTCCTTCCTTCTCACCTGCACAGAGGCGGGCTTCGGCAAGGACAGTCCGGATATTTTTGTATTGGCACAGAAAAAACTGGGCACACCGCGGGAACAGACGGTGGTCTTTGAGGATGCGCTCTATGCGATGCAGACCGCAAAGCGGGCGGGGTTCCCCGTTGCGGCCGTTTACGACGCATCTTCCCAGGCGGATCAAGAGCAGATCCGGCAGCTCGCGGATGTTTATATGCCCTTGTTTCCCGGGGCGGAGGAGGCTTTGCTGTGAAAACAGTGCTGACCGTCGCGGGATCAGATCCGAGCGGAGGGGCGGGTATTCAGGCGGATATCAAGACGATCACCGCCCACGGCC
>ERZ857503.1394-NODE-1394-length-13970-cov-3.827165_pt1 | contig 13970 bp, 7 predicted proteins | sample MGYA00519766_ERZ857503 | MGnify/ENA primary metagenome ERZ857503 (study PRJEB31778, sample SAMEA3449345) | human gut metagenome | biome: human gut; feature: human-associated habitat; material: faeces | place: United Kingdom | collected 2010/2012 ...
TGGAGCCCATCCGCCGCGGCGTGGCCGTGGTCGAGGGCAAAGCCTTCGTCGGCGAGTCGCTCGCCTGCGAGGCGATCATGATGGCGCAGGTCGTCAAGAACAAAAAGTAGCGCGGCGATGATAAGCAAACTTGCCTACGTCCACCCCGAAGCCAGGCTCGGGGCCGACGTGACGGTGGAACCGTTCGCCTGCATCGCAGCCGACGTCGTGATCGGCGACGGCTGCTGGATCGGTCCCGGCGCCGTGATCCACGACGGAGCGCGCCTCGGCCGCTGCTGCAAGGTCCACACGGCCGCCTCGGTGTCGTGTCTGCCGCAGGACCTGAAGTTCGCCGGCGAGAAGACCGTGTGCGAGATCGGCGACCACAACGACATCCGCGAATACGTCACCATCAGCCGCGGCACGGCCTCCACGGGCACGACGCGCATAGGATCGCACAACCTGCTGATGGCCTACACCCACATCGGCCACGACTGCGTGGTGGGCAGCCACTGCGTGATCGCCAACCGCGTTTCGCTCGCGGGCGAGGTCGAGGTGGGCGACTGGGCCGTTATCGGCGGTCATGCAGCCGTGCACCAGTGGGTACGCATCGGCGAGCATACGATGATTCAGGGCGGCGCCCTGGTCGGGCAGGACGTGCCGCCCTTCATCACCGTGACCAACGAGAATCAGTTCGCGGGAATCAACCGGATCGGCATGAGCCGCCGCGGATTTACGCCGGAGCAGATCGATATCATCCACAACGCGGCGCGCATCCTTTTCCAGAGCGGCCTGAATTTCATGAACGGCTGCGAAGAGGTGGAGCGCAAAGTCTTGCAGTCACCCGAACGCGACCGTCTGGTGAAGTTCATCCGCGAATCGAAACGCGGCGTGAGCAAACAGTACGGCGTGAAATAGCAGGGCGTCCGGCCGCGGTGCCGGCCGTGCGATTGGCGAGGCGGATTCGGACGGTTTGTCCGATCCGCCTCGACGTTTTGTCGATTCCGAACTCCTCCTGCGGCGTCCGGAGTGCCGAGAAAAAGGCGGACGGTTCTTTTTCGTCCGGTGCGTCGGCGGGTTCCGAGTCTCAGGGGCGGGGCTTTTCCCGAGGAGGAGCGGCCGGGTCGGGGGTATGCGGTTTGACGGTTTTGCACTGCGCTGCGAAACTTGTACGGCAGGATTCCGGCGCTACCGGCTGGCCTCGCAGCGTCCTGCATCCGTCGGCGGAGGCGTCTCTCCGGATCGCGCCGTGCCGCGATGGCGGTTGCGGGCGGCCCGGAGCCGGCGTTCGACGCTGTGCGGTGGAGTCGGAACGTCCGATCGAGGGGGAGCGGGTCGTTGCCGGCATTCGGGGGGGGCGTTGAACCCGTTCGGATGCGGCGGGATTTTCCGACCGCGATTCTTCGCAAAGGACGAATTCGTTCGCCGTCGGATTCTTTTTTTCGATTTATTTTCATAACTTGGCTGTTGTTATTATTTTTGTCTCTGGCAATGTTTCGCCATCTCAACCGTGCGACCAATGGACAGAAAATCGGATGAATTGATTTTGCAGGGGCTCCGACAGGGCGATTGCAAGGCATTCGACGAACTGTACATGAGATATGCCCCGCGTGTGGAGGCGTTCGCCTGCTGCATGTTGAAGAGCCGGAGCGAAGCCGAGGATCTCGCGCACGATATTTTTCTGAAAATTTGGGAGAACCGCCGATCGATCGGACACATCCGTTCGTTGGGAAATTACCTGTTCCGAATGACCAAGAACGCCGTTTTCGACCGGTTCGAGCACAAGTCGGTGCAGGTACGCTACGAACGGCAGTGCCTTGCTGCCGACGATTTCCTGTCGGACGACGTCGCTGCGAAAATCGCCTCCGAGGATCTGTTGATGATCGTCGAACTGGCCGTGGAGCGAATGCCCGAGCAGCGGCAGCGGGTCTTCCGTCTGAGCCGTTACGAACGGCTGTCTCATCAGGAGATCGCCCGGGAACTGGGGATCACTACCAAAACGGTGGAATACCACATCCGCACGGCGCTTGCCGAACTGCGTAAGATCATCGCTGCGATCATCGTATTCTTCTGACATTCCGATCTTTTATGCGGCCGATCCGGAGCAGCGATGGCGATCGTTGCTTTTTTTTGCGAAAAACGGTCCCGAACGGACTGGGGATGCCGCTCGTTTTCCCGTCTTATATATAAACGTTATCGAAGAAATGGACATCGTAAGAAAAATCATACGCGCCTATCTGTACAACCCGATGCCCGAGAAGGTGCAGCGGCAGTTCCGGTCGTGGTGCCTGAGAGAGGAGGGTTCGCACGAGAAGACCGAAGCCCTGAGGGAGGAGTGGGAGCGGCTCGATCCCGCTGCCGTGCTTCCGACGGATGAAGAGGCGTATCGCGGCAAGCTCGCCCGTCTGCACGGGGAGATGCGTCCGCCGCTGAGACTCCGCACGATCCCGCTCTCGCGTCGCGCCGCTGCGGTCGCCGCCGCGGTCGTCGTGCTGGCGATGTCCGTCGAATTTTTCGTCGTGCGGCATCTGACGGCGGACAGCACCACGGTGCTCGTGACGGCCGAGAACAGCAAGGGACGGTTCACGCTGCCCGACGGATCGGTCGTATGGCTCAATGCGGATTCGCGTCTGGCCTATTCGAACCGCTTCGTCGATTCGGAAAAGCGCGAGGTACGGCTCGAGGGCGAGGCCTTCTTCGACGTCAGACGGGATACGCTGCGCCCCTTCGAGGTGACGATGGGCGATTTGGAGGTGCGTGTGCTGGGGACGCGGTTCAATGCCAGCCATATTCCCGATCTCGGAATCGAGGAGGTCACGCTGCTGTCGGGCAGCGTCGAGGTCGGACACGACGGTTCCCGCGAGACGGTGCGGCTCCTCCCCGACCAGAGCTGCGCCTACGACACGGTGTCGGGGCGGCTGGCCGTCCGAAACGTCAGGGCCAGCAACTACGGCAGCTGGACGGGCGATTCGATCGTCTTCGACAACATGACGCTGGAGGACATCGCCGTCAATCTGGAACATTGGTACAACATCCGTATCCGCATCGATGACGGCGTCGACGCGTCGACGCGCATCTCCTTCACCCTGCGTCCCGAAACGCTGGACGAGACGCTGCGTATCATCGAGAACCTGACGCACTTCGCCTGCGAAAGGACGGACAGGCAGCATATAACCATTCGCAAACGATGAACGAAACCGATCCGAACCATGTGAAAAACCGATGAACGATTCCCGCACGGAAGCGGGCGGAAGACCCGCTTCCCCGAAAGCATTCAACATCCAATCTAAACCAAACCAGTGTATTATGAAAAATGAAGGACCAAACGTCTTCGGGCGAATGCCCGCTGTCCCGAAATTTCTCGCGTCCCTGCTGCTGATGCTCGCCCTATCGGTTACGGCGGCGGCGCAGAACCGCAAAATTTCGATCGACATGCAGAACGTCACGGTGAAGGAGTTCTTCGCCGAAATCGAGAAACGGAGCGATTACACGTTCGCTTACAACAATTCGGAGATCGATCTCGCGGCGCGTGTGAGCGTCCGGGCGGTGGACGAGGAGATCGTCGCCGTCGTCGACCGCACGCTCGCGCCTCAGCGGCTGAGGGCGCGTATCGAGGGTAACCGCGTGGTGCTCTCGCCCGGCAGGGCCGCGGTACCCCCCCCCTCCTCCGCGAAGCCCGTGAAGGCCGAAAAGACGATCAGCGGTCGCGTTACCGCCGTTTCGGGCGAGCCGATCGTCGGGGCCAGCGTGATCGTCAAGGGGACGAGCATCGGCAACGTGACCGGCATCTCGGGTGAATACACGATTTCGGCCGAACCCGAGCAGACCCTCTCGTTCGCCTTCCTCGGTTACGATACGAAGGAGGTGAAGGTCGGCAGCCGCACGACCATCGACGTCACGTTGACGGAGCAGAACAAACAGATCTCCGAGGTGGTCGTCGTGGGTTACGCACCGATGCGCAAGAGCGATTTCACGGGTTCGATCGCCAGCGTGAAATCCAGCGAACTCTCGGTGACGGCGCCGACGGTGGGACAGTCGCTCGCGGGCAAGGTAGCCGGCGTGGAGGTGCACCAGACCAGCGGCGCCCCGGGCGACGGCGTCACGATCCGCGTGCGCGGCGTGAACTCGCTGTCGGCCAGCAGCGACCCGCTTTACGTGATCGACGGCTATCCGGCATCGGAAGACGTTTTCATCAACCCGAACGACATCGAGTCGATCGACATCCTGAAAGATGCCGCCTCGGCCGCCATCTACGGTTCGCGCGGCGCCTCGGGCGTCGTGCTCATCACCACCAAGCGCGGCAAGGAGGGCGAAGCGGCCAAGGTGAGTTACGATTTCTCCTACGGAATCCAGCAGCTCGACCACAAGGTGGATCTGCTGAACGCCGTCCAGTTCCGCGATCTGCTGATCGACGCCCGCAACAACTCCTACCGTCTGCGCGCTACGGCCGCCGGTGTGTCGTGGAGTCCCTACGACGACAATACGGTGCGTGCGGCCAAAGGCTTCTCGCTGGCCGAAGTGGGTATTCCGTCGATGTTCTACGATTTCACGACCCGCACGCCCGTGACGCCGCAGTACGATACCGACTGGCAGGACGAACTGTTCTCCAATGCCGGCATCATGCGTCACAACGTCTCGGTGACGGGCGGTTCGAAGGCTATCAAGTACATGGCCAGTCTCGGTTACATGGATCAGGACGGTATCATCTCGCCGTCGAACCACAATCGCATCAACGCCCGCCTGAATCTCGACGCGCAGATCACCAAGCGGCTGTCGGTGAGTCTCAGCTATTCGATGTACGATGCCAAGAACCGCGTGGTGCAGGCCGAGGGCCGCATGATCAACGACGGCGTGATCCAGAGCGCCCTGATGTATCTGCCGAACCTTCCGGCCTACGAGGAGAACGGTGACTACGCCCGCAGCGCCATGATTAAGATGAAGACCGAATGGGGAATGAATTTCCCCGAGAACCCGCTGGCGATCGCCCACGAGCTGGACATTCAGGAGAAGATGTCGCGCCACAACCTCAATGTCAACATGGTCTACGAGTTCATTCCCGATCTGAAACTCTCGGCGCGTCTCGGCCAACAGTGGTACAACTACCGCTATTTCTACTATCGCCCGATGAGCATCGGACGCGATGCCGCCGTCGCTTACAGCGATGCGCTGAAACCCTACAACATCGCCCGCACCACCTCGACCTACGACGTCGACCGGCTGGGCGAGTTCATGCTCAGTTATAAGAAGGAGTTCGGCCGTCACCATTTCGACGCTCTGGCCGGCTACACGCTCCAGAAGAAGACCTACGACCGGCTGGGCGTCGAGGCTACCGGATTCGCCGACGACCGCATCCATGAGGTGACGGCCCACGGTTCGGAGGCCACGGACGTCCAGCTCTACGACACGCGCAAGGCCGGTTGGGCGATGATGTCGTTCCTGACGCGCGTGAACTACGCCTTTGACGATCGCTACACGCTTACCGCATCGTTCCGCGCCGACGGTTCTTCGCGTTTCGGCGTGGACAGCCGCTGGGGCTATTTCCCTTCGGTGTCGGCCGGTTGGACGCTTTCTAACGAACCCTTCTTGAAGGATGCGCTGGAACGCGTCGCTTCGATCCGTCTGCGGGCGAGCTGGGGCAAGAGCGGTAACAACGACATCGGCAACTACGCCTCGATCGCCTCGATCTCGACGGGCAGCTACGCCTTCGGCAACACCCCCGTCTCGACGACCTACGAAGGTTCGTTCGCCGATGCTGCGCTCGGTTGGGAGACCACCACGCAGACCAACATCGGTATCGACCTCGGATTTCTCGGCGGCCGCCTGAACGTGATCGGCAACTATTACAATTCGATCTCGTCGGACATCCTCTACGACTATCCGATCTCCTCGATCTCGGGCGCCACTGCAACCAAGACCAATCTGGGGACGGCGAAGATCCGCAACCGCGGTTTCGATTTTCAGGTCGATGCCCGCGTGCTGACCGGCAAGGTCAACTGGAACGTCAGCGCCAACGTCTCGGTCAACCGCAACAAGGTGGTGAGCATGGGCGGTCTGGACGACATCATCTCCACCACGGAGCGCTCCGTGGGTTCGCACATCACCAAAGAGGGGTATCCCATCGGTTCGTTCTACGGTTACAACACCATCGGTATCATGTCGAAGGCCGACTACGCCAATGCGCTTCTCGACCGCGAGGTCTATCTGAAAAACGGCAACAAGTTCCCCGAAGGTTATGAACTGAAAGGGCCGGCGGTCTCCTCCTATTCGCTCGACGCGCTCTCCTACGGCAACGCGATCTGGGAGGACGTCAACGGCGACGGACTCATCACCACCGACGACAAGACGATCATCGGCGACGCCTATCCCGATTTCACGGGCGGTTTCTCGACGAACCTTTCGTGGAAGGGACTCGATTTCAGCGCCAGCTTCGTCTACTCCTACGGCGGCGAGGTGATCAATTTCCAGGACTACTACCTCTACAACATGGAAGGTTCGGGCAACCAGTACGCCATCGTGGCCGACCGCTATATCTCCGACGAGCAGCCGGGACGCAACAACGTGCCCATCGCTTCGCGCATCTCGACACCCAACACGTCGCTCAAACTCTCGTCGTATTACGTCGAGGACGCCTCCTTCTTCCGCTGCGCGAACATCACGCTGGGCTACACGCTTCCCAAGCGTTGGATGAGCAAGCTCCACGTTTCGTCGTGCCGCGTCTATTTCAGCGGCGACAACCTCTTCACGATCACGCCCTATCGCGGTTACAACCCCGAAGTGTCGTACAAAAGCAGCAACCTGATGCCGGGATTCGATTGGGGGTGTTACCCGCTCGCCCGCATCTACTCGCTCGGTCTTAATCTCACCTTCTAATTTCGGACGATCATGAAAATCAAACAGATATTCGCAGTTCTGGCCGTCTCGGCCTCGTTGATGTCCTGCAATTTCCTCGACGAGTTCGATCCCAACGCCACGACGGCCGGAAATTTCTACACCTCGGAGGCCGACATCGAAACCTCGCTCAACGGGGTTTATCAGTCGCTCGCGCAGAGCTACTACTACCAGTACAACTACTATTTCACCGACGTGCGGGCACACGTGACCGTCGTGACCGACAGCGGAGCCAGCAGCGGCATTCCCTATCAGTTCTACAACTATACGCTCACCGAGGAGAACCAGTACGTCTACAACCGCTATACGCAGCTGTTCAAAAGCATTTCGCGAGTCAATACGCTGCTTTCCCACCTCGACGACGTGACCTATTCCGCCTCCGAGGCGCGCGACACCTACGAGGCCGAAGCGCGTTTCGTCCGTGCGCTGACCTATTTCCATCTGGTGACGGAGTGGGGGGACGTGCCGCTGGTGCTGGAACGTCTGGATTCGAAGGACGAGGTGGCGGCCAACAACTACCGTCGCCCCAAAGCGCAGATCTACAAGGCGATCTTCGACGATCTCGATTTCGTGCTGGACAGCCCGCTGGCCGATTTCCAGCCCGCTTCGGAGTGCGGCCGGGCCAGCAAGGCCGCTGCGCTGGCGCTTTACGGCAAGGCGGCTCTGCAATGCGCCTGCGACGAGGATTTCGCCTCCGAAAAGAGCTCCTACCTGACCACGGCCATCGAGAAGCTCACCTCGGTGTGGGGGATGCGTCCTTTCGGCGAGCTGTCGGAAATTCCCTACAACCAGATCTGGGACCTCTCCACGCAGAAGTCCTGCCCCGAGAACATCTTCCAGATCAACTACGTGCAGGGAAATGCCGATCTCGGTTCGATCTGGAACTACCAGTTCGGCCCCAGCACGACGGGCGTCACCTCCTATAAAATCGGCCAGATGCACAACATGACCACCGGAGAGGTCTACGAATCGTTCGATCCGGGCGACGTGCGGCGCAACTACCTGCGCGCGACGACCGTGGCCGGCGTGACCTACTATCATACGATGAAGTACGCCGATCTGGAATGCGGCGCCAACGGTTACGGCGGCAACAACTGGATCGTGCTGCGTTACGCCGACGTGGCGTTGATGCTGGCCGAAGCCTATTACTGGCAAGGCGTTTCGCCGATGGCCGAGACCTACCTGAATATGGTGCGCCGGCGCGCCGGTCTGGCCGACTGGTCGGGCAGCGATCTGCGTCAGGGCATCTACGACGAGCGTCTCTTCGAGTTCATTCAGGAGGGGCTGCGCTGGCAGGATGTGCTGCGCATGTACTCGAACGAGGAGATGATCGAGCATTACAACGCCATCAATTCCAATTTCTCGGTGAAGGATCTGCTGCTGCCCATTCCCTACAACGAGCGGATTCTCAACCCCGAGGGACTTTACCAGAATCCCGGATACGGGGTGAAATGATTCGGAGACGATGATACGCCTGAAAAACATGCCGCATATGCTGTGGATCGCGGGGCTCGCCCTGATCGCCGCCTGTTCGGACGGCGGCGGGGAGGAGCGGCCCGGGCCGCAGCAGACCGCCCTTTCGATCGTCTGGACGCCCGAAGCGCCCGCGGCCGGGCAGTCCGTGCGCTTCTCGCTCGGCGGCGACGTGTCGAACGTCCGCAGTGTGCTGTGGATGTTCGGCGACGGCAAGACCTCTTCGGCGGCAGCCGGCGGAGAGGTCGACCATGCCTATGCCGCTGCCGGAGACTACACGGTGAAAGCCGCCGTCACACCGGTCGCGGGTTCGATGAGCGAACTGTCGCGATCGATCTCGGTGAGTGATACCGAAGCCGCCATGGTCGTGAGCAACGATTTTCCTGCGTGTCGGGAGGAGGTCGTCTTTTCGCTCAACCGGATGACCGGCGTCACGGGCGTGAGCTGGGATTTCGGCGACGGCAGCGAACGCCGGCAGACCGCTTCGGCTTCGGAGACGCTCACGCACAGCTATGCCGAGGAGGGCCGTTACACGGTTCGGGCGGAGGTCGCCTATGCCGACGGCGGTACCGAAACGCTGATGCGCCAGATCGAGGCGGCGGGACTTTCGCTGAGCTGGGCGTGCCGCAATTTCGATCCCTCGAAGATGTGGATCATGGCCCATCGCGGCAACACGAAGAACGGCTACGAACTGCCGCCCAACTCGATGGCGGCGTTCCGCCGCTGTGTGGAGCTGGGATGCGTGGAGTTCATCGAGACCGACGTGCAGATTACCAAGGACGGCGAAGTCATCTGTCTGCACGACAATTATCTGAGCCGTTTCACCGATTACAACGACTACGCTTCGGGCAAGGGCATGGTCGCCGATTTCACGTTGGAGGAGCTGGGGCGCTTCCGTCTCAAAACCACCGACGGCAAGGTTTCCGACCAGAAGATCCCGACGCTGGAAGAGGTGCTCATGGAGTTCCGGGGCAAGGTGTGGTTCAATCTGGACAAGTGCATGGAGAGCGACGTGAGCATCGAGAAGGTCTACGACGTGGTCGAACGCTGCGGCTGTCTCGACCGCGTGCAGTTCTACATCTCCGACGACACCGACCGCGCCGACTGGCTTTCGCGGCAGAAACCGCAGGGGATCATCGCGCCCCATGCCAACAAGGAGGAGGTGTTGACCCGGATGGCGGCCTACTCGCCGGTCTACATGATCCAGACCTCGACGCAATACGCGGGTGCCTCGTGGATCTCGTCCATCAACGCGCGGGCGCTCTCGGTCACCAATCTGCTCGACGACGAAGGGCAGGCGTTCTACAACGGCAACACGACCGTGATGGACGGTTTCGTCTCCGCGGGCGTGCGTATGATCCAATGCGACTATCCCGCTGAAATGGACGAATACCTCCGGGGCAGGGGGAAACGCTAAACCTTAAAACGATAAAATACATCACAATGAAACGAATCCTTTCAATTCTGAGCGTCGCGACGCTCTTCGTGCTGATCGGATGCACGGACAGCAACGACGATATGGAGATCGTATACGACTCGATCATCGAACCCGATTTTACCGTCGCGGCCGCCGAAATCGTGGCGGGCGTGACTCCCGTAACCTTCACCAACACCACCTCCGTGGAGGGTACGACCGTCGCGGAGTATTTCTGGCACTTCGGCTTCTCGGGCGAAGGCAACTGGTCGGAAGAGGCCGAACCCGATCCGATCGTCTACAATCAGGCGGGCGAATACACGGTGACGCTCACGGCGTGGGGCGCCGACGGCAACCGCGCGACCGTGAAAAAGGTCGTCACCGTGCTGGCCGACAACGTCGTGCCGACGGCCGATTTCAGCTATTCGCCGATGATGGTCAATGTCGGCGACGAGGTGACCTTCACCGACAAGTCGACCGATTCCGACGGCGAGATCGTCTCGCGCGAATGGGTGTTCCCCGACGGTTCGACCTCGACGGAGACGAATCCCTCCTACACTTTCACGCAGAAGGGCATGTTCCAGGTCAAGCTGACCGTCGCCGACGACCGCGGCGGTGAAAGCAGCGCGACCAAGTCAATCAACGTCCGCGACGGCGACGTGTCGGATTTCACGCTGCTGTGGTCGACCGAGGTCGCTTCGGCCGATGCGCTTTGCGATGCCAACGTCGTGACGGTGAGCGATCTGGGTTATGTTTATGCCGTGACCGGCGATGGCAAACTGGTGGCGCTTGACGCCGAGGGTGCCGTGGCGTGGGAATACGATGCCGCCGCGCAGGACAAGGTCAATCTCAGAAAGGAGATCGCCTACCCGTCGGTAGATGCCGACGGTACGGTCTACTGGGTGGCGCACGCCTACGGCGACGATTCGGCCGTCCCGACCGTCTATGCGTTCGAGGGTTCGACGGGCTCCGTGCTCTGGAAGAACCAGACGGCCTACGCCGCAGGCGCCCGCATCGCCTTCTCGACGCCGAGCGTCGGCCCGAACATGGTCGTCGTCGGCAGCCGGGGCACGAACGGCGCGATCCGCGGATTCGAGAAATCGTCGGGACGCAATACGGCCCAGGCCACTCCGGCCAACGGCGGCGGTACGTCGGGCACGATCGTCCTCAAAAACGGCGTGGTGATCTTCACCAATACGGGCGAATACGGCTACGGCATCATGGTTCCCGACGATCAGTTCGTTTGGAGCCCCGTTCCGACGGCCGATACGTTCGCACCCGGCAAGACGCTCTCGGCCGGCCGCTGCCAGCCCTGCGTCGGCGCCGACAACTGCGTCTACCTTCCGGGCAAGATCAAGGAGGGCAGCGGCGGTTCGTGGAACATCGCCTGCTTCGACTGCACGAATCTGACGGCCTCCTCGACCAAAACGCCCAAATGGAGCGTCGCCGTGCCCGACGGATTCGTTCAGGGCGGCGCCTCGCTGAGCGCCGACGGGCAGACGCTCTACATCGTGGCCGATGCGGCGACGCCTTCGACCGTCTACGCGCTCAGCACCTCGAACGGTTCCACCGTCTGGTCGTATCCGCTCGATGCGCACTGCAACAGTGTTCCGGCGGTGGATAACCTCGGACAGGTGCATGTCGCCACCGAGACCGGACACTACGTCGTGCTGTCGCCCGACGGCAAGCCGGTCTACGACGAACAGATCGCCGACATGTTCGAGGGTTCGGTCTCGATCTCCGAGTGGGGCTACTCCTACGTGCTGGGCAAAGACGCTTCGGCGGGCAAGCTCAAGGTCTACGCGGTGGCGCTGCCGGGCGTAAACTCCGCCGCGGTGTCGGCTTGGTCGCAGTACGGCCGTAACGCACGCCATATCAACTATCAGCAATGAACAACCGAAAAATAACCGACTGAAATGAAAAAGTATCTGTTGTTTCCGTTGTGCGCGGCACTCTGTCTGCTGGCGGGATGCGCCGACGATTTTCCGACGGAACTGAACCACAATTATTATCAGGACGACACCCCGCCCGCCGAGCCCGATATCACGGAGCAGACGGTCAAGCTCGGCACCTACAACCTCTGGATCTCGAACAAGGGTACGGGCGACTATGTCTGGACGCATCGCCGCGACATCCTCGCGCAGTCGATCGTCAACAACGACTGGGACATCTTCGGATTCCAGGAGGCCAACAGTACGATCCAGAGCGAACTGCCGACGCTGGTGGCGGGCAAGGGCGGCAACTACGAATGGTGGTTCGTCGGCCGCGATTCGCAGGACGGCAAGAACGGCGAGGCGCTGGGCATCGCCTACGATCCCGATCGGTTCGAACTGAGCGACCGGCACTATTTCTGGCTCTCGCCGACGCCCGACGAGATGAGCTACGGCTGGGACGAGGTGAGCTACCACCGCATCGCCTGCTGCGCCGTGGTGACGGACAAGGCTTACGGCAAGCAGTTTTTCATGATGGTGACGCACATGCCGCTGGCCGACATGGCGCGTTCGGAGGCCGCGAAGGTCATCATCGAGCGCGAGCAGATGTACAACACGCTGGGGATGCCCTCGGTGCTGGTCGGCGACATGAATGCCACGCAGGACGACGCCGCTTCGGCGACGTTCCGCACCCATTGGGAGGACGCCTATCAGGCGACGGATCCGGCGTTCGTCGACGGTCCCGTCGGCACGTTCAACGGGCACAAGACCTCGACCGACCTTTCGGTCTCGACGGCCCGCATCGACTACATCTACACGCGCGGTCAGCTGTCGCTGAAAACCTATAAGGTGGACAACTCGATCTACGAGGGCATCTATCCCTCCGACCACTGTCCGGTGACGATTCAGGTCGATTTCGACTACGATGCGCCCGAAGCGCCCGAAATCGAGGGCAGCGGCACCGCCTCCGATCCGTGGAAGATCAGCTCCCCGGCCGACTGGAACGCCGTGGCCGAGTCGATCAACTCCGGTGCGGCCGACGCCGTATACCTCTCGACAGCCTGCTACGAATTGAGCGCCGACATCGATTTCGAGGGTCAGAGCGCCGTGCCCGTCTCGTTCGAGACCGGAAGTCTGGTCTATTTCGGCGGCGTGTTCGACGGCAAGGGCCACACGATCCGAAACGTGAAGACGACCGCGTCGGGCGAGTCCTTCGGACTGTTCGGCGGCAACGAGGGGACGATCAAAGATCTCGCGGTGGAGAACCTCGCGCTCTCGACGGCCTTCAAGACCGCCGGAGGCGTCGTCGGAACGAACCGCGGCGTGATCGACGGCGTCACCTTCCGGGGCGAGATCATCGGTTCGGGCAAGGCGGCCGTGCTGGGCGGTATCGCGGGCCAGAATCAAGGCGTCATCATCAATTGCGGCAACCGCGGCGGCAAAATCGAAGCCGTCGAGCTGGACAAAGGCGTGAAAGGCGAGAACCTCGGCGGCATCGCCGGCCAGATCTCCAAGGGCAGCGACGGCAAGGGCAATTATATCGTCAACTGTTACAGCTGGATCGAGCGGGTCGCTTCGAACAACAACAACATCGGCGGTATCGTCGGCATCGTCAGCGACGACAGTTTCGTCGTCAACTGCTATTCGACGCTGGCCGACGTCTCCCAGAACGATTCGTTCGCCTCGTCGGTGGGCTACAACAAAAAGGGCAACGTACAGAACGTCTACGGTAACGAAGCCTGCCCCTCGGGCAAGAAGAATCCCGACTGGATCGTCGGCAACGACTCGAAGCAGGACGGTTCGGTATGGGCGGAGAGCCTCGGGCTGCTGCTTTCGCTCGACGAAATGAAATCGGGTTCCGTCACGGTGCCTTCGTCCGGACAGGAATGCGCTTCTTTCACGGAGGCGCTGAACGCCGGAGCCGAAATCTATGCGTCGACGCCGGCCGAGACGCTTCCGGCCAAACCGACGACGGCCGTCCGCAAATGGGTGGATTCGGACACCTATCCGGTACTGGAATAATCCGCATATCGGCGGAAGGCCGTGCCCCACGGCAGGCCTTCCGCCTTTTGTCAAATTTGAAAAAAACGATTGAAAATGAAAAGTTTGCTGATATTATTCGGCGCGGCGGCACTCCTCTGCTCGTGCGCGTCGCAACCCGAACCGGCCGCCGGCCGCCGCACGGACCGGATTCTGGCCGAACTGCACGATCCGACGTCGAAGAACGTCGTGGTCGTCTCACACCGCGGCGACTGGCGCAACTGGCCCGAAAACTCGATCGACGC
>ERZ857503.1399-NODE-1399-length-13956-cov-2.725847_pt1 | contig 13956 bp, 9 predicted proteins | sample MGYA00519766_ERZ857503 | MGnify/ENA primary metagenome ERZ857503 (study PRJEB31778, sample SAMEA3449345) | human gut metagenome | biome: human gut; feature: human-associated habitat; material: faeces | place: United Kingdom | collected 2010/2012 ...
ACAATCAGTTCCGTCAGTTATGAAATCATTGTGGTGGACAACGCGTCCCGCCAGGATGAAGCCTCCCTGATACAGGAGCGGTATCCCTTTGTACGGACTCTCCGCAGCGAGAAAAACCTCGGATTTTCGGGAGGAAACAATCTCGGAATACAGATAGCACAAGGAAAATACCTGTTCCTGATCAATAACGACACCTACCTGACCGAAGACGGACTGCCCGCCCTGATAGAACGATTGGAGAGCGATCCCCGCATCGGGGCCGTATCACCTAAAATCCGTTTTGCCTTTCCGCCGCAAAGCATTCAATTTGCCGCATATACCAAGCTCAGCCGGTATACGATGCGCAATAAAGCATTGGGCATGGGATGTCCGGACGACGGGACTTTCGACACTCCACGCCCCAGTGCCTACCTTCATGGAGCTGCGCTGATGCTGAAACGGGAGGTCATCTGGAAAGCCGGACTGATGCCGGAGATCTATTTTCTCTATTACGAGGAGCTGGACTGGTGTACCAGCATGACGCGTGGCGGCTATCAGCTGTGGTACGAGCCGCGCTGCACCATCTTCCACAAAGAGAGCCAAAGTACCGGGCGGCAAAGCCCCCTCCGCACCTTTTATATGATGCGAAATCGAATGCTTTACGCCTGGCGCAACCTCTCGGGAATGGAACGTTGCTTGGCTATCGCTTACCAAATGTTGATCGTAGCTCCCAAAGACAGCCTGTGCTTCGTCCTGAAAGGAGAGCCCAAGCTGGCAAAAGCCGTCTGGCACGGAGTGAAGGCTTTCTGGAAGCTGTGTTGAGTGACAGTCCACCACAGATTACACAAATTAACACAGAGAGGAGTCATTTTCTTGGGGGATATCCATAAACGAGAAAGTGAAATCTGGTGGAACTCTCTGAGATTCTGTAAGATTCAGTAAGCCTCTGCCGAAATATATCCTCTGCGTTAATCTGTGTAATTTGTGGTGAATCACAACCGAACCAATTTACATAAATATATCGACCCATAACCCATATAAGACTTATGATACTAATACTAACCTTGATCGACTGGCTCCTGTTTATACCACTGGCACTCTGCGTAGCCTATCTATTGGTGTATGCCATTGCGTCCAAGTTCTACCGTGCTCCTCTCTATCCAGAAGCAAATAAGCAGCACCGCATCGCTGTTTTTTTCCCAGCTTACAAAGAAGACAAAGTTATCATCGACTCCGTCCGCTCTTTCCTCGGGCAGGACTACCCCAAGGAATTGTATGACGTGTATGTTATCTCGGACCACATGCAGGACTCCACCAACGAAACCTTGAGTCAACTTCCCATCCGCCTGCTGACAGCTACCTATGAGGACAGTTCCAAGGCCAAAGCGCTCCTGCTGGCCATCAATGCCATCGAGGAGGAAGGAAAGGCCGGAGGCTTGCGCGACCGCCAACTGGCCCTTATGTATGACATTGCCGTGGTGATGGATGCTGATAATGTGACCGTACCCGGTTTCCTGTCCGAAGTGAACCGCGCCTACTGTACCGGGGTCTGGTCGATGCAAGCCCACCGCACTGGTAAAAACCTGAATACGGACATCGCCCTGCTCGACGGGGTGAGCGAGGAGATCAACAACGGATTCTTCAGAAGCGGGCACAACGCCCTCGGACTATCTGCCGGGCTGGCCGGTTCGGGAATGGCTTTTCACTACTTCTGGTATTACAACGCCGTGCAAGAACTGGAGACTGCAGGAGAAGACAAAGAGCTGGAGCTTGCGCTCCTCGAGTGCGGGATACACACTGTCTATCTGGAACACCTGCCCGTCTACGACGAGAAAACGCAGAAAAAAGAGAACATCAAGAAGCAACGCCGACGCTGGATGGCAGCGCAATTCGGCATTTTGTGCGAGGGACTGTCCTTCATTAAATACGTCAAGCAGATGGAAGGATGGTGGCGATGGTGGCCTACTTTCGATCTTGTCGACAAGATTATCCAATGGATGCTCCCTCCACGCCTGGTGCAACTGGCCGCTGTTTTCGGATTCACGCTGCTCACCACACTGGTCTACCGTCCGGCAGCGCCTAAATGGTGGATGTTGTCGGCAGCACAGATTGCCGCCATGTTTATCCCTGTTCCAGCCCGCCTGCTCAACGGTAGGCTACTGAAAGCACTAATGCAGGTGCCTTCGCTGGCATTGGGCACCATAGCCAGCCTGTTCCACCTCAAAGGGGCCAACAAGAAATTTATACATACCGAACACAGTGAGTGACACGAGTTCACTACGGAAGTCCGCAGAGTTCCACTGATTTTTTAATCTTTCGTTAATAAATATCCCCCAAAGGACTCCTCTTTGCGAGAATCTGTGTAATTCTATGGTGAAACTATACTCATTTTTATTCCGATTCCCCCTCTTGAACTGCCGAATCACTCACTATATCTCTGTTGCCGCTGCAGTCTGGTTGGATACTTACCAGCGCCAGCTACCAAGGGATATTCAATGAAATCATCCCTCAAAATTTATCCTTATCTCTGAAAGCTGAGAACCTGAACAAATTTTCATATGGATTTTACCGATCTGTTTTGAATTTCTTTTCGGTCTATTTTTCATTTTTTATCTATCACATAGTTCGCTATGTTTCCCACAAAAGCGAGAAAATGTCCTCAAACACAAATCTCAAAACAATATCGACCAAAATTTAAATAGGAACTTAAAGATTCATTATCATTTTTTATTATTACTTTTGCCATTCGAGATCATAAAAAGAATAGCTGCACAGATCTGTACATTGCCATCATAAAGGCAAATTGATTGTGATGAATAGTCAAAAAGCATCTTGTGGGGCAAACAAAACAGACTCATTATGAAAATAGTTTTCTTATGTGACTCCATCTTTTCGTATGGAGGTGTACAAAAAGTTTTAGCTGTTATTGCCACAGAATTGTCGAAGTACAATGATGTGATCATACTGACTCATGATAAAGCAGAAGAGAGTGACGCCACGATGTACGGCCTTGACCGCTCTGCAGTAAAAATAATATTTATGCACCGCGACAGACCTGCAGCCTGGGAATATCTACCATGCAAGACCTATAGTTTTCTATACAAAAAGGTGTTGCCACACAAAAAAATCTTTTCAATAATCTACAATCATAGTTCTTTTTCATATACACAGCAGAAGAGACTTGAGGAACACCTGAACCGGACTCAAGCTGATATCATAATAGGTGTACATGCTTTCATCTCAATAAAATTAGCCATTATCCGGAAAAGACTAGAAGCCAAGAAGGTGATAGGCTGGATACACACCTCCTATGAAGCTTTATTCGACCCTCAAGGAGCTTATCTACCTAGACAAAAAGAGCAGTTCCGATACATCATTCCCAACCTCAACTCAGTGATCGTCTTGACCAGACACGACCGCATACTATATAAAAGCCAGTTGAACATCGAAACGATCACGATACACAACCCCGTAACCCTTGAAGAAACACACATACTACCGAAGGAACGGATACAAAAAAGATTTCTAGCCATAGGAAGATTATCTCATCAGACAAAAGGCTTCGACTTGCTTATAGAAGCGTTTGCCCAGTTCCGCCTCAAACATGACGGATGGATACTCGACATCATAGGTGAAGGACCCGAAGAACCACTCCTTAGAAATCTGATTCGTAAGCACCGGATGGAGAATTCCATAAAAATACATCCGTTCACGCAGAACATAGCATCTTATTATTCTGCCTCTGATGTCTTCATTTTGAGTTCACGGTGGGAAGGCTTTCCACTTGTGTTGTGTGAAGCGATGTCAATGGGACTACCCGTCATTGCCTCAGATCTTCCAGTGGTAAAAGAGATACTGTCCGATGAACAAGACTGCCTAATATTTCAAAACGGTTGTGTGGCAAGTCTGGCAGAAAAAATGGACAGAATGGTGACCTTAAAAGACATTCACACCATGGGAAAGGCCGCATTCGCAAAATCGCGGCATTTCTTGGTATCGGATATTATCGAACAATGGAAAAAGTTAATTAATGACTAAAACAAACCCAATGTCATCTATCAAACAACAACTCTTGTCTGGAGTGTTCTATACCGCTCTAGCCAAATACAGCGGCATCATCGTATCTTTGGTCGTGGCTGGCGTATTAGCACGACTTATTTCACCGGACGACTTCGGTATCATGGCTGTTGCCACTGTCATCATCGCTTTCTTTAACCTATTTACAGATGTGGGACTCTCACCCGCCATCATCCAACACAAAGATTTGACTACCGAAAATCTATCAGACCTTTTCTCGTTTACCATTTGGACCGGAATCGGGCTATCTCTGCTCTTTGCAGCCGCCTCGTGGCCCATAGCGGCGTATTATGACCGCGACATTCTGCGCATCTTATGCCAGCTGCTGGCCATCAATCTATTTTTCGCTTCCGCCACCATCGTCCCCAATGCACTGTTCTACCGCAATAAAGAATTTAAGTTTATAGCCCTACGGAGCTTCGTCATTCAATTGATTGCCGGAGCAGCGGCGGTGACTGCCGCCCTTTGCGGAGCAGAACTTTACGCACTTGTCATAGGCCCTATCCTGTCAGGTATACTGATCTTTATCATTTCGATCCGCCATTATCCACAACATCTCAGACTCACATTGGGACGAAACGTGCTGCGACAGATTTTCTCTTATTCCGCCTACCAGTTCCTCTTCAACATCATCTGCTACTTCAGCCGTAACCTCGACAAGCTACTGATAGGTAAATACATGGGCATGTCTTCTTTGGGTTATTACGAGAAGTCATATCGCCTAATGATGCTGCCCTTGCAGAACATCACCCAAGTGATCACCCCAGTTATGCACCCCATTTTCAGCGACTACCAGAACGATCTTGAACGTTTGGCATCGGGTTACGAGCGCATCGTCCGCTTTCTCGCCTTCATCGGGCTACCGTTGAGTGTACTGCTTTACTTTACCGCAAGCGAAGTAACGCTGATTATTTTCGGCGACCAGTGGATGCCCTCCATACCGATATTCCAAATACTCACCTTGTCGGTAGGTATACAGATCATTCTCTCCTCATCTGGCTCTATCTTCCAGGCTGCGGGCGATACGAAAAGTTTGTTTATATGTGGTCTGTTTTCGTCGGCACTCAACGTGACAGGTAACCTGCTGGGTATTTTCTGGTTCGGCACGCTTGAGGCTGTGGCTATCTGTCTCACAATCACCTTCACCGTCAATTTCATACAATGTTACTGGATGATGTACCGGATAACGCTACACCGTAGCCTGCGGCATTTAACAATCCAACTTGTTTCACCGTTCATTGTGAGTATACTGCTAATAGCCGTTCTCTATCCGCTCAATCTACTAACTCGAGAGGGTAATATTTTTATGACCCTAATTGTAAAAAGCATTATATTTTTCTGTATATTTGGGTGCTATATACAGTTGACTGGTGAATACAACATCATCGGCAAGGTAAATAGCATCATAAACAAACATAAAAGCAGGACGTAAAAACCCCATCCTGAAAACAAAACAAACCATGAAAGCACTGTTTCTTATATTTCACGGATTTGAGGAAGCAAACGGTATCAGTAAGAAAATTCGATACCAAATAGAAGCACTCAAAGAATGTGGCCTGCAAGTAGACACCTGTTGGCTGGACGATGACCGTAATCACAAGCGGCGGATGATAAACGACAGCACTCTAAACGACTACGGCACAGGAATAAAAGGTAAAATCTTAAAACGAACAGAATATGGCAGCATTCTAAAATACGTAACAGAAAACGACATATCAATGATATACGTACGCTATGTCCACAATGCGAGTCCCTTTACCATCCACCTAATGAAACAGCTCAAAAAGACAGGCGCACGCATCGTGATGGAGATTCCCACTTATCCCTATGATCAGGAATATAAAGGACTCCCGCTACCCTATCAACGCATATTGTTCTTCGATAAGTGTTTCCGTAAACAATTGGCACGCTATGTGGATAAGATTGTCACCTTCTCCGATCATGAGCAGATATGGGGACGCCCCACCATCAAAATCTCTAACGGAATCGACTTCAGCCAAATCAGAGTCAAGCAACCGACCCCGCCACACACTGACCTACGGCTAATTGCGGTAGCAACGATTCACCCTTGGCACGGATTCGACCGGGCCATCGAAGGACTGGCACTATATTATCAAAAAGATCCGACCAGAAAGGTCTGTCTACACATCATCGGTTCAGCAGTTCCAGAAGTACTGTTGCAATACCGGCAATCTGTACGGAAAAACAGATTGGAACCCTACGTGTTCTTCCACGGGCCGCTCTTTGGAGAGGCATTGGACAAGATGTTCGATGAGTGTGACTTCGGGATCGGAAGTTTGGCACGCCACAGGAGTCGGATCGACAAAATAAAAACACTGAAAAATCGGGAATATGCTGCACGTGGCATCCCGTTTGTCTACTCTGAAACCGACGACGACTTTGAAAACATGCCTTACATCCTGAAAGTCCCGGCAGACGAAACACCGCTAGATATAGAAGCAATCATCCGCTTTTCCAACTCGGTCCACCTCTCTCCCACCTGGATCAGAGAGTCCATTAAGGAAACTTTATCATGGCAGAAACAAATGCAATGCGTTATAGAAGAAACTCTGAAATAAAACCAACAGAAAAAACCTGAAATGAATATTCGACAACTGACAGACAACATCCGGTACAAAATGAAATACGGCTCCACAGTAGAGTGGTACAACTTTTGGTACATCGTCTTGAGACGACGCCAGAAAGTAATCCCACAAGTGGCTTCTATCGACGAGACAATCCGCCAGATCGCAAGTGAAAGATGCTCCGTCAGCCGCTTTGGCGACGGAGAGATATTACTGACCCAGGCGTCGAAAAACATTGGTTTCCAGAAAGGAGACCCCGCACTTGCCGAGAGGCTCAAGGAAGTGCTAAAAAGCCACGAACAAGGGCATCTGGTTTGTGTGTCGGACGTATTTCAACATTTAGAACGATACAACCGGAAAGCACGCCGCTTCTGGCGGACACATTTTTTCATTTACGGCCCGTGGTGGGACTGTTTACTGGTTTCAGGACGAAAATATTACAACACATTTGTCACTCGTCCCTACATGGACTTCGCTTCGAAACAAGATTGCGGACGATGGTTCCGAGACATGAAAGCCATTTGGGAAGACAGGGACATCGTTTTTATCGAAGGAGAAAAAAGCCGTCTGGGAATCGGTAATGACCTCTTTGACAATGTGCGAAGCATTCATCGTATTTTGTGCCCGCCCTGTAATGCGTTCAGCCGCATTGACGACATTATCGCTGAAGCGCTGAAGCAGAGCAAGGATGTATTGTTCCTAATCGCGTTGGGGCCTACGGCCACAGTATTGGCTTATGACCTCTTCAAATCCGGATATCAAGCCATAGATATCGGACACGTAGACATCGAATACGAATGGTGGCGAATGAGAGCCAAAAGAAAAGTGAAACTGGAACGAAAATACGTGAACGAGGCCCCCGATGGAAACCGGGTGGCTGACGCAGGAGAAGAATATAAGAGGCAAATAATCGCAAAAATAAGTTGAGTATTATGAAAATAGTCTATTATCTCCCAGCCCTTTATGCCCCAGGAGGATTGGAACGCATTATCACGTTTAAAGCCAATTACTTTGCCGATCATTTGGAAGGCTATGAAATCTATATCCTTACCTCAGAGCAGATAGGACGCCCCATTTATTATAATTTGTCACCCAAAGTAAAGCACATTGACCTGAATGTGCCTTTCGACTGGCCCTTTAACCAATCACGCATCAACAAACTCTTAAAATATCCATATCATTATTGGCTGTTTAAAAATCGTTTCTCAAAGACACTGAAAAAGTTACATCCCGACTTTACAATTTCAACCCTGAGAAGGGAGCTAAACTTCATTTCTTCCATCCACGACGGAAGTATCAAAATCGGAGAGTTTCACGTCACCCGCCATTCATATGGAGTGGGTAGCAAAGAATACGGAAAGTCGATAGTGGGAAAGCTTAGAAGATATTGGGAGAAATCATTCCTGAATCACTTGCAGCAGCTCTCTAAGATAATCATATTAACCCATGAAGAGAAAGAATTATGGCCGGAACTTACGAATCTTTGCGTTATTCCGAACCCAATTATTATCCCCTCCGACCGACAATCGGATTGCACCTTGAAGCAGGTAATAGCCGCCGGAAGATACGCTCCGCAAAAAGGATTCGACCTATTGATAGAGAGTTGGTCCATAGTCACTAGACAGCACCCGGACTGGAAGTTGCATATTTATGGAGATGGCGTCTTGCGTACTTCACTACAGCAACAGATTGATCAGGCAGGCATCGGACAAACTTGTTTTCTGGAACCCACCACCGAGCATATCGCCGACAAATACTGTGAAAGTTCCATCTTTGTACTCTCCTCCCGGTTCGAAGGATTTGGAATGGTTATAACGGAAGCAATGGCGTGCGGAGTTCCTCCCGTAGCGTTTGCATGTCCATGCGGCCCCCGCGATATCATTGAGCACGGAAAGAACGGAGTATTAGTACAACCGGAAGATATAAATGACTTAGCCGCACAAATAAATGATCTGATAGAAAACGAAGACAAACGAAAGAAGATGGGACGAGAGGCCCAAATACGATCACGCCGTTTTTTGATGAAGAACATTGCGAAAGAATGGAAAACGTTATTTGAAACCTTAAAGAACGATGAAAAAGTGGTATAATAAATATCTGAATTTGTTTGGCAAACCGTTATCAGAACTGCCAGAAGAGACGATTGAAAAGGTCAAACTGTCCATACAGCAACGGCAATCCGAACAACCTTTGGTTTCGGTGGTACTAATCGCCCATAACGAAGAACCCCATTTGCTGAGCTGTCTTTGGTCATTGGCGAACAATCAGACGAACTACCCTATTGAAATATTAGTCGTCAATAATCTTTCAACAGATCGTACAGAAGAATTGCTCCAAAAATTGGGAATACGCTATTTGAACGAGATACAAAAGGGTCCCGGACACGCACGCCAATGCGGTCTTAGTCATGCGAGAGGAGTGTATCATCTTTGTATCGATGCCGACACAATGTATCCCCCCCATTATATACACACACATATCAGGGAGCTTCAAAAAACAGGTGTAGCATGTACGTACAGTTTGTGGAGCTTCATCCCCGACGACGATCACTCACGATGGGCGCTATGGATATATGAAACATTGAGGGACATCCATCTGCGAATACAAGCCATCAAACGTCCAGAACTATGCGTACGCGGAATGGCTTTTGGTTTCAGAACCGATTGAGCGCGTCGCTTCGGATTTCGCACCGACATCCGGCGCGGAGAGGACGGCTCACTGGCATTGGCACTGAAATCTTGTGGAAAAGTGGTATTCATAACCAGTCGAAAAGCTCGAGTGTTAACCAGCAACGCCACCATTAACACGGACGGTTCATTATTCAACAGCTTCCGGATACGGTTCTTAAAAGCAATAAACGGCTTTACCGGACTCTTTACAAAAAAGAAAAAGTATGAGGATAAAGACTCCAACCTGCTGAATTTTTAAATCAGAGAGGCACACTCCAATAATCAAAACATAAAAATATCACTTCAACAAAGAATATACGATGAATAAATTATTTCAAATATACGCCACTCTCTTTGCTATCTGCCTGTGCACATCCTGCATTGATGAAAAAAGCCTGTATATAACCCCTCAGAAAATATCATACCTGTATCCTTACGCAAATGAAAAGAGTCATTCGGACGCGGAAATTACTATTGAACTAAAAAATGGCCATGTATCCGCCCAGGAAATCATCGAAAACGGAATAAGCATCCCACCGCTCAAATACAACAAATCGATGTTAGTGATGCTGACGCAGGACGATTGTATACACACGGCATTCTGCCGCACATGGGCGGTCATTCATGGAAAACCGGTTTCCGATTCAAACCCCTTCAGGCTGGCATCGGCCGGCGCTCACCAATTACTCTATGACGCTCACCAATTATTAAACGGAGATTTACCTCCCAACATTATAACTGCTCAAAAGACATTGGGATGTACGGACGGATGTGGGAATGAAACCCGTTTCAGTTTCACCACGACAATAGCGCCCGAAGAAAAATGGATGAACGTGCAGTCGAAAGTCATGTTCAGCGAAACGACCGATTATGCACGCTTCTACAACAAATCAGGGTTATCATGGTACGATATAGTCGAGTTATTGAACTATGGAACAGGCATCGCTTTTCATGATGTAAAAGCTGCCGATGTAAATGCAGCTGAAAACATCCGGGAACATTTCATCATAGCTCAAGACAGCATATTGAAACATTTAGCAGGAAGAGGGTGCAAGATGCTTGCAGAACCCAATGGAAATAAAACATATCTGGAAGCCGCACAAGCCTACGAACCTATCCGGACCCTTACCGCACAGACCGGAACAATCAGGCTCAACCCCTTCAGCGTGAACGGGGACCTATCGAAAAAAGTGCTGCACAGAGCATTTTATAATTCACCAGCCGAAGTGAAAAATGCGATAGAAACCCAAATGAAAGTGCCGGTGGAAACGAGAGAAGCAGTCCACATAGGTGTACACAACACAGACAACGGATGGACTGACTTTCTTCTTTGGCTGAACGACACTTATGGCAAAGATGGCGAAGATTGCGTATGGATGCCTAGTCAAGAAGAATATTATGAATACAACTATTATCGCATGCATGGAAAGATTGAAAAGAGCGCAAACGGATCGACATTGAAATTGATCGTCAACTTGCCGAGCCAGGAATATTTTTATTACCCTTCAGTCACCATCAACCTGAAAGGACTGAAGAAAGAAGACATCAAGTCGATAGAAAGTAACAGTGCTGTCACCGGACTGTCTTACGGAAATTATCAGGACGGAGTCATGCTGAACATTGACTGCCGACGGTTCCTGGTTGAACACGCTACGCACTTTGTAGAGCAATATGAAAAAGACAAAACAAACCAATCGAACAAAGCAGACGCACTCTACTTTGTAAACATGCTTAAAGAATCAAGTAAGAAAGCAGAATTACTGAACCGAATAAAATAACAGATACTATGATGACAACACTGCAAACCCTTTTCTGGCTCTCCCTCTTCCTCGTATTCTATACCCACCTGGGATACGGAATACTGCTTTACATGCTGGTCAAACTGAAGGAACTCTGTCCGGCGACAGCTCCCCCCGGACAAGAGACTGCCGGACGTGACACTCTTCATCACAGCCTTTAACGAAGAAGAGGTGGTGGACGAGAAGATGCGCAACTGTCTCGGGCTGGACTACCCGGCGGACAAGCTGCACATCGTGTGGACCACCGATGGAAGCAACGACTCTACCAACCAGCGACTGGAAGACTGGCCGCAGGCCACCGTCCACTTCCAACCCCTGCGGCAAGGAAAAACGGCCGCCATGACACGGGGCATGATGCTGGTGGACACGCCGCTCGTAGTGTTTACCGATGCCAATACGATGCTCAACCGCGAAGCGATACGCGAAATAGTCCGGGCTTTTGAAGACCCGAAGGTGGGATGCGTTGCCGGTGAGAAAAGGATAGCCGTGCAAGAAAAAGACGGTGCGGCGGCCGGAGGAGAAGGCATATACTGGAAATATGAATCGACACTGAAAGCACTGGATGCACGCCTCTACTCCGCCGTGGGAGCCGCAGGCGAACTATTTGCCGTACGCCGGGAGCTCTTCACAGTGATGGAACCGGACACGCTGCTGGACGACTTCATCCTGTCGTTGCGCATCGCCATGCAGGGATACAAGATAGCATATTGCACGCAGGCGTATGCCATCGAAAGCGGATCGGCCGACATGCGCGAGGAGCAGAAGCGGAAAGTGCGTATCGCAGCCGGCGGACTGCAATCTATCTGGCGGCTGAGAGAACTACTCAATCCGTTCCGTTACGGAGTGCTGACGTTTCAATACGTATCGCATAGAGTGCTGAGGTGGTCTCTGGCACCGGTGCTGCTGTTCGCGCTGCTTCCACTCAACATCGCCATTCTACTGGCGGGGGGCTCCCCTGTCTGTTACGGCACCATCCTGGCACTCCAGCTCCTATTCTACATCATGGGAGGATGGGGCTACTACCTTTCTACCCGGCAAGTGAAAAACAAGCTGCTCTTCATCCCGTATTATTTCCTGTTTATGAACATTAACGTAATGAAAGGTGTTAACTACCTTCGTAAAAAGAAAGGAACAGGAGCATGGGAAAAAGCCAAAAGAACAAAAACGGAATCCTTAAACCAATAAATCGGACAAAGCATGGATAGAATATTGCATGACGTAGACAATGCCCACAAGATACTTCAACTGACATCCGACACACTGATCTTGGTGGACAAAAACGGCACGTGTCTGGACATCGACCCACACAGCGATTTGTGGTTCCTGCAAGAAGACAGACTCTTGGGGAAAAATCTGTTCAACTTGCTTCCCGACCATACCTTCCAGAAACTGCTACCGGACTTCAGGCGGGTGACCCAACAGGGGATAACGGTGAACCGTAACTACCGGCTGCCACTGGAAGGGGGCGAAACGTATTACTTCAAATGTATCATGCAGCCGTACGACGGTGACAAGGTGCTGTGCCAATATCGCGACATCACGGCGCGCAGCAACGTGAAACTGCAACTGGAACGCACCAACTACGAGCTGAAGGAGATACAAAAAGCGGCACAAATAGGGCAATGGAAATATTCATCGCGAGAGAGGACATTCTATTACCGGGGATACAACGGAATCGTATGCACGGAAGAAGAGCGGAGCATCAACTTTCAGGATTACTACGAAACCATCCTGAGCGAAGATCTGCCCGCCGTGAACACATGGATGGAAGCCAACCGCCGCGAACTCCTAAAGGAATACATCGAATACCGCATCCTGCTGGAAGGACAGGTATATTATATGCGCCAGCAATGCTACCTGCGGAATGAAGAAGAAGATGGCAACATCGTTCTGGAAGGATATATACAGAACATCACCGACATACAGCGGAAACGAAACGACATCAACACGCTGACGCATGCCATCAACAATGCCAAAGAAAGTGTGTACGCGGCACGCAGAGACGGCACGCTGATATTTGCCAACAGGCAGTTCAGGCTGAACCACCGGATCGCGGAACAGGCGGACTTGTCACTGATACGGGTGTTCGATGTCGTGGGCGATATGACCTGCATAGAGGACTGGGAAGAACGTTACCGCAGCATACGGGAAGGCCAGACCCTCAACTTCCTGGCCTACCAACCCCTGAAGCACGATAAAAACACCCTGGCCTTTGAAGGCACCATGTACAGTGTGACAACGGATGACGGAGAAGAAACCTTCTGGTCGTTCACCCACGACATATCGGAACGCATCCGGTACGAATCGCAGATCAAACGCTTCAATCGTATCATGGATACCACGATGGAGAACATCCCGGCAGGTATCGTGGTAAAAGATATCGAGAACGATTTCAGGTACATCTACCGTAACCGGGAGTCGTACAACCGGGACATCAGCTCAGAAAACGCCATCGGAATGAACGACTTCGACTACTACCCGCCGGAAATGGCACAGCAGAAGCGAAAAGAGGATATGGAAATTGCCGCTACCGGAAAAGGGATGCACTGGATTATGGAGGGCAAGGACAAAAACGGAAATCTGCTGATTCTTGACAAGCAAAAAATCATGGTGGAAAGCGAGGACTTCTCTCCCATCATTGTCAGCATCGAATGGGACATCACCCAGCTGGAACTGATGCGCCGTGAACTGATAGAATCGAAAGAGAAAGCGGAAACATCGGACAAACTGAAGTCGGCTTTCCTTGCCAACATGAGCCACGAGATACGCACGCCCCTCAATGCCATCGTAGGATTCTCGCGCATCATCTCGGAGAGTGACAATGCGGAGGAAAGGAGGGAGTATTAC
>ERZ857503.1402-NODE-1402-length-13947-cov-3.061330_pt1 | contig 13947 bp, 16 predicted proteins | sample MGYA00519766_ERZ857503 | MGnify/ENA primary metagenome ERZ857503 (study PRJEB31778, sample SAMEA3449345) | human gut metagenome | biome: human gut; feature: human-associated habitat; material: faeces | place: United Kingdom | collected 2010/2012 ...
TGCCGAGGGTCAGGCTCATGTTGGTGCCGGTGTCCCCGTCGGGCACGGGGAAGACGTTCAGTTCGTTGATCTGCTGCTTCTGCAGATTGAGGGAGGCCGCCGCGTGGATCATGGCCTGGGCAAACGACGCTCCGTCAATGCTCTCTCTCATATCGGTTGTTCCTTCCTTTCGATGGGCGCGGGCCGTTTCAGCCGATGACCATGGAGTCGATGCACACATCCACGCTGCGCACCTCGGCGCCCGTGGTGCGGCTGACGATATAGCGAACCTCGCTCATGATGGAGCGGCTCACCGCCATCAGGTTGACCCCGTTGTCCACCATAATATGCAGCTCGATGGAGACGGAGGAGTCCTCGTTGTAAGTGACCTTGACGCCCTTACCCATGGACTCCCGGCGCAGCAGATGCACCAGACCGTCCGTCTTGGAGCGCATCGCCATGCCCTTGACGCCGTAGCAGTTGGTGGCAGCCGCACCGGTGATGTTGGTGAACACGTCGCTGCTGATGGTGATCTCGCCCTTTTCGGTTTGGAGCTTCATGGACGCATCCTTCCTTTCCGTGGGAAAATGCAAGCGTACACCCGCCGGAGCGGGGGCAGAATGGATCCCATTTGTTCTCTTATTGTATTCTATTTTGCCTCAAATTACAAGGGAAAAAAGTTTCAAGAAAGTGGGAGGGGACACTTGTATTTTGCACCGGAAACGTGTACACTGGAAGCATACGGCACAGAGTGTCAACGCAGAAGGAGGCTTTCTGTCCATGAAGAAGTTGTTCGGGGCCCTTGTGAAGCTCTTTTCCCTGCTGGCCGTCCTGGGCGCGCTGCTCTATGCGGCGGTGCTCTACTGGGACAAGATCATGGCCGTGGTGGCCAAGCTGAGAGGCATGCTGCCTGGCCTGTCCACCGCCGCTGTGGACGACTCCGAGGCGGAGGACTACGCCGACTGGGAGATGTAACCGCATCGGGGGCCGCTATGGTCACATAATTTTGTTATGTGACCATAGCGGCCCTTTTTCATGCCCTGCGGGCCTTTACTTACCGAAAACCGATGTGATATAATAACACCAATATTTTGATACGTCATGTTTGAAACCAGAAAGGAGGAGGCGTCCGTGGAGGAAATCCGCGAGCTGAAGGAGCGCCTCGAGCGTGAGCGCCCGGTGGAGTGGGAGGCATTTCCCGACATCGGCCTGTATATGGACCAGCTCATTTCCTATATGCCCCGTCAGCTCATCCACTATGGGGAGGGGGAGAGCCTTACCTCCGCCATGGTCAACAACTACATCAAGGACGGGGCCATGCCCCGGGCCGAGGGAAAGCGGTACTCCCGCACCCACCTGGCCTATCTGACCGCCCTGTGCGCCCTCAAGCAGGTGCTCTCGGTGAAGGACGCGGGGCTCCTGCTGGCTGCCGCGTCGGAGGGGCGGCCGCCCCAGAAGCTGTACGAACAGTTTCGGGAGGAGCTGGACCGGGCGCTGGACGTGACGGCGGGCAGCCTGGACGGCAGCGCCGAGGCGGAGGAGCTGCCCGGCCTGGCCCTGGCCCTCGCTCTGCGCAGCTATGCCGACCGGCTGGCCTGTCAGCGGATTCTGGAACTGCTGCGAGAGCGGCGGCCCCAGCCGGAGAAGAACCGAAAATAACCGGGCGTGCCCGGTATGTGTGAATACTGGAGGTAATTTGCAGATGAATGATTATGTCCTGCTGACCGACTCGTCGGCCGATCTGACGGACGCGCTGGTAAAGGAACTGGGGGTGGAGGTGCTGCCCCTGTCCTTTACCATGAGGAACAAGACCTACCGCAACTGGCCGGACAACCGGGAGATCGACCCGAAGGACTTCTACCGCCAGCTCCGGGAGGGGGAGATGGCCACCACCTCGGCGGTCAATGTGTCCGACTTCACCGAGACCATAGAGCCCCACCTGAAGGAGGGGAGGGACGTGCTGGTGGTGGCCTTCTCCTCCGGCCTGTCCGCCACCTGCCACTCCGCCCAGATCGCCGCCCAGGAGCTCTCCGAGCAGTATCCGGAGCGGAAGGTGTACGTGGTGGACTCCCTGTGCGCCTCCCTGGGCCAGGGCCTGCTGGTGTGGTACGCCGCCCGCATGAAGAACGAGGGCAGGGGCATCGGCGAGGTGCGGGACTGGCTGGAGGAGAACAAACTTCACCTGTGCCACTGGTTTACGGTGGACGACCTCCACTTCCTCAAGCGGGGCGGCCGCATTTCCTCCGCGACCGCCGTACTGGGCACCATGCTGTCCATCAAGCCTGTCATGCATGTGGACGACGAGGGCCACCTGACAAAGGTGGGCACCGCCCGGGGCCGCAATGCATCCCTCAAGGCCCTGGTGGACCATATGGCGGAGACCGCCATCGACCCGGCGGGCCAGACCGTTTTCATCAGCCACGGCGACTGCCCGGAGGACGCCCAGGCCGTGGCCGACGATGTGAAGGCCCGCTTCGGGGTAAAGACTATCGTGATCAACTATGTGGGACCGGTCATCGGCGCCCACTCCGGCCCGGGCACCGTGGCCCTGTTCTTCCTGGGGAGGCACCGCTGATGGAGGACGTGAAGTGGCTGGAGGTGACCCTGGACACCACCGAGGCGGAGCTGGACGCCCTCTGCGCCCGGCTTACCGGCAACGGGGTCACCGGGCTGGCCATCGAGGACGAGGAGGACTTCAAGACCTTTCTGGAACAGAACCGGCAGTACTGGGACTATGTGGACGACCAGCTCCTGGAGCGCATGAAGGGGGCGGCGCGGGTCAAGTTCTACGTCACCGACGACGCGGATGGGAAAAAGCAGTTGGAGACTTGGATGGCGGGCATCGACGCCCCCTATGCTACCGCCCGGCTTCGAGAGGAGGACTGGGCCACTAGCTGGCAGAAATACTACAAGCCCATGTCCGTGGGGGAGCGGCTCTACATCGTGCCCGAGTGGGAGCGGGGAGAGCCCGTCCCGGCGGGGAAAGCGCCCCTGTACCTCAATCCCGGCCTCACCTTCGGCACCGGGAGCCACGCCTCCACCCAGCTCTGCCTCATGGGGCTGGAGCGGTACACCGTCCCCGGAAAGCCGGTGCTGGATCTGGGCTGCGGCAGCGGTATCCTCTCCATCGCCGCCCTGGTCCTGGGGGCTTCCGCGGCGGCGGCAGTGGATATTGATCCCAAGGCGGTGGACGTGGCCTACGAGAATGCCGCCCTCAACGGCATCGGGCGGGACCGCTATACCGTGCGGGCGGGCAACGTCCTCACCGACGGGGCCCTGGTGGCCGAGCTGGCCCGGCAGAAGTACGCCCTGGTGCTGGCCAACATCGTGGCCGACGTGATCATACCCCTGTCCGCCCGGGCGGGGGAATTCCTGGACACGGACGGGGTGTTCCTGTGCTCCGGCATCATCGACACCCGGGCCGACGAGGTCCGCGCCGCCCTGGTGAGCCACGGGCTTCGGGTGACGGAGAAGAAGGAGCGGGACGGCTGGGTGGCCTTTGCCGCCACACGGTAAAAAGGACGCGGGGCGTTTCCGGACCTTCCGGGAACGCCTTCTCTTTTGTCCGCAGAAATGATATAATACATTATTATCCTGTTTTGAGGTGAAGTCCATGAAGGCAGTGGTCAAGCGGGTAGAATTCCCCGCCGGACGGCGGATTTTGGCCGTCAGCGACATCCACGGCAACCTGCCCTGGTTTCGGGCCCTGCTGGACAAGGCGGGCTACACCGGGGACGACATTCTAGTGCTGGTGGGAGACCTGGTGGAGAAGGGGGCGGACAGCCTGGCCACCCTGCGGTATATCATGGAGCTCTCCGCCGCCCACACGGTGTACGCCCTGTGCGGCAACTGCGACAACCTGGCTGTGGACTTTGCCTACGGCGGCGGGGAGCTGGGCCGGGACTTCTACCGGTTTTACCTCAGCGTGTGGAAGGAGCGGGCCCTTATTTTGCAGATGGCGGCCGAGGCCGGCATCCGGGTAGAGGGCCCGGGGGACCTGCCCCGGCTGCGGGAAAGGCTGCTGGAGTCCTTCCGGCCCGAGCTGGCGTTCCTGCGGGGCCTGCCCACCATTTTGGAGACCGGGCACTTTGTCTTTGTCCACGGCGGGGTGCCCTCCTACGAGGCCATGGAGGAGCTGGACGCCTGGCGGTGCATGAAGAACGACGACTTCATGAGCCAGGGGTACTCCTTCCCCAAATACTGCGTGGTGGGACACTGGCCCGTCACCCTCTACCGGACGGATTACCCCTGCTGCAACCCCATCATCGACCGGGAGCGGAAGATCATCAGCATCGACGGCGGCTGCGTCCTCAAAAGCGACGGCCAGCTCAATGCCCTGGTGATTCCGGAGGGGGACAGCCGGGACTTTTCCTGGGTGAGCTATGACGACTGCCCGGTGGGAGTGGCTCTGGACCGGCAGGCGGAGAGCGCCGACCCGGTCATCGTCCACTGGACCGACCACGATGTGGAGGTGCTGGAACGGGGAGCGGAGTTCTCCCTGTGCCGCCACACCGCCACCGGACGGACCCTCCCGGTACTGACCAAATACTTGCGCAGGCGGGGGGAGCAGGAGTGGTGCGAGGACACCAGCGATTACCGCCTGGCGGTGGAGCCGGGGGACCGGCTGTCCATCGTGGAGGAGACCTCCCGGGGCCGCCTGGTAAAAAAGGACGGAGTTACCGGGTGGTACTTCGGACGCCTGAAGAAAAAGTCCAGAAAAGTGATTGACTTTTGAATGTTTCATTGATATAATGCTAAAGCCGCTTTGAATGGGGACAACGAAGCGCGGCGCACCCGGGGGCATATGGCCATTGCGGAGGGTGCAAAGCGTGACAAAAAGTGAAGCTCGCACGCTTCCCCCTACGACAGCGAGCCCGTTATGAAGGAGTTGAAAATAACATGCATGCTATCATCGAGACCGGCGGAAAGCAGTACAAGGTGGCCGAGGGCGACACCCTCTTCATCGAAAAGCTGAACGCCGAGGCCGGCGAGGCCGTCACCTTCGACAAGGTCCTGGCTGTCCTGGACGGCGACAAGGCCACCTTCGGCACTCCCGTGGTGGAGGGCGCCAAGGTGGAGGCCAACGTGGTGAAGAACGGCAAGGGCAAGAAGGTCATGATCTTCAAGTACAATCCCAAAAAGGGCTACCGCCGCCGTCAGGGCCATCGTCAGCCCTACACCAAGGTGACCATCGGCAAGATCGAGGCTTAATTGTGATCGAAGTCACATTTTATTCCGAGGGCAGCCGCCTGACGGGCTTCACCGTCCAGGGACACAGCGGGCTGGCCGATCCGGGGGAGGACGTCCTTTGCGCCGCGGTTACCAGCGCCGTCCGGCTCGCCGAGTGCGCCGTCAACGACGTGCTGGGGCTGGAGGCCGCCGTCAAGGTGAAGGAAAAGGACGCGTCCATCTCCCTCAAGCTCCCCGGCGGACTGGGACAGACCAACGAGAGCACCTGTCAGACCCTTCTGACCGCCCTGATGGTCTACTGCGTCCAGCTCCACGAGGAGTACCCTGAAAATATCATCGTCTTAGACATGGAGGTGTAATACCATGCTGAATATCGGACTGCAGTTCTTCGCCCATAAAAAGGGCGTGGGCTCCACCCGCAACGGCCGCGATTCCAAGGCCAAGCGCCTGGGCGTGAAGCGGGGCGACGGCCAGTTTGTCCTGGCCGGCAACGTGCTGGTGCGCCAGCGCGGCACCCATATCCATCCCGGCGTCAACGTGGGCAGGGGCAGCGACGACACCCTGTTTGCCCTCAAGACCGGCAAGGTCAAGTTCGAGCGGCTGGGCAAGGACCGCAAGCAGGTCTCCATCATCGAGGAGATCGCGCAGTAAAATGGGCATACTAAGGGCCTCGAACGCGCGTCGTTCGGGGCCCTTTCTTTGACACATATCATGTAAGGAGGTGGCGGCAATGCCAGCATTCGTGGATACCGCCAAAATCACCGTCAAGGCCGGCAACGGCGGCAACGGGGCCGTGGCCTTCCACCGGGAGAAGTACGTGGCCGCCGGCGGGCCCGACGGCGGCGACGGAGGCCGGGGAGGAGACATCCTCCTCCAGGTGGACAGCCATATGTCCACCCTGATGGACTTCCGCTACAAGCGCAAGTACGTGGCTGGCAACGGCGCCGACGGCCAGGGGGCCCGGAAGACCGGCAAGGACGGCACAGATCTGGTCATCAAGGTTCCACGGGGCACGCTGGTGCGGGACGCAGAGACCGGCGAGATCATGCAGGACATGTCTGGCAGCGAGCCCTATGTCCTCTGCAAAGGCGGTCGGGGCGGCTGGGGCAACAGCCACTTCGCCACTCCCACCCGGCAGGTGCCCCGCTTTGCCAAGGCGGGACTCCCCGGCGAGGCCCATGATGTCATCCTGGAACTGAAACTGCTGGCGGACGTGGGGCTGGTGGGCTTCCCCAACGTGGGCAAGTCCACGCTGCTCTCCGTGGTATCCAAGGCCCAGCCCAAGATCGCCAACTACCACTTCACCACCCTGTTCCCCAATCTGGGCGTGGTGTGGGTAGAGGACGGCGTCAGCTTCGTCATGGCGGACATTCCCGGCATCATTGAGGGCGCCAGCGAGGGCGCCGGCCTGGGCCACGACTTCCTGCGGCACGTGGACCGCTGCCGCCTGCTGGTCCATGTGGTTGACGTGTCCGGCAGCGAGGGCCGGGACCCGGTGGAGGACTTTGACGCCATCAACGCGGAGCTGAAGCAGTACAGCCCGGACCTGGCGGAGCGGCCCCAGATCGTGGCCGCCAACAAGGTGGACATCCTCCCCCCGGACTCCGACAACCTGGAGCGGCTCCGGTCTCATGTGGAGGCTCTGGGCTACACGCTCCTGGAGATTTCCGCAGCCGCTCACCAGGGCACCCGGGAACTGGTGAAGAAGACGGCGGAGATGCTCTCCGTCCTGCCCCCTGTCACTGTGTATGAGCCGGAGTATGTGCCGAAGGCCCCGGTGATCGATGCCTCCGCCCCGCTGGACATCCACCGGGAGGACGACGGTACCTGGATCGTGGAGGGTCCCTGGCTGCGGCAGGTGATGGGCAACGTGAACTTCGCCGACTATGAGAGCCGGATGTGGTTCGACAAGGTGCTGCGGGATAATGGCTTCTTCCAGAAGCTGGAAGAGATGGGCATTCAGGACGGTGACATTGTTTCCCTATACGATTTTGAATTTGAATACCAGCGGTAAAATCCAGGGGCGGGCCATTTGGCCCGCCCCTGTTCTTCCAAAAATTCAAAATGAAAATTAGAGAAATTTTTTACGCTTTTTTGTAATGAACTCACAAAGTTTTTTTCAAAGCTTGACAGGCGGGCCCAGCGTGTTGTACACTCAGCCCAAGTTCAAAAGCACAAACCAATGACGCGGACGAGTACACGGACGTCGCTTCTCCAAGAGAGCTGCCGGTGGTGGGATGGCAGCAGAAGGGGCCCCGCCGAATGGACCGCAGAGGGCGGGCTGAACGGGATCTCTCCCCAGTAAGCGCCGACGGGCTTTTCCCCCGTTACCAGGGAAAGACGTGTGTTGGCACGTCGCCGAGTGGGCGAGTAATCGCCAAGTTGGGTGGCACCGCAGAAGTCGCAGACTTTTGTCCCAAGGGAACCATAGGAATGGGTCCTTGTGGGATGAAGGTCTTTTTCTTTTTCTCCAAAGGGCCGCAGATCAGAAAGGAGCACAACCATGACATTCGAGAAAATCCCCTACAAAATCTACCTGACCGAAGACGAGATGCCCATGAATTGGTACAATGTCCGGGCAGATATGAAGACCAAGCCCGCCCCTCTGCTGAACCCCGCCACCGGCACGCCCATGGGCTTCGATGACCTGCGTCCGGTGTTCTGCGACGAACTGATCCGGCAGGAACTGGACAATGACACCCGGGAGATCCCCATCCCCCAGGAGATCCGGGACTTCTATAAAATGTACCGGCCCTCTCCCCTGGTGCGGGCCTACTGCCTGGAGGAAAAGCTCCAGACCCCCGCCAAGATCTACTACAAGTTCGAGGGCAACAACACCTCCGGCTCCCACAAGCTGAACAGCGCCATCGCCCAGGCTTACTACGCCAAGAACCAGGGCCTCAAGGGCGTCACCACTGAGACCGGCGCCGGCCAGTGGGGTACTGCCCTCTCCATGGCCTGTTCCTACCTGGGGCTGGACTGCCAGGTCTACATGGTGAAGGTCAGCTACGAGCAGAAGCCTTTCCGGCGGGAGGTCATGCGGACCTACGGCGCCGCCGTCACCCCCTCCCCCTCCGATACCACCAGCGTAGGCCGGGCCATTTTGAAGGAGCACCCGGGTACCACCGGCTCCCTGGGCTGTGCCATTTCCGAGGCAGTGGAAGCCGCCGCCAGCCAGCCCGGCTACCGCTATGTGCTGGGCAGCGTCCTTAACCAGGTGCTGCTGCACCAGTCCATCATCGGTCTGGAGACTAAGGCGGCTCTGGACAAGTACAACATCGTGCCCGATATCATCATCGGCTGCGCCGGCGGTGGCAGCAACCTGGGCGGTCTGATCTCCCCCTTCATGGGTGAAAAGCTGCGGGGCGAGCGGGATTACCAGTTCATCGCCGTGGAGCCCGCCTCCTGCCCCAGCTTCACCCGCGGCAAATTCGCATACGACTTCTGTGACACCGGCAAGGTCTGCCCCCTGGCCAAAATGTACACTCTGGGCAGCAACTTCATTCCCTCCGCCAACCACGCCGGAGGTCTGCGGTACCACGGCATGAGCCCCGTGCTCTCCGAGCTGTACCATGAGGGGCTGATGGAGGCCCGTGCGGTAGAGCAGACAAAGGTCTTTGAGGCGGCGGAGCAGTTCGCCCGGGTGGAGGGCATCCTTCCGGCGCCGGAGTCCAGTCACGCCATCCGGGTAGCCATCGACGAGGCTATGAAGTGCAAGGAGACCGGCGAAGAGAAGACCATTGTCTTTGGCCTCACCGGCACCGGCTACTTCGATATGGTGGCCTATGAGAAGTTCCACAACGGCCAGATGACCGACTATATCCCCACTGACGCAGAACTGGAGGCCAGCTTCGCCCAGCTGCCCAAGGTGCCGGGACAGGATTGACCCTAGTCACGAAGACAGCGGAGGACATGTTGTCCTCCGCTATTTTCTCTGTTCCGGTGGTTTTTCTGCATAAATGTCGCCGGTCTGCGCAAACTGGATCCGAATCCATTTGCCCAGACTGGAGGAATGTCTTGTGTCCAATCCCAACCGCCGCGGCGCCATGGCGCTGGTGTCCGCCTCCCTGTGCCTGACGCTCGCCGCGCTGTTTTATTTCACTGCCCCGGCACCGGCCCTCACCGCCTCCGCCCCCATCGCGGTCCCTGCGGCTGCGGACTGGGGGCTATCCTTCCCCACAGAGGGGGAATCCCCAGTGGGCAATGCCTCTGCGGAGGACCTGGCCCAATACGGCGCCTACTACCTGGGGGATACCAGCCAGAAGGTCCTCTACCTCACCTTTGACTGCGGATATGAGAACGGCTGCACAGAGGCCATACTGGACGCCCTGAAAAAGCACAATGCCCCCGCCGCCTTCTTTGTGGTGGGGCATATGATCGAATCTGCTCCCGACATCGTCCGCCGCATGGCGGCAGAGGGCCACATTGTGGGTAACCACACGTACCACCACCCGGATATGTCCAGCATCTCGGACATGGCCGCATTCCAGAAGGAGCTGACGGACCTGGAGACCCTGTACCAGGAGACCACAGGACAGCCTCTCTCCAAGTTCTACCGCCCGCCTCAGGGAAAATACAGTGTGGAGAATCTGAAGCAGGCCCAACAGCTGGGATACACCACCGTGTTCTGGAGTCTGGCCTATGTGGACTGGAACACGGACGATCAACCTTCTGCGGAGGAGGCCTATGCCAAACTGCTGCCCCGCATCCACGACGGAGCCATCGTGCTGCTCCACTCTACCTCCGCCACCAACGCCGCGATCCTGGATGACCTGCTGACCAAGTGGGAGGAGATGGGCTACACCTTCGCCTCCCTGGACCAGCTGCCCGGGCTGGCCTGACCACGCACCGGACCGGACGCAGCGCCCGGCTCCATTCTCCCCTTGCTTCCTGCCGCCTGACATGATAGGATGGTGGAGACGAAAGGGGGCGGCGTCCCATGCGTTCTCTCTCCAAATCCAAGTGGATGGAAGCTGTTCAGTCCTACGTGCTCTATTTCTTTTTCTACTCCGTGCTGGGGTGGCTGTATGAGGTGTTTCTGGAAGTGGTGGTCTACCGCTGGGGATTCACCAACCGGGGTGTGCTGCTGGGGCCCTACTGCCCGGTGTACGGCGTCGGCGCCCTGGTGTTCCTGCTGGCCTTCTCCCGCCTGATGGCTAAGCGGGAGCCAGCGTGGTTCCGCTGGGTGAAGCCGGTGCTGGTGTTCCTGGGCTGCATGATCGCCGCCACCGCCATCGAGCTGGCCACCAGCTATCTGCTGGAGGCCCTGACCGGCGCCTGGCCCTGGCAGACCTACCGAGACTACGCCATCAACTTTGAGGGCCGTATCGCTCTCTCCCCCTCCATCCGCTTCGGACTAGGCGGACTGCTGTTCCTGTACGTGCTCCAGCCCCTGTTCCACCGGCTGGTCCACAGCCTGTCGCCCCGGGTGCGCCGCGGGGCTTGCATCGCCGTTCTGGTGCTGCTGGCTGTGGACTGCGCCGTGCTGCTGTTCCGGTGATGCCGCCTGCCGCATTAATCAAAAGAGGACTGACTTGGTCAGTCCTCTTTCTGTTCTTCCATCATCTTTTCCAGATACTGCTGGATGCAGCGGAACGTCTCCTCGCTGAGGTCGTGTTCCACCTTGCAGGCATCCTCCGAGGCCACCTCCGGCGTTACTCCCAGAAGGACAAAGAGCTTGGAGAGGGTCTTGTGCCGACCGTAGACACGGCTGGCCACTTCCAACCCGCTTTCATTCAGAGTGATGAATCCGTCCGCATCCATCGAGATATAACCGTTTTCCCGCAGCTTCTTCATGGCGATGCTGACGCTGGGCTTGGAGTATCCCAGCTCGTTGACGATGTCAATGGACCGCACCTGCCCCCGCCGCTGCTGCAAAACCAGGATGGACTCCAGATAGTCCTCTGCGGACTCGTGGATTACCATGGCGCTCAACCTTTCTCTTTGGAGAATAAATCACTTGCCGGAAAACGTGAGCCGCCTATCGGCCGTGATCTATTTCGAGCGGGAAAGGTCATGCGGATAGTGGAAAAAAGAGAGACATGCTTTAACATGTCTCTCTTTTTGGTGGAGATAAGCGGGATCGAACCGCTGACCTCTTGACTGCCAGTCAAGCGCTCTCCCGAACCATCGGGTATGCACCCCCTGATGGCTTGGGAAAGGACTTGAATATCCCGCCCCGGCAATTGATGAGAGACAAATTGCAGTATAGCATGGAAGGTATATGTTGTCAACTGGCCATATCAAACTTTGATATGTACCCCTCGCCGTGGTCGTGGCGAGGGTGAGAGCTTATTGCGCCATGGGCAGTTCATAGGTAGCGCATTCGTTGATGCTGTCGATACCATTCAGGAACTGCTCCACATTGATGTTGAATTCAATCTTGACCCTATAGTCCCGGAACACCGAAACCTTCTTGATGATGTAGCCGCAGATCATTTTCTTGACCTCCATCGGGCTTTCATCGAAAATCTTGGACCAGGACACGATCCGGTTGAACTCGGCCTTCATCTCCTCGATCTTTGAGTTTCCATCATTCAGTTCCGCGGTAAGGGTCGTGATTCGTTCACTGGTGGACAGTACCTTCTGTCGGGTATCCTCCAGCATTTCAGTCAGCACATCTTGCGGCAGGGCGCTTTTCCCTTGGATCGCCTTCAGCACCTCGGCCTTGAGGGATTCATATTCCTTATTGGCCTTGGTGTTTTCGGCTCTGGCCCGCTGCAATTCCGAGCGTATCATTGCCATCTGCTTTTGAACCGCGCTTCCCACAATCATGTCGTTGGAAGCTCCCTGCATCTTGTCGAAGACCTGATGCAGCACCTCAGTGACGATCTCGTCCAGAATGTGCATTGTGTATCCAGTCTGTCCTGTACATTCCTGACGGCGCCGGGTCTTATTGTAGCATACATAGCGAATACGTTTTTTATGGACCGGCGTCCCATCCGCAAGGCGGGTGGTTGTCCCGTTGGTAGTGAGCACCAGCCGGCCTCCACAGTGGCCGCAGAAGATGTTCCCGGAAAGCAGGGATTGGCCTGTGGTATTCAGCGGTACTGTACGCCGCTCTTTCCGCTCATTGGTCCGCTCCAGCATCAGTTTCTGCGCCAGGTCGAATTGGTCTGGGGCGATGATCTGGAGGGCCTCAAAGGGACCGGCATAGGTTTCTCCGCTCCGAAGGATTCCCTTGTAGAGCGGGTTGTGCAGGATGCCTCCCACACTGGCGTCGTGCCAGTTTTGTCCCTTCCGGTTTTTGATCCTGTGGTCGTTGAGGAAGTTGGCAAGGCGCCATCTGCCGTAACCGGACGAAATGCAGAGGTCAAACATCATCCGGACGACTCTGGCCTCGTCCTCATCAATGACCAGCATGTACACCTCATGTTTGCGCTTGTTGAGGATGCCGCTCTTTTCCAGCCGGTACCCGTATGGTGCGTTTCCACCGCGGAACCGGCCTTCCTCTACCATCTGGCCAAGGGCCGTTTTGGTGCGCATCGAAGTTTTCTGGCTCTCTCCATCGGCCTGCCAGAAACGGATGTAGTTGGTCAGGCGGTCCGTGTGGGACTCAAACCGCTGCTCTCCTTCCTGTACGCTCCAGACGCGGACGCCCTTTTTAGTAAACCACTCCACAACGAAGGGTGTTTCATCTGACTTGCGGCCCAGTCGGTCGAACATGAAGACAAGCAGAATATCGAACTTGCCCTGCTTGGCCCGTTCTTTGATGATTTGGAGTTTGTCGCGGTTTTCGGCCCGTACCTTGTGGCCGGAAACGCCGTCCTCCTGTTCTTCGTGAACAATCGTCCAGCCCATCTTTTCACAGAAGCGGTGGCACTCTCTGCGCTGCATGGGGATGTCGGCTTGGCTTTTATCGTCATAGTCCACTTGCTTGTCGGTGGACACTCTATACAAACAGTCAACGCGAGTTCCGATAAGAATGTTATTTTCCATATTGATCCGTCCTTTCATTTGTCATAAGGGCAAACCAAAAGAGCGAATCAATACGCGGGAGATATGAACTTTTCAAGGTACATAGGGGCTACCCCCACTATTATTATCGCTCCGATTGGGGTGGATTGCAAGGATATCGCCGTGGGTATGCTTGGCGGCATTGTTGGCAAAAGAGGATAGCAAAATCTGTTTCACATGGCCGAGGGCCGTTGTGTTTCTGCTATCGGCAAAGGTAGCGGATATTTGATAACCGTCAATGGCGAAAGTGGTTAATTCTCTTGTGCGCTCCATAGATGACCTCCTTCACAAATGGCGTAGAACTGATTGATCCCCGTTGTCTGTTGGGGAAACACGAAAAGGCGGCACCCGCGATTGGGTGTCGCCCTTTTGCCTTTCTCCACATTGGGACAATTTGTCTCGAAGTTAGAATAAGGAGCGCCGCGCTCATTTTCTTGGCCCGTCATAAGACAGCTATACTCGGCGCGACGCTCCTTGCTGGGGTGGTGCGGCAGCTCCGGGGGACAGGCTGCCAGCCTGTCCACTCGCGGATCGTGGCCGTGGGGTGGCAAGTCCCCACTTGCGGCGTTGGTGTGGATCGCTCGTCCTCCGTGTTGGAGAAGTCCTGGCGCACCCGCCGCCCGGCTCCTCGCACTATGCCCGGAGCCGCCGCTATTCAGTTGTGGAGAGGATCAACTCCTCTCATATACCAAGGACATTTGGAAGATGTTTTTTAACCCCCTACATCAAACATTTTGCAAATATTTTTTCATGGACTTCAAACCCTGCTGGATAGATTTATGTACGGCGGCCACGCTTACGCCATCGGCCTCGGCAACCTCA
>ERZ857503.1405-NODE-1405-length-13886-cov-4.576097_pt1 | contig 13886 bp, 12 predicted proteins | sample MGYA00519766_ERZ857503 | MGnify/ENA primary metagenome ERZ857503 (study PRJEB31778, sample SAMEA3449345) | human gut metagenome | biome: human gut; feature: human-associated habitat; material: faeces | place: United Kingdom | collected 2010/2012 ...
AGTATCGTCATATCCCGCTTGCGGGCTAAGTCCACCGTGTAGGCCGTGCCGCCGGACTGCCCATCGTAGTAGCACACCAGTGCAGACGCATGGTCGAGCATCGCCCGGTTGCGCTCATGGAAACACGACCGGGTAAAGTTTTGATGCAGGCAGACCCGACAGTCCGCGGCGGCCAGCACTTCCGAGTAAAGTTCTTTAAACTCGTAGGAAAATCCGTTTGCCTGTCCCCGGTACGGCACAACGGCGATCAGCCGCAGGTCGGGCATGTGCTTTTTCATCGACAGTACGGCCAGCCCCGCCCACAGGTCGAAGCCCGTCGCCATGCCGCATAAATAAGTATTGTAATCCAGATAGCGTAAATCCAGTACGGCCCTCGCCGTGCGCCGGACGATACGTTCGCGGACGGCGACATGGACGGCAGCGTTTCCCGGCGGCACGATCTTTTCCACGCGGTAGCCCGAAAAAGCTGCCGCTCGCGACGGGTCGATGTCGTTCAGGATTTGCAGTTTGTCATATTCGATTCTCATAGCGGTAAGCGTAAAAATGGGCCGAACGTCCGAAACGCTCCGGGATTCGGCCCATCCAATCTAATGTATTATGAAAAATTGCTCGTAGAGCCGTAAAAAAGAGGGGCGCACGTCGCGGATGCCGCAAACGGTAGCCGGACGAACGCCCCCTGAAAAAGTTAGTAAAGACTGAGACATCCGCACGGATAATCCGTGTTTGCAGTGAGAGGATCGAACGGACGGGAACGGCCTAATATTCCCGCGCCCGTTCCGGTGTGAATTTCTGTTATGAAAAAGAATCAAAAGATGCCGTAAAAATGGGGGACAGTATTCAGGAACGCGCACACGGCATAGTCCAGAAAGTCGATGCGCCTGCCGGAACTGCCGTCCCCCCGAAGTGAAGTTAAGTTTTGAAACGGAAAAAGAGGGATGCACGTACCGAATGTCGTATGAGCCAGCCGGAAGAACGTCCCCTGAAAATATTAAAACGAATTGATTCATACGCACGGACATGCCGTGTTTGCAGTGAGAGGGTAGAACGGACAGGGACGGCTTGTGATTCCCGCGTCCGCTCCGGGAGAAACTATTACCATGAAAAAACAACGAAAGATGCCGTAAAAATGGGGAGCCGCCCGCAGGCTGTTGCGCCCTCCGAAAGTAAGGATTCCTTTGTTTGGACACCTGCCGGGACTTACGCTCCCCGAAAATGAAAAAACTTGTATTGAAAAAAGGTGATGCAATAAGCCGGGGCGCTGCCGATTGTCTACTAAAAGTTTTCACTCGAGATGAAAACAAATCGGAACGTGTCCGGCCTATATCTAAAGATATTAAGACCTTAAACGTGGAATGTGCAACATGGTTTGTCGCATAATAGAAGAAAGAAAATATTTTGTTCCCTGTTGCCATAGCCCGCTGTTTATGATCGAGACTATGCAACAAAAAGTAAGGAAGCATAGGCTCAATCCCAGCACTCAGGCACGGCAAAGCGCCCAGAAACAGAAGATTTTACCTATGCCCCTTACAGAACAAAAGGTTAAATCCCCGTTCTCCCTGTTTCTTATCTAAAATTTGCCGTTTTGAGTGCTAAGAACAGGTCTAACGAAATGATTATATCATCATCTCAATACAAAGTTAATAATATAATCTTCATAACAATATAAAAATAAAAAAAGGTTTATTTTCTAAAAAAATAAACCTGTTAATATATGAAGTGGGAACTCAAACCCGCAGCACTCTGGTACGGCATACCAAGAAACAGACGGGAAAGAGTCCCACATGCAAAATTCATTTACATCATGGAACTCCCCCCGTTCTTCCTGTTTCTTGTCCTTAAATTTGCCGTTTTGAGTGCTAAGAACAGGAATACGGATTTACTTGAATCCTATACAAATGTAATGAAATATTTATACCCATACAATAGACAAAATAATAATGCAATTTTTTGTCTATGTGTATATTCCAAAGAACGTATTTGTCCCCTAAAGGACACGCCGATAAATCATCCGGACCAAACGCAGGTCGCGGGTTCAGGCAGTTTTGTATGTGAAATGTGGGAAAGGGCACGGGCCGAAACAGTCCATGCCGGGCGAGGGAATGGACTATTTGCTGCGGTTCATGCGCCTGTCGGCACACCTGTCACTATCTGCAATAGTCTCCATAATCAATCAAGTTTGACGTAATGATAACGGCCCAAACATACGGATTATTTTGGAATCCGCAAAGGATGACCTTTATTTTCTTATTTTCAGCGATTTACTGGAATAGATTTTAGTTTCCATATTTCCGGTATGTTTAAGCAAAACAAGGCGGGGACGACTAATAGCCGTCCCCGCCTTGTTATCGTGTTTACGGCTCCTTGTTTGATCGGTAGTTCTGTTTCAACACTTCACGTATTCCCGCTTCGGGATAGAGGAACACCCGCCCGCTGACTGCCGTGTAAGGGATCTGCCGCGTGTCGCGGAGCGTCTGGAGCGTCCGGGGCGAAAGGTGTAAATATTCGCACACCTCGCTTCCGGTCAGGTAACGTTCTTTGCGGATCGACGGCGTGTAATTGTCCGCCGCCGTTTTCATAGCCCGTTCGGCCTCGCCGATCAGCGCGAAGGCTTGCCGCACCTCGTCGCTGTCCATCGTCAGATAATCCAATGCCATCGTTTACGCTTTTTCCCGTTTGGTTTTCGATTCCAGATAGGCCGCCACGTCCGCCTCTTTGTAAAAGTATTTGCCGCCCACGCTGGAAAAGGGAATGATCCCCCTTTCGCGGTAGGTTTGCAGCGTCCGCTTGCTGATGTCCAGCATGAAGCACACGTCCTGCGAGTCGATTCAGCTACTGTCCGTCCCCGGAGCGTATTTGCGTTCCAACTGCCGCGCCTGCGCCGACAGCGATTCCAGTTTCCTGACGAGGGCTATTCATACCTTCTCGTCGATGCAGATTGCATTCATAATGTAAAGTTTTAAGTGAATAAATAAGTAATTACAGGTAAGGCTTGCGCCCGTTACAATAGTAACCGTTCTTGCGTTCGCTTAGTACACCCTGTCCCCCGTAGTCCCTTCCAGACCGTTCGGGGCCGTCCGCGCAGCCAATATAAGCAGGTTTTCCGCGTATTCGCCGCATCCGAATTTCCGTGTCACGAATAATCTGAAATAGTCCGGGATTATCCGGAATCGGCATGTCCGGGAAACGGGCGGCTTTCGTACTGCGTGTAGCGTCCGACTACACGCACTCGCATAGCGTCCGCGTGTTTGCCCGAGTGTAGTCGTGTAGTCGGATGCTACACGACTACACGCACACCGTTCCGCCTCGCGTGCCGTATTCGTCGCACCCCTGTTCCCGTTCGTCCGTACAAATAAAGCACGCGAATCGGCGGATTGTGTACCCCTTCCGACTGTTTCCGGTTATTTCCGGCGGTTTTGCCGTTCGCACCTTGTTTGCCTGCCGGATCGGAAAGATAAAGCGTCCGGCAGCAATCGTGTCCGTACTGGGTGCGGGGCGAAATAATCCGCTCGATCCGTTCGTATCTTTGCTGAAACCTAAAACGCAATCTTATGCTGATGCAACTTTATTTCCCTGCCGACGCTTCCCGCGTTCCGGCATGAAGGGCAGCGCAAGCCCCTGCCCTGAATTCCGATCTTCACACTTGCTCCGTTTCGGGCTACTGAATCCCGTTCGGCTACCGCCCGTGCCCCGGCGGGAGCACCGATGCCGCACGTCCCGCACTCGCCGCCCTTTGTTCGCGCCGACTCTGCGCGGCACAACAAGCGGGACGGCTTCGGCGTGCCGTGAGCAGGGCTGACGCCCCGGCATCGGAAGCTCCCGAAACCAGAGGAAGCAAGGTTGTACCCGGAGGCCCTCGAAACTCCCAGCCGGGAGCTTCTCGGACACTTCCGGGCAACCTTGCCCTGCGGGGCTGTCCCGTTCGGCGCGCTCCCTGCGGTCGCACGACGAACCATCCCCCGCTTCTGTCGGTCGCAGGGGATTCGGGACTTTCGATGTCTGCGACATCGGCGGACGGCTCCCGTCGCTGCGCTCGGTCGCTCGTCCGCAATTCCGGCTATCGCCGCTGTTCCTTTAGTCTGTCACTAAACACCGAACGCCATGACAGAGGGTAGGAACAAAGGCGGCAGACCGCCGATCGCTAAAGCCGGGAAACGCTCCGAGGAGATCAAATTCCACGTTACGCCGGACGTGAAACGCCGACTGCAAGACGAAGCAAAAGCGGCGGGCGTCGATCTGGCGACTTACTGCCGGGAAAAGGTGCTGACCGGACGACCGCCCCGGCGCATTCCGCCCGAAGTGCTCGCGGCAATCGCCGAACTCGCCCGACAGGGAAATAACCTGAACCAGTTGGCACGGATCGCAAACTCCGAAAAAAACGTTGCCGGAGTCGTACCCCGGTTGGTCGGACTGTTGGACTTTTACGACGGTATGGTAAAACGGATAAAAGGATATTTCCATGATCGGTAAAATAGTAACCGGAAAGAGTTTCAAAGGCGCGGTCGAATACGTGATGAACAAGCCCGGTGCACAGTTGCTCGCCTGCGACGGCGTGAATACGTCGGAGGTCAGGGAAGTAATCCGTAGTTTCAACTTCCAACGTAAGGCCCGGCCCGAAATGGCCGAGGTCGTGGGCCATATCTCGCTGTCGTTCCATCCTGCCGACGCGCCGAGGCTGACCGACGATTTGATGCGGCAGTTGGCCGGGGAATATATGCAGCGCATGAACATTACCGGCACGCAGTATATCGTCGTGCGGCACGGCGATACCGAACATCCGCATATTCACATTATCTACAACCGGGTAAAGTACGACGCCAAACTGGTGAAGAAACACAACGAGCGTATCCGCAACGTGGCGGTCTGCAAGGCCGTGAAACAAAAATACGCGCTGACGTTTTCGGAAGGTAAAAAGAACGTCGATGTCGAAAAACTGCACGGGCCCGATCAGGTCAAGTATGCGATTTACGGAGCGATCAAAGACGTGTTGCCCTGCATTCAGTCCGTCGAAGCGTTGGCCGAAGAACTGGAACGGCAAGGAATCGCAACGACGTTCATACACCGGGGCGGCGATCCGGGAAAGGAGGTGCAGGGACTGACTTTTACCCGCGACGGCATCACGTTCAAAGCCTCGCAGGTAGACCGGAAATTCAGCTACGCCAACCTGACCAAAACCGTCGAACAGAACAAGGCCGAAGCGGAGCGAAAACAAAAGGCCGAGGAACAACGCCAGCGCAAAGCCCGGCAGCGAAAGGAAGCCGCCGAACGCCGCAGGCTGGAAAAAAACGAAGCCTTCGAAAAGCAGTGGAAAGAGTTTATAAAAGACAGCATCATAGACCCCCATGCAGGGCCGGACACGGAAGAACCGGATAACCGGGCCGAACGGCAGGAGCAGAAGCCGGAGTGGGATCCCGCATCCCGGATGCAGATACCGAAGCCGACACCAACACCCATACCGGACATGTTGGATGCGCCAAGTATTCCGGATACGCGCATTACCGAAATCGAAGGAGTGAAACTGACACCGCAACAGCAGGACAAATTGTATTCGCCGCAGGGATTCACGTTTACCTACCGAAAGAACGGTTACGAACGCACTGTTTGTTTTCGGCCTTTTACGCAGGAGAACGGCCCCGACATACTTACCCACGAAATCCTGTCCGAGCGAAAGATCAGTAACAATCCCGTTATTTTCGGCGTACAGCTTACCGACGAACACGTCCGACAAATCAGGGACGGCCAGTACGTTTATATTGAAAACATGAAACGAGGCGATGAAACCGTTTTTTCGGGTTATCTCGTGATGGACGACAGGCTAAAACACGGCTGGGCGTTCAAGCAAGCCCCGGACAACTGGATAAAGTTCGGGAAGTACGAAATGCGGGAAATGGACAAAACCCTGATCGAAGCGGGATACGTTGTCCGCGCCCTCGTAAAGTGGTACGGAATCGGCCAAACCGCAAGGCCCTTCCTATGGAAAGAAAATCCGCCCGATACCACCTATAAAGAATCGTGGAATGATCCCAGAAAACCCAAACAAAACGAGAAACTAACCGTAAAGCAAGTGCCGCCTATTCAATCCCGGCAAGAGAAAAAGGTCGATCAGGATGAGCAAACGCCACGACGCAGGAAAAGTTGGAGGATATAATGCTTCCTGTCCTTCAGGCGGTGGACATGCCGATTATTATTAATGAAAATCTGGAAATTTCGCAAGAAATTCAACCTCAATACTTAACATCTAGTTTGATTTTTCATTATCATTATTAGTAAAATAACTATATTTGTGAATGTTGAATATGTCACATAAAGTTGCTCTGCTGTTTTTTTATAAAGTTTATTTCTCGAATAAAACAAAAGGTTATGATAATACAACGAATAATATTATTTAATTGGAAAAATTTTCACGACGTTGACGTGAATTTAACGGAACGTTGTTTCGTTATAGGAGCTAATGCTGCAGGAAAATCGAATTTTATTGATGCATTACGCTTTCTAAGAGATATTGCAAAACAATCTGGCGGTTTGCAAGAGGCTGTAGACATACGAGGCGGATTAACAAAAATACGTTGTTTAGCAGCACGAAATAGAACAAATATTTCCATAGAAGTATATCTTGGAGAACCTAATGATGATTTTCCGTTATGGATATATAAATTGAATTTTGCTCATACAGGGGGTGGAATTCGTAAAAACCAAGTGAAAATTCTCGAAGAGCGTGTATATTCTCATGAGAAAGGTCGATGGATACTGGATAGACCAATTCAAGACAATGAAGATGACGAAACTCTAAAGTACACCTATTTAGAACAAGTAACAGCAAACAAGGAATTTAGAGATATTCAGTTCTTTTTTCAGAATATTGAATATTTGAATATAATACCTCAATTAGTTCGAGAATCATACTCTGCAATTTCGTCCAGTCAAAAGGAAGATTATTATGGTCGTAACTTTTTAGAGAAACTAGCTACTTATAATGAGACTAAACGGAATGCTTACTTTAGAAAAATTAATGAGTTTTTAAAATTAGCAGTTCCTCAATTAGAAGAATTGAAATTTGTAAAAGACAAAATGGGAATTCCCCACCTTGAGGCTCGGTACGTTCATTGGCGCGCAATGGGAAGTAAACAACAAGAGGCTCAATTTTCAGATGGCACATTACGGTTAATTGGATTTTTATTTGCTTTACTGGATTTTAATGGCGTTATTCTATTGGAAGAACCTGAACTCAATCTTCATTCTGGGATTATAGCGCAATTACCTGAATTTATTTCAAAAATTCAACGAATAAAAAAAATATCAAGACAAGTAATTATTACAACCCATAGCTATGATATATTAGCGAGTCCTAGTATTGGAACAGATGAAGTATTAGTCTTGCATAATACAACAGAGGGAACAACTATAAAACGAATATCAGACATCCAAGAAATTAAAGCTGTTGTTGATGTAGGTTTTTCTATTGCAGAAGCAGCTATTCCATTTACTGCACCCAAAACAATAAAAGATATGTCCCAACTTAAATTAGACCTTTAATGCTTGATGTATATATTGTAGGAGAAGATGCGGTTACTATTCGAATTTTACACCGGATAATAACATTTTGTGCAAATATCAAACACGTAAGTGTAAATATATTAGCCGAGTTTCCCGTAAGAGGTGGTAAAATTAAGGAAGCTATTGAAAAGTATAACAATTTATCATTGACGTCTCCTGTAATTTTACTGACCGATTTGGATAATATTTCATGTGCACCAATGTTGTTAGCCAACTTATTGAACGGAATTGCCAAAAATCAACAATTTTTAATTAATATTGCTGTTGATGAAGCTGAGGCATGGTTAATGGCTGACAGATTAGGCTTTTCAAAATATTTTTGTGTTGATATCAATGCAATACCTTTACCTTTTCAAACGAAACAAGGTGGACGAAATTATTGTACAGAAATGAATTTTAGTTGCAAATCTAGTTTTGATTTTACACATAGGATTCTTCAAACATGTACAAATGAAGCTATAAAAAGTCAACTTCAACCTAAAAATGGAGCTGCTAAAGGACCTGAATATAATTCTATTGTTACCCCGTTTATATCAGAAAAATGGAATATTGATGTAGCTCGAAAAAATAGTAATAGTCTTGACAGAATGATACGCAGGATAATTTCTTTAATTTAGCCAATATCCATAGTTTAGTTGTGTCTACTTTATTTATTCTGAAAATAACGATCAATCGAAGGATATAAATTCATAATCTTTTTTAGATATTTTTTTACATAAAAATATAAAAAATAAAATAGCATAAATTATGACATTAAAAGAACTGATTGAACAAGGAGAAAAACTTTCTGCTAACTCATATTGTACAGATGGTTGGGGACCTTTTATTCGAGAAAAGGAAAAACTTAAAGAATGGCAACGAACAGCACTGATGTATATTCAAACAGAATATCCTCAACATCAACAAACACAAAATTTTGACACGTTAGTCCAAAAGGACTCACAATTAAAAAGGCATTGTGACGAGCTTATTGCAATTCTAAAAGCATTCGACATCATACAGCCATCAAATGAAAATTTAGACTATAACAATGTATTATCTTTGATATTCAACAATTTTCACACATGCACAAGGCAGTTAAAGCGTAGACATGACAATAGACCAACTCTGGAAATTATTGATGAATATGATGTACAAGATTTACTCCATGCTTTATTACGTTTACACTTTGAAGATGTTAGACCAGAAGAATGGACTCCGTCATATGCTGGAAATAGCAATAGAATGGATTTCTTGCTTAGTAATGAAGAAATTGCAATTGAAGTTAAAATGACGCGAAAAGGGTTAGAAGATAAAAATATCGGTGAGCAACTAATAGTGGATATTACTAAATATCAAAAACATCCTCGATGCAAAACGTTATATTGCTTTATCTTCGATCCAGAGGGGAAAATCAGAAATCCACGCGGTTTAGAGCAGGATTTAGAAAAATGTAGTACCGCACTTAATATAAAAGTATATATTCGTCCATTATAATTTTTGATAGAGCTACAAAATGGCTTATCTTTGTAGCAAGCATAGAGATGCAATGTAATGTAGGATCACAGCACCTTATGAGTGACCTCTGAAAGTGAAATTCGATCTAATGTATTGATATATAATGGACAGGAATCGAAGGTTCGGTTCTCGTTTTCCGCTCTTAAAGCCCTGATAAAGAGGCTGCAAAAGACAGAAAAATCCTTATGTATCCATGATATGTAAGGATTTTTTCTTTTTAGGCCCCCGAAAGGAAAAGCAGGAGAAGACCGGGGTACGTAACTTGGTTTATTCCGACTTCAGGTTGTTGACCGGATTCTCGTTGGCTACTTTCCAGGTGCGGTAAACCACGCAGGCGGTGACGATGATGCAAACGCTCAGGCCGCCCGCGATAAAAAACAAAGGGTTCTGCGGAACTTTCTCGGCAAATTGCCGTTGCCAGTATTCCGAAACGAAGTAGGAAATGCCGCAACCCAGCAGGGCTGCCGGGAGGGTTATCCTCAGAATGTCCCCGAGGAAAATCCGGAGAATGGTTCGTACCGATGCGCCGTTTATCTTGCGGATGGCTATTTCCTTGCGGCGGCGGTTGATCTCATCATTCGTATAACCGATTAGGCCGATCAGCGAGATGATTACCGTAATCAGACCTCCGATCGTAACATAGATCCAAAGCATACGCGAACTCTCGTACAGTCCGGCTATTCTCGAGGAGTAAAGCGTCAGCTCCAGTTCCGCATCCGGCATCAATTCTTGCAATCTGGAATCCGCTTTTTCTACGGCTTGCGCCGTCATCCTGCGAAACTTCACGAGCAGGTATCTCGACGGAATGCGCCGATCCTGGCGGCCGTAGAGCATGACGGAGGGCCGATCGTCCAGGTTGCCGGCCAACGATCCGATGCGGTAATTCTCGTATACGCCGCAGATCGTAAAGTCTCTCTGCTCGTGCCCCGTGATCGAGATCCGCTTGCCGACCGCACCGTCGGGCCAATCCGCGAAATCCTTCATCCGATCGACGAAAGAGCGGCTTACCATAATTTCATTGGAATGGGATACTTCTTCCGTAAACGAACGTCCTTCGACGACCGGAATTTCCATCAGGGCCAAAAATCCGTCGCCGACGCGGAAATGATCGGCGATCTCGAAACAGGTCTGGTCCGTGCCGGGTAACATCGCCGCGCCGCCCGGCATTTGGCCGAACGGCAGTCTTATGCAGGAAGACACTTGTTCCACTTCCGGAAGTTTTTCGATTTCGTCGGTCAACATCGTTCGAGCCGTCGAATCCAGATCGGTGACCGCGCAGTAAGCCAGGCGATCGTACGAGTATCCCGGATCGCTGTTCAGCATATGCCGGTGTTGTTCGCCGATTACGATCAGCAGCGAAACCAGCAGCGCCGAGGCCGTAAATTCCATGAACAGCAATCCCTGCTTCCAATGCCGCTGGTTTTCCTTGAAATTGCGGAAGGCGGACGCTACCGGAATGCGGGCGAACAGCATACCGGGGACGAACCCGGTTACGAAAAATACAATGGCGCAAATGCCCGACAGGATGAAAGCTCCTTTGGAGAAGAACAAGGCGGCAAGCGAAACGTTCAGCAATCCTTCGACGGTGTCCCGGCACGCGAGGATCAGCAGGACGGCCAGAGTGAGCGAAAGAATCAGATGTACCAGCGTTTCCGACATCGTCATACGGTGGATGTCGGTCCCGGATGCGCCGTACGATTTAGTCAGGGCGATTTCTTTGCTACGGTTCACGATCGCCGAGATCGCAATCAGGATATAATTCATCACGGCCGTGAACAGCAGCGCGAAAGCGAGGATCGCCAACATGACGGTCATGTTCCGGATATTGGCTTCGCCGGTATGCACTTCCCTTATAGGTTTCAGGAAAAATGCCAATCGGTCGACGCCGGCATTTTGCAGGGCTTGGGGGACGATGTGTTTTTGTTGCATCCGGTCGATGGCCGGACGCAGGGTTTCGGGCGTGACGCCGGGGGACAGAAGCACATAGGTTAGGTAGTGGCGGCCGAACCAGGCCAGGAAGCCTCCGTCGTCCGCTTCCTCCAATGTGACCAATACGTCGTAGCGCAAGTGCGAGTTTTCCGGCGGATCTTCGAATACGCCTCCGATGGTCAGCGTCATCTCCGGTTTGTTGTCGGAAGCGATGACCGTGCCTTCTGCCCGGTCGATTCCTCCGAGCTTTTCGGCGAACGAGCGCGAAATCATCGCATAGCCGGGCCGGGCCAATACCTTTTTCGGATCGCCCGACAGTACCGGACGCGGCAGCACGTCGAACAGGCAACTGTCGGCCATCAGGATGCCGCCGACCGAGTAGCGCCGCTTATCGGACGTTATGAATTTGTTCCTGTCTCCGCCGATATGGGTCAGCCGGGTTGCGGCTTCGATGCCCGGTACTTCCTCTTTCATGGTCGGAGCGACGATTGCCGAAACGGATTCGCTGACCTTCGACTCGTTTTCGTTGCTCGTGTAGCCCGTCAAACGATAGATCCTATCCGCATTCGGATAAAACGAGTCGTAGGATTGTTCGAAATAGATCTTGGCAATCAGTACCAGACCGATGGCCAATCCGATACTCAGCGAGACGATTTTTGTTACGTTATGCCGTCCCCTTTTGAAGAGCGAGCGTATGGCGATGTTCAGATCCCTCATATTGGTCGTCGGTTTTTATTTTTCCGCTTTGGATCCGGCGGAGTGCTTTTTCAATCGATACAGCAATGTTCGAAAATAATGCCGCGATGTGCTAATGTTTGTAATACAGGATTTTATGTTGTGTGGTTCGATCCGGGTGTGTAAAATTAATGGACACTGTTGAATGAATCCTTTACAGATGAGGGCAAAAGAGTGTTAAGAACCTGCTCGGAAGTCGGATGGATTGAAAATGAACGGATGGAAAAACGTGGAGCCTGGAAAGACGCAAGAAACTGGCCGGACTGCCCTCGAAAATACGGCGTCGCGGTACAGGAAGACAATCCGTACGGCGAGCTAAGATTCGAAGGAGCGTCTTTGCCGTCGGTAAAGTCTTTCGACACGACCGGCAACGTCCCGTGCACGGGACGTTTTTCTAAAATTTTCTGCCCCGGATTCCGGATCGGCTGGATCGCCGGAGACAAGGACATCATCCGCAAGTACGTCCTGGTTGGTCAAACAGGGAACCGACCTGCAATACGATGGCCCAGATGACCATCGTCCGGTATCTACAACGGTACGACATCGACCGACATATCGGAAAGATAGTCGAAGTGTACAAAAGGCGCAGGGACGTTGCGGTCGGATCCATCGAACGTTACTTCCCCGCGAACATAAGATTCATTCGGCCCGAAGGCGGACTATTTATCTGGATCGAACTTCCGACAGGGATTTCGGCGCGCGAAATTTTAAACAAATGCCTCGAAAAAAAATAGCTTTCGTTCCGGGCAGCTCTTTTTTCCGAACGAGCATAAAGAGAATATTCTCAGGATCAATTATTCCAATATACCCGGAGACCGGATCGAGAAAGGACTTAAAATCTTCGGGGAGGTCGTCAAAGAATATATCGGCAAATCCGAATGACCTTTTCCGGCGACCGTCCCGGCGCGCAAACCTCGAAAAACGCTCTTCCCGAAGGGAGTTTTTTATTTGCCTTTCTCGCCCGAAAAAGTTCGCAGGTTGCCCTAAAATATCGCGGCGGATCTATTTTAATTAATTTTAAAAACTTATCTTTGCCTCGGAATCGGTTCCGGGGGCGCTTTTCTGTCGTCCGGATTAAAAGGGAATCGGGTGAAAATCCCGGACAGTCCCGCTGCTGTGAAGCTCCGTTTACGCTTTGATCATACGATACCACTGGTTTCGAAAGGGGCCGGGAAGGTTTCAAAGCGGGAGTCAGTCAGAAGACCTGCCGTTCGTAAAAGGCTGTTTTTGCTCGTGGGTTTAGAAAAATAGCGAAAAAAATTATCCTCGTTTTGAGAAATATACGGATGAGAAAGTATGTCAGCGTCGTAGTGGAACTTTTGAACACCGGCACGGCAATGCCGGTTTGTCGGATGTAAAGAGAGGCGGTTATGGAAAAGACATCACAGTATTCGGAAAAACTTTTGCACCGGAAGCTCGACCTGCTGCTGCGTACGGGCAAGCTATTGATGGAAAGCGCGGCGGACACGAGCCGCATCATGCGCAACATGAAACGCACGGCGGCCTACCTGGGACTGCCCGACGAACACCTGCATATTTACATCAACTACAACATGCTGATGGTAAACCTGGGCGACGAAGAACATTCGTTTTCCAAATTCCAGAGTTGCGAAAAACACGGCATCAACATGACTGCTATTTCCGCCGTCAGCAAACTCTCCTGGAGAGCCATCCGCGAGGATTATTCGCTGGAAAAATACGAGGAGGAGCTGGAAAAAATCCGTACCCGCAAACGTAACTACACCCCCTGGCAGGTAGCCGTCGGCGCGGGATTCGCCTGCGGCGGGTTCTGCATCCAGTTCGGTTGCGACTGGCCGGCCTTCTTCTACGCTTCGGTGGCCGCTATCCTGGGGTTCCGCTTGCGTGCGGTGCTCAATGATCTGGGTTCCAATCACTTTATGAATATTGCCGTCGCCGCCTTCGTCTCAACGTTGCTGGCATGGGTTTCCACGTTCATATCGACGCTCGCACTGCCCGGACCGCTCCATGCCGTTCTCCATTCCGATACGCCGTGGCATCCGCTGATGGCCTGCGCTCTTTTCATCGTCCCCGGCGTCCCGCTGATTAATTTTGTAAGCGACATGCTGGATAACTACGTGCAGGTGGGTATCACACGGGCCGTCAATACATTGCTCATCGTGGTCGCCATGTCGTTCGGCATCGCGCTGGCCATC